>Ga0065711_1001247_pt1 | contig 46009 bp, 27 predicted proteins | sample Hoacrofraction12_FD_59098 | JGI IMG/M metagenome (GOLD analysis project Ga0065711, IMG submission 59098) | Hoatzin crop microbial communities from Cojedes, Venezuela - Epithelial fraction 12 v2 (version 2) | ecosystem: Host-associated > Birds > Digestive system > Esophagus > Crop | place... | reverse complement strand
CGTCTGAACATGAGGAAGAACTTCTTCCCTCTGAGGGTGACGGAGCACTGGAACAGGCTGCCCAGGGAGGTTGTGGAGTCTCCTTCTCTGGAGATATTCAAGACCCCCCTGGACAAGACAAGCCTGCTGTAGGTGACCCTGCTTCGGCAGGGGTGTTGGACTAGATGACCCACAGAGGTCCCTTTCAACCCCTACCATTCTGTGATTCTGTGATTCTGTGAAAAGCTGTTGGTCACAAATGTGCAAATAACATGATCAAATTCATATCATTGGCTTTCTAGGATGAGAGGTGGTAATGAAAACTCTGTTATACTGGTGTCTGCAAGGAGCACAGACAATCGTTTCCTAATACTGGGCATGCAGGTATGCTGGACAGAGGGCTGCGGTTCTGCAGACACAGCTGTGTGAAACATCCCCAGTTTTGACAGCAGATTGTCCAGCTTGCCCGAGTTCCAGACATGGTCACAGAGTTTCCCGTGATGTTTCCCATGTCAAGGCATGTTGCCATAAATGCTTCATGCAGAGAAACTATAGAAGTTGCATGGGCAGTGACAGCATTTCAAACTATTTAATCTTACAACCTCCCAACCACAATATGGGAAAGAATATGGGAGAAAATGGCGGAGAGGTGCCAAGAGCACTGCTCCATTGGAGCAGATTTCTGCACAGTGCAAAATCAGAAAAGTGTACTCTCACTGGAAGGAAACATTAATTTTTATCAGCATGCCTCAGCAGAGGAGTCATTCACCATGCTGTTCTGTGGTGCTTTCAGTAAATCCCAGATAGATGCTCTGAGAATAGTTGGGGGTGTGATCTGCAGCTGGGTTCTCTCATACCTGGGAAACAGCATGCAGCGATGAATCTTGCAGTATTATTCTGCAGGTAATAAAGAGCAGCTATGATCTTAGGCTGAGGATCAGCAACCGGATGCCTTGAATGAATTCCCACCTTGGGTTTTTTTCCTCTTAATTGTATGCAGGGTTTATGCCATAAGTGTCTGGGCTAAAAGACTGTATGTTTGTAAATACCTTCATTGCTTTGTTTTCAGTAATTACTTTTATTACAGCAAGTATTTCACACTTACAATCACATATTTAGTGCTTCCTTGGAGAGTTTTTATCTCATAAAAGGCCTAAGAAATCCTGCAACTTTCTGCAGAGTTTGATGAGATGTCCAAATCACAGGTGCACACTTGTACAGGGTCTGTCATCTCTTTGCACCTCATCTTCGGCAGTTATAATACTCCAATAATTATGGCGTATAGAGACAATATATAGCATTTTTTAAAATTTTGGCCTTCTTTTTCCTTTGGGTGTTGGTAGTTCTTAACCTCGCCTGGTCAGACTCGTAGCTGTTTTCAAAACAAGCTTTTCTCCAGATACACACAAAACCATCTGCAGCAGCCACGTAGCGTAGTCTGGGTAAACAACTAGTACAAGAGGCTCAGTTAGATGAGAGTAACCTTGAATGTTGTTTGCTTTTCTCTTAGCAACAGTTACAGAATTCAGCACCATGAAGTTCTTTGTGCTGCCTGGTCGCCTTTGTATTGGAAAGAAGAGAAGACCATGCAAACCTAACTTCAATGCAGGATCATTATGCACACTCTTATGCCAAGACAAAAAAATTTCTTCCTTTTTGTTTTAACTCCATGGACAATTATGACTTAATGCCACTCTGATCCTGATTACCTCAGAATTTATATTTATGACAAATAACTCTCCAGATCACTTTCCTGCCAGTACAAGCCTTCTGTGTTCTCCTGGCATAAGAAGGGTCAGCATTTCATTAACAAGCTTCTTTGTCATAAGGAATTGGCTATGTTTACAGGAGAAAAAAAGAGTCCACATCACCCACCTATTCTCCTGTATTCTGTTCACGTGAAGCACACAGCTTTTAAAATAGTATGAATGCTGTGCTTCTGATAGACGATATCATGAAAACCCAGGAAATCTCTCAGCTGTCCTGGACAGTCTATGGTCTCCCCAGTGAGATCTGTATATTTAAAGATTGTCAGATTATCTTATTCTGCAGTAGTTTTCTTGCATCTTTTTACCTACTCTGGCAATATAAAGAGAGTAAATAACAGCCCTTTGAGCAGGGGACACATCAGCTAGGGAATACTGAATTGTAAGGGGCATTCTTGTACTTAGTTGTAAGAAGCACTGCAATAAATTTTCTGGAATGCAATTGTAGACTGGTAGGGCACAAATGCATACAAGATTTTGACCAGCAAGTTAATAGTTCTGAAAAAAAGCACCAAGAGCAGAAGCAAATGGAGTGAAAAAAATCAGAGAAATTTCAATCCTCCCTGCTTATTCTGGGCTCAAGGAATGTGGTGACACTCATCCCTTCTCTACCTAGAAATCCAAGCTGCATCTATGCGACAGGACTTTGAATCTATTGTGCTTGCCTGTTTAATACTGCCTTCACCTAAGACATTATATATATAAAAATAAGTGTCATATCAATAGATTGATGTTTCTCACCTGTCTTCTTTGGAAATCATGTTGAATGAGATTTACCAGTTTGAACAGGTCTGTCTCCTTTCAGACACCAGTCGACCTTTATGATTATACGAGCTGTGCTGCTGTTAAAATCACTGATGTGTCTCTACAGGAGACAGCACAAAACTCAGAATGCAGAAAGCCCGTACTTGGGAGAATTTCCAAGCTCGAATTTTCCCAAATGCTCTGTGCTGCAGATTATCTATATTTTGTTTTTAAAAGATGAAGACATGCAGATAAATACATTTGCATATACATTACTCCATTTTACCAATAAAATCGTGAGTCAGGACACCAAAATTATGATCTAGCTTAAAAATGATGACATTTACTGTTTTCTTAGTAAATCAAATGGGTACCTAGTTGCATTCAGATACTTTAATCTCCTCGATTTGAACTTTTGACATCAATGTAGCTCAAAAAAGCATAAGAGGAAGGATGTTGCATAAAAGCAGTGTAAAATGTGGGAATAAATCACAGTTCACTCCTATCATTTGTAATTATTGCTCTTTGTAATGCGTTTGCTACACCAAATCAGCTTGGTGGTCTTACAGTTAAGATCCAGTTTTAGCCCTCTGTGTCATTTGCATGATAATGCTACAAGCCAGTTGTACCAGAAAGTACTTTTCCTGATCAAATCTAAATATACAGGCTTCAGTTCAAAGAAGCCCATTAGTGTAAAGCCAGTTCTGTGGACAACAGTGAAACTGCCTTTATGCTTAGAGCTACCTATATATCTAAATGAAGTCAGTGCCTTTCCTATTCTTTCCCCTTCCACAGGAAAATAGTCAATTCAGGTAAAAGAGAAGTACACAAAACCTCCTTATTGCCATTCTTCTAGAATCAATCACTTCTCAATCACTATGTGTAAAGGATGAAAAATATTTCAGCTGACATGTACAGCAAAGATTGACAGGCAGAGCTTGGTAGCCTTAGAAGGAGATTTTCTAAAGTGTCTCACTAGACCAAATAACTATCTTCTACTGAAATCAAGGAAGGTTTGAGAATTGTGCATGTGAGTATCTTTACATCTGATTATTTTCCAAATACTTTTAGAAATCCAATCTACACGTGAGCTTAGCTGTTAGGTGTTCCTGACTTATCAGTACAGGATAGTATAAGAAGCGGTTGTTGGTATAGTGTTAATTTAAAATTAGCAGGAAGGATTGAAAAAAAATTGAGATTTAAAGGAACAGAAAACCACTCTGAGTTCTAACAGCTAATCCAAAGCTTGAAGGAGCAGAAAACTTTCTTCCCAAAGGTGCTATAAAGGCAGCTTTTGAAGGAAATAGCATAAGCAAGTAGAACTGTGCAGGCTGAGTAGAAGGTACTGTGCCTTCTGTTTCTCACATGCGCTGGAGGGAAAGGGCATCAACAAAAAAGCGGTGGCAGCAGGGTATTTGAGATGAACTATTTGCTAACAACAACAACAAAAATCAGGCCATTTCATTCTATGCATCTCTGTTAAGTGTTGGTGCTGTGTGATAGTAGCTGAAAATCCTCTTCAGCAGTCTAAGTAGAGAGTGAGTTAGTTCACTGAGTTAGCCCTTGCTTGGAGCAATGACAGCTTTGAATCCTGAGTATTATTTTGTATTAGCCTATGAAAAGTAGTCTTCCACTGAATGCAAATTTACCATTCTAAAGTGGAGAGGCAAAGCTGGTACACAAAGGGGTGCAAAAAGTCAATTTGCAGCAGCTTTTACTCAACTCAAGCCTGAGTTGAACTGAAGATCTCCTGTTTTGTGTCTAGAGCTAACTTTAAGGGAAGTTACGCTGTAGGTGGCCTGTAATAACAAGTAAAACCTGTTTTGCTACACTCAACTGGACCTGAATCTTTTACCTATAAATCAACACCACTTCAAGAACTGTAAGTTACGATTTTTTTAATATCCAGTAATTTTCATGGTAGCAACTTATAGCAACCCAAAGCCATCTGTTTCATATCCATCCCTTTTTCACTCATCTGCTTTTACTTTGCCAAGGTTCACTGGAGGCAGAAATCAAAAGTGCTTGGAGAAAAAGGTACTTGCCACAGTACTTTTGATCAGAACAGAAACAGTAAAAAGTATGTTACAGTACCAGATGACACTTTCTAGTTCAAGACCAGTCAGATAATTTTCCAGGTGTGATTTCCTCTCCTAAACCATCCATGTGTGTTTCTCCCATTATTAATTTCAAGTGCCTACTGTGCAGAAGAATAATACAGGAGTTGCCTTTCTGACTGTTGCAAAATATTCCAAAGGTTGGAGGCCCTTGCAGAAAAATTAGGATCAAAATTCCACATTTATAATGGATGTTGCAAATAAAGGAAAAAAAAAAAACAAACAAAAAACCAAACCTGTAATAGCGTGTGTCGTGGTTTAACCCAGCAGCCAGCAGCTAAGCACTAGACAGTCACTCGCTCACCTCTCCCTTCCCCTCCTAGCAGGATGGGGAGGAGAAATGGACAAAAAGTGAAACTTGTGGGTTGACATAAAGACAGTTTAATAAGACAAAGAAGGAAATACTAATACTACCGGTAATTATAGTAATACTGATAATAATGAATATGCAAAACAAACTATATACAATACAATTTTTCTCACCACCTGATGACCAATTCGCAGCCAGTCCCCAAGCAGCAATTGTGGAACCTGAAAATTGCGAATTTCACTAAATTCACAAAACAGTTCGACCTTCCAAGACAAGGGAGGATTCAAACTTATGGAAACAAGAGAAAGCAGGTTCCTGCCCCCAGTCAGACCCCATTCAAAAGCTGAGCATGACATCCATGGTTTGGAGTATTTCCAATGGCCAGCCTGGCTGTCTGCCTGGCCATGCTCCCTCCCAGCTCCCGCACAACTGCTCATGAGCTGAACAGGAGAAATTGGAAAAAGTCCTTGATTTCTTAGCAACAACTGAAAAAAACAGTGTATTTATCAACATTCTTCTCACACTAAATCCAAACCACAGCTGCTACTGGGAGGAAAATTAACTCTATCCCAGATGAATCCAGGACAGCATCTTATTCCTTACTAATGCGTATTTGCCACACACACAACTCTCCTGAAAGAGTTTTTCCAAGAATTGAATATTATGATCTTATTTAATTGGTGCAATGACCTGCACCTACTACTAAATCACAAGTTCTTACACTTCCCTCTGAAGTTTCTGGTGCTGGACATCTTGAAAAACATGAGTCTCATCTTGGAAACTTCTATATAAAAATAGTGCTTCTTCTCCAGCCCTTTTGGGGTGTTCCCACACTGTGGAAGAATTGGTAGACTCCAAGACTGAGTAGAAAAAAATAGTATTTACTTCCTACAAGAGAAGTCATGTTCCTAAAAGTGAGGAAAAACAGAGAGAAATAACTTGGCTAACACCTGTAGAAATCCAGACATCTGGATTCCTCAGCTGCCCAACACTCTGCACTTTTATGTTGCCATGTACTCTGTTACAATCAGAGACAAAATACTATTTCTTCTGCTGACGTCAGTTTTGCTAATTGCATTTATTGACTTTGTTGAATACTAAATGTAAACAGCAGCGTAAAATTATGCCTAATATATAATGTTGACCAAAGGGCTGCCTAACACACCCACTAAGGTTGAAGACTGCGGGTAGAGGCAGAGTTTTGAAAACTGGGTTAATCTTTTAGCTCTGTCATTGAGTTCTAAAAGACAAGCTCCGTTACCTGGTCTGTTTGAATTTGTCCACAATGATATACATACTCTGTGGATACTAACACTACCTAACTGTGAGGGTTTGTGAATGAAAAATTGCTCATTTCCTAAAGATCTATGGAGGGAAAAGATTATAGAAACATAAAATAAATGTATGTATTTTGTGGGGCAGTGTGGTTACAAACCATTTTGTTGAGAAGGCTCCAGTGGAGCATGTAAGATTATGGCAGAAAAGATTAATAGGGCTCTGCCTTTCAGTTTGTTTTAATTAATTTGGTTTATGCTTTTGGACTGCAGCATGTTTGAACAAAAGTAGTACATTCGCCAAGAACTTTTGCATGTAGAGAACAAGTGATTCCTGGAGCACCAGAAATTATCAGTCATAAGCATGACCACACACAGAAGAATTTTTAAGAACAACTGGGCATTTAAATGATCCCTCTCTTCCTGAAATTTGTCGAGGTTAAACATGAATACAGAAAATTATTCTTCAGAAAGACAGAAACTGAGCCTTTGGGTTTGTGATGCACTGTGGTTGCTTGTGCTGTGTTCATAGCATGGAGATGTTTGGAACTGAAGGTAGATATTGCCCTGGCCCAGAGTCTGCCCGGTGACTGCAGGCAGGGTTGTGTTCTGACCTGATGGTGCTCCGTGGTGCTAGTGGTGTCCCATGCTGCTATTCAGTATCACCAGCAGTAAGCCTTGAAGCATCAACAGAGAGATTTGTCTAAAACCATGAGACTGGATTAAAAATCACAGAATGCAAAAATGCTCTGTTTTCTTTCTCTGTTTTTGGTATCCAAGCCCAGGCTGCACTTAGAACACTTCTTAGCCTGCAGTCTTGACAGCTAGGAAAGTCTAACCAGAAATTGTGATTCTTCTGTAAGCACATGAGACCAGAATCAGAGGCTATAGGGAGAAAAAAAAGCTTCCCTGAGAATACTGACATCTAAAATTCTACTTGTAGCTATGTTCCGCTGCCTGTAGATCCAAGCTGCCTGAGTATGCAGCTTCACAGGTCTTTTTCTTAGCAGAAAAGCTGTCTTCAAAAGTTCCCTAATTCTCTTGTTGCCCCAAACCCTCGCTGCAGTTCACTGCTCCTGCTTTTGTACTGGTAGCACAGGTTGTTTGAGGCCAAGCTGTAAATTAGTGCACTGAAATATGAAGTGTTAAAAATAAAATTGTTTTCTCTATAATGTTATTTTTCACCCAGGTATCTATACAAGACAGAGGCCCATGAGGCAGTTTCTCCTTTTTTCAGCAGTTGGTTTAATCGGGATGACCTTCATCCTTGACTTTTGTGCAAGAATAACAAGATGAAGAGTTTCTTTTCTGATGCAGAAGAGAGAAGCACTGGAAGGAAAGAGAGCTAGAGAAAACAGATTATGTTTACATAAAATTTTTTATTATCTCAGACAAAACAGAGGATAAAATAATGCTTCACTATTAAACATCTCCCGATATTAAAATGAAAGGAAATAAGTAGACAGTGATCAAGACAGGCTTTCGTACTTACTGTGTACCAGCATCTTGTTGTGCTAGGTCTTAAAGAAAAATAGATTTTTCAGCATTTGTAGGGCAAAAGAATCTATATCCAAGCTGCTAAAAACTATTAACAGAGAGTCGCAAGGAAGCTGCTTGCTTTTCCTCATAAGTGCAAATTTAATTAGTTAGGTGCACATTAATTAACCTGGAATTAACTATTAATGAAGAAGATGAATTAAAAGCTTATGTGTTCCTTTCTAAACTATCTACCAAAATCTCACTTTGAACTTCTCTCACAAGCTTGACCACACTCACCATCGGAAGTGATGCAGCTTTCCAGACTGGCTACAGATTAACTCACGTGACAAAAACTTTTTGTAAGTGATCTAGGGTCCAAATCTAACCTGCTTTTTTACACACAAAAATGGATTAAGTATATTTCCAGCTTGTGGGAAATACTGAGCTAAAAGTGATAATCTCTGAATTATTTTTTTTCTCTGTCTTTATACAAAAAAAGCAAGTCTGGTCTGAATGCACTTTAGCCTCATAGCATAGACCACAAAAGAAAATAGCATGCATTTTAAAACACGGAGGCCAGAGGAAAAATGATAGTTGACCCACAGTAAAAACAGATAATTTCTCAGTGCTAACAGTTTGTGTGCAGAATGTTGAAGAAAAAGACACTTCTGTGATCCAGGTCCAAAACCACAGACAGATATAAGTATTTTTTCTTAACTTCCCAAATTACATTTTGCATGTGGCTTTGAGCAAATCCCTTATAATAGTGTCTCTGTAGGAGTTCTTTTCCTTTTCTCTAATACAGAAATAATGACAACTGCTTTTCCTCACAAGGTTACTTCGAGGTTAAATTAATTAATTTTTCTAAAGTCATTTGAGAGTAGCTGCTTACCTTGTCATTTAAAATTAATTAAGAGAAGCTAGTTTTCAGAGAGGCTGTAAGCTTGACCTCTAATGACACAACTGTGTCACAGTGGTAACAATGACCACAATAGAGTGCAGACCCATGTAATACTGCTTAAATGACCTGTCTCGGGTGCTCATAACTGCGTGATTTTGGCAGTCCACATCTCTTACAAGATGTGTGGCACTTCAGGACATGGTTTAGCCGGCATGGGGGTGGGTTGACGGTTGGACTTCATGATCTTGGAGGTCTTTTCCAACCTTAATGATTCTATGATTCTATGTAATTCCTAAATGTTAAAACCAATATCTCATTGATTCTATGAATAAATGACACATGATATTTGCTGTCCCAAAGGGGTGAAAGAACCATAGCATGGTTTGAGTTGGAAGGGACCTTAAAGATCATCAGGTTCCAAGCCCCCTGCTGTGAGCAGGAACACCTTTCACCAGACCACGATGCTCAAAGCCCCGTCCAACCTGGCCTTGAACACTGCCAGGGAAGGGGCAGACACAACCTCTCTGGGCAATCTGTACCAGGGCCTCACCACCCTCACAATAAAGAATTTCTTTTTTGTATCTAATCTAAATCTGCCTTCTTTCAGCTTGAAGCCATTGCCCCTTGTCCTATCACTTCATGCCCTTGTAAAAAGTCCCTCTCCAGCTCTCTTGTAGGCCCCTTCAGGTACTGGAAGGCTGCAATAAGGTGTCCCCAGAGCCTTCTCTTCTCCAGGCTGAACAGCCCCAACTCACTCAGCCTGTCATTACAGGACAGGTGCTCAAGCCTTCTGATCATTTTTTTGGCCTCCTCTGGACCCACTCCAACAGGTCCACATCTGTCCTGTGCTGAGGGCTCCAGAGCTGGACGCGGGACTCCAGGTGGGGTCTCATCAGAGCAGAGTAAAGGGGCAGAATCCCCTCCCTTGACCTGCTCGCCATGCTGCTTTTGATGCAGCCCAGGATACGGTTGGCTTTCTGGGCTGCAAATGCACACTGCCAGGTCAATGTTGAGCTTCTCGTCAACCAGCTCCCCCAAGTCCTTCTCCTCGGGGCTGCTTTCAATCCATTCTCTGCCCAGCCTCTGTGTGTACTTGGGATTGCCCTGACACATGTGCAGGACCTTGCACTTGGCTTTGTTGAACTTCATGAGGTTCCCATGGGCCCAGCTCTCGAGACTTTCAAGGTCCCTCTGGATGTCTTCCCTTCCCGCTGGAGTATCAACAAAGAAATTCTCCTCTGTTAAAGACTCTGCTCAGTATCAGTCAGGGCTGTTGCAAATTACATTCGTTTTCCATATATCAGATATGTAACACTCAGCAGATGTCAAGTGGGTTTTTATCGTCACTTGCTTCAGCTGATAATACACTTGTATATGTTCCACTTTTGAATTATGCGGGGTATTACCTGACACAGGTGTTCAATCATCTGCAGCAAATTTTCCTTTCACTCAGATAAAAACTAAATTAGGAAAATGAGAACATTCTAGCTATCCGTTGCCTGCACTGAGTCCTTTTACTTCCGTGGTGTGATCCCATATTGCACAGTTTGTAACCAATCTCCTGCACATCTGTTTACCACACGATCCCATGCAGGCATTTGTGGGGAAGGAGTAAAGGAACGACATATCCTGTTTTTGTCTAAAAAAATCCCTTTCTGTGTCCAGGAAAGCTGCCTGACATTAGTGCAGTTCTGTCTTCTGTCTCCTACATAAAATATTTCCGAAAGATTTTTACAGCTTGCAGTTCCTCAAATAAAAGGATTTCCAACTCTTCCTCTATGTGATCACCTCCCGGTCTGAAAGACATCATTATGAAGAAATGAGTTTCCTGACAATCCACCTACATATTCTTTAACTCCGTTTATCTTGTTACACTTTATTGTACTATGGAAATAAAGTGTTTCCTGGTCTTACAGCTCTAGGCAAAAGGCCCGCTGATATCTCTGAATATTATTACAACTACAGAACTGGACTTGAATGGAGATACTTCAAAACTGATTTTTAACAGTGTTCCACATACTAGCAAGTCAGACTTTATATGTAGTAGCAAATCAAACTTCATCTGCACCATCTAATTAAGGTATTTGGAATCTTTTTTTCTTTATTTCTTGTGCTTATATGTTCATGCTGTTTTAGTTGATTAAGAAATCCTTTTCTCACTCTCTTGAGAAAATGGTTTTCAGCTTAATCTTTTCCATTTCTTTGACTCATTACTCATTTACTTGAATCTCATTTCTGCTCAGAACTGGATTTTGTATTTGTTTTCTTTTTAAAAATTTGGTGTAAAAGGAAGACAACAAGCTATAAATATTAGCTTGCAGAAAAAATACTAACAAAATTGGCTTTTCTGGGAAAAAATAAATATTTTTAGTCCTATGTCCTTCATCTTCCCATATTTTGAGGGTTTTTTTATGTGAATCCTATAATTAAAAATGGGTCTCTTATGGGATGTGGCATCAGCTGAAGTGATATGTAGATTGAGAAGAATAGAGCACACCTGAAGGTGTCCCCACAGCATTTTTCAGCCAACGAATTTACCTTTTGCAAACATGCTCTTCTTTTGCTAGGAAATTATTTTTTAGCAGGAACTGCTGTACTCCATTCAAAACTTTAAAGATGACTGAAGGGTTTAAGTTCGGAAAAAATAAATTTCAGGCTAGTTTCAACAATATGGCAGTATCTTTTATTATGTGCTTGCACTGAGGATCTAATCTGCACTGTAGCCTTTCAGATGCTCTTTAATGCAAACGATAGGAAGAAAAAGACATACTTGCAATTGATTTAAGGCTAAGAAGGCAGCTTTCATACAGACTGGAATTATTTTACATGGACTGAAGCAGTCTATACCTGCTGTCATATAGAACTGTGACAGGCTACCTAAAAACGTGAGAATATGAATTAAAAAATCAAATAGGGAAATCAAACATAGTCATTAAACACTGCTTACCTTTATTTCTGTCTTCAGCCATGATGAAAGCTGTTTGCAGATATATTACTGCCTCCTTGACTTACCTGGGTGGTCATTTGACCAATATAGTAGAGATTCGGACTTCCACAATTTGAGCCTAATTACACAAAAAATTGTTTGTCCATCAGAGACCAAACACAACCTATGGGTAGTATAGGTGTCCAGGACCTTTGCAAAGTCACTGTCTCTCTCCAAACCATTGTACTACTCTGCGTAGTACTTAGCTCAGGTGCTTTAAAATTAGATTATAGAAGAATTTATATGGGAAAATACCCATATAGATCTTTGCTCTAGCGCCTTCTCAAAGCAGAAGCAACTAGATCAAGTTGCTTGGGGTCTTGCTGAGTTTTAAGTATCTCCAAGAATGGAGAACCCACAGCCTCTCTTGGCACCTGGGCCAGAGTTGGACCACAGTCATAGTGAACAATTTTTCTTCTTCTATTCCACTGAAATTTCCCTTGCTATAACTGGTGAATAATGCCTGTCTCTTGTCTTTCCACTGTGCATCTCTGGCTCTGTCTTCTCTGTGGCCCATCTTTAAGTATTTGAATTCATTATATCCCTGCTTATCTTTATGCTCTGCAGGCTAAACAAACCTGCCTGCCTCAGCTTTTCTGTGCATGCAAGCTCCAGCCCCTTGAAACATCTCAGTGACCCTCCTCTGGACTCAGTCCAATTTGTTGGTGTCTATCTTGTTGTACCCAAAACTGGACACCAGTATTCCAGATATTACAGCTTTGTGAGTATGGCTTCAAGCAATTAAAGGAAATAATCATGTCCCTTAACCTTGGACCACACTCCTGATCGGTGTGTTCTAAACAGCAAAGAAGAATACAGCCTGAATTTACCAGTCCCTGCTGGCACACTGACTGTTGTCCTGCAGGAAGTTTGTGACACGGGACTGGCTGGATTGTCCCTGGAGAAGCTGATGCTGGCAAAACAGCATATTAACTGAGATGCAAGAATGATGTGTTTTTACAGTCCAAGAAACAGGCCAGATGGGCCATGTTGGCTACAGAAGACACGTGCAGCATTCACTGAGGGCTGGGAGTGCAGAGTATTGCTCCTGAGTAGGAACAGCCTATCTTCAAATAGCTCTGAAGCTCAGCTTCCACCCACCACCTTGATAAACCACTGCGTGTGTATTATATCTTCATCACCGCAGGACAAGAATTTAGCAGGATATCACAGATTACTTTGGATTTTATTAGTGAACAGAAAAAGTGTTTTCTTGCTCTTTGATTGAAGACACAAGTGTTTTCCAAGATGCATCCTAACTCAGTCTGTCCCCAGTTTTAGGTAAAAAAGCAAATACACAGACTGCAGCACAAGAACGGGAAATGCCATAATCTCATTAGAATACTGGAACTGCATCTGAAACATCTCAGCTAGCCACCCTGAAAAGTAAAGACCTCTGTTGACCAAGTAGGGACTTCAAGAGAAGGCCCAAAGCAGGATTTTTCAGGCAAATCTGTCATTGTACTTCATCAGTCTAGAGGCTGTTTCCATCAGGGGAAGAAACGCCTTGGACTTTCCAGCACTGTCAGTGTATTTGCAAAGAACAAGTAGAGCCTTCCTCTGCTACCACTGATGTGCTGCACAGCCCCGCAGGCCTCAAGATACTTCATGTAAGAGAAGCAGTCTTCAAAGGCCAAAGAAAGACCAGTGGAGAAGGAATCTTCTCCTCCACACACAAGACAAAATTATGAGGAGCAGGTTGTACTGAACTATGGTTAACTTCTTTCACATCCTGACACGGACAGCAGCCAATGGACTTTTGTGTAGAAATGGCCAAGCTACTGAGCAAAGTGTTGGCTGGGATCTAATCTTAAAATGAGCCATAATAAAAGATCCTGTCAAAAGATAAATAAATGAAAAAGACTGTGCAGAATTTCAAATACCAATGCCTCTTTGTCCTTGACCTTGTCATGTGAGTTGTTTTCATCATATACATGTCACCATTTTTCTGTCAGCACCCCACCTCTGAGCCTCCCCAGTGAATACCTGTTAATTCTATGTTGGCCCCAGGATGTCTGTGTTAAATTATTTTCAGGAACACTAAGTACACTTACATTATTTATAGCACAGCTGAAGCTGTTTCCCAAATTGTAGCTGTTCTGTAATAATTTTCTTTCTCCTTTTATTCCAGGTGCATGGCAATTACAGTAACATTGCATTGGAAAATGTGCCAGAAACTCTCATCTCATCTAAGTCCAGGAATTTTATTTTTTTTTTAGATTTTGCTTACTGAAATATTTAAGGAATAGTACAGAAATATTTCAAGCATATGCCACCATACATATTACATGGAAACAATTAGTGGACATCCTTTTAGAGTATTAATTCCTCCATTCTTTCATACATGCACATTCATAAAACCACACTCATCCAATGTTTCTTTTACTGAAATAAATATAACCACTTACATCTCTGATAAAAGTTGCTAATACTGTCCTGTAATACAACTCAAACCATCCTGATAACCAAAAATAAGAGGCCCAGCGTAACTGGGCGCAGGCATCCCCAGAGAGGAAAAAACACAAGCAGAGATCCTTGGCACGTTTTCAAATTCTTCATATAGACAGGAGCTCTCTCCTGCAGAACAGAAGGAAGACTCTTTGGCAGTGGGTATGTCAAATAGCACTGAAGTTCCTTTAACATCTCGAGCAGACACACACTTTGTCCACCAAGAGCTCTTCATGCAGTGGCTTAAACTCCCTTCAAGAAAGCAGGCACAGACAGAGACATTCACATTTCTCTATCTCTTTACATTGGCAGTGCTTCTTTAACCACTCACTGATGAGATGGAAAACCAATGTTGGATTTGTTCATGTTTTGCTTATATTATGACAACTAATGCAAGGAACCCAGATTAAGAGGAAGAAGAAGAGAAAGACTTCCCTTTTTGGTGGCTACTTCAGTCAATACAAGAAACTGCATCGGTAAGCTACAGTGCCATGCCAGTGTAAGGAAAGCCAGCTGCTGGCTATCCTTTCTGGGGCTGCAAGTCTCCTGCCTCAGCAAAGCGTCCAACAGATGCCAGAGCTGGCACAAGGGAACTGCTGGGATGTACTCTGAGGGTGGGGGTCCAACCAGGACTCTGGAAATCCTGCTATGTACAGGTCTGGGGGCTTTGATATATACCCAATGAAGCAGTAAACTACCTATAACTTAAAAAAAAAAAAAAAAAGAAAAAATAAATCAAGGCTACACTCTTAGGAAGATGCTGTGCCACAGTGCTCACCAGGATTAACACCTCACAGATTAATTCCATAACTTCACAGGGAGGAAGCAAACTCTGCATTAAGTCTTGGAGTTGAGATCTGCATTAGCTGATATTGTAACCAAAGTCAGTGTCTTCTGAAGCCACCTCTCAATTCCCCTCCCAAACAGAAAAAAAATCATCCCTTATGTGTGATATAATGCTACAGATCTCTGCAATGCTAATGTATAGTCCTACATGATGATCAAAAATGTTCTGACTTGAAGATTCAATTCTTTAGTAAGCATGAAGAAAATGTATGTAGCACGTTTAGCAGCTTACAGCACAGACTTCAACATCTGCATACATGTCTTAGAACAGACATTTTATTCAAATAGAGAAGTGGTTCCAACAGAGAATGATCAGAGCTGAAACACACTGAAAGCAGAAAGACAGCTATGTGAAATACATCAAATCTGAGAGATACCAAAAAGGAAAGTCCCTTATTCTGAACCAAGAAATAAAGCAGCTGAGATCTGTACTTTGCTACATAGTCAGGGGACGACATTTTTTCTGTAAGAAAACAACACAGTAAAGCTGGTAGGATAATGGAAAGCTAGGAAAACTAGATGACATACAAATTGACAGTACTGCACACCGGGAAAGCACACACCCATCAAGCCTATCTTTGTGTAGCTGCAATATTCGAAGCATTGTGCTCAGTTGTGATGCATTATTATCATTATAGTCATTTAAACAGTGGTAATACTTGGACAGCATGTCCAACAGTTAAGTACTGTTTGGTTTTTTCTCATAATGAAAAAAGAGGGATGACTCAGCAACACATTTACTCCAGTGATGAAGCTCGCCTGAGAAGCTCCTGCCTCCCAGTTCCTCCTGCCCTGCTGCTCGTCACTCCTGGCCCTCCCACACCTCTAGGCTCTGCCATGCAGCTGTCTGGGGGCTTAAGAAATCATCTGGGTTAAGGACCAACCATTTTTCCTATCTGAGAGGTCTTATTTGAGACCCAGATAATTTCAGAAGCAAATCTGATCTCCCTATCTGTTTATGTGTTTACACTTTGCCCCGTCATTGTAGTGTCTGAATGCTGTGTCATTTGACAAGCCTTACATATGTTCCACCTTGCCAGAATTAAGGGGTGGCACTCACCAGCCATTATATCTATTATAAGGGACTCCAATAACATGTGTGGGGTAATCTCCAGACACCCACACAATGCAGACAATAAATACCAACAAAAATAACATCAGTTTTTACTCATCATTGCTGCAAGAAAATAGGAAGTGCCTTCAAGAGAACACCTTGTCAGCATAAGGAAAAGCAGCTCCCAGGGTTAGAGTATGGTACAGGTGAACTACACTGATTTGAGACTGCTGCTGAAGACAGTGGTTAAATTATCCAGCTGCCCTGCTCCTCTCTCCCATCTTCTGTGCTTGCTGCTCCTCTATCACCACTACTGGCACTTGTTTGACCACCCTTATCACAGACATAAACTGACATAAAACCAGCCCTACCAAATAAATGAGCGAATAGTTTCACCCTATTTTGGCTTCCTAAACTGACTCACCTCAACAACTTGACTTCTGCAGTGTGTCACAGTTGCTGTGCAGTGTTTACCCCCCCGCAGTCATGACAGCAGGGCCCAATCTCAGATATCAGAAAGTATCAGCATTAGCCTAGATATGTGTGAACCAGCAAGTATTGGTTTAATTTGCCTGGGTTTGCTAGCATTTGATCTGAGGGCAAGATCTTTAGAAGCAACTATGTGATACTGAGGAAGTGTTTTGCTGAATGACTTGGCACGGAGCTTCTGCGAACAGACAAGACAGCAACTGAGTTCCTGTAATTTCAGAGAATTTCTGCAATTTCTGCTTCAAGCCAGTACCTTGTGCTTGAGCATATCTGCACTTCTTTTCAGCAGATCTCCAGTCCTGGAGGAGATGAAGAAACTCTGTGTGAGTGCGATTTCCAATGATTAACTGGCTTCATTGTGAAAAACTCATGCCTTACTTCCGGCCTGAATTTGAATAGTTTTGACTTCCAGCAAGTGAAACTTCTTGTACTGTTGGTCCCTTGACACTGGTGTCTGTCCTATGTAACTATGGAAACAGAGCACTAGAAAAAGCAGTTTTATAGAACTGTTGTTCCGCTGTCAGTCTCAAATGTTGCTGATAAGATGTACATTCCTGTGAAACTTCGTATTGTTCTCCTTTACCTCTTTCCTAAGGACTCTGGGGACAGCTGCCAGGGGAGACACCTTAGTGTACTCATAGTATTTGTTGCTCTGCAAAGTTCATTCAGTCACACTGCTGAAAACCTGGAAAAATTTTGTATTTCTGAGAACAGCGTACGTAGCTACACGTATTATGGGTTTTTCTTTCTAGCCATTATCTGATGTGCTAGACAATGGCCACAGCTGGAGAAGAGATGTCAGGTGACTGAGACCACTGGGTAGGAGTGATGCCAAGATGTCTACTTTTGGATGCTCAAATGATCTGTCAGCCTCATCAGCAGACTTACAATCTGGGATGATTTTCTGCAAGTCTGACTGGAAGGACCAGCTGGTTTTATACTTCTTTTGTATCTGGAAGATAAATAATCTGTTGGATCACCTGGGCATACGTCATCTAAGCAATTCCCTTACGAGGTCAGTGTGGCTTCACTGCTTAGTCAGAACAAGAGGAAGAAACGAGTCTAGGCTTGCATTAGTACCCATGTAAGCCACCCTAGTTGGTGGTAGTGGCTTCTCCATTTGAGTCTCATCTATCGTGAGGGCAACAGGGTGTACCTGTGGTGGCCTCCAAGCTTCTCTCTATGAGAAGAGCTATTTTTCTCACAGCATTAAGATTCCATGCACAAAGCCCACCTTCTTAGCATTAGAGCTGCAAAAGACATTTGTGCCATTCAGTGAGAAAGCCCCACAGGAAAACCAGAAGGAAATCTGTAAAGTGCATGTTTTCTTAGGTTGACGTGTCAATCGGACTTTGCAAATAATTTTGTCTTTAATGTAATGCATATAAAACAGACACAGATCCCTATGTAGACATATGATATCTAATGATATATCTAATAAAATTATATGATTTATGGTAATAAAGAACTGATACAATGTGTCCAATATTTCCCAGGAAGGGAAATCTAGGAATACCTAACAAGCTTTCATGTTAGTTATGAAATAATCTTCACCATTTCAAAAGGCTTACTAAGGGTTGCCACAGATTCTAAGATATTCCCAGGATTTAGTAACATGTAGAAAACAGCTGTCCTATGCAGCTGCATGCATGTGTGTTCCCACAGCCAGCCACGCTGAGCCGCCTTTTGTGTGCTGCTCACTAACAGCAGCAGCTGGGATGACAGTCCTTGCAGGTGTTAAGACAGTGAGACAGTTTCACCTGCTGAATTTTCCAGGCCATTAACCTCCAGCTGTCTTGGCTCAGTGGGACCGTTCTGCTACCCCAGAACCTCACCACATGCACCCACAGGACAAGCCCTGCTGATGGCTGACCAGCAGCATCAGCCCCAAAGAGGTCTGAGGCTGCACTGTGCGTGTGCTGCAACAGCAAGATGAATGCCCTTCACAGCCCAGTCTTGGCAAGACAGCTGAGTCCTGCCCTCTTCTCTTCCAGCTTTGCTCTCCTACAGCAGTGGAGGAAATGATTCAATGAAGAAAGGGCTCAGCCCAAATCTAGTCTGCTCTTCACGGTGAGAAGGGCTTCTGTCATCCTTCATCTTTATAAGCACTGTTTGTAGCGCTTTGAGAGCAGGGACCTGGGGAAGTTCTCCGCACAGCCATAGTCATGGTATATATGTACAGTCTGTGACAGAACTTCACTGACTACTGCAGGTGTGCTGGCAGTACACACACCCCACACAGCTGCTTACTTCCTCTCATAGGTGAAGCGCAGTGTGCCAACACGATCTGTAAACTGCTCTTTGTATTCCTCTGCTTGTACGCTGCTTTGAAATGTCATGCTGTCAACATGCAGTGGACCATGTGGGGTGCAGTGAGTGGGGGTCAAATAGTGACTGTCACTTCTGCATGCAAGAGACCTGGCGCAAAATAAAATCTATCACACTGCTACACTGTACAATCTGTTCAACAGAGGAAGGTAGGCCAGCTTAGATACGGAACTATTTGCTTGACAGTCATATTAGTGTCAGCCTGAGACTGTAAATACTCAGCATGTAAGTCTCAATGGGCTGCAATGAAGACTGATGACCAATGTACTTGCAAGGCTGCTTAAATGTTTGAAAGATCCTTAACAACTGAAGAAAAGAAAACCTCTCTTCACAAAAGATCAAAAGGACACACTGGGGAATTATAGGGCAGTGAACCTCACTACGGCTGGAGCAAGTCCTCCTGAAGCACTTTTCTGGGCACATGAAGGAGAACAAGGATTGACGGTGGACAGTCAGCATGGACTGTCTAGAGGTAAATCACGCGTGACCAGCTGGGTGTCTTCTGTGATAAAATGACTGGACCTGTGGATGAAGGGAGAGTAGCGGATGTCATTTACCTCGATTTTAGCAATGCTTACACCACTATTTCCACAATGCTCTTTTATCCGATTTGGGATATTACAGCCTGGGTGGGTAGACAACCAGAGGAGTAAACACCTGGTTGGCTGATAGGCCTCAGAGGCTGGTGGATAATGAGTCATGCCCTTGTGTTAAGGCTGGCAGCAAGTAGGGTCCACAGGGGTCTGTACTTGGACGTGTACTGTTCAGGCTCTGTATCGCTGACAAGGTGGGCAAGGTGACAGGGTGCAGTTTCAGCAAGTTAGCAGATAACACCAAGTTGCAAGGACCAGTCAATAATGCATGAGGACAGGGTTGCCATCCAGAGGGACCTGGATGGGCAGGAGAAAGTGTCCGACAGGGCCCCCATGCGCTTGGGGCAGAAGCAATGTGCGGCCATGCCCTGGGGCAGGCAGAGTCCCAGCAGCAATACCAGTGGCACTGGAGTCAGTGCTGGGGAGAAGGTCCCAGGCCCTGGCAGGCAGCCAGCTGAACAAGGGCCAGCCATGCATCTGATCAGAAACAGGGGCCAGCAGCACCTGCAGCAGTGCGAGCAGAGTTCAGCTTTGCAACAGAGATGGCTTTGAGGCAGGTAGCAGCTCCCCAGCACCTGTGGGCAGGGGATGGAGAGGGCAGGGACAGGCTCTTCACAGTGATGCGTGGCGGGAGGGTGATAATTAACAGGCATAAGTGAAATTAAGGAGTTCAGGCTGGAGATAGGGAACAATTTTTACCCCACAGGGACAGGCAGGCAGTGGAGCAGGTTTCGCAGAGAGATTGTGCCACCTCTGTCCTAGGACGTTCTTAAACCCCGACTGGATAAAATCCTGAGTATCCTTGGTCTCATCTCACAGATGACCCCGCTTTGGGCAGGAGGTTGGGCTAGTGTCCTCCCAAGGTCACTTCCAGCATGAATGTCTCTGTAAATGCCTTTCCGTTGAACAGTCTAAGACCTCTGTGTGAAAAAAAATATCCTTGAGGCCCAAAATTTCTATAAGGCTTTTCATCCTCTGTGATTGTCCTTGCCAATGTACTCAGCGTGGATTCACAACTGGAATTATTGCTACGGATTTATTGTGATAGAAGTGTCTTTGGGAGGTTTTTGGCTGTATTTCCTCCTGATTGTTAGTTGCCAGAGAATTAACTCTGCTGCAATGCCAGAAAAAGCCCCCTCAGCCTTACACTCTTTGATACCAATTCCTGTGGTGTCCTGTGTAGCATTCTGGCTTTCTGGTCATTTCTTTTGGTGACGGTTCTTTCAAAGATGTACCATGCCTGCTTTAACACCATAGGTGGGGATTTCACAGATGGGGATTTCAGATTCTCTGACTACTTTTTTTTCTCTGTTTTAACAACCACATTGTTTAAAACCCCTTTCTTTTCCTGATTGAGACAGTGTCTCCTCAATAACAAAACATCTCCCTGCTGGGCACATTCCCAAGACTACCCAGAGTCCTGCTAACTCCTGATCAAAGGTTTTCAGTGGGTCTGCGCAAGGATTGCAGTGCCATTCAGCATGAATTGGAGAGACACAATCTGTACCCACATAAACTTTATTATTTTAAAAATACTAATAGGCTTAATATATGCATACTAATAAGCAAAAAGCCTACTAGCTTTCACTAGTAATCCTCCCTCCTATTTCCATTTCCTTGTATAGTGCCACCTTCTTAGATCACATCTGACCTAAACTGCAGGCTTTTCAGGATGGGTTGTTTCCTTTATCTGTTCATTTAAGTGACAATAATAAAATAATGCAGAACCAGTCACAAAACCAAAGGTGGAGCTTCTTATCACCAAGTTTCACATAGCTAAGCACTGACTGGGAGTAAATTTCGGCAGGCCAAGGCAAAAAACAAGTGGGCTTGTCTTTGTCCTGCATTGTGATAAATCTTCCAGCCATGCAGAAGTGCCATCACAAGACGCAGGATCTCAAGACTGTTCCATGCATGTGAAAATTAAGTGAAATATGAGTGTACAGCATAAATCACTGGGAGTTAAGTCAGCAACATGAAGAGTTTTGTAATATTAAAAATGTTTCTCTCTTCCAAACAAATCCTACTGTGTACATACTTTAGTATGTAATATTGAGTCTGACTAAGAAAAACCTGATTTGCTTATGAGCACATTTGGAGCCAAGGCTCAATCTCTTACTATGTGTATGTGCCCAGTGCAGCATCATGGTGCCCTGGTCTGCACTGGTGTCTCCTAACTACCATAATAATTATCAGTCACAGGAGGATGTTAATTTTAGGAAAAAAAAGATGCATTGCTTGATTAATGTAAGACTGGACAAAACACAATGAAATATCATGTGAAAATCAGGGAATGGAGTTGCTGACTTATTTTTAAGGGTGATTTTTATCTTTGCCATCTGTGATTTTAGCATCTCTAACATCAGCTGCAGTCACAGACATAACTACCCATAGAAAATGACTGTCATACTGAAGAAAGTCTTTGCTGGTTTGAGTTTTTCCAGCAGAAACAAAGACTCTGTGTCCTCTGGCCAAAACTCTGTTTTTTGCTTGTAAATAAATTTTAGTTGAGAATAAAAACAACAGGATGGCATATAAATAGTACATAGTAAGTTAATATGTAAAGCATACTCATATAAGTTGACATGTGCAAATTAATGTAAAGAGGAGAGCGTAATTGTGTCGGAGTGTGTCTAGATCTTGGAGACAACATAGCTGCCACAGATCTCAAGTAATCTTAGTTCAGTGAGTTGCCTCGCTGCTTCTGGCTGCTTGCCAAAAAAATTCTAAAAGGAATAACTTTGTTGCCTTAACCTTGCCCTTCTAGCTTTTCAGAAGTGTTAAACATCCCAGCAGACATTCTGCATGACATTTTTCAAGATGTACCAGTCCACCCCAACAGAACAGAAAAAGCCTGTTGGCTCATTTTAATACCTCCCTTCTTACAGGACAAGCTTTAAGAAAAAAAATGATCAAGCTTTTTTACTTCAAGTGAAAGCTAAGTAGTTGATTATTATAGTGCAAATGAAGATAAACCAGAAGAAAACCAAACAAAACTCTTTAAAACTGTTTGAAACTGTCTGAAATTTTCCCATTAATTTCAGTTCATGGCACATAGTAAGAAGGAAATTTCCTTGGCTGTCTGATGTTAATGAATAACCAAGCTTTCACAGCTGAGGGTCTTGCTCCTAAAAAGAACACCACAGCCTCTAAATACTGCATCACAAAATGGGACACAGGCATGCGATGCAGCTTACTGAACACAGCCTGAATTTTCTTCATTTTCCTTTCAATCAAAATATCAAAGATCTGTTTTTTCTTCTTTAATTCACATTAGATAAACTCATAAGGGGTGTGAACATATCAGAAACATCTCTCAGCTTAATTTATGAAAATACAAATTATGTATTGTTAGGTTTGCTTCACTGTATAGAAATTTAATTTTTACGATTTTGCTGCTCAAGACTTCTCTTCAATAGTAATTCTCCGTTCTTGTCATCCTGCTTAGCCGATGGTAGGAAGAGTTGACTGGACTGAAATTTCAGCTGGACTACTTCTTGGGCCACAAAACACACATCATGAAAACCTTCCCTTAATTTTCCAAAGTCATACAAAAGCTATAACCAGTGCCGTATGGGTTACATGGGAGTTCTGACGATCTCGAAACTTCTGACAGATCCTGTGAGTGACACACCAAGGGCATGACGTGACATACCAACATTGCAGCAGACAGATGTGGTAACGAGTCTTGTAAGTATGCACCTGCCCTCCCCGCAGTACTGACAGAACATGCAGTTATGCTCTGGAGGTGTAACGTAATCTGTGTTATGCAAAGCACTTCTTGCATGACTGCATCATTCTTATGCCTGTTACATTACAAATCATGCAGTGCAAGAAGATTTCTCATTGAAATAACTTACTAATTTTATTACCATTGCTGCATGGCATTGCAGGGAAGCCAAACATGACACATGAAAATTGATGGATGCCAGGAAATGGATGTCAGAATGGGATTACTTGGCATGCTGTGAGGGTCCAGCCTTGGTAGCTTTCTGATCTTGAGGTTAGGGAAAGGGTGTTTGATTTCTAACATTACTTCTCCAAGGGCCTGGCTTTTTAGGCCTTCTTGGGGAAAAAAGTGTGGTAGTATGAGTCTTTGTGGATGAAGCAGGCCCAGGACAGGAGTTAGGAGTATTAGTGAGAGTTACAATGGAGTGTGCTAACTGAAGCTGCTCTATCCTGCTGGATTTCTGTCAAATGAAAAAAGACCCCACTACTCAACTGACAGTACAAGGTATGTAGAGGAAATAGGCTTAGACAGTGTGACTCACACAGACCTGAAGCAGGGCAAATAAGAGGACATCATGAAGGCACTTGAAACACAACTGTGTAGGAATCCATCTCAGATTGATGGCAATCCCAGCACAAAAGCAAGCTAGGATGACACACATAGCAGGGGCTGAATCATGTTGCCAGAATATCCCTGTGAAGCAGAAACAACTGCTGCTTGTCACTGCAAGCACAGTCCCATGCTGCTGGGGACACCTGACAAACCGCACAGCCTTCTCCTGTCCATGGCTAGTGGCACGATAGGAATATTGTTAATCTTCACTGCAGAAGAATATCCTGGTGATCTTCAAACTCGTTCACTTCAGGATTCCCATTCTCTCTTTAGTAACCTTCACACAACTGTTGCCTGCGACATGAACTTTTTGCTACTGCTACAGCTTTCAAAGCTGTGTTCCTTCCACCTTTTCCATGAGTCACACAGACGACAGGATGATTACAGCCTATTGGGACAGATTCTGTGTATAAGCTGTTCCAACTATATTGACAACCCTATGAATTTTCTATCTTTTTCCTCCTTTCCACGTCTCCAGTAGTTAACATTAAATGTAATGTTTCAGCAGGAAGCCAGGCAACATCACTTTCATTAATTTTTGCAGTATAAAAAGTCTGCCCTATGCACTGCAGCCAAGATAGGAAGGGAGAGTTCCAGCACAGAACAGTAAATACCCTTGGAAGGTTTCAGTATACCAAATCATTTCCTTGAATACAGTCATAAGAGGAAACCTGACTTAATAACATTTTGCAATGATTATGACACTTTTAATCCATGATCCTGGAAGTACTTAATGATGAAACAATTTGCTCAAGGTCAGGCTTGGAGCCAGTGATAAGAATTGGCATCAGAAGTGAGAAGACAGCACTTAACAGATAAAATAAGGCACACTGCATGTTTTTAGTTTTATCTCTAACTCTTCAGCAAATAACATCCTTAAAACTGCCAGTCCCCCAGAGTACATTAGACACTGTGGATTACATAGACACATAGTACACTAAAGCTTGTGGTGGCATACATGTGAGAAGAACTGGTCCTTTTCCTCAAATCAGTCTATCCTTGCTATGAAGTACCTACAGAATCTAGTTTCTGCATGTTAATTTTTTTTTTCATTAAACAAATCAAACCCTCGTCCTTAGATTTTGCAGAGCAACATAGACAGTAGTCATTGGTGTTTACAGATATTTGCGAAAGATCACAATTTGGAAAATATTTTACTCCATGGTACTTACAGTTTCAGTGATACCACACTTCAGTAAACAATGGAGGGTGGCTTTTCAGTAGTTAATCTTTTACGGCACTTTAATGTCAGCCCAAAACAAAGCCTCTCTCTGTGCTCCATTAGGTGTGGAACATGAAACCAAACAGACAATTAGCTAAAGTCTGAAGAAAATTAGAGTAAAAAATGCCTGGAGACTCACAGATGTTTTGAAACATCAGGTGTATCTTCCTAGATTAAACCACTATTACATCCAGCCTCGTCCAACACCTCCTCCAGCAGTTATCAAAATTCAATGCTTCTGAGGAGGGAATAAACAGATAATACCTGGCTGGTGTGGAAACACCTAATGAAAGGTGAAAGGTGAAGGGAAGAGGACTAGTCCGTTATCACTGGTGTCATGGTGGCTTTCTGACCTCCATGCTGCCTTTCACCACCACCAGCTGTTGGAGGGATAGTAACCAAAGCACAGCAGAAACAGAATCAGCACAATCCTAAGGCAGACGGCTTGACATGGACGTCTCCTGAGCTCAGGCAAGTTCTGATCCTGATCATTATGTCAATGCTTCTGTCTAGTTAGAAGAACTGAGCTCTCCTCAGAGCCACCACTGCTACTGTAAAGCCTTGAAACACTTAATTGCAGAGCTCTACTTACTATAGCTCCACAACTATCACATCTTGCAGAGCCTGTTCTTTAAGGGCCCTTCCCTCTATCAGACATCACAGGTTGTGAGTGCACCCCAAATACCCATTAGTGTGCTAGCTGGTGTATTAAGTCACGGCCTTGCAAAAAGTTGCATTTGTTTTGGACCATAATGTCCAAGAAGCTGTCAATGCCTTATCATTATGGAAGCATTCAGTATACAGTTAAGCCTATAACAAAGGAATTTGCCACCAGCTGCTAGTCCTCCTGAGATCATGATGTCAGTCCCTGCTCACTGCCCACTGTAGTACAGACTGGGACACTTACCCACATACAACGGATTTCACATGGCAGTTTCTCACTTCCTCGGACTCTTCAGCTCGGAACAAGTGATCCCAGGGAAGATCAGGTTTGATGTCTGCACTGACCACAGGGAGATCTTTTGCATACCTTTTCCAGACAGATGCATAGCACTAGATGTGGTCATGCAACTAAAGAAGGCTTTCAGTACTCAATGTCCACCCAAATTTCAAATCCCACGCCCAGTCTCCTCCTGCCTCTGTTTGTCAAGAGCATCAAAGTTTCCAAACTTCTGACGATTTTTTTCTTTGGAAGTGAGTAGTCCGGACCATATTCTCCTGAGCCAACTGTCCCTCATTTCCTTACAGCTTTACTTTATTTGTTCAAGGGCCTCCATCCTAATGATCACAGGGGGCTGCTGACTCCCTTGGCAGAAGGAAAATGCATTCTCATTCTGTGTTCTTTTCTCATCATTGTCTGAAGGGCTTGACAGACATCAGCAGGACATCCTTCCAGCAGAGATGGGATTACTCAATGCTCAAACTAGTCCCACTGCTCTCTCATTTGTAAGTCACTCTTAGCCCCAGTAGAAACTTCTGAGATGATATCTGAACTACAGTCTTGTTGCAAAGCTGGCAGTTATTTTGCTTCCAAGTCTTTGGAGCTGGATGATGCTATTACCTGTCAAACTGAGCATGCTGCAGAATGTGAATCACTCGGCTTCATTTCAGCTCAAACCAGAAGATATTGTATCTGACTGGGATAAGGAAGCATCCAGAGGAACTGTCAAAAGTCTCTGACAACCCCATCTAGCAAGGGAAACTGCTCAACCGTACTTTCAAAAGACCACAAGTTCAGATATTGTCTAGATGCACCTGTGCTTCTTTTCACCCTAACAATAGAAATATCTTCCTCTAGTTCCTGCATGGAAAAAATTACTCTCTCTTTTCTATAATTTAGTGCACAGCTCTATCTTTCAAGCCACTTAGAGCAGGCTGTAACAAGGTATTCTCCCTGTTCAGGAGACTTTAGAAAATTTCACCTCATGAAGTGTAATTCTTCCTACTACTGTCAGCATCTCCTTGTTTCTGTTACAGTTTTCTGTGCTGGTGAATGCAGCTTGCCAGGTATAACCGAAGACCTATTGCAACAAAATACTAAATGTGAGCTGGTCTAGATGTTTAGAGATTCAAATCATATTACTGTGTCTTTATTACACAGTTTGTCTTCATTTTATGTGCAAAAATGTTCAGTTGGAAAAGATCTCCCTATTTAAACCCATATGTAAGCCTCACAAGTAAAAATGAGTCACATGTAAACCAAACAGATTTTTACTAAGCTTTTACATTAGAATGTAATAGTTGATAACTTGCAGGAGCCTCACAGATTTGCCTTAGCATCCTATTCTCTACCCAGTCTATGAATACATCAGAAATTATTTGAATTAACAAATTATCTTTTCAGCTGTATTATTCAACATTATTATGTATATGTTGTTTTAAATTCATGAAAAAATACAGTCACAACAGTAATTAATATTGAGGCCAGTGCTGAAGCACTTACCTTCTGCATACTCCACTCCCAAGATGTCTGAAGTTGGCTACTCAGGGTGGCTGACCAAGATGGTAGAGCAGTTTTATCCGGTCATAGAACTATCTTGAAGAGGACTATTCAAGCTATTTACAAATATCCACAGAAGCCAAGAGAAGAAAAAATTGCAGCTAATCATTAGCCTTCAGTCAGTATTAATGCTGGCTTATCAGATATGAATATCCTGATGTTTGCCTGTTCTTTTAAGAATTTCATTAGTATCTAGCTTTTCACAACTCTGGATACGCAGGAGGAAAACAAATGTAAATGCCTCAGATCAGTCATCAAATCAGCTCACAGAAAGCAGCAACAACTACCAATAAGTAGAAAGTGCAAGAAATATGTATGAAAGAATGCCCAAGCCTTAGTTGGTGTAATAACCACACCAAGACCTGCAAAAACGTCTGCATTAAAAAGAACACAGATTGTATTAACTACCACCTGATAACACAGGCAGACATTCTGTTCATCTTCTTCTTTCTGCAGACTTCTCTTTGTCTTCCCCCACTTAGATGCAATATCTACTTTCAGACAATTCCCTGTGTTGGGGAATTTGGGACATGCCTAAGGACACTGCAGATGGCACTGAGTTTGAACCTCTGTATTTCACAGTATTATAATCTTATTATAATTTGCAAATTTTAGAAAACCACAAAATACAGTCCTTGCTTTCTTCCTGTAGCCTTGGCTACATGACCTAGTGACCCCTTCCTAGCACATGCATAGCAGAATGTTCCCTGCACCTCTTCAGCCACCCTGCTGTTAGATTACTACCCCCTTTCACTTTTCCACCCTTCACCTTTCCACTGGTCCTACTGGCAGCTGGGGTGAAAGACAAGCTGTGTTTCAGAAGTTGTGGATGCCCCATCATTGGAAGTGTTCAAGTTAAAAAGAACCATAATAAAACTCCAATCTTAAAGAAATCAATGGAATAAAAACTCTTCACCCATCTTGCTAAAGATGTCATGTGTCTCCAGGCATGTCTGAGGCTAGCACATCTTCATAGGGCCACTTTTAAATTGTCCCCTCCACCATGCAAATAGCTCTGGACTGGAGTCATCTTGTACTGTCGCTCTGATGTCTGCTTTGTTTAGTATAAGATGAGGTTTGCAAATGTATTTCAGAAAGCAGTCTTAATATTAGAATGGTACCACTCAGTTATTTAACTTCTTTCAGGCCTTAGTTGAGACGTGTGACCGAAGTATTTTTCATACCAAAAAAACAATTATGTAAAAATATTACATGATACTTCCTCCTCAAAGAACAAGGTGTGCAAAAGCAATGAAAAAATCTGTAGTGTTATATGTGAACAACCACCTACCCTACATACCTGTTTTTTCAAAGAAGATGACATGATAATTTGAGGTATTTGGGAACTGTTAAAGAAAAATATTTAAGATCACAAAATTTCTGTGGCATAATAATTTACTTGTCACTAACTTCCATTCTTTTTCCTTTGGAAGCAAGTAAATCAAACAGCAAAGAAAATACATCAAAATTCCATGAAAGTATTGCACTTTTATTTCAGGGGCTATCACTAAAGCCAATTCACCTTTTGAGCTTCCTCTGTTCTGACAGAGGAGCTGTTTCTTTAGGCCAGTAGGAAGATCCCTTGCTTGGGAGATACGTGCAGAACTGAAGCCCTGCTCTTTCAGTCCCTGTGGGATTTTTCTGCCTACACTTTGGTCTTGCAAGTGGAAGCAGTTTACCTAGATGTGTGACAATGACAACCCCTAGTGGAACACAAATACATCCACAGCAGACTTCCACAAAAGCTCTTCTGCAAGCACTGCAGGATTTGCTTTACTTGGATGTGTATTTTTCTACAAATGTTGGTGATGAATGAATATGACCACAACTTTCTTCATTTTTCATGCACTTTAACTAGATATTAGCTACGCGCCCTGTTTCATCAAGTTGTTTTATTTTCCTCCCTTTATCATTTCTAGACTTACCAATTATGTTTTTCAGTTACTTTTTTTTCTGAAATGACAGTGAGTATAAGGTTTTATTGCTTTTCTCATTATTCTGATTGATAAGTAAAAGAAAAAATTATTTGTCATTTGTTCTCACTCAAGGTGGCACAGCATTACTTACTACCAGGTATCTTTAGTATCTTTGATTTTCTCTGCAGTCTTCAGCTGTCATGTTTGAAACTGGAATTTTTGTCTTTCTCTCCTTCATGAAGCTGTTTGCCAATGTCATGTGACTTTCTTCCAATAAGCAGGAATTTGACCTTGATGTAAAATTTATTATTATCACTGTTATGATGAAATTTGGGAATTCTGGTTGAGATGTTCCAACAAAAGGCAGTCTCATAGCGACTAAAATCACCTAACGCACAATAAGATCAACTCTGATATTGTCTGATTAAAAGTACCCATTAAAAACTAAACACATAAATATTTTTGTAGGTGTGAGCAGTGTTGCAAAACAAAGGCCAATTTAACAAACCATAACAAATTATAAAATAGAGAATACAATTACTTGTGGTATAAACATAATCTCATCAACCCATATTTCTTCATACCAAGGTATCAGCTTTAGAGGTGCATTCTGTAGCTGATGTAACTAGAACAGCTGCGACTGTAAAAACCCAAAGACTCCACAATTCTTGTTCACCAGTTAAACTGTTCCAATTTCCTCAGTGAAGCACATTTCTGTAATAACATCTCTCTAGGAATAAGGTGATTTGATTCTACAAATCACTGTTCTTTTTGTTTGGACAGTAAGTTACAAAAGTGGTTTTCCAGACCCAAACACTTTTCTAGGGAAATGAGACTATTGCCTTGTACAAACCAGACCACCAAGTTCAATGCCTTCTTTAGTCACAATGGATCATTCTTTGAGCCTTGACATCAATTGGCATGACCCTCACTAACTCTAAAATACAAATGATCCAGTGCTTACCTAGTAAGTCCAATCCTCTTTGTGTTTCTCCTCCCTGTTCTTGAAAGGAGAATAGCATAAACATGCAAGCTAACATAGAGACATATACCAATAGATTTTAGAATAAGAGAGGACAACCTGGTTCACATAGATTGTGCAGTGTGCATTCTGCAAAGAAGGACAAATTGTTCTTTGTTTTATTTTCTTCTTTTAACTTAATTGCAAATAAACCTCGAGTAAAAAAGCAAAGCAAAGCATCTATTCGAAAATGTGGCTACCATGTCTTGATGTGTCCTCTACCATTGTTAAGGATCTGTACTTCTGTAAATCAGAAAGCAAGCCATGGAAATGCACTAAGTATGATCAGGAGGAAAGGACTGTCAGCCGAATAACAAGTTACTGAAACATAGCATGGCTATGAAATGACATGTCCAGGAAGTGCATTAGTAAATCTTCAGAGGTGGTGAAGGCTCTTGAAAAGCTATTCCTGATCGACCTCCAGAGGGTGCAGGTATCAAGAGATTGCATTGTTCTGGATAGACAGAGATTTTTTTATGCTGTAATGACTGCATCAGTTGATCTAATCTGAATCCTAGCGCTTTTGATGAAAAATGTTTGGATAATGTTGTGATCTCATCTGGAGTCCTGTGTCCAGCTCTGGAGCCCCCAGCACAGGACAGACGCAGACCTGTTGGAGTGGGTCCAGAGGAGGCCACAGCAATGATTCAAGGGCTGGAGCACCTCTGCTATAAGGAAAGGCTGAGCAAGCTGGGGCTGTTCAGCCTGGAGAAGACAAGGCTGCGGGGACACCTTATAGCAGCCTTCCAGTACATGAAGAGGGCCTACAAGAAAGCTGGAGAGGGACTTTTTACAAGGGCATGGAGTGATAGGACAAGGGGTAATAGCTTCAAGACGAAAGAGGGCAGATTTAGTTTACTCACCTTATTTTATAAAAATTATGGCCAATCAAATAACGTGTTGTAATGTAAAGCACATCACATTTATGGTTGAATTAATACATGCATACAATTAGATTCACATTTGTGAAAGAAAGACTGGTAAGCTAGTATGGCCCTACCAGTTTGACCATTTAAGTGGCAAACAACATAGGTAGAATCAATTTGCTTTTTTTATGGAAATTCTATCTAATGCATTTTCTTTCGGAAAAAAACTATTTCATGAAGTTGCAATGTATCATGATGGCTGTTATAGAAACAAATAGTCAGCATGTAAGAAGAGTGGCTGTTTTGTGTTCTGATATACTATTCATGCATATATGTGCTCGTATAACTAACTTGCTTGGCATTATTGTTCAACTTCACTGAAGCCTAAGGCTGCACACTGTGAATCTGCCACCTGAATACCATGAACTTTCATTAACCCCTTGCCAAGCTCACTGAAGGAGGGCCCCAAGGACTCAGATGCAGCTAGAAAATAAGGAAGTTAAGTCATCCATTGACAGCAGCAGGGCCTCTCTGAAGATAAGGGAAGAATCTTCAGCCTGCTCAGAGGCAATGGAGGGTCCCAATGCGGGACAGAAGACCCCAAACCCAAATAACACCATTGGATCAGCTGCCACTTGGATACCACATGGAGATCTTGTGTGGGGTTGGAACTTAGACGGTCAGGGTAGAATTGCCCAGCGATTTCTTTGTCTGTGGTCCCTCTTCGGAGGCTGTACCACTCAATAAATTTGTCTGGCGTATGTTGTGTCGGAGACTCTGCTTTGGGAAACCTAGGGTCAAGCCTGAGGGATAAGGGAGCGCCCGAGAGTGAGCGTGTGTGTGTGAGGAGTCAAAAAGGGGCACCCATCAGCTCACAGGAGTTGCCCGCTGTGTAGAAACTCCAGTCCCAGCAATTAAAGTCTCAGGTGATATGTGCGACCCCTTGCATGGTGTGTGAATGCTAAGGCAGCAGCTTCTCCCTTAACCATCGCAACATACATAAAGATCCAAATTTATGATGAATATAGTTTAATTTAAATAAAATTAGGCACATGATCACTGTCAAGGTACAACAAGTGAATGAGTGCAAATTACTTGGTAAACACTTGCAATGAAATGCAGTGAAATGCAAAGAAGGCACTTGCCATCAGGAGCGTCTGCGGTAGACACTGAAGGTGTTCTTCCCAGTTTCTTCTTCACAGAGCAGTGAGCAATTCCTACAAAATTAAGGAGTTTGAAGAGCAGGAATTCCTTTTTTGCTATTACAAGTTATGATTAGAAATTAAGTACAAATATTACTAGTCCAGGTATATTGAAGGAATTAGTAACTACAAACAATCACTTCAATTCACAAGCAACTGCTCTATTTTAACAAGTTCACTTCAAATGGTAAATACAGTTTTGCATGAGAAAAAAGACAAAAAAAGCTTTTTCAATTTATTGAATTTCAGTTTCTACCCAAATAGACCCTGAGACAAGAAAAATATGAGTCACACAATTTCAAAAGTATCATTTACCATTTGCAAACAAATTTAAACAGGTCAAAATAAAGAATCCAAACAAGACTATTAGAAGTTATTTACTTTAAGAAAATATCCCTATAAATGTTTTTCACTGGAAAAAAATATCAAGCATCATGTACTGACTGCATTTAGTTGAAAATAAACTGGAACAAAATCCAGGCTAATAAAAAGTAACCTTGCTTTAAAAAAATCTTAAGTAAAATTTGAAAAAAATACTAAATTGTTAGGAGAGGAAGAGATGAAGTGACAGCACTGTTGTCTGCCCTTATCAATGTATGGATGAGAGCTCGAAATATTTCCTCATTTAATATTTTGCCTTTACCACCCGTCCTGCATTACTCTTGTCCCACTGGACTCCGTTTTTTCTTTTGTTCTTGTTTTTTTTTTTTTTAAGTACAGTGTTTCTCATTTCTGTCACTTTTGATGCTGACATCTTGCTGCTGTATCCACTGGTGAAGGCTGGCCAGCTACATATATATTATTCACCTTTTCCTATCTATAAGGATCTGTAATTTCTCATGATTTTGGCTTGTTCATATACCACAGGTCAGGGCTGGCCACTTGCATAACTTAACATGATTTAGTTTATTTAAAACATGTGACTAAAACAGCTGATATAACTCATGATCAAAACAGATTAGATCAATCTTGATTTACTTTATTTTACTCTAATTTGCTTTACTCCACCCTGCATGTCTACTTCACAATTAGTAACTTCTACTGTTTTATTCCATTTTTGATAGAATCATTTTGTTTTCTGATGCAGATTCACTACAGTATTTGAAAAAAGACAGTATCACAGGTTGCCATTAACATATCTGCCTCAAGTTGTTTCTGGTAATTCCATGAAATTGTGAGGCATCAAAAGGCCTTACACCCCTCTGCATTTAAAATCCAGTAGAAACATTGATTTCACTGGGCTCATTCAAAGCAGAGCTGCAAAAGCAACTTCAATGCCGTATTCATATATTAAAGCTGTGAATGACTTCACATTAAGACACTCGCCTGTGATGAACTCATGTTTCTTTAACTGGAATTGAGTACCCATTAGCAGCATTTTCTCTCTTAATAGTCCAGTAATGGAGTCACACCCAGATCGTGTATTTATCACAGGAAGAAAGCCTTACTCACACAAGTGTTGTACAGTCAGAAGGCAGTGAGAATATGCACAGGGTCTGCTCACACAATCAGAGGTCAGATGGTACAATCTTCTTATTCACCCTACTGATTAGAAATAATCCTTTCCACTGAACTCAATGAGGTTTGCAACATGAGTAAGAGAGAACCAGCAGGATATAAAGGATTAGCCTCTAAGAGTAGTTTTCATTCTGAAATGCATGCTTACCTGTGGTTGTCCCCACTTTCAAGATACTGTGACACAGACCACTTTGTAATGACTATAAGATGGATTCGCCCTGCTCTCTTTCATTCCTCCTCCTGCACAGAACAGTATTTTACCTTTTAATTAATTTAATTGCTTCATTCACAAGGAAACAGACAGCTCATTAAGGACTCATTTGCACACTTTACAGAGCAAGTCCTAAGCAGGATATAACAGGCATTTAGACCACCAGAGAGATATTTTAAGAAACTGTGTGTGTTCCTTCACATCAGTGACTTTTCTGTGTACTTTTCTTCTGCTAGATGAGCACACATGTATAAGCAAGATTTTTCTCAGCTGCTGTTCAACTTCCCGGACTTCCACAACTGACTCTATCTATATAACCATATTTACAAAAGGTATAACGGTTCTACCAACAAGAGCTTTGCAGCCCAATTCACAGAATCCAAAGGCAAGGACCAGGAGAACGAAGAACTGCCCACTGTAGGAGAAGATCATGTTTAAGACCATCTAATGAACCTGCATGTGCATAAGTCTGTGGGACCTGATGAGAAGCATCCATGGGTCCTCAGGGAACTGGCAGATGAAGTTGCTAAGCCACTATCCATCATATCTGAGAAGTCGTGGTAGTCTGGTGAAGTTCCCACTGACAGGAAAAGGGGAAACATAACCCCCATTTTTAAAAAGGGAAAAAAGGAAGACCTGGGGAACTACAGGCCAGTCAGTCTCACCTCTGTGCCCAGTGAGATCATGGAGCAGATCCTCCTGGAAACTATGCTAGGGCACATGGAAATTAAGGAGGTGATTGGCGACAGCCAACATGGCTTCACTAAGGGCAAATTTTGTCTGACAAATTTGGTGGCCTTCTGCAACAGGATTACTGCGTTGGTGGATAATGGAAGAGTGACAGGACTTGCGCAAAGCAGCTGACGCTCTCCCGCATGACACCCTTGTCTCTAAATTAGAGAGACATGGATTTGATGAGTGGACCACTTGGTGGATAAGTAATTGGTTGCATGGTCACACTCATAGATTTGCGGTCAACAGCTTCATGTCCAAGTGGAGATGAGTGATGAGTGGTGTCCCTCAAGGGTCCGTACTGGGACCGGTATTACTTAACATCTTTGTCAGAGATGTAGACAGTGGGATTGAGTGCAGTGTCCTCAGCAAGTTTGCGGATGACACCAAGGTGAGTGGTGTGTGTTTGACACCCTAGTGGGAAAGGATGCCGTCCAGAGGGATCCTGATACACTTGACAGGTGGGCCTGTGAGAACCTCATGAAGCTCAGCAAGGCCAAGTGTAAGGTCCTGCACATGGGTTGGGGCAATTGCAAACATGGTTACAGGATGGGCAGATATGGATTGAGAGCAGCCCTGTGGAGAAGGACTTGGGGGTACCAGTGGATGAGAAGCTGGAGATGACCTGGCAATGTGTGTATACAGCCCAGAAAGCCAACCACACCCTGGGCTGCATTCCCAGCAGCGTGACTAGCAGGTTGAGGGAGGGGATTCTGCCCCTCTGCTCCACTCTTGTGAGACGCCCCAGGAGTCCTGCATCCAGCTCTGGAGCCCCCAGCAGAGGAAAGACATGCACCTGTTGGAGCAGGTCCAAAGGAGGGCCATGAAGGTAAGCAGGGGGCTGGAGCACCTCTCCTGTGAGGAAAGACTGAAAGAGCTGAGGTTGTCCAGCCTAGAAAAGGCTCCAGGGAGACCTTATTGCGGTCTTCCAGTACTTAAAGGGGGCCTGCAGGAAAGATGGGGAGGGACTCTTAATCAGGGAGTGTAGTGATAGGACAAGTGGAAATGGTTTTAAACTGAAAGAGGGTGAACTTAGATTAGATATAAGGAAGAAATTCTTTTTGAGGTCCTGGAACAGGTTGCCCAGAGATGTTCTGGCTGCGCCCTCCCTGGAAGTGTTCAAGGCCAGGCTGGATGGGGCTTTGAGCAACCTGGTCTAGTGGAAGGTGTCCCTGCCCATGGTCGGGGGGTTGGAACTAGATGACCTTTAAGGTCCCTTCCAGCCCAAACCATTCTATGATTCTATGACGATTCTACGATCTCGCAGCGGTTAGCCCAGGAACAGAGCCAATGATGGTTAGGAACAAGTTGTTTTTAAAAGTATCCTAAGCCAAGAGGAAATGTTATTCAACTATTAACCTTCACAATTCCACATGCTTATTTGATAGCCCTTTTCAGATTTCAGTAAAAAAAGCTGATGGTTTTGCTTGCCTCATTCTTCCTCTACAGCACCAAAAAGAATTTGGCATAAATAGCTGTTGAAGCTTCCCTGTTGCAAAAAGAAACAAAGCAAAAAAATAAACAGTCTGTATTTGGAGTTTGAAAAGGAAAGCTGTGGTTCGAATGGATGAAAAAATAGATGTGTAAAAAGTTGGTTGGATGGTCAGGCTCAGAAGGTACTGGTTAACGGGTTGTACTCAACCTGGAGGCACATAACAAGTTGGGTACCCTAAGGATCTATCCTGGGACTGGTCCTGCTGAAGATCTCTATCGGTGACCTAGACAAGGCAAGGGGGTGCAATTTCACCAAGTATGCAGATGAAACCAAGTTGTGGGGACCAGTCAATATACACAAGAGCTGGGCTGCCATCCTGAGGGTTCTGGACAGGCAGGAAGGAGCTACCATTAACCCTATGAAACTCAGCCAGGACAAATGCACATCCCTGGAAAGGCAAAAGCGCAGCAGTGATGCCAGCCAGGGCCAGTAGCACCAGGGAGCTCCTCTGAGGGGAAGGCCCTGGCCCGGGCAGGCAGTGAGCTGAGCAGGGGCCAGCAGCGCACTGGGTAGCAACAGTGGTCATAGGCTCAAAGAACAGAGGTTCAGACTGGACATAAGGAAAATGTTTTCCGTCACAAAGACAGAGCCACGCAGTGGAGCTGGGACACAGAGAGGTTATGGCACCTCTACCTCGGAGACTTCCAAAACTTAACTGGACAAAGTCCTGAGCAATATCACCTGATATGATGTCTGACCCTGTTTTGAGCAGCAGGTTGATATAGACACCTCCTGAGGTTCCTTCCAACCTAAATTATTCTATGATCCTATATTTCTTTCCTCATCACTAACAAACTGTGTATTGAATCTGCCATTTCCATTTAACAGAAGTGAGGTATCTTGTTCTTGCCCCTAAGCAGGTACCTGGAAGGCTAAGAAGGCTACTTCATAAATAGCCTCTACAGCTAACCAAACTTGTATAAAATACAAAGCATATAAAAGAGCAATGCATTGTCTTCAGGTTCTTACAACTCTTCTCATGTCAGTACCTGAGTATCACAGGTGAAGTACAAACACAGGACCCAAGGACATGCTTTGTAGGTGTGTTCCAGTTTCCTCTACTTTTCTCTCAGCAACTGCTGCATCTTTCACAGAATTCGCCAGCCTTCCACTAATGGCTGAGGCAGAAATGTGTATCTATCTCTTTCAAAATTAATTTCCCATATAAATATAATTACATGTTACAATGCAGTAATGATGCAAAAGCAGCAACTTGATTAAAAGACATCATAGGAAGGTATACTTCCGAAAATGAGTGTGGTACATTTAGGTATTTATATTGTGTAGCTAACACTTTTCTCTGTGTCTTGTTTTTCTGGATGCCTTAGTTCATTGTGCTGTCTTCAAATGCTACTCGTGTAGGATGAACACTTGTTTTATTCATTTAAGATGGCTTATAAAATTTCTTGATGAGTAACACAGAAAATATTTATACCATTTGTGTTTCTGTGGAGGTTTTGAATAACTTGCACTCCAAGAATACACATACTGAGAGAACAAATCAGGCCTAACTCCATTATGTGTTATCCAAGGAGATACATCCTCTGAAACAAAATTAATTTATTGCTCTAGCAAAAAAAAAAAAAAAATCCACAACTTCACACATTTCCAATCTCTTCTGATCTGAAAGCAATATGAAGCAAAACAACAAATATTTCTTTACAACTTTATTCCTTGTTGCCTTATTGGTATCTTACATTCAGGTCTGATTTCTATGACTAACACAAAATGAAATGAGGAAAAAAGAAGACGTAAAAAAGGCATAGGACCAAATTCTGTTAAAATGAATTGGTGACACCTATATACAGTTAAGCTGAACTGGACCAGCTGTGATCCAGCTCACAACAGACAGTTTTCTAGAGAACGAGATATAGTCAAGTTTATGACTGTATTGACAGTAATCTTATGCTCAAGCCTCCAATATACTCTTAAAAAACTGTTCCTGGAGTTCAGTGATACATTTTATGAAAAGTTCAGGAAAAAGCACAGCAGCAAATCCCATAGCACTGATCAGGCTAAAACCAAAGATTTCATCATCATTCCACGCAATTCTGAAGAGCAGCTCCACTGTAAAAGATGAAGATGCGAACCACATGTTATTCTCACCCATAACATTCTCAGCTTCACTCCCAAGAAATCCAACTAAAACGCAGCATATAGACTTATGAGGAAAGTATGTGCTTGCCCAACGAGTACTAAAGCTACCACTTCAATTTCACGTAGCCCCCACTGGCATCCTGCATGGAGGAAAGCCTTACCTGGGTTCAGGCAGTGAGGGAGGAAAGCTTTGCCTGGGTTCAGGCAGTGAGGCGGAAAGGCTTCTTTCATTCATGATCTTCATTGTTACAGCAGTAATATATCTAGTATTATATCACTTACCACTTTTTATCAGCCATACAAACAATGCCCATGCATGTGCTTAAAAGTTGTATGTACAGACATCCAGATCTACAGGTATATCTGAGGAAAAGAGTCATGGAGGTAACTATGAATTGCTGCCAGTTCTCTTCTGCAGGATGTGTACCCCATCAACTCTGCAATCTCATGAAGAAAAACTGGAGATACCATAATCTGCATAGGATATCTCTATCCCCTTAATCACAGTATGTGTTGCTGCATTGTCTCTTTGAGTAGCTGCGTAAGATACTTCATCTGCTCTAGTGGCTGTCATTAGTTTTACCTTTTCCAGGTACTTCAAAGGCTTTGCTATTGGGGGACATTTCTCTGCTGTAACATCCTGTTCAGTTACCCATAATATACTGTTATTTTGTTTCCTAGTTTGAGTTAAAAACATGCAATTCTCTATATTCCAACTGGGAGAGGAGTGCTTCTGAAATACTTTAATTGGAGTTCCTGTGTTTTGTGTATTATGCCTACTTGGGCCAACAATTTGTCTACTACTTCTTAGAAAGCAGAATAGAAATACATTTAAAAAGTATAAATACTGAGATAATAATAAATTATTGGTTATTTGCACTTTTCATAGGATCTGGTGCTGACAGACCCAGCGGCACAGAGTACTCTTGCATTCCAGAAGGACCTTACAACTGCTCTACAGCTAAAAGACTCTGACTGTATTTCATATTACCCATATCTCTGCAGACTTAGAGCAATTTTCCAAAGCTAGTAATTTTCTGATAAAGGCATTATTCCTGAAGAATACATCTGCTCTTTCCAGTACATTTTCTACTATACCATATTAGTCATGAATGAAAGAAACAACTGTCTGGGAAACATTTGGAATACGGCTGTGCTTGGAAAAACTCTATGCCGACGCTGAGCTTACCTCATCCTCTCAGTTGAAAAAAAAAATAGTACTTTGCAGCAGTAAAGACAGAATCTGTCCATAAGCTTGTTACTTCTTTCGCTCACTGGGAAGTACAAAAGCTAATGCAGCTCTTAAAACCAGAGTGAAAAGTTAGCTTTTGTTTTCCCCACATAAATCTATCCTCACCTGGGACCCAATCTGCAAAGGGTTCTTAGGGGAGCCACGTTTTTGACTTCCTACTCTACTGTAGCAACAGGCTGAATGCACCTGCTGCTGCATTGCCAGAGATGTTTGCGCTTCTGATGCATCCTCTGTGGGTATCCACTTCTAAGGTAAAAGGAGGAGGTAAGAGCATCCAATATAATGGCTTTGTGGTGCCAGCATCAGTAAGAAGGTGCCATTCCAGCAAGCAGAACCATGTCTGGAGCTTAGCTGCAGCTAGGACGTGTGTAAGATCTGGGTGGGAAGAAGGAGCATTCTCACAACTAGTCTTGAAATTTCTGTCAGTCCAGGGATCAGTCAAAGCCTGAGCTGCAGCAGAAATTTGATGCCAAACTGCCTGCTGACACACATAACAATTTGTTCAACAGACAGCAGCCTGAGGGCTGTGGGAGCAATTTAGGCAGCCAATTAAAAGCGAAAAAAAAAAAGCCTTTTTCCCCAAGTTGACAGCTATTTGTAGAAACTGACATTTCATACGCTTGCTGAGCATATGAAGCGGAAGCATTTCTGGCCTCGTTCCATTTCTGTTCCCAAGGTAACAGACAGCAGGTTAGCAGAAGTTTTAGATACAATCACTTAAAAAACTAACCTTATCTCTTTCTTTAGCTTCTCCCATACAAGCTGCTACCGGTGGACAGAACATGAAATTTAGTTCCTTAATTGCATTTACTGCTTTAAAAGCATTTTCAGCTCTGCTTCGAAGATCACGTAAGTTTTCCTACCCACTCCTCCTGAGAATTTTTCTATTATATAGAGATAAGAGGCGACGTGCTTCTGACCCCTGAGCGCGGCTGCTTGTAAAGGAAAGGCTGCAGCGTGTAACGCAACCAACCCTGGTCACTTCCGAGTGTCCTTCCGCAGACTGCCCTGCGGCAGCTCCCTTTCCCTGAGGTAACACGGGCGACCCGGGACCCTCAGGGGCCGGGACTGGCAAACCAAGAGAAGGCGCTCCCCTCACCGCAGCTCCGCGGCGGGGACTGAGGGCAGAGAACGGGCCCGACGCTACGAGGGGAGCGGAGGGGAGGCCGCTGCGAGGCCCGCTGGCGAGCGCGCGGCGCCAAGGGCGGGAGTGGCGGCAGCCAATCAGAGGCGCGCGTCCCGCTTCCCGCGCTGGCGGAGGACGGGGCGGGGCCGGTGGCGGCGGGGAGCTGTCGCGCTGAGGTAGATTCGGCCGTGTCGGGGGGAGGCGGTGAGGTTCGCGGCTCAGGGTTTGTGTCTGTCCGTACTGCTCTCCCTTTCCCCTGAGCCGTTGGCGGTTCTACACTTGTAGGGAAGGCTGCGGATTTAAAAGCACTTGCTGCTGGCGGAAATACCTCATGCTGCCTCTTTGAGTTACTTGAAGTGGTCTTCCCTAGGGTTCCTGGAGAATGAAACAGGGTTATGTTCTCCTGCAGTTTTATTGTTTCTCCTTAAAAAACTTTAAAAGATTTTAAGTATGCATGGATTTCCTTGTATCCTCAGAGCCTGTAAGTCCCACTCTTCCCGTTTTAAACTAGAAACTTGAAATGTACTTGATTGAGATGTTTCTAATGTTTACTGAGTGACACACCCTTAAACTAGTAGTGCCTTAAGTGGCTACTAAGCAGTTGACTGCTATGAGCTGTATTAATTCACAATTGTATCAGTGTGAGTAATAGTTGCAGTTCTATTGCTTAATACTTGTATGAATGTATGGTTATGTTGCTATGAAGAAATCTTAAGAAGTGGTACACATCAATACTATTGAGTTGCAGTTCTATTCTGTGTTGTCCTGCACTTAGCATTAAGGTACAAATCCTCCTTACAAACGCATCCCTTCCACACCAGGTCCGCTGGAGATAGACCTGATGGAGGGTCCAGAAGGTTGTTGAAACAGTTTTCCCTAGCAGCTCCAGCCTTTTTGGTCCGCTGGTCAGGTTCACCACTGTCTCTAACCATCCGCACTCCTTCCATCAGAAGGTTGCCCTCCACTTCATTCTCCATCTGATTTTATACCTTATTTCCTGTTTCTTTTCCTGAACCTACCTTTTTACATCCCCTGCGCTTCCCTTTCTCTGCCCAGACTCGTCTAAGTAAGCAACCAGCTGCTAATTACTTTTTACTCATTGGTCCCAATTCTGTAACATCCAGACCCAGCTTTAGTATTTCCAATGCTGTTACCTAGGCAATTTTAGCATGGTATCATGTTACTGATACCTACTGGTATGTATGTGAAGTCAGCCTTCTGCCACAAGTTTGCCTTGTGGCCATGCGATTCACACTGGTTATGTTTCGTTTACACCATACACTTTTTGGATAGAATTGTCTTACTTTAGCTTTGACTTTCCTACCTAATTTTAATTAAGAACAAGTATTGTCTTTGCTTATGCATACCTAAGCAACAATATATCCTGTTTTGCACTGTCACTGTATCTCTGTCCTTGTGTAGTTTTCATCTCCTGGTTCCCATTAGAAGAATCAACTAATTTAGAGATCTGGTGTTCCAGCAGGACCTCTTGCTCACAGCTAACCTGTACAATCACCATTTCCCTTGTAAAGCTGAAGGAGATAAAAAAAAGTCCCTTCATAAATGCATGAGGCAGTGAAAGGTTAATAGTTAGATAGCTGAACTATCTTTAAAAGCTAATTTTGAATCCATAAAAATTAATTGAACCAGTTCATTTCTCAAAATGATTGCTTAGAGGAGGTAATTTGTATTGCTTACATTCATTTAATGGTTTGAAAGGTTTTCTGTGAAACAAACAGCAATGGGCATAGCTGAAAAAACCCCAAAAGCCCATTTCCTTTGCATAAAAATGAAGTGTCCATGGTCTGTAGTTAGGTAATCTGTTACATCCTTCCAAAGGAATAATACTGAATGCTTTGAGTAGCGACCTTCTATACGAGTTTCAGTCCAAGGTGCATGTGCTAGCAGCAATTAGGGAGTTACTCCTGTTGAATCTTAACTGCAACATTCTTTTTCAATGTTTTTTCATGATATAGGAAGTTTTAAACTAATCCATAATCTGTATATCTTCTAGACAAATGAAATGTTGAAAACATCACAAAACAAGATGTTTGCAGCTTTAAAGTATCACTCAACAGACTATTTGTATGAGGTATTGTTTTATTATTTCTCTTAATATTCTGAAAAAGTATGGCAGTGACTGAAGAAATGATTGAGTGCACATCAAAAAAAGATACGAAGAACTACTTTCTTAAGAATTCTGTTTCAGTGAGGTTGTTGTACTGCACTTGCTGGGATGACATAATGAAGTGATTACAGGTTTTCTTAATAAAAAATTAAAGTACAATTCTGCCAAAACTGAAGGGCATAAATTTTTTTAGTTTCTGTTGCACTTTTAATTGTGTTTTATAGCTAGTTTCCTGCTTAGAGCATTCTTTGGAGAGTGCACTGTGCCTTCTAATGCATAAAATTCAATTAGTTACCTTTCTGGAGAACAAATCCAATTTTCTAGCTACTTTAACATGTATTAGGATGGTGATACAGAACACTGTATTCCCTACTGATGATAGGGAAGAGTTTTTATGATGTTTTAGATTGAATTCATGGAGACCAGATGTTTTTTCACACCTACAATGAATATTTTGGCTTCATAGATGTTGATCAGTTAAGACATAGAAACCCTATGAAGTCTTGTTTTACCTCATGTCTATATCTGTGTGATGTTGCCAGCCATTCATCACTGAAGCACACTGTCTTACTTAATTGGTTTTTTACTTATTTGTATTTTCAATGAAAGGCTATGAGACAAAGAAAAAACTGCTCTGGCAGAGTGGTGCTTTGCCAAGGAGGGCTATTTCTAGTGTGTGAGCAGAAGAATGAGGTAGCGAGACACCATGTCTTTAAGAGTTCAGGGAGAGTGCAAGTACACACACAAATGTTCCTGGCACATGGCTGGAGAAATGCAGCCTGGGAGGTGTTGCAGCAACAATACTTGCGGGTAAACTGACATCCATGTTAGGAAACATGTTGCCCACATCCCTTTCCCTAGAGTGCAGGAATTGTTTCGTATGATACCTGTGTATGTGCCTAGTGTTTTCTTAGATTCTAGCAGCCAGGACTACTTTTTCTATTGTAACTCCCACAACATGCAGTCTGTCATTCTATAGTTGTGCAAACCTTCTCGCAGTAGTTCCATTCAGTTTGATGTTCAGATGTTTCTGTGTTATCTGTGAATAAAAAATAGGTGTGTTAACAAAACCTGTTGTGGGCTGTCATGCAAAATAGAGGAATTGCAATTAATGGCTTTTCTTGCCTGAATTTGGAAGAGTAGGGTGGTGCTGACAGCAGGGCAAATGAAAAGTGGTAGAAGAGAAATGTTTAGTGACCTGCCGATGGCTGCTCTGGAACAGAGTGTGAATGTTGCTCTGTAATACTACTAGAAGGGGTTAATGGATGTGATCACACATTTACAGGTATTATAGAGCTGATTGTGCAAGGGATATGCTGTGCTAAAACTGCAGATTCTTGTTCCCCTCTTGTGCCTAACTTCTACCCTCCTGCTAGAAAGTACCTGGTAGTTAAATTACTTTTCAGGCATCTGAGATACCAAGTGCACTTGCCTAATGCTTCTAATTCTTAGGAAATGCTGGAATTCAGTGAGTGTATCAATCCCTGATTCCTGCACACATCAGGCTCAACTGTATGTGGAGTCCTACTCTAATTGTACCTGGCATGCATTTTTCTCAACCCCAGACACAGTTTTCCCAAGTACCCAGTACAAAGATATCTTTGAAGAAAGGAGTCTTTTCAGTCATTAAAGACACAAGAGTTCAATTTCTTATGCTGCTGAGTGTTGTAGGTGTGATTACAAAGTCATCTTAGAAGTTCAACATTCTTTTATGTTATAAACTGAAAATATATGCAAGTTGTATGGAACTATAAAAAAGCACATATTATCTTTCAGTTAGAACAGAAATTTGCAGAGACCTTTGTATTTCCTTGAAAACGGGTAAATATGCATTGAGTAGATGCTATAACCTTTAAGAATGGCCTTGAAAAACACCTGTATGTATTTGAGAAAGGTGAGAAAAGCTATGTAGTAGCAGACTTTGTAAAGTGAACCAGTTCAGCTTAACCTGTACACTTAGAACAAATTCATTTAAAGTGTGCTGTAAAATACACAATTTTCCTCTTTTAAGGCCATTATTTAACAATAGCCCTAGGACATATTTGTTCCACTTTACAAACATCAGTGGTTGAAAACAATTTTAGCTGTTAAGCTAAAGTTAGCTGCAGTAAAACTACACACTGTTGTTTAAAATTTCTTTCTGATCTCTGTCATAGTATTGCTTGTATTTACTTGTTCAGCAGTTTCTACTTAAACTCCAGTAGGTCATTCGTCTCTAACCTAAGAGTACTTTGAGAGTTATGTTGCAATCCTTACAGCTTGTTTTAGTTAAGAGAAAGGTTATCATAAGCTTTCTGTTCCTGTCATCTCTACCAGGAACTTTACTAGTTGTACTATTATTTTATAAGTGCAGTTGTTTTAGAAGTAACTTCAATACAGATTGCTTAAACTGATGTATTGCCAGTAACATGTAGAAAACCTAGGTCCAGTTGCCTGTAGTTGTGTGTTTCTGCCTCCCTTGTTCAGAGTTTGTGAAGGAGAACATCACTGGGGAAAGTTCATGCTTTGACTCGGGCAAAAGGGAATGCATTGCATCAGTATGGTGTTCATCAAATTTTTACAAGAGCTTTCTAAAGAAAAGATGCTATGATGGCAGTAGTTTTTTGCCTTTTTTGTTGAAATTAACTGGCATTTACAGAATTGTAACTATCCCACAAAGGATTAGACTGAAATGGAAAAAAGATCTGTAACGGTGACCTTTCACAGAAGTGACAGTGTTTGTTCACATTGTTTCCCATGTGTTTTTTTCCTTTCTTTTTTTTTTTTTTCGCTCGCTCTGACTGTACGGGAAGGTTTGACAAGTGCACTGACAGCACTGTTGTTCTGTTAGCAATCCAAGTCAGTGAACTGTTTCTAGTTTGTCACCTAATATGTTTACTGGTATAGGCTATAAGTGGCTTGATAGCATATGCTTATATGGGTGGATATTTCTAGGACCCCCCAGGGGTCAGTACTGGGCCCAGTCTTGTTTAACTTCTTCATCAACCACCTGGATGAAGAGTTAGAATGTACCCTCAGCAAGTTTGCTGATGACACCAAACTGGGAGGTGTGGTAGACACACCAGAA
>Ga0065711_1027787_pt1 | contig 46010 bp, 22 predicted proteins | sample Hoacrofraction12_FD_59098 | JGI IMG/M metagenome (GOLD analysis project Ga0065711, IMG submission 59098) | Hoatzin crop microbial communities from Cojedes, Venezuela - Epithelial fraction 12 v2 (version 2) | ecosystem: Host-associated > Birds > Digestive system > Esophagus > Crop | place... | reverse complement strand
TCCCTCCGCCCCCGCCCGCGCTCCCCACCCCTTCCCTTCCTCCGGCCGCGGAGAAGGGCATGGAGTTGGCGGGAGCCTATAAAAGCCCCTGAGAGCGGCGCCGGGGCCACGGCGCTGCGACAGCCTCGGCGGGGAGAGCCGGGCCGCGCACCATGTCCCACCACTGGGGATACGGCAGCCACGACGGTGAGGGCGCGGTGCGGGGCACCTGCCGTGGGTCCCCGGGAGCAGCGCCCGCACCTGCCCGCTGCGCCCCGCACCGGGGGAATGAGCTCTCTGGCGCTTTTTGCTTGCTTTTTTTTTTTCTCCTTTCCTCTTTCTTATTTTATTTATTTATTTTTTTTTTTTTTAACCTTGAGGTGCGACCTGCGCCGCGCGGTGCGGCGGGAGCATCTCCTGCTTTCCCGCTGCCGTTCCTTTGCTTCGGTGCCGGGGCTGAGGGAGCGGGGAGCCTGGCCCGGGGAAACCCCCGCCCCGGGGCTCGGGGACCGCCGGGTCGTGGTCCCCGGGGTGGTGGTGGTGGGGGGGTTTCCCCTGAGCTGTGGTGCCGGTGCCGGCAGCCCGCACAGACGGCTCGTTGCTGGAGGCTGGGGTTGGAGCACCCCGGTTTCTGGAGTGAGGGTGGTCCTTCGTGTGTCCCCCCCGAGCTTTGCTTGTGTCCTTCGTGTCCCCCCGAGCTTCGCGCCCCGTCCCGCTGAGCCGCTTCACGCTGTCTTGCAGGACCCGCTCACTGGCACGAGCACTTCCCCAATGCCAACGGAGAGCGCCAGTCCCCCGTTGCCATCAGCACCAAGAGCGCCAAGTACGACCCCACTCTGAAGCCCCTCAGCTTCAGCTACAATGCCAGCACGGCCAGAAACATCGTCAACAACGGGCACTCCTTCAACGTGGAGTTTGATGATTCTTCTGACAAGTCGGGTGAGACCTGGTCTTTGTGTGCGGGGTGGGGGGTGGGAGAAACTGCTGCTGAAACGTCCGCTGAGCCCGCAGGTTTTCGAAAGATAAAAAAATACCAAAGTGTTTTGGCTTCAGTGAGGTCAGGATTCAGCCCTTGGGATTCAGCATCCCGTGTGGCTCCTTCAGGCTTGGTCTTCTCCTAACAGGAGCTCAGTATCCTGCTAGTCTGTCTGAGCAGTTTAGAACTCCCCTGCTCAAAGCTCAGCAGAAGCAAATTGCTTTATGTTTGTTTAAATCGTAAGGATTTGGGGAAGAGCTCATCTGTGGAGAGGAGAAAAAAAGATTATTTAGCAAGAACGGCTTTAGGCAAGGTCCATCACAAGCTGCTGACCAAATGGTTAAAAGAAGAGGCAAAACACATAATGGGAAGAAGCTGGCCTTAAAATAACAAAGGATTACAGTTAATAACTTGAAGTAGAAATAGTTTGGAAATAGTTTTGTTGGTTATCAAAATATTATTTCATATTTCTGAAGCCAATATGCTCCCAGGTTAGCACAGAAACAGAGGAATGATGAGAAAATACCTCCTTGTTCTTCTGTAATTTAAACAAGCGTTATCTCTGACATTTCTTGATGCTGGGCTTTCTAGATAAAAATAATATATCTGACACGTTCCTGCAAAGTTTGCTAGCGGGCACTGGTTCCACAGCATCTTGCTGCTCACCGTGCTGTACGGTGAAATCAAGCACGGAACCCTGCAAACCTTTCAGCAGTCTTTGCTGAAAGGAGTGGCCGCACTGATGGACAGACGGAATCCAAGCCGCAGTTGCAACGAGGGATTTGTAGGTTGGTTTTAATTGCAGTTTTTCTGCTGGCTGGATTTGCGGAAATCGTCACTCTGCTACAATGGATGTGCCTCTATTTTTAATTCAGGCAGCAAAAACAATCCCATTGTAAGTCACTGCCTTCTCTAGGCACTGCCTGATGTAACTTGCTTGAGCAAGTGCCCTATTTTTCCTAAGCATTTCATTGGCAATGTAATTTAGGGAATGGTGCTGAAAACAAATGATCTGTGCCTACTGAAAATGTGTGTGTGGGGGTGTTTGCAGGTAATGTAATATAACGGCATACCAGACATTCAGCATTGCATTAAGAACTTGGTTTTGTGTTTTAATTACAGTCTTTGTACTGAACAATATTAAGTGGTCAACTATAAGTGTTCACAGTCTTATAAGTACACACAGGTCCGTGTATAATTTACACAGAGTATCCACATTAGTATTTGTATAGTTTAGAAAAAGGAATAAGATATTCTTCTTTTATTTTTCTGAAGCACTGAGGAGCTAAAGGAGCTGAATGTCCATTTTAACGGTGTCATGAGAAAGAAGGTAGATGATTCAGTGCACAAAAAAAGGGATTATGTTTTCACCAGATACCTGCGAGTCTGCTCTCGCTGTCATCCTGCTCTCGCTGAGCCCGAAGGAAACGTGTTCAGGTCTTCAGAGTATAGCAAAACTATTATGTGTTCACTTTGTGTGTGTAAGTTTAGAAAGACTGTGAAAATTAGGTTGTATTTGGTAACTTGGGAGGAAGAAATGACAGGAAGGTATAATAATCTAAAGAAATGTCTGTAGGAAGAATGCTTTTTATGAGAAAAGTCGGTGCAGAACCAGAACATCTGTGACAGGGATCCTCTGACAGATACGCAGTGACACAGCTTTCAGAGTGGGAGGATAGGAGATACAAGTAGAAATATTCTCAGTAGCTCTATTAGTGAATCAGAAACTGATTATTCTTTAGGAAAAAATCATTCAATGGATCTCTGTGAAGCCAGGTAAGGTGGATCCTTCAGTATCACTCTTGCTATTGAAAATTACAGTGCACAGAATCTACCTGGCAACACAGTTAATGGCTTCATTTGTATGCAGTTAACTAGGTAACCTACTTTCCTTACACAAAATAGAGCTGTCTTTGACTTGGCCGTGCTTGATTCACTCCTGTTTCTGAATTTGAGACTGCGTAATGCGCGTACCAAATTCTTGGTTAGACATCACGCAGCAGTCACAAGGAGAAACGATGTGAGATTGTGATGTGCTGGTATGTTTTACAGAAGACAGTGGAATAAAGTCCTTTAAATACTTCTCAAAGGCTGTATTGCTTGCTCTTATGAGCTGTCCCGTATGCAGTAATGAATTACCTGGGGTAGTAGGCAGAAAATGAAGTAATAAGATTGTTGTTTGTGAACTATCTTCAAGACGTGAGTAATTGCATACAAAGAAGTAGATCCATTCATTGAGAATCTTCAGGCTCATAACTAATGGCACTGAAGTAAATTGAACAGCAGTTCTGGGTATTAATGTCTGTTTGAATCCTGCTCTTCAGGGTATGCAAAATGAGTTCTTGAAATAAAAAATATAGGCAGTAATAGTACAGCTTTCTTATCTAGTTTTACTAAAAAACATGTTTGGATAAAGCTCTGGAAGTAGTTGTTACTTGTTTCTTTGATTTGGAAAATATGTAATGTAAATACTGTTGATGACAAGTAACGTCATGTAGATATCAGAATATTAAAAATTTTGATGTAAAATATTTTTCCCTCAAATAAAACACTCTTCCTCTCAAATGTATATTTGTTACATTATGCATGTACATACCAGAATATGTAGTATAAAGCTTCTGTTCATATCGATGAAAAACTAAAAATCTGAAAAAAATAGGATTTCTCAATATGTTATCCTATCTATATTCTTTATCGTAGTAAGGATGTAAAATAAGTTTAACTTTTTAAACAAAAATAATCTATGTGCAATTTATGCAACTAACGTATCTTCACAGAAGAAAATGCTTTATTCTCTGCTCTTAGAAGATACTTTTGCTAGTAGGTCGAGCTTTATAGACGTAACTCGTGATTCAGGTTGTAATTATGCCTATGACCTATACAGTTTTCTCTTGCAATGGTATTTTAACAGAGAAATTATGTTAAAATCTTTGTGATAGCTTTAGAACCTGACTTGTTAATTTTATTAGATATGCTTAGCAGTTACTAAGGGTGCTTAGAAAAACCCTCTTCCTAAGCAATTACCCCCAGATCTTCTATTTTAGTTCTTATAGTACAGCCTTTGAAGTTCTTGGGCTACATGACAGCTGTTACATTCCAGAAGACACTTTAAAGGCTCGGTCAATTCCCAAGGTGAATCCCCTTCATATTCCACAGTTGCTAGTTGGTAGAAAATGTGTACAGAAAGAAAATTCACAAATCAGCATTGCCATGTTTACGAAGATTTTTTTGCTTGCTGGAATTCCATTATTTTCTCTTAGATAAAAGGATGCCTTCTGTCTTGTTTCCTTGCAGTCTTTTGGAATGTTTTCTTGGACATGTATGTAGGAAGCAAACAGTGAACTTCCTTTTCCAGTTGTTGCTTAGTTTCTCTTCTCCTTCAGTTCTTGCAGTTGCTTACTTGGTTCTCATGTCCACTGTCTTTTAATAATGGTGAAAGTTCAAGTGTTTGTAGGCATTCATCTTTAAATAAAAGCAAAAATTCATTATGATAAGTGTCACTGGGCATAAAACTCCAAATTCAGGTTCATCCACTCTTGTATCCTACATATTCCATGTGTGAGTGAAGCATATGGTGCTGATAACAGTTGAATTATAACAATGCACTTTATTTTCAGGAACTTCATAGCAGAGGAGTGTCTCATTAAGGGTACTTATTTTATCATATTAAACACTGTATGTTATAGTCTGCTGTAAGGACAAGTGTATTGTTTCATTTACTTTGAGACACATGAACAGCAACTTCTCAGAGCTGTAAAACCACAGGAAGTGACTCTGCTCAAGAAAGCCTCAAGAGCCTGAAAGAAGATTTTTGTAACGTACTTACAATGTGTTCTTTATGTAAGTTTCCCAGAAAACTTTCAAGAATTCACCTAAAACCTGAGATTCGAGTGCAAAATTCTCACAGCAGTAGGCACTGTATTCTGTACTCTCTGACCATGTGTATGATGAGCTTATGAAAGGAAGAAGTCAATCAGCGATTAACTTACTACATAACAAGAATGTTAAAATATCATATTTTAGCTGTAGAACCTGGCAGAAGTGAACTGCAGCTATGGTGTAAAGGCTCTAGAGACATTACTAAATGTACTGATAATTTCTGCTGGTGGAGGAGTCTCTTAATCATTTCCTTTTCCTTCATTGCTGCTAAGCTAGAGAGAACACTGAAATCCAAGACAGAGTCCCAAGTAAATCTGACGCTTTTGCAGATATTCAGTGGTAATAGAACTTTAAAATTATGAGAAGGCCTGGGGAAATAAAAGTACTGTATTGACCTTGGAACTAGCTAGCACCCCTTGGGAGACTTTCAGTAGTTGTAATCAAATACATTACTCAATTCTTCCTATAATTTCAAATATTAATGAGGAAGCTTCAACTGTCTTGAATTATGACTTGCTGTAAACAAACCAATTTATTTTGTTAGATTTGTTATTCAGTAGCCAGTGCATTAGCACTGCTTGTTTGGCAGTGAGTTACTCAGAAAGTTGTGCCACTGTTGCTCTTCTCCTTCGCTTCTGCCTCAGCAGGTAAACTGAGGAAGAAACACACAGCTCTGCTGTCCTTAAGGCACAGTTCTAAATCCGAGTCACTGCCACTGGGCTATTTTTAGGCTTCTCAGCACCGAAGATGTAACATTAGCTATGCCATAAGAATATTATCAGTATACAACTATGGACTGAAGGTCCACAATAGTATAGCCTATGCAATGTGCTGACCCTTCTGAATCATGAATCAAGGGACTGATTGCTGATAGCTTATACTATTCTGACACCTGCCCATGTGTCAGACTACTTTTGTGCTCTGCTTGACTAGAAAGTGAGAGGGCCTGGAGGGTGTGTGATCATGAAGTCCTTCCTCTAGTGGACTGGGATCAGCAGAAGCTGCAAAGCTTACATGAGCAGGTGACTTGCGCATAGCTCTGGTGCTTCCAGAAACTGGAAAGGAAGGTGAGAGGGCTTGAGATCAGTCCTGCATGTTTCAGGCCTTCATTTCTTTACAGAGCCCGGAAGTGCACTTCTTCACTTTTGACATGGGTTGTGTGTTTAAGAATCATGGCAGTTTCTTTCCCTTCTTCCAAATTGTTCCTCTAAAGGTACTTTTAGTGGAAAACCAGGAGAAACTAGTCAGCTGTTGTCAGCTAGGGCTGCTTGGAAAAGTTGATTTTTGATATGTGATGAAGCTGTGTGCCAGATGTCACCATGACTACTCTTCCCCGCTGATATATTCATTTACTTACAGGCATGAGGGACTGCTGCATACTTAGAGGCAATGCTCACATCTGAAGTTTGTTCATCCTTCATTAGATCTCAACATAGTATGAGCACTGTGCCCAATACACAATTTTCAGTACTGTAAGCAGTCACTGAGATTAATATTATAGCTGTCGTCATTGGAAATTAAACCAGTTGTTAGTTTTAAGAGAATCTGAGTGCTTCCAACTCAGTTCTTACAGAGTCACTGTCAGCTCATGCTCATGCAGTGTGAAACATGAGGATTGAAGGCTGATCAGGGACTCAGCACAGCACCTCATGGCTCAGAGAATCTCCATTAAAGAGACTACATGAGAGAAACTCCACTGGTCCCAGGGAGTGGGAGGAAAATTAGGAACCTAAATGATGTTATATCCTTAAGCAGGTCAGAGTCTGTCTGGCTGCTGCCAAGTCTGGATCAAATAGTTCAGCTGAGGTGAATCCGAATCACTGACCTGCTGCCGATACACGCATCTGCAGACCTGCTGCATTTTGGCAGATGTTTCTTTCTGGTCTGTCTCTGTGGAACATCCTTGTTGCCTTATCAGGCTAACCCTCTGGCAAGGTCAGAGTAGGATTTTTTTCTTATACCAATTACGTAGTTTGTCTCTCGGTGAAACCCCTTACAGATGTTTTCTGCAAGTATGATCCCCACAGTCAGATTCTTGCGTGCTGTCTTGCTCTCTTGCTTGTCGTGATACAGCGTCCTAGGAGGAATGTCTGAAAGAGATAACATAAAGAAGGAAACATCTCACCAAATGTGACGCTCTGTACTCTGGGTTTCACAGAAGTGACAGCTCACCCTAACTGAACTCTTCGGTGTGTCAGACGGGGAAGCCCATCCTTGCATAAGAACCCAGGGCTAATCCTTGAGCATCCTCGTAAGAGCCTTTTTTGTGCCATTAATAGTGCATGGTGCTCAAGATGTTTTTTTGTTCTCAAGTAATGCTTCATCTGCTTTGCCTCTTAAAGGCCTGTTTTCTATCATACAGATGTCTGTGTATACATAGAAGCTTACAAAACATTAACATTTATGTATACACTATGCTTATATTTGCATACACACATACCTACAACATCATATACACATGCACATCTACTGCAGAGTGATACAAAAATAATGGCTTTCTTTATGCCGAAGCAATGTGTGTGCAAGAGGGCTGTCCTCAAAGGCAGATGCTGGAAAGGTCCTGATGCTTGGTTTTTGTTTGGTGGAACCTGAATTAGAACTAAATTTCCTAAGTTTGGAGCTCTGAACATCGTTGTGCTGTAATGAACCCATTGTTTCAGCTACTGGAAGGAGCTTTGCTGTCAGCGATTTCCATCTGAAGAAGACTTTCTCGTTCTGCATTTTCTCAGAGTAACAAAGTTTAGTGTTTTTCGTACCATGCTAATTTGTACAACAGGAAGGAATTCATTCTAACTCTTGAAACCGTCTTGTATTCTAGCCATTTTGATGATTTCTTTGACAGGTTTATTGCCTTGAGGAGATTTATTAGTCTCCTGCTCTGTACAGAGAGAACCTCCCATAGGAGGTAACTAAATAACAGTAATTCCACAGTGTTCCTGCAAAAAATTCACACATGGATGCTGCTGCTTCCTGAAGAAAGGCCTGAAGTGGTCCACAGTATTTTTTACAATGCTGTTCTGTTCTACATGGAAAGGGTGACTACCCAGTGAGTTGCCTTTAAATAGAAAAGTTGTGTGGCCTCAGTAAACAGCTGTCCCAGATGCAGCAAAATGCCCTTTGATTTCAGCGTGTTTCCAAATATCCAAAGAAAGTGTAGTGGAGACAAACTGAGTTCACCTTCTTTATCCAAGAAGTCGCGCAGGCGTAAATGGAACAGTTAGTGTGGTTATTTGACTTTCCAAATTAGCACTGCTAATGCTTGTGTTCACCTAACTTAGAAAATGTTATGAAATCATTTAATAATAGTTCAATATAATTACAGGATGTTACTAGTATGACTTCTCCAGTTAAGGGTAGAGGGTTGAAAACAGTTAACATTTTTTAATCTAAGCAAAGTAGCTCCAAATTTGTCTCACTGTAACATTTCAAATAACTGTGATATAGGAAAAAAGTTGCATTTTCAAGCTGTTACCTCTTGGGCCGTTACACATCTGTGGAGACCAGGTTACGATGTAGATTGTGCTTAGCAGGATGGACCCGTAAGAAAAGAATGTGTTTTCCAGGGTGGCTGGTGCTGTCTTCACCTTGCACCTGAAGCTGTGCTGTGTCACAAAAGGGAGCACAGCTACCTGTGTGTTTCCAGGATGGTGTATGCTAATAACTAATTTCAAAAGGAAGGGAGCTAATGATGAGGTGCTCAAATATGGATCAGAATTTCTCCATCCCTCAAAAAAAGGGGATGGAAAGGTTGGACTTCTATCGCCAACGTGGCCTGAATCAATGCTCTTGCCACGCAGGACAGGGAAGTTCCCAGTGTGAATGGTGCTCTGATTCTCATTGAATTTTTACTTTGCCAAAGGTGGTAGCATTTATTTGTGGTTTTAAAAGCTTGTGCTGGAAAAAAATGAAGGTCTAACATTTCTACTTTGCCTTTTAAGTTTAATTTAAAATTTTACCTCTTTGGAAAGCCTAAGAAGTATTAAAAAAATAACTGCTCAATGTAGGCTAGAACAAGAAGGGCTGTTTTGTAATTAAGCCTGCTGAATTTGTATTCATTTACACTAATCTAATTATTACTTTCTTCAAATGCTCTGCTGTGAGTCAAAATAAGCTAGTGCTGGATTTGAGAACCACAAAATGAGAAAAGTAAGCAAAAACTGCGAAGAGATTTTTCTGAATCTTTTGAGTTTTACAAGACTATAGCAAATTGTGTAGAGAAATAACACTGCAAATGGATTTAAGAAGATTGCATGATTCTGCTTTTCAGCATGCTTTCCATTGATTAATAATGGCAGATTAACCTGTGCTGCGCTAGTGCTTTCTGAGGTTGAGGAACGGTGGAACCTCAGTCCATTTGCACCTGCAATGAACAGCAAGTCCATCAGCCAAAGGAACTGAAACTGAAGTATTGCAACTCCATGGCCTTATTTTTAAAAGAAATGTGATATTGTGTGGATTAAATGATTTTGCATCTGTAAAGACATAGCAACCAATTACTTCATTTTTGAAAGGAACTACTGCACGTTCACAGTCGCCATTCTGAAAAAAATATTCTAGTTTGTAGTCCTGTGCTTGAAACATTTATGCTTCTTGGCAACTAGCACGTGCAGAAACATGAAAGTAGAATAAGATACGTTCCTATTTAATTACTTTAAGTAGCCATTCTTCTTTGTATCACATAGCTTGGCAATAGGTAGGGCAAGGCTTGGTCTGTTGGCTGTTCAGTGTTGGCCACAGTATCAGAAATTACAAAGACTGCAGTGGAACATACAGTCACATTTTTCAAATAGAAATACGTGTTGGGAGACTTCTAAATATATTTACTGAAGAAGGAGTCCCAGGCAAATGCTGAATTTGTCCACTGAACCCAAATTTTGCATGTGTAAGGCACACCCATGGAAGCTAATGTGTTTTATACATATATTTAGTTTTCACGTATTCCTTTTTTTAGTCAAATTCTTCTCACTCCATTGCCAAGCATCCATGACTGTTGTTGTCAGTGCTTGCATGTAATAAGTATTATTCAAACCTGAACAGACAATGACCTTTTCCTATCTGCATTTGATGTATATTTTCACACACGCACGTGTTGTGATTAGTGTCTAGACTAATTGCAGACTGGGAGGAAAGCGTCTTTACTTTACAGAACCATTTTGTTTGTGTCACATACACAGAGCACACATGTAATATTTGATGTCAACACTCTTCTGTCACTTTATTGTGTATATATATTTATATATAAATAGAGAGAAATTGATCTCAAAGATGTATAACACTTGAAATTGCATTTAAAAATCTTTCATTTTTAAATATTAACAATTTAATTATTATTAAAGATTTAATTGTGAATTTAAAACACTTAGCAAAAAAAAAATGAAACCCTAAACCGCAAACCAGTGTGAAACCTTGCTCTAATAACTTGGATAAATAGGTCTATTTAATAGAACTATTTGTTATTGTTCTGTGCTTTATACTGCACCAGAGGAGACATTGTCTGTGCCTTGAGCATTTTGCAGTAATAGGGCTTGATCCTGCATATCGTAATGGTGGTTGGTCACAGTTTAAGTACAAGGTTAAAACCAACAAGCAGAAGAAGGGAACTCAGGGGAACTCACTCCTGCATAATTGAAAGTGTGGCTGGGCACTCTGCTTACAGCAGTCCCATAGCAGCATTAGTGTCAGATAATGGAGAGCATAAGTAAATGCCTCATTCCCTATCTGTATTTTAAAAAAATATGCCACTGCAGGCGTCGACATTTTCACCACCATTTTTGAAACTCATGCTTGAGGAGTAAAGGATGGGAGGGACAAGAGATTTGAATTCACGTCTTTGCGATGCCTTGCACTGTGCCTGGCGCTTTACCTTGCTTCAGCCCATGGCTAACAAGTGTTTAGGTTTAATTTGGAACCAAAAGCATTTTGCTCAATCCAGTCTGCCACAGGGTTTGCAGGATTAAGGCCTAAATGGATAAAGTATCTAAAATGAAGGGACAGAGTGCATTAGTAAGTGAAAGATGATTTGGTCTTCAAATGTGCTTCTGTAGAGTAACTCTATATGGGCCTCTTACAAAGGCTGTTCTTTTTCTTGGTCTTTTTTATGTATTTGGTGACAGAAAAGTTACATCATTAGCTCTCTCCTCGTCACCTGTAATATTAGCATGCCTGTTAAATTGCTGATGAGACGCTCACTGTGAACTCACTTATGTTTTTATATGTTTATTATTGATTTTGGCATATTGCAGCAATGTACCATTGAAGATGATCTGGAGTAGCATGGCAGCATGCAGAGCAATGAACTGAAATTCACTTGGGAGACTTGAGACGGACGTTCCAGTCTGAAGTGAGACTCAATAACAAATGTTACAGGAGATGCTAATAGAGGCTCTTTGCTTTGCAGTGCTGCAAGGAGGAGCGCTGGATGGAGTCTACAGGCTGGTACAGCTTCACATTCACTGGGGATCCTGTGAGGGCCAAGGGTCTGAGCACACCGTGGATGGTGTGAAGTATGATGCAGAGGTAGGATATGCTTTACCTTCTCCAGCCTTTTGTGTATAATGAGTATTTATTGTTTTTTCTATTCCACCACAGCAGCAGCTTCTCTACAGATCTTCATAGGGCAAGAGACTGTGAAGGTTACTGTAGAATATTTTGGTACAATGCCACCACGAGACCTACTCCTTTCAAGAGCAGAGATTAGAATTGAAGGACTCTTGTAATAATTTTTTTCTGAGCTACTTCATGTCAAAGAGACTACAGAAGCAGAAAACCCCACTTTAATTATCCCTGGTTTTCCCCTGCTTTCTTGATGACCCTTGAAATTTATGAAGAAATGGAATTGCAGCACCTCTGTACACACACATCCCCTTTTCCTGGCTTCAGTTCTTAACATCAGAAACATGCATATAAGCAACAGAATAATTTTGGGGCAGACTCTTTCATCTTTTGGTAGCAAAGAAGTAAGGGGAGCTGTGAAGAAGGCAGGTAGCAAAGTGAGACCTTGCAGGCATTCTATGTAATAGCCTTAAGACTCCACATGTCCCTTGGACCACTTAAGACTCTGTATTACAGTCTCAGTACAGAAATGAAATTACTTCAGTGCCTTGCATCCCACCTTTTCTTGTCCTCTGTACCTCTGGATGCTGTGACAGACTTTTTTAACCCTTTTATAAATACACATTGACTGAACGTACCTGTGATTTTCATTGATGGATAAAAGAAATGGCCCCACAAATTCAATGGCCCCACACTTTCATGAGGTAGAAGTAGCTTTTGTCTTATCTGAGAAACTTGCCGTTGCCTCCCGTCTGTTCACAGTCCCATAAGTACTTGCTCAACTTGACTTGCAGATGTAGGGAAACAGCCAGATGAACTTAAATTAGAAACAACTTGGGAATGAAAAAGAAAGCAACATCCTGGCTAATGTGACCTGGAGATTCATTTCATGTTCTTAAAGGCTTTCCAGAAAGGACAGGACTGGTTTTTTTTGAAAGCTCTCTTTACTGCAGGTCAGATCTGTAGTTAAACCATCTTCTCTGCTTCTCCTAACACTGACAATCATGTATTTCAGGGTTGATAATAACTGCAGGATATATAACATTAAAATACTACATCAAAATCCTGCAGTCTGCATGCAGGAAAAACTCATGCTGAAGACAACAGGAGTTTCATCAGGCTAAAAGTAGAACGATACAGCCACAGTTTGCATTTAAAACTCATCTGGGAATAAGAGCGAGAAGCACAATAAAATGCATGACAGAAATCTCTTTTCATAAATGAAACTTCAAAGTAGATGAAGGATTCAACAAATACTTAAGTGTACACAGAAGTTCTTAAATCTCAGCAGTAAAACACCATCTGCTCTTAATGTTTAATAAATTACTTCCCTGCATCCTCATTTGTAAAATATTGTGGATGGAATATGATCTTCATAGTGGTTCTTGTTTTCTTGCTCCTAGCTCCATATTGTTCACTGGAATGTAAAATATGGTACATTTGCTGAAGCTGTGAAGCATCCTGATGGCTTGACTGTGGTAGGCGTCTTCATCAAGGTTAGTTAAAATTTTTCTTTTGTATTATTTGGATGAGTCCAGTGTGTTCACTAAGAGCCTAAAATACAGAATAAGGCAGCATTATGCTATACTGCCTAAACCCGCAGCAAAGTAGATGGCGCTCCAAATTCTTGGTTTTCTCTACATATAAAAATTGTACACCAGCCGTGGAGGATGACTACCGACCATTGCTGAGGCAGCCCTATAGCAGCACACTTGCTTTCATCATGACAGTGACACTGCCGTAAGTCTTATCAGTGAAAGGTGATGTGTATAATTGACAAAGTTATGTGTGTGTGTGAAGCTGCAGTAGGACCAGCTTAAATAACACCTAGTTTCATTTTCCTGTCATTGTTAAACATCCAGAGCATTTTGTCATAGTTGAATTGTCTTCACAGCTAGTTGGAGAAGGTGACTGTGCCCCAGCAGTGTGGACTCTGTCCTGGCCTCACTGTGTTTTATTAGGAGGGTGACTTCTGTGAAAACAGAACAGCTCAAGTCCGAAAATAAATCTACACACTGTAAATGAAGATAATTTTATTCTGTCCAGTGCCTTTGGCTGACCCATTTGTGCCGTCAACTGGCATGATTTTACAGAGACAGTTCTAGTCACTTTTGCTGTAATACTCTTGTTATGTAAGGAAATGGTGCAGGGAAAATGTTTCCTTGAGAACTCTTAACAGCAAACTAAAGGTATCATGAGAATGTATGGTTATTTTCTTTTTGTATGATTTGTGTTACAGGTAGGAAATGCCAAGCCTGAAATACAGAAAATTGTGGATGCTCTGGGCTGCATTAAAACCAAGGTAATATTTGCTGTCTGTGTTGATTGGCACCAATCACAGCTGTGCTCTGTAGTCTTCTTCAGACAATGGATTTTTTACTTGTTCACAGCCTGCTGCATGTACAAAAGTAAAACAAACCTTCCTGCTGTCAGCACTGGTGCTCCTGTAATCCTAAATGCGAAAGACATGCAACTGAAGTTGTGGTAGAGGGCAGGGAATACTAAAAACAGCGATCAATTTGTATCTCTGACTACATTTCTCTGTCTTCTAACAGCATTTAAACCTATAGGGTAGGATTCATCTTCCTAATCTAAACTGCTCTTCTAGGTGCCCTTTCCAGTCAGTGGTGTCAGGTGCAAAAGGCACTTCCCCTCATCTCTGCATCTGTGGGGTAGATTTCCTTCCTCCAAGAGGGCATGCTGCTCTTGGCTATTTCTAGAGGCAGTCTAGAGAAGAAGTTTGATCAGGGTGTATAGCTCTAGGAAAAAAAACCTTTCGTTGTTTTGAGTATTGTGTGAAGCATGTGTGTGATCTTAATAAGCTGAGTAATGAGACACTAAAAGTGCTTACTGAGTAATTAGATACCTTCGTATGTATGTATAAAGGCCTGTGCCAATGAGAAATGTGGACAGGAAAGGTGAAGAATGAGACTACATTGTCATGTTTGTCATCAGGCTTCCTTTGAGGTAAATGGATGTTGCCATTTACTGCAATGGACTCTCCAACAGGTCTCCCAGGTTCTGTATTTCCAGTGCAATGAGGGTACGTGGCATCTGAAATCTCATTGTCCCTTCAAGCAAGGTCAGATCATATCTCTGGGAGCAAGGGAACATAGATTCAACATTTGAAATGAGAATGTCATGAAAGTCTTAACAGGAGAAATATATTGCTGAAAGTCTTTAATCCCAAATGTACTGTAGGAGGCACTCAACAGTTCATGTTAAACTCCATTTCTGTCTTTCTCCAAATGTGGAGCTTTGCATAGGAGACTTTACTGTAAGCCCAGCATGTGTACGCGGCCTCTCCGCTGATGCTAGACCATCTGCTTTCTTTATTGTAGGGAAAGCAAGCTTCCTTCACAAACTTTGACCCCACTGGACTGCTTCCTGGGTGCAGAGACTATTGGACGTACCTCGGCTCACTGACCACCCCTCCGCTGCTCGAATGTGTGATCTGGCACGTTCTGAAGGAGCCCATCACTATCAGCCCTGAGCAGGTAGGTCTCCAATGGATGGTGCCAGTAGATATGTGCTGGAGTCATATTGATTGCTTCAGTTCAGCTATCCTGGTGATCTTTGAAGTGGCAGTTTATGTTACTGCAGAGCCATGCAGGGTATTAGCTAGTATCACATGTCAAAAATATATATCTGAAGTGGTTATCCTCTTCTGGCAGGACTCTGCCTCTACGTGTGGAAGTAGAGTTTGCTGTGAAATTAAAGGCTGTTCTCCATTTGGACAGTCCAGGGAAAATTTGGGGTGTTTTAGAATTTTAATTAGGCTTTCCAGATACATGGTTAGAGCTTCCATGTGGTAAAAATCTGGGAAATTTGTAGCATGTATGAAAGGACACATGCAGAGTTAGTCTAGCATGTATTGTGAGCATCAGCAGGCTTGCTGTATGTGTACAAATCTCCTGTCTGTTGCCCTGAAAATACCAGGTTTACCAAGCATCTGAAGAGCATGTATTCTGCTTCTGCAGTCTCACACCGTAGATCTGTAGATGGTTTGTTGATCTTCCAGCATGTCCAGGACACAGAGCTCATTTTACAAGTTCTACTCAGTGCAGAACAGACTGGGAAATCCCACGCAGAACTGTGACAATCCTAACAAAACTGTGTTGTTTGGAAGAGGCAAAACTTACAGATTCCAGAAGTCTGCTGCCTGAAAAAGACCTTTATTCTGTTGAGCAGCTTGAGGAGGATAGCGTCTTGCTAGTAGGAGGGAGCTCGTGCAGATTAAGTCACTCCTGGCCCTAGCTTTCTGCACCATCCATTAATGAAATTGCATAGAGGCAAGGTTCCATCTGCAGCTTCGCGTCTGTGTTCTTGGGAGATATAAATAGAACCTAGAGCCTGTAAATATAAACCAGCCCTGAAGGGCTTTAGTTTACCCTTCAAACTCTTAAATCCCTTTTATCAATGGCAGACATGCTAACAATATACACCTAATTCTAGGGATTTTATTCAGCTGATGTGAAAAAAGGGCAACTGAACTGTGGTGAGACAGAATGTAATAGAAGACAGAATAAACTACAAGGAAGAACTATTGGAAATAATAATTATGGCAATGATTACCATTGATAAACTGCAAGGGAGCATTAGAGCTGACACTGTTTACTAGCTCTAAACTACTGGTATTGCTATTGATAATGCAAGGTTTGCAAATACAGTTTTGTTATAGGGCAGGAGCACATTCACCAAAATGTTTTTCCTACTACACCTGCTTTAACCACCTACAGGTGGTAAAAGACACCGCTTGTTTCTCCCACACACACCCCTCTGTATTACTGTCAACATTTCAAAGATGGATTTGAGATCAAAACAGTGTGTGTGGCAGCTTGCCTTTTCGTTCCAAAACTGATCAAGAAACCATAAAGCAGAGTATTGACATGGGGTTTAAGTTGAATTGGTTTTCCAAATATAGATAAAAGCTGGATATTGCAGCAGGGTGTAACGAGCCTGTTATCATTTGCTGCAGTGGCACAGCAGCTCCTGGCAGAGGTTGAGCTCTGGACTTTGTTCAGTCAGTCCTGAAGGTAAAGTCCTTTCCTGGGCTGCTCGCTGCTGGGGGCCTTCCTCCTTGACTGAGGGACAGCCTAGCCTGGAGCCTGACTTGTGTGAAATCCTGCATGCCACCTACATATTTCTGTCAGCAGTTCCAACTGTCTGTGTGAGATCATATTTAGGGTGGGTTGTTATTTTGGCACAGTCTTTTTACTAGTTTTGAAGATGCCCACTTAGACATAAAGGTGCTTTTATTACGTCAGACAAATTTTACTTCAGGAACAAACACTAAGATTTTACAGTATGCTCCTATGGATGTGGAACAGTATTCCCGCTCACAGTACTGGAAAATAAACACATCTTGAATGAATTTGGCTGCTTTCATTTGACCCAAGGGTAAGATCTTTTTTTTTTTTCAGCATTTCAACTGGATTAAAAAAGTCCAACCTTCGAAAGAGCCCAAAACATACAACTTGCAGAGGATTCTGAAAGGATTTCAATTCAGATAGGGATCAAGGACAAACAAATCTTTGTGCACACAGTTCAGAAAATGTGTGCCTGCATCCTTGTTTTCTGTGCTTTTAGCTGTACTTGCTAGGATATTTTGTGGACAGGAGAGCCTGTGTCAGGGGCAGGAAATGGTGTGGGTGAAGTGCAGAGACGCATGGGTGGTGATGCCATCTCTAGACCATTATTGCTGGTGAAACCTTGAGCTGGACCTCTGGCTCAGGCCGAAGGTGTAGAATTCAAATAGTCCTGCTGAAAGAAGAGCGTGCATTTTGAGGATGTTTGTGCCTTTTTCCACAGATGTGCAAGCTCCGTGGCCTTTGCTTCAACGCTGAGAACGAGCCCATGTGCCATATGGTGGACAACTGGCGCCCATGTCAGCCTTTGAAGGGCAGAGAAATCAGAGCTTCCTTCAAGTAACCTCAGCACGGAGTGTGTTAGAAGTTGCTGTGTTTGTGAGGAGGCCCTTTTGCTAAGCACAAATCAAACCTTTGCCGTGTGTGCCCTGGCAACATCTCGTCTCCCAGATCCATTCTTTCTTTCGCTCTGCATCTAAAATGCCAGCTAATGAAACGTGAAAGGCTCTTGGCCATATAGGAAAGGGTTCTTAAGGTGTGGGGTTGGGGGAGGCATGGGGGGCGGTGGCTGTGTGCATTTTGGTGACTATTACTGTGACTGACGCTTTGGTGTAACAGTATGTTGGCTACTTGGGAGAGGATATGGTAATAGCAAAATAAGCCATTCGAAGAAACCTCATCCACTGGTGTGATAGTACACATAACAAATGATAACTTGAAGCTTTGTGAAAAGCACAGGAATACAGAATGATTTAGGAAAAAAAAGTATTTTGAGAAAGTAATGCAAAATGAATATTGAGAATTAGACTTCTTAGATTTTAAGAAACTGACATGTAAATATTTTTGAGACCATTTACATTTTTACCCATGTCATCAACAACCTTGAATATGTCTTAATGGTAGTACTGGATTTTTTAATTAAAATTGTCCTAAATTAAGTATTATCTTTAAAGGTTGTTATTACCATAGAAATAATACAAAATATCTTTTCATTGAAGTAATATATGCTCTAATTTAAAGAGGAAAACGATATTGTATTTTAGATAACTTCTCTAATAAATCTATACTTATATTTTTGCTTCTATGCTGTTATTTTAATTCAGGAAAGGAGTCACTAATCTGCATCATTGCATATCAAACATAGTTACTAAACATATAGAATATTGGGAATTGGTTTTAATGACACTGAGGATGAATGCAAACCTATATGGATATGTTAGGAGATTTTTCTCTAAGTAGCTCTATGATAGACAGCAGATGGAAGTGTTAGTTTTGAGCAATCACTACAAATTACCATCAAAGTTGACTGCATAATAAAAGATCCTCTCACAAGCATTTTGCACAGAATCATACTGAAGGAGTGGGCTTCTCCAAACCAGTTGCTTAAACGTTGCCCAGATGTGACAGCCCAAAAGCAAGATGCTTCATCTTCATGCAGAGCATCTGTCCAATCCGTTTCTCCCAGTAGACCAAACCCTTCAAAACCGTGTCCCCAGCATTTGGTTTTTAGCCTCACAGTATCATATCATATCATATGAATGATTTTAGTGGAAGATTTTTTTCAACAGAAGTACTGCTGAGCAGAAAATATCTTCCACTAACTTCCATTGCTGGATCCTTGCTAGCTGATTTCTTGAGTTTTCATGAACACATATGCAATAGATACCTAAATAGAAGTCTGTTCTAAATACACAGGATCCAAACAACATGACAAGGACCTGCCCTCCTCTTCAGACTGCTGGCTGTTGTGAGAAAAGCCACTCTCTGTTCTTTCATCTCATTGGGTTCTGGTCCTAGTTTTTAAGGCAATTCATTGCGAGTTTCCTACCCCTTCAGGGATCACTTTGTGATTTATAAGATAGCAGTTGGGCAGGCTAGATTCTGAAACTCCTGGGATCTTGAAATCTGTGACCTGGGAATGAAGCCTTCTTTAGAAAACTCTGTCAAATCTCCCCCTTTGAAAAGCTTCCCTGTTTAAAACACCCCACCCCTGCTAAAAAAAAAAAAAGACAAAATCAGAACAGAAAACCAAAATGTTCCTTTGCCATGGGTCATTTGTTCTAAGTTCAGCTTTTCTGAATGGAGCTATGAAGGTACTTGTCTCTTCTTACAGCGACTATGCTGACTAATTCAAGTTCTTCATGCTGAGTGGTCTGAATACTTTTCTGACTCTTTGTCACCCGCAGGCCTGAGTGCTACACATGTCCCCTAAACAATGCAAGGGAGGTTACACCTTTAAATCAGAATTATAGATCCAACACACTGTGGCTTAAAGCTGCTGAAGCAAGCTGAGAGGAAATGCCTTACAGAATCACAGGATGGCTGAGGTTGGAAGGCATTTCTGGGGGTCATCTGGCCCAACCCTTCTGCTCAAGCAGGGCCACCTATAGCAGGTTGACCAGGACCATGCCCAAATGGTATTTGAGTGTCTCCAAGGATGGAGACTTAGGGGCTTATGACCCACTAATTTCAGAGGTAGCATCCTTTTGCTGAAGCTGAAGTGCTTGTTAGCAGTCAAAAACACTAAACCTTTTCCTGGAATTGTGCATGTATGCCAGAACCTGCTCTCAAAAGTGGCAACTCTACTCTTTGCATAATGACTACATGTTACCGCGCTCCTAAAATTAGAAAATAAGAAAGCCCCAGATTTTCAAATTTTAGATCCATATATTGACAACTATGGTACCCTGACTACTAGGTAATCAGACTTTCTGAGCAGTGATAATCTCATTGGTACCTGTACAGCTTAAACAGTGCTTCAGGGCGGTGTGTGACAGAATGCGAACTTCTGCCTAGTGACTAGGGTAAAAACCTGGAAACACCTGTGAAGTCCTAACCCCTGCTGCAATAAAAAGTTTCATATCTCATACTCCATTGCACTTCAAAGTTGCTTCATAAATATTAAGTAACAGCAAAGACAACCAACATCAGCCATGTATTTATCATCTTGTTTGCATGAGCCTGTTTACCTGGAATGTTGCCAGTGCCATATGTTTGCCTTTGCTGAATATGAAGTACTTCTGTATTCAGCCAGACAACGCAAGCTGGTGTTCATAAGTCACATACACGCTGCACAGGAAGAGCCTGCTGTATGTCTTACCTGTGTGGTCTACCAGGGAACACCATTCTTCATTCTTCTTCTTTTTTTTAGCTTTCTTTATAAGTGAACAAACTTGGAGAGGTGCCCACTAAAAACCCTCAAAAAAAGCCTTTCCGGCATGAAATCATACATGGGCTTATCACAAATTCACAGTTTGCAGTTAGACTCTTGTGCGATGGATAGCCTTTTCAAGGAAGACATATATATTAAGGCCAACCCAAAAATGAAGAAAATTTCCCAGGCATGCCTGATCCATTTCCTGAATGGCGAGTTCGATGAAGACAAAGGTGAATAGAACCATCCAGCTCTTCTCACCTCTGTTCTCTCTCACTGTTTGCTCATATGAAGAGGTTATAATTAGGTCTTCCAATTGTTCCGCAGCAGTCTTAAAACAACACACAACACTCCTTCTAACATCACACTCAGACCTGTTTCAACTGGAAAACCGTTTATGAATTCGTAATGAAAAAAAGGAGACCACTTTGGCCATGGAACAGAAGATGATCCACTGCAGATAATTGTGTTACTGTCAAGTAGGCAGCTCTGATTAAACGGAAATTTATTTAGAAGAAAAAAAAAGAAGAAAGAAGGCTCGTGTGTTAATTTGAAGTCATCGCGAGATACTGAGCCAGCCCTTTGATGGGGGAAAGAGAGAAGCACGTTGCAAACTGTTCATTTTGCAGAGTTTGTGATCTTGTCTCGCACTTGTCTGCCAGCTCCATGTGTTAGAACATTTTCTGATTTCTCCACTGCTATTTCTAAGGGTTGGATGTGTCCTAGATTGACATGGGCGGGTAGGCAGTGATTAGAGATGTTCCCCGGGAGATTAGATAATAATGCCCTGCATGGAGTCAGCAATATTTATAGAAGTCCACATAGTTTACAGAAAAGTGTCACTCACTAAATGACAGTGTTAGGATTTTCTAACTCTTCAAAGAAAAGCCCTGCAAGCAACAGCTGTGTCAAATCTAATATCATAGAAACAAACAGTGACGAAAGTACAGGCAGTGGCTTTATTAAAATATTCCCATGGACCCTCTAACGTCAGCCACTTCCTCTTCCAAACCGCAGCATCTCCTACAGTCACATGTCTCCTGGTGACAACTGCTTACACTGAGTGTTTGATGTATTTAAAGTTTGTTTGGCAACTGGACGCTCCACTGCTGTCCCCTTTCCTCTTTCATTGTGATGGCAAAGGGCCGTGCTGCCTCGATGCCATTGGTGGCTCGCTCAGGCTGTGAAAGTCCCCAGCCACCAGCTTCCTAAAGGCACGAGTCCCATGGGCACACGTTCAAAGCCATCATGGCTCCATACCAAATAGCGAGAGGTATGATGGCAAAACTTTTTAGGGATCCCTGACTAATTTTAGACCAAAAGTCTCACTGTTTTTTTTTTTATCCAAGCCACAAACCAAAACCACTTCGGGTACACCCCCAGCCCAGTGTGGATTAGAGCGTGGTGATTCCCCAAGCTCTCATATTCAGCCAACACTGAGCTCTCCAGGACGCTCAGCTGAGTTCAGAGCTCAAAACAACGTAGCTATGTGGCCTGAGCTGACTGACCCAGATTCTCAGCAGGGCTGGGTGCTAACATGGTATAGCTGTGTTTCTCCTAATCCCAGAACAGAGTCAGTTTTGTCCTGTTTAGGATGTCAATGCACTGCAGCATATTAAACAATAAAAAGATATCCTCAAAAACTTTTGGAAAGGCAATATATAAGCCCTGTTTTTATAATCTTGAGTGGTATGAAGCACTGTATATGTGTATGACGAGGCATTCACTGCTCTTTTGAACGTGCACCCTGAAACAGAGAAGAAAAAAATATGCAATAAAAAAGTAATTAGAGTAGACAGGTGGATATTAACCATGTGTTTTTCCGGAGGGGTAGGTTTTAATGAGTCTTGTAACATCACTCAATATTCAAGGACCTCAGAAATTTGCTGCGAAGTACTGGTCTTCATCTGCCTGGGAAGCCCCAAGATCAAACAGGGAAAAAGAGTTTTTGTGGCACTTGGGTGCTTTGGACCAGGGATAACACAGACAGAAATATTTCTCTGTCTGCAGCGCCACACAAAGGGTGTCTCTGAGAGACAGGATGGAGATGCCAGAGTTGACAGGTTTTACAGAAAGCAGAGCTGGGCTCTCTCTTCTGGGCACTGATCTACTAGCCCAAAGGCCAGGTCCAAAGGTTCAGCCCACTCCAGTAAGGTGGGAAGGCTCCACCTGCATGGTTCATCTGTGTTAGAAGGGGAACTCACGACCAGTGAAGGATCCTCTTTGCTGATCATGTGCCACCTCACATACAGAGGAAAAAGCAAGCTAGGGTAAGGGCTCAGGGGATCCTCTGTCCCACTCTGCTCCACAGCTGGGCCTCCTCCAGTGCACGTAAGCAGGGAAGGGCATTGGAAGCAGAATGCCCTTTCCATAGGAAAGGAGGAAGGATAGCCAGTGATCCTGTTTTTGCAAAACTGTGTAAGAGCAGAGTACTTTCTTGGAGTTATTCAAAGGCCAAGGAAGAACTTCATCTTCCGTCTGTCTAAATTCCTCTTCAACCAGCTGACTTGAACTTGATACAAGCGTAAGAACATGAGACTATTTCATAGGATGATACTCACATCAGGTGATGCAGGATATTGTAATTTGGATGATGCATCTCTTCACCACTTTATTAATTGTATGTCTTCCAAACATCACTATAAATAGTCTAATTACATTATTCTCAAATGACAGTCATAAACAATATATTCCTTGAATCAATATCAAAACCGAAATGCCTCTAGATACTTGCACTGAACATGTCTTTTGGTTGTTTTGGTGGCTAATAACCATGCCTTGAGAAGGCAGATAGAAATATTAAAGAAAACAAGAGCAGCATTTTGCAGAAAAAAAAGGAGAAAAGCAAGGCTTGAAAAAAATACCATCCTCGCTCAGAGTCTGTTCCTGGGAGACATTTGAAAGGGCACCATTTTGCAGATCAGCTTAAAAGAGGGTGGTAAACAACATCATTTCCTCCTACTCTCTGTAGAAGTGCATCAGATGCTCTTAAATACTTTCTGACTAGTAGTGGAAATCATACCCAGACACCATTTCAAAACTGAAGTATTTTAAATGATTTTTAGAGACATAAACATGCACTCAGTGAATGATAGATCCTGCAGATATAAAATGCAGTAATCCCAGAATGAGTAAAATGCCCTTGTTGTGACTTCTTAAATATCATCTTCTGCTCTGCATTTCCTAACGTTCTCTTTCTCTAGAGAAGAACTCCTCACATTATTAAGGGTGTGGGGGAAACAACATAAAAAAATTAGGGCCTGATCATGAAAAGTCTGATGTGACTAATCACTAACATTAGTAATCCCATCCATTAATTGCAGTTCAATTGGCTTGCCTCACTCCCTGCATGGGAAAGGCCATTCTGCTTCCATGAGGACTAGAGTTAGGAGGCTGAATACCTGAAAGGTCAGGTGTCCTGGTCCTTCGGATTTCAGTTTAGGGATTTATCCTGAGGAACAGCAGGAAGAGGATAGGATGGAGGAACCACCTGTAGTAAAGGTGGCTAGGGGAAATACTCTTCACTTTTCCTCCAGCTTTCTTTCAGCTTTGCCAGAAGGTAAAGGCAGGGACTGGGAGAATGAAGAACCACTGACTGTAGAAGAAGATCAGGTCTGAGACCACCTAAGGAACCTAAAGGTGCACAAATCCATGGGACCTCATGAGGTGCATCCACGGGTCTTAAGGGAACTGGCAGCTGAAGTTGCTAAGCCACTATCCATCATATTTGAGAAGCTGTGGCAGTCTGGTGAAGTTCCCACTGACTAGAAAAGGGGAAACATAACTGTCATTTTTAAAAACAGTAAAAAGGAAGACCCAGAGAACTACAGGCCAGTCAGTCTCACCTCTGTACCCAGCAAGATAATGGAGCAGATCCTCCTGGAAACTATGCTAAGGCATGGAGAAAATAAGGAGGTGACTGATGACAGCCAACATGGCTTCACTAAGGGCAAATCATGCCTGAAAAATCTGGTAGCCTTCTACGATGGGGTTATTGCACTGGTGGATAAGGGAGGAGCAACTGATGTCATCTAGCTGGGCTTGAGCAAAGCATTTGACACTGTCCCACACAACACCCTTGTCTCTAAACTGGAAAAACATGGATTTGATGGATGGACCATCTGGTGGATAAGGAATTGGCTGGATAGTCGCACTCAAAATGTTGTGATCAACAGCTCGATGTCCAAGTGGAGACCACTGATGAGTGGTGTTCCTCAGGGGTCAGTAATGGGACCGGCGCTGTTTAACATCTTTGTTAGTGACAAGGACAATGGGATTGAGTGCACCCTCAACAAGTTTGCTGACAACACCAAGCTGTATGGTGCAGTCGACATGCTGGAGGGAAGGGATGCCACCCAGAGGGACCTGGACAGGCTTGAGAGGTGGGCCTGTGCAAACCTCATGAGGTTCAACAAGGCCAAGTGCAAGGTCCTGCACAGGGGTTGGGGCAACCCCCAGTATCAAAACAGGCTGGAGGATGAAGGGATTGAGAGCAGCCCTGCCAAGAAGGACTTGGGGGTGTTGGTTGACGAGAAGCTCAACATGAGCCAGCAATGTATGCTCGCAGCCCAGAAAGCCAACCATATCCTGGGCTGCATCCAAAGCAGCATGGCCAGCAGGTTGAGGGAGGTGATTCTGCCCCTGTACTCTGCTCTGGTGAGATCTACCCTGAGTCCTGCATCCAGCTCTGGAGCCCTCAGCTCAGGAAAGACATGGAGCTGTGGGAGCGGGTCCAGAGGAGGGCCACAAAATTGATCAGAGGGCTGGAGCACCTCTCATGTGAGGAAAGTCTGAGAGAGCTGGGGCTGTTCAGCCTGGAGAAGGGAAGGCTCCAAGGAGACCTTATAGCAGCCTTCCAGTACCTGAAGGGGGCCTATAGGAAGGACGAAGAGGGATTGTTTTACAAGGGCCTGTAGTGATAGGACAAGGGGTAATGGCTTCAAGGTGAAAGAGGGTAGATTTAGATTAGATATAAAAAAAAAATTCTTTACTATGAGGGTGGTGAGGCACTGGAACAGGTTGCTGAGAGAAGCTGTGGCTGCCCCTTCCCTGGAAGTGTTCAAGGCCAGGCTGGATGGGGCTTTGAGCAACCTGGTCTAGTGGAAGCTGTCCCTGCCCATGCTGCGGAGGTTGGAACTAGGTGTTCTACAAGGTCCCTTCTGATCCTAACCATTCTATGATTCTGTGATTCACATACGTTCCCCAAAGACATGAATGTGAAACAAGGACTACACTACTCCTGTTATCATGGCACAGGCATGGACAGCTGTTTTCAGGCCTTGTCCTCCAGGTGCCCGTTTTAAGTTGACAACAGCTGTAGTAGCTAAAGGGCAAGAAAACCATGAACCGTGTAAGCTCCTGCTTTTGAATATTACAAGAGTGCCCTATGGAGTCAATAGAGGTCACCAATGAAGCATTGTGTAACAGATGGTCTCTGCATGACCTCAGCCTCCGTACTAGGACCTTTACTTTCCAAATATCTCACAAGCTCACACTCTAGCAGGTAATGGGGTAAACGTAGCCTTGGTGAAATCTCTTTCTCCAGTTTTCACTCCAGCTTCTGCCTGGGCCAGAGAGAGCTGGGTGAGCAGGACTGTTCATGTGAAGGAAGATGACCGTGCTCTTAAGTGATCTTCAAGATCCAGCTCTTCGTTTCTACTGAGTAAAGTTCTATTTCCATCTACTTATCTAATCCCTGTAGAGTCCTCAGATAAATGGAAATGTCAGATAATTCCCATGTGAAAATCCATTCCGATTTCTCAGAGTATTTTGCAAGCGCTGAGCAGCTATTTATGTTAAAGGAAGAGATGGGACTCAAGGAAAATATCCTTGCCTTTCGGAAAGAAAAATAACAAACAGGAAAAAAGTTTACACTTGTGGAATATTGAGATGATTTTCATTTTGAGGTATAGTTATGTCAGTGTAATAATGACCTGGTCTGTTTTGCAGTCACCATACTGTGTTTAATAAAGTTACGTGACAATAACAAAATATATGAATAATGATTTGTTAGACCCTGGGCCTCTTATTTCACTGCTGCAATATATCTGGCTGCGTGACAAATGTCAACTCCAATTCATGAGAAGAAAAAGCCTTTCTTCCCTCAGCCTGTTATGCTTTCAGTAATACAAACCTTTGAAAATTTTTTTATTTTTACCATTCTGAAACCATGTGTCTTAGGGTATGAAATAGAAAACCAATACACTAGTTATCACCCAAAACAAATAATCCGCATCAAGTGAAAAAAAAAAATTTGTATTTAGTTAGTAGTTGATTTATCTTTGTCTCCAACTTTTTGCAACTTTGATCTAAACTGCACCTTTGTAAGTGTTCACTGCTAGGCACAGGGAAAAACTGGGCCACACGTCTGCTCCAGGAAAAAATACTGTGCATGTCAGACATCATACGTTTGCTTATGGTTGCTTACAGGAACTAGAGATTCCCACTAGGGTTGGAAACAAGCTTTTTTAAAAGACGTTTCAAGGACTCAGATGAAGCTAATTGCCCAAGAGGTATAGGGAGCCAAGTAAAAAGCAGGCCTGTCATAGACAGCCGTCACCCCTGGTCATTGCATTCCCAGTGACTGAAGAGCTAATGGCACCAGACTCTTCGGAAATTCAGTGCCTGCAAGCTTGATTAGGTAAGACAGCAAGTCTAATCTGCCTTTAATGAATGATTCAGGAATAACTTTAAAAGCCTACCTTTAAGGTAGCAGGGTATTGACATAAATAGGTACAAGCTCTATGCACATCTTGTGACCTAGCTAATTATGGGTTTCTGAAAAAGTCATTACACTTCTTCCATCCAGTTTCAAAATCTGTTGTCTGCTTGTTCTGCCAGCTAAGAAGATCCAATGTTTTGTTAAAACATAAGCTACTGTGAAAGCAGAGGCTAGAAAATAATGAAAGAGAAAGGAAAACTGACTAAACCTGTTATTTCTGCAGCACAGTGTAGGCAGACAGATACTTATGCCTCCATGGAGCCCTAGTGTTATTAGTAAGTATTCACAGTGACATCTGCTAATCAATAAGAGGATTTTGACCTACATTGGTCTGAACACGCCAAGTAAAGAGTGCTAAAGACATATCAATAAATTCAAAGAAAGAAAACTAATAAAATATAAAAAGAACATTAGGACATTTTCATTCTTTTTTAATCCCAATAGTATTTTCTCCTAAGATAGGGGAAAATAACAATTTGCTTTTAAGAGATGGTTCTTAGATATATTATTTTTCAACTAGAAATAATTTGTGAATGTTGGCAGCACTGCAAAATGTGACGAAGGGAAAACTGTATTGACATGCATAACCTGCAACGACACCATCAAGGCATCAGTCCTGCTTGGAGTTTGAAAACCCTCCAGCACCTCCCTTTTGATTTATCAGCAAAAAATTGCTGAGTTGTATCTAAAGCTGACTATATGTCAAGGTTCCAGTAAGGAAGAGAGGTATTTAGGAGAGAGATAACTGTCACTCACACTTTCCAGGCCTTTCTCAGTACCTTGGTCCTCCTGTCACTAAAATTCTTGTGCATAATTTGTTCAGCAGGTACCACTGATGCTTTCCACCCTGCATCTTATTTCAGGTCTCATACAACAGCTCTCACTTTCCCAACTGCCACAGCCTCCAACACTTACCTCCAGCCTCAGTTAGTACCCCAGTACAGTGATCCAGACCAGTATCGGTGTAGATTCCCATGTCGTGTTCCCTATCTTGAAAACACAGAGCCTGAGATAACCGGGGCACTGTGAAACAGCAGTTGCACTCTGTGTGACAAGAAAAAAGCTACTGCCAAAGCAATATAGAGGCAACCTACGGCAGAGCAGCTGAGGGATGGCAACTTGCTCCTTCGTCATTGTTAGCAGATTATGACTCTCCTGTCTGTTTTGTAGTGTTTTTCTGTTTTCCTGTGTAACTGAGTCTCTTTAGTGCTCTGGGCAGCAGTGTGGATAAAATCAATGCATTTGGAATATTTAACTATTACCTGGCTTTTACAATGGAGGAAATAAAAGCAAACACAGAAATAAAAGTGGTCTCCAAAGTCATACTCTGTACAATCAGAAATAAAACCCAAGTCTCATGCATTAACTATGAGACTATTCTTACTTCCCAGCAGTCAGAAATGAGCTACTGATCACAAGAGCAATAGAGACATGCTTGAGAGAATGAGGGCTCTCGGCCCTTTGAACATCCAAGAGAATCTGGGTTAGACCCAGATAGTGGCACTGCTCATGCAGCCTCCGCTTAAAAAGTTAGCTTTGTACCACAGAACTTATCTCCTGCCTACTGCTGTATATACCACCAGCCATGTGAAGACTATGACTCAAGTTCTCTGTAGACTTATAAGGTTGCAAAAATCCTCAACAGCTTCAGTTCTTGCAAGGCATTTCAAGACGTAAGCGGAACCTGCTGCAACAAGCCCAGTCTGGATATGCAGAGTTGACGGAAGTGGCACACTGCGCAGTATTTCTATTATAAATCCTCAGTTCCAAGGGACTGAAATTCAGCTGTAATTAATCACTGCAGGATGGAGCTGGGCAAGAGAGCGTTCCAGACAAGTAGGTATTATTTTTCTTTAAGCAAATCTGAAAATATTGCACAGGTATGTGGAACTCTGGGCAGATTACTCCAGGGCCTTGAGATTATTTGATTTTCCATGTTAATAAAAACAGATTTAGCAGCAAAAACTGGCATACAATAGGGATTTGTTGCAATGGAATTTCAACAAATAAAAATGCTACGACCAAATTAGATCCTGTCTACCTCTGTTCCCATGTGTCAATCAAAGGTCCTTTATTTAGTCCTTACCCCAGTTACGACTTTTGCACAAAAAATCTAGGCTTTTTCTCATGACCATAAACTATACCAGTGCCACAGAATTCCTTCTCAGAGAGCCATTTGTGGTGCCTCATGAATTAGGGCTTTAAAACCTGTTCCAGGAAATGCATACACCGTAAAATCTATTTTATGACTGTGGCTCTGTGTCTGCTCTGACTTTTGCTGGTGTTCTGGTAGGAGCTGTACTGTCAAGGATGTCTGTCAATATTTTTTTTGAGTGATTTTTTTCTGCCTGCCCTCACCGGTCGTCTGTGAGTCCTACACCCAGACTACCTAGTTAAACCTCTTCCTACAACCACAGCACCAAGAAAAAGAAAAAAAAAAAAGATACTCTGCAGCCAATTCAAATCTGTTTCCCAAGGGGATGGCATGCAGGAGTAGATTTACCTGAGTGTTTACTCTTAGTTGTTCTGAATAGAGAAAATCTTTGTAAGTTCACTGGTGGCAAAATAACCATGAGACAAATGTAACCCAGATGGTGTAAACACAAGAAAAACTTGATCTGTTGTATGGCACTTAATCAGACACTGTGGAAGAAGATGATGGTTGACTTTATGATTATTTATAACATGTAAAGATAGACCATGGAACTGAAGCAAACATGGCCTTGGATGAGTGCTACGCTCTAGGGACACCAGCAGCTGTAACCATGCACCAGCAAGTCTTCTGTCACTGTTTATGTGCTGTTTGTTTCATTTCATGTAAGAAGAAGTGCCACAAGTCATGTTCCCTATCCCTTTTTTTTGATAAAGCATTATTTTGGATAAAAAATGCCCAGTGAAAACTCAGTCATTCATATTTTATCTATTCAAACTGAGTGGGTTGTTCTAATTGGGACTCTATGACAGTGTCAATCCTAATACTTTCCTATGCTAAAATATTTTAAGTGTTGACCTGTAAACATATGCTGAAGCCTGCAGTTCATAAACTTTACAGGGATATTATGCATCTTACATATATTTTTTTTTTCTGTTTAATGTTCCACATCTGAGCTTAGCAGCGGCTAGGCCATGGTTTCACCACCACACTGAAAGTAATAAAAGAATAACATACACTAGAGACAGACAAACAGAACTGTTTAAATATGTCCGTTCTACAATAAACGCTCTTGCATATAGCAAATCAAGCATAGAGGAACCAACCAAAGAAAAAGAGATGGCAATAACTGCATTCATTACTTTCTCAAGGTAACTGACAGGAAATTTGCTACCCTAACATTATTCGTTTTGGCTGTAAAGATAAAACATTATCAGTGTTCTGAAAAACTCAGGACACTAACTTTCAGCAGTTCCTCAGCACTTGATGGTGTTCATCCCAGAAATCAAGAATAAAAGTACAAAGGACCTTAATATGCTATCAGTTTTTAAGAGGTCACCGTTGACTCCGGTAGGAAATCGGTTCTAAAACCAGATACCATTACATTGCCCAGTGTGTTGAGCTGATAATAAAATAGGTAACTTATCATTGAAAGCAACTACTATTTTTCATACTTCTTGTCCTTATCTTTTAGAAAATGCATGGGCTTGAGTAACTGCTGTACTGGGATTTCGTCACGAGCAATGGAGTCTTGTAGCCCATCGTGGAAGTTACTAACTTAAGTCCAATCAAAACAGAAAAAAACAGTAAGAGGGGAAAAAATATGGTTTATTGCCCAAATAGGCAACAGAAAATATTTTTTCTCATCTTACTGTTTTACAGTCTCTTCTTCATCACTGTAGACTAACATCCATAATTTCATTCAACATTAATTCAGATCTATGATGACAATTCCTGAGGTGGGATGAGGACTGAAATTCTAATCAAGCATTCATTAGAGTAAGGAGACTTGTGTCCTTACCCTACATGAACCTTGAAAGAGGTTTAGCTCCTGCTTTCCTGAGGTGAACATAAAATAATTTTTTTACAATATGCTTTCTCCAATGAATCCCATTCAGATTTCATGGAGAGTGAAACTTTCCAAGGTTAGGACTAGTACCTTCCACTAGTACTACTAACTTAACACCAGTTTCCAGGTTTTCATTTGAATGCAGCAAAAAGTTGTGGTGGGAGTAGATTACTCTGTAAAATTGAACATGATGAGGCATGCGAGGGCTTTTAAAAGGGCTTTGAATCATCTTAGTCATCTTCACACTTTCCCCACTGTTTGGCAAATGGTACAAGACGTCTCTCGTTTCTAAAGGTCTGTCGCAGGCTGCCTGGTGTTGCTGGTGATTCAGCCTCCTTTTTGCAGAGACAGTTTTTTTGCAACCTACACACCAGGGAGGCTGTGAAACAACTTCGGCTCACTCAGTCTCTGAGTCCTGAAGTTGAGTGGCAATTTTCAGAAATGTATCACTGCAGAAATCATTAAAAACCTCAGGTGTGTTACCAAGGATTTGCTTAATTTTGCTACAGAAAAAAAACAACCAACCCAATCTCAAAAACCCAACCAAGCAATACCAGGTCAATTGGTCTGGATTTGACTGCGTTCCTCTCTATTTATCTTTCATATGCAGCAGTGGTGACAATGACTGTTAGAACTGGTAGCTCTAGAAACCACAACCGTCAGGCTGAGACCTAACTGACAGTATCTCCAGGTATAGCAACTTTACTCAAAGTAGCAAAGTATAGTAGTAAACTTAATTTGTAGTGTTTTTTTCTCTGTCAATTTTTTTGCAAGTAGAACTCCAAAATATAAACCATTACATAGGGCTTAAGAGGTTAGCTTTTTTTTAATCAGTCCAGGCAATCAGCTTTGTAATGTTCGTAATGCTTCCACCTGTTTTGAGAGCAAGAAAAAGGGGACGTTCTTTAGATGCTTCAAACAAAGGAGATATATTTGGATCATTTTGATCCATTTGGTTATGAAAAGAACTATTACTCCATGACTTACAGTGAATTTACTGGGATACACTTATCCATGGCACTGTTCTGGAGGTGCCTGTTAGTTTGATAATGCTATATTTCGTTTTGGTTTTGCCAAATGGAGTTTCAGACATACAATATTTTCTGAAACTAATATGAGATACACCAGAGTGGGGACTGGGACACCAACTCCATGGTTCACTGGAATAAAAAACTTCCACCAGCCACCGGTGCGATAGACAATTATGGAGTTTTAATGACAGGGATTGTAATCGTGTTCAGAAAGAAACAGAGCTGCTATTGCAATTTTAAAGAGAATAACACTCATAGTATTATATTCACTTACCAAAACTGACAATTACTGGATACCTACGTTTCATGATACTGTCAATGCAACTTTTCTTCTTTGACTTAGCAAATAAGAGATACATTCCCACCCTGCCTACAGTAGCTCACCATGTAATTGTAAGTCTTACATCAATCAGCATAAAAATGTCTACTTCTAGAAAAGGAATAATCATGGAATGAAAGGAACAACACTATAGATTTCAGCTCGAACAAACAGAAAGGGCATTAAAGAAGTGCAAGTTTTTCTGGTGTTGCTCCTTACATTTTTTTTTAAATTCCTAATGTATTGGACTTTCACATAAATATGCTTCAGATATTTTGAAATTTTTTCATATGTCTTGTTATATATGTTACATCATCAGTTACACTTTTGGGGTGCCTATATTCTCAGTCAGGTTTTAACTCTTTTTATGGACCTCAGAAAGCCTATTTTCTGCTTTAGGCAGTCTCTGCAATGGCGAGCCTCACACTCAATCAAACTAATATTTTTGTGCTGTTTTGAAATTTAGAATATTTACATCCTAAAGAAAGCTACGTCATCTATCCTGAGGTAATCTGCCAGCGAACAGACCCTCTACATCCATTACCTTTGGGGCTTGGGAAGCAAGAAAGAGAAGCTATTTGCCTTCTGGACTCTGATTCTGTCTGTGCTTCTTGTACACACAATATGGGCCATCTCTTGCCACTAACTATCAGGCAGGATAGAAGCAGATGTTGGAGAGCGCTGCTTCACAACTGGTCACACTATATAACTAAACTAATCTCTAGTCTGGATCCTGGGCCAGGACTATATTTTGACATGGTCAAAACTCACTGACCTGTGAGATCTGATCTATGAGACCAGACAAAGCATTCTGGGGGAGAAAGGGGGAATGACCCCCAAAAACCCCCAGATGACTGTATACTGCCATTTCACATCCCTTGACGTATGGTTAATTCAACACCTACATCCAGACAGTCCCAAATGGCTCCAGGTTTTGTCACTCAACAATGAATCCCTCTGGGAAACATAACAACCAGAGACCTTAACATATGGCAAGTCTCCAGGCATCACTCCTCGGACATGACCACAGTGGCTCCTACTCAGAGAAAAGCCTGTGACTGGGTGGAAGAGAGATGATTTTGCCAGGTCTCTGATATCTGAGAACTCCCTCAAGGCAAGGGATTTCCCAGATAACTGATTCCTTCTCTTGGGGCCTCTGAGTACAGAAAGGGGATGCCATAACCATGGACATGTCTTCGCAGCGATATTAGTTGGAGAAAGGTCTGCCACTCTTTGCAAGTATTACTCATTAATGATAGGAGTGCTAATAGGAGCTGATGCTCAGCCATGCAAGAGGGGTGGTGGGGAAATCTTGCAGGCAAAGGGAAATGCTCCTATCAGAGTAAGACTACTTCATGAATCAGGAACTACAAATCGTGTGAACAAAACCACTGTCATTAAATGAAAGTCTGCCAGTGTTGTAGCATCAGGATTCAAGACAGTTGCCTTTCAGCATAACTCAGGGGCTGGCTGTTTCCTTAAAAATTGGTGCTAGCCTAGGACCTTCTGTCAGAACAAAGAAAACTACTTCTCATCTCTCAGAAGACATCAAATATTTATTGAAATCCTCATTTATTTAGCCACACATAGAGAACCACATCCAGGAGATCTTAGCTGCTGTTTCAGCCTTGATTATTTAATGAGATGTATAACGATGCCATTGCAGCAAACAGAGTCTGGCAGAACAAATGCAAGCAGCCACGGCACTAAGATGTCTTGTCTTCTACAAAAGCAGCAGTGGCAAAAAAAGGTAATATTAGATGAAGGAAAAAAGTCTCAGCATGTGGGATCAACGTATGGTGGCACCAGTTATCAGATGCCAAAAGGTGAACTAATGCTACTTGCTGGCCTATTGCAAGCCATAATTTTCACTATGTGAGATGTATTGTAGGCAACCTGCATGCCGCATGGCAGCTGGTAGTGGCAAATTTGATATTCCTCAAAATGAAAGTTATTTGAGTAGCTTCATTCCTTCTCTTGTATCTTTGCTGTTATTTATGTCTGTGCAAAGCAAGTGTATTGCACTCACAACACACAGCCATTATGAGAAGCTTTTTTTGGAAGAAGTAAATGTTTACCTAATGGTTATGGCAGTGAAGGAAAAAAGCCCTTTCCAAAAGTCTTTCCAAAAGCAGCAGACAGTGTTAGAAGTCCATTAAGCTTGATACCACATAAAACTGCAGGATGTGTCTCCTGCTCAGAAGACAGGATTGCACTGTGTCCATAGCTCTCCGTCTGGGGAGGCTCTACGGAAACTATACATAATTATGGTCTCTTGGGTTTCTTTATTGCACCAAGGGACAAAGTTTACAGTACACAAGTACAGAGGGAGTGGGATGCTTTGCCTACTTTCTTTTTTAAGCTTGCTTCTTTAGGAGGAAGATTTCTCACAATCCTGCATGTGTCTTCACTCCAAAGTTTTCACCTAGCCAGAGTTCTGGATGGCTGCTTGCCGTCCCAGCTCGCTGTATGCCCAGTCACTGCGAGAAGCACAGATGCCCAGCCATGTCACATTTTATACGCTCTAAAATAGGTTTCAGATGCTGAGGGCTTTTAAAACACAAGCATTGTTTTTAGGTAGTTAAGTCCAACTGCTTTTTATATTCACCCATAAAAATGGCCTGTGTCATGTAAATATCTTGAAAGAGTTGCATATCAACGAGGGATGTGGAGGTGGAAAGGTCAACCGCTTTATAACTCAGGTCAAAGAGGCATTTTCGTGAATAGGAAGGGCTGGGTTAAAGAAAGTTCACAGTCTGATATAGGGGAAAGGGGCCAGTATCCTGGAGAGACCAAATAAACCAAGTTTTTGAAAACCTCCACTCTTAGTATCAGTTTCATTGAGGAACACCTCTAATCCAGAGGTAGTTCACTGAGAAGTGATGGAGAAGGTGAAATCACATGTTGGCTATCTCCTCTAATCGTCCTCCCCCCACTGTGTGAACAACCTCAAGGCATGCTGCCTGAGCCAGATGAACTCTCTCGCTCTATCTGACCGCACAGCCAGGCACACTCTGCTAAAGCATGTTTTGAATGGCCAGAGAGTTTGCCTTCAAAGCAGAGTAGTAAACCAACCTGTAGGCTATGCCTAACCCGTAGGAAGGTGGCGGACTTTCCAATAGGATAAACCAAGTGCACCAGGTGTAGACTAAGAATATCCACCTTGGAGTGCATTCACTACCCAGCCTCTCTGTGCAGACCCATCTTCATCCTTTCCTGCTGAGCCGCTCCCCCAATGCCAGGCCCCTTCTCTATCGCTCGCACAGTCCCTTCCACACTGCAGTACCGGACTAACACCGACCTTTCTCTCCAAATCTGTTGCTCCTGAACCCATTGTGCTCATCCCTGGGAACAGGAGGTAGCTTATGGACACGGTTACAGACAAGAGCTTACCCAAATCCTAGTATTACTGAGCTATCTGAGAGTGGAGTTTTTCTGCAGGCCAGCTCCCTCCAATGTACAGTAGCTACTTTAGCCTGGCTGTGGGGAAATGGGGATGATTGCAGTCAAAGCTCTACCTCCTTCTTGCTCCTTTTGAACAGGACTGGAAGTAACGTTTCTAAGAAGCCCCTTTTGCATAAGGGCTGTAACCTTTTACAGGCACAAGCTGTATAGAGGGTAAAAGCATGCATTGTATGTTCTTTTTCCTTCCATAGCCCTGTAAACCAAGCCAAGCCACAGAAATTTTTTTTTTTCTTCTTGGCCTGCATAATTTAATGATAACAACTTTTCAACAGCACTAAAAATATATTATTTCTTCTGCAGTAAAAACTGAAAAAAGATTTTCATTGTAAAATACATTTTCACAATGACTTCTAATCAGACTTTTTCCCTGATATCCACTTAGCACCCCAAGTTGATTCTCTCACCAGAATAACACCATTGTGGCCTCAACTTCATGTTACATTCACTGTGTATATCTCCATGGATATTTTACAAACAAACAAAAAAATACTCTGATCATATCTGTCTGTATTCAGTGGAGCTTAGAAGTGCACTTAAGCAAGATTAGAAACTATTTTTTAAATGTACGTCTATGAGTTGTTTGGGGTTTTTTTGATCTTAGAAGACAGGTGGTATAAAATAAGGTAAATATACAGGGGAGTACTATTACAAACTGCACAAGGCAGTTAATAAGAGGGTTTATTAAGAGACCTGTTACAATGCAACTGCCAGGGGCTAATGGTGCAAAACCACTGAAATGAGTTTCCCTAGTTAAGGCATCCTCTGTGCAGTCTGGATAATAATTCGTATGCCAAAGTTTATTGACAACATGGGGATATTCTGCTGGATTTGATAGTCCCTCATGAGATCTCTGTATAACATCCTTCTGGAAAAGTTTTCTTGTTGAAATTTTTTGGTTGTCAGTCTAGTGGCAGAGATCCTCTGGAGTTTGAGAGTCTAGTGATAATCAACACGATCAGCTGCATTGTGTGCTACCTATTGTACAAACCACCCAGAAGTCTCAAATCTTAGTCAAAGAATGGAAGATTTCTTCAATAAATATTCAGGTTAGGCCACCTAAATCTTAATATATCTTTAAGATGTATGTTCTTAACTTCAGATTATGTATTTCCTCAAAAAATGTATACACACTTGCCACTTTTTCAAGCAGTGAAATGGGGCAAAGATGAAAATATATAATTGGTAAATCTTGATTACAAGGCTAGCTTCCCTTCTTGAGGAATTCAGGAGGGCAAGCAAAGTCTTTATGTTTACACATTCTCCTTTCACCTTTTCAGTACTCAGAGATAAGGAAAACAATTACACTGACACTGCAATGGGTAATGACAGTTACCTCCCCATCTGGCTCTTGTAAGGCAGAATATCTCTAAGGTTTGAAATTTGGGGAAGAATGACATGGGGGGTTCCTGTTAGTAACACACAAAAGGCAGAATTATTTGCTGGTTTTACAGGTGAAGGTGCCAGAAGTTTCTTAAATCCATGCGTTTCCAGGAAAGGGAAGCCCTTGGCGGATGCTTCTCATGGGAGAGACCAGAGAGAAACTCGCACTTGCAGCTGACTTCTAGGAGCCTCTTCTCCCTGCTGCTGTGACATAAAGCCAGAACATTTCAGGGAGTCTGAACAGTTTTTTATTTCAAGGGCCTAACCAGCAGACGTACACCCCTCAACAGAGGAGAGAGACCAGGGAGAGTGTGGCTGCTTTTCTCTAGACACTGCCATGAAGTATCTGGATCTTGTTCAGGACAGCAACTACCAGAAACTCACAGGATCTAGCCGTCTAGTGTAATTTACACCCACTCAGCAATATATAAATTGCAAAAGGTCTTACTTCATCTCTGGTTTTGACCTAAATTGCCCACACCCTTTGCATGTATCTCAACTGACTTCTTAGAGTCTCCCATGAAGCGGGGGAAGGGAAGATTATAGGCTGGCTTTTCCACAGGAGAACAGAGTATCATATGTCTTAGCGAGCTCTAAGAACATGTAGGGACATATCAGATAATAGTCGCATACCTGAATATTTCCATGAGAACATCTAATCCCAGCTGATCCACAATCCTTATTTTGGGGAACAAAAGATCTCAGCCCTCTACAGAATGAAACAAAGTGAGCACTCGGGCAAAGCAGTGAGTAAGTCAGCACCTTTTTGTCAATTTACAACAAACTGAAAAATGGCTACATTTTCTGTGGTAAATTTCATTTGGAGAAGAAATCAAGGATAATTTTTTTTTAATTAAAAAAATTTATGAAAATGAAACCTTTGTCTTTTTGGTGCTTCTGTTTATTATTTTAAAAAGTTCCATAAACTATGAGATTTTTCATAGCTGATAGTTTCCTCCATTCTGCTGTTCTTTATTTCCCAGGCTAGTTCTATTGCTGGGTGAAACAGTAAGACATCTTAGAGCCAACACTGCTTTGCACAGTGAGTCACAAGCTGGAATAGCTAAAAAGAGCTCTGCAATTTATTCCCGGTCTTCAATGGGAACTGATTTTAATTCTTTTGATCGAACTACCCCTGGAAACCTCCCCTTGTGAGCTGTCATTAACACTTTTTGCCTTCTTGTGTATTTACCTCGATGTTATTACAAGCAATAATCACTGAATTAGGGAACCAAATGCAGATTTGAGGGAGTCAAGGACATTCAGAGCATTTCAAGGTGACTTTCACTTAGTGAATGAACTGATTCCAGGTGACAGAGATTTAATGTAATTTTAGATCGAGTTGGCAGTTCAAACTCTAGTGTATTCTGTCAGAGGGGATAATATATAGAAAGCAGCCTGTCAATGGAACAGAATGATTCAACGAGACACCCTTGGAAGCAACAGAATTAATATCATTCCATCTCTGTACATCAGGTAATCTCAAATAATCACAGAAGAGTGACTAGAGATGTGCTTGCACTGATTATCTATTTTTTAGGACTTTCAAAGGGAAAAAGAACCTCAAAATTACCTGCCTATCAGAACAATTCAAATAATCATGGATTGTAGGATTGATGTAAAAGAGCTTTTTGGTTATAAACATTTCAAAAACACCCAATACACTTAGTAGAGTGGCTCTGAATATGTAGCAAAGTATCAAGACACATTAAAATCATCATCCTTTCAGGCTATGTGTTCCCTTATGTCATTAACTTCTTAATCTATTTTAAATCTACCCACTCACTGCCAGTCTGCAATACTTCTTCAGACAGCTTCCCATTTATAAGATGATGTCCTGAGAGCTGACATCAGTGGAAAATACAAGCATTCAGTTCTTCACCAGATTTAGCCGCACATGATGAGGCAATAGCCTCTCAGAAAACATGATATTTTTTTCCACTACAGTTACTTCACTTAGTAGATGGCATATTTCATATTATAAAATTCCTAGAATGTTAGCTTCTAGTCCTGGGATGAATTCAATATCCTTAAGAAAGAAACAATGAAAGGTTAGTGAGTCTGCATAAAACTGAGTAATGGAAAATGAAGGGTGGATAAAATTTCTTGTATGACATATGTGAGAATCGAGTAGACCACCCAAATGAGAAATGAGGAATAAACTCTGCTACAGGGGGTTCACCCTTGATTTAACCTTTGTCTCCATATCTATAAACCCTTTTGTGTTTCCTGCAAGGAGTCCAGCAAGTTTACACATAAATTCTTCTGCTGACCACACTTCTGCCTCATGCTCTTTACCAACCTTCAGAAAGCTTAACAGATTCTTCTTCAGATATCCTCATTCCCCAAACATCCTGCCTTCCACCCCTCAAAGACTAGTTTATATTCATCTACTCTCGTTTTGTCAGATAGCAGAATAGATGCACATTGCAGATGTGGCGTTCCTTATTTTAGCTAGGGCCTCCACTAGCGATGAACGTGCGAACTGGAGCAGAGTCCCAAGAGATGGCTGTTTGCAGTTTGCCAAACGGGGCTGTACACAGCGCAGATAATTCACCCTGCTGATGCTGACTATTTCTCCAGCTCTGGGAGGAGTCAGGAATGGCATGTTGGAGGAGCAATTAAAGATAATATTCTTCTCTTTGATACAGTATTTTCAAATGGAACTGAATCATTCACTTTCAGATAGTTCGGAAGAGCTGAAACACTTTGTTCAAGTTCATTTTCTAAATGAAAGACAATCTTTTTTGGAACTAACATTTTCTTTTCTTTCAATCTTTTTTTCATTTGGACAAGGACCTGTTTGTCTCCTCTTCCCCCAAAAAGCCGAATAAACACTGAAAACATCTAGCTCTGTGTCTGAAAGCTCAAAGGCACACGGCTAGGAAAGAGTTTCTTTCATGTACATGACTGCAGAAAGTCCTCTCTAATGTGGACTAGTGGCCAATTTATGGCCACATAATTTTGTGACTGTTGAGGATGATCTTCTATACATAACCCTGAAACCACCGGCTTTAATTGGATTCAGACCGATTAGCCATTCAGTTGCAAAGAACATATACTGAGCGGGCTCACCTGAGAACTTAATTGGTGCCCAAGTCTTATTTGACGAGATTATAAATACCAGCTCCCATTCAAGATTTTAGCTCCTTGGATTTGTGTTACCTGAAGGGCAGTGTAAGTCTGGCCATAATCTCTCCTGACAGCTACATCCATTGAAATAATGACACCATGAATCACATGAGTAAAACCTGTATATACAAGAAGCAGAGTTTTCTTGGCAACTGACCCACTGAGCTAACACTCACCTCTGGAAGACGTCCAGAAACCTTGACATCTTAGCAACAATATAAAATAGCAACATTTCTTCTGGATTTCCTTCCTGAAATACAGTCAGGAGTGGAGACTGAAAATGTGAAATCCAGAGCTAGGCTCACAAGTAAGTTTTTAGCTTGCTATTAAAAGACTCACCTATCAGGATACTTCATCCCTGAGTGACGTGGCTAATTGCATGCGTTGCTTCACATGCAATGCATGTGAAAATGTAGGCTCTAGGCATACAATTCCCTCCAAGTCAGCAAGCTAAGCAGATGGCACATGTTAGCCAACAGAAACTGGTAAGAAATTTGATCACGTCGCTAGCCTGTGGGGGAGTCCCCTACTCCCATATTGATTTGAAACCACCCAGCTTCCCCTTGGTGTGAGGCCCCTCTGCCAGTCCTTATCACAAAGTGTGGCCTTAGCAAAGGCTCTTTTCCATCATAGAATCATAGAAGCATAGGCTTGAAAAGTTTTCTAAGATCATCAAGTCCAACCATCACCCCAACACCACCATGTCTGCTAAACCATGTCCCGAAGTGCCGCGTCTACACTTCTTGAACACCTCCAGGGATGGTGACTCAACCACCTTCCTGGGCATCCTGTTCCAATGCCTGACCACTCTTTCAGTAAAGAAATTTTTCCTAATGTCCGATCTAAAACAGTGGACTTGTCTGGGTATTTATGCAGAGAAAGTACAAACAGAATCAATTCATTCCTGTGCTCCAGGGTGCCTGAAGCTACATTCCCTGCTCCCAAACTACTTCAGCTGATGCTACACTGGGATGCTACCCTTCTCTTTCCCAAAAGAGAAGGTTGTTCTCAGTCTCGCTTGTAGAAGCTGTATCTATTGTCATAGTCTTGTTAAACATTCATTGTGCCCTAGAAAGAACACAAAAGTGAACATGTCACTATAGCTCACTGCTTTCTTATGATTCTCATCTGGGAGAAGAGGAGAATCTCACTTTCTGCTCTCTCCTCCAATTCTAAATTTAAATATTTGAAAAGAAGTACTCTGTTCCACAAGAAACCTAAGGCTTTCCTCTTCTGCCCAAGAGCCTTAGCCACTTAGTCTTAATCTCATCTTGTTCTTCTTTCCTGCCTCTGATTTAATGAATATTTAATTATTCCCTGGAAAGTGGAAGTTAAGAGAACTCCACTCCAACCTACTAGAGGTACTATTTTTGAAAATTTATTCTGGGCCTTGTTCCTGCTTCTGTGAGGGCTCAAACTGTTGAAGGTCATTAGAGGTCTGAGGTACTGCAGCTACCACCAATATTTATACTTTGTGCTGGGCCTTATCTGATAGATGTGCACTAAAAATGGTGATCAGTCAGGCAAGAGAGATGCAGAGGAACTCTTCTGCAAAGCTTCAGGGACTTAGGTATCATCTGGCTCCTGAGAATTGGGTATTGTTAAAAATGAGGTATTTCCAGCATACTCAAAGGCAAAAATTAGAGACTTTGCTAATGAGCCCATAAGTGATTGTGGATTTGGACAACTCTAAAATAAGACAAAGCAGAATGTTGATTTTGATGATGAAAGTAGCAAAGAGAAGTTGAAGTCCCAGTTAATTTCTTTTGTACTTTTCAAACGGAGAGTGATGTGACCGTAGCTTTCTTATGCAATTGCAATGATGTGCCAGGGATTGCATGCAGACAGCAAGGGAGAGCGTCCCAGGTGTCATCTCTCCATGGAATTACCATAGATTGCTCAGAGCTGCCATTGTCTACACCTCCAACATAAGACACGTGTTATGAGATAGGGTGGCCGTGTGGGGCTGTCCCTACCACGCCATTCGGCAGCCTGATAGACCAGGTCACAGAGGGCCTGCAGGCACCATTCAGACTGTGGCAGATTATACCAGGAGGAGCCACTATAGCACAGTACCAAATCTATAGCAACACTGACACTTCCAAGAACCTTCCCCTGAATGCCTTAAGCAGTTTAACTAGCAGTTTCATACTCTGTGTCATGACTGTATTCCAGGAGAAACTCTGAAAATAGCGCATCTTTTTTGATCCTGCTGCCAAAGGAAGAGATGGGATATCTCGCAGCAGAAGGCTTCTGGTTCTGGCAGTAGGAGCAGAGCCAAGAGAGAGGCAGGAGTCAGCACTTGGACTGGATGTCAGGGCTCTAAGTTTCTGCTTACTTTGACTGAAAAACAAGGTCTTTCACTGATGCAAGTCTGAGCTGAGATAAAGTCAGTCTTCTGTTGTAATCACAAAATTTACAAGATACCCATTTCCCAGGTGTTTAGATCAGTTAGAGGATTACTAGTCAGTCCTTCCAACTTTATGTTTTGCAGGCGAACCTGAAAGATGCGTGTCTACAAGCAGCTTAGCTACTGCCTGTGCACATTGAATTAGAGAGGGGCACTGGAAATTTGTCTCAACAAATGCAGCAGCGAGAATATTACTTGAAAAAAAGGAAGTTCATTGAATCCCTGTACATTCACAGTATTATAAACATGAAGTTTGTAGAGTGAGAAAGAAATATTATGCAATGGGAAGTGTAACAAGAAGAGATCCAGCTGGTGGTAAACTCAATAAGATATTTTAGATTCCTAGAAGAGCAGAAATACAAAACCTCAGAAGACCAGCTGCTCCAGCCCTTTGGATTGAGGCTGGTCAATGGTCCACACTAAGATCATTTCTGACAGATGTTTGTCTAACCCACCCTAAAAACCTCCAGTGAAGGAAGCTTCACAACTTCCATAGGAGAAAACTTTCAGTGCTTTAACAGCCAAACAGAAGCTTTCTCTTATACTCAGTGAGATCACTTTTGGTGAAATTTGAGCTATTTTATGTTTGTTCTTACTCCATTGGCCCTGAAGAACAATTTATAAACATCTTCTTTGCAATAACATTTTATAGCAACTGAAGGAAGAAAAATGTTTCTCACTTTACTGGGATCAAGTAGAAGGAATAGTTACTTCCCACACCATTGTCAGCTCTTGTGAATGCAACCCAGGGTAAGATTTGCCTGCTTAGCTACAGTGTGAGATTGTTTTACTCATATTTATTCTGTGATCTACTGTGCAATGCCGATTTTTTTCTAGTATCCTACAACTAAAGGAAAACTCCAAAATCTGGCCTTCCTCTGAAATACATCTTGTGTTCTGGTTGCATTTTTTCATTAATTAGCCAGTAAATAAAACTGTTAATCATGTAAATTTTTAGTCTAAGGAAAAACAGAAATCACTGTAAGTATGCAGAGTATATACATGTCATTAATCTGTCTTTCCAGAACAGACTTTCTCTTCTGTCTTAAGAATGGAGCTCCCCACTGTGCTGGAAATTACTCACTGTAAAGTGTTAAGAAAATCAGAGGGTAAATTTTATAGTTACAAAACTTTTATTAAGCCTGAATGAATACTTGGATGTTTGCAACTTATTTATTAAAAAAAAAAAAAAAAATCATTGAAACCAGAGGCATCAAAACCCCTATTTTAGATCTTCACTAACTCACAGGTTTCAGGAAGAACCCACTTCTGCTTCCAGAATCTGCAGTGAGAAAGTCTTGGTCACCATGAACATATATACACTGTGATTTCCAAATGAATGCAAGAAAAACACAGTGTATCCAGCAAAAGCACTATGTTTAAAAATGTTATAATTAAAATACATTTGATATACATTTAAAATAACAATACAGTAACGCCTGAGAATCCTGCACTATTTAGTTTTGTGATTAAGAAGTATTATAACCCTAGTAATGTTTTCAATAGATGTAAGAATATTTAATGGCTAAGAACTAATTATCACAAAGAGAAAAAAATGATATCAAAAGATAAGTTACTATGTGATAGCTGGTAATCTTGGAACAACTGTACTGATGTTGAAATTCTCATAAAGAACTATATCATAGGTCACGTGACTAAAGATAAAGAGATTCACATCCTTGTTAAAGCAGAAATAACATCTATTCTTCTTCATCTTTCTTTCTCTATTACAATAAATATTCAATTGCAATGTACCTGTAGCTTCAATACATGAATTTCAATATTTTATAGAACTTGTTACGTGTTCTTTGGTCTCCTATTTTTCTCAGTTGCAGAGTGGGATTATAAAAGTACAGCTGAAGAGATAAAATAGATCCAATAATTAGAATGATAAAATAGGATTCATTCTTATGTAAAAGATTTTTTTAAAGTTAAAATAAAAAGTTATAAATGTATCTATGTTAATCTATAAAAGCTGTGCAGTCAAGAGGAAGAAAAAGAGTATAGTCTGAAAATTGCCTGAATCACCTGTATTTTCTGTCAGGAGGCAAACAGAAAGAGAACAAAATAATGAAGAACGTACTGAAAACCATGTTTTATATGTTTCAGTGTGTTTTCATGCCTCATTAAATACTTTGCTCTCAAGGCAATAAATAATGGCATCTACAAATAACAGGAGACTTCGGCAGTTAAAAATATAGTACACAGAAATCCTAATGTTACTGTCTATACAGTTATATATCCTAATATTATTAACAGCCATGCTTTAGGGTTGATGAGGCCAGCTTATAGCTAACCAAAGAATGTGATATATTTTAAAATCAAACCCATTATTCAGTTGAAAATGAACCATAAAGTTTCTCACTAGCAGATATTTTCTAAGAAACTTTAACATGGTTTGGTAGATTTTCTCTAGCTCCTGTGTTCTGCAAGTCTAATAATGTATTGTAGACTAAGAATCGGATTTATCTTCCAGCAGAATTTTGTTTTGTGTATCTATATATATCACTATGATTTAATAAAAATCTTCTCAATATAACCCTGTTGCATTCCCCACTGCAATATAGACTTGCTACAGCAATATCTTTTCAAATCAAGAAAACAACAGAATTGAAAATAAAGCTTAGGAAGACTTGAAAACTCTGTTGCTGTTGTGCGAAAAACGGGCTGTCTTCTGTGGCAGCTCAGCAAAACACACGGAGCTGAGCACTATCTGACTCACTGTCTTTCATTTCTCAGACTAAAAATAATTAATAAAAAAAAAGCTTCTGATAAACACAATTCAGGATGCAAATGAAGAGATAATGTAAAGGAAAAACTGAAAGGTTTATTGAGTATGCAAGCTTCTGTTTGTGAGGATTTGCTTCTTTGCATGTTGTTCCTCCACCAGCCTGCACCGCTCCAAGTGTTGTCCATTTCAGTCCCTCCTGCTCTTGGCCTGCCACCCAGCTTGGTCCCCTCCTGCCTTCGCTCAGACCCTTACCCATATCCACCTGCCTCAGGCCAGGTGCCTGCCAGGCTGTGCCGTGAAGGGGCTCAGCACAGGGCTGGCAATTGCGGAGGACCAAAGCAGTGAGACCCAGAGCAGCTTCAGGTTCCAAGACCCAGCAGGTTGGGTGCTTGGATACCCTGCTTTCCCCACTGCTTTCTTGTGCTTCCTCCATGGCTGGTGGATCAGATGTCCTGGTCAGTCCAGGAAACAGGTCGGGGGACAGCTTGGCTTTCCACTGATGACCAAACATTAGAAAACATGTTGTGTGAATGTTTGATACAGAATCACAGAACACAGAATCACAGAATGGTAGGGGCTGGAAGGGACCTCTGTGGGTCATCTAGTCCAACCCTCCTGCCGAAGCAGGGTCACCTATAGCAGGCTGCACAGGACCTTGTCCAGGCGGGTCTTGAATATCTCCAGAGAAGGAG
>Ga0065711_1027786_pt1 | contig 46012 bp, 17 predicted proteins | sample Hoacrofraction12_FD_59098 | JGI IMG/M metagenome (GOLD analysis project Ga0065711, IMG submission 59098) | Hoatzin crop microbial communities from Cojedes, Venezuela - Epithelial fraction 12 v2 (version 2) | ecosystem: Host-associated > Birds > Digestive system > Esophagus > Crop | place... | reverse complement strand
AAAAAAAAAAAAAAAAAAGGCAAGAAAAAGTAACTTAGAGACTGCTATGGGACAAATGTTTGATATCCCACAGTCAGTGCTTTGACTAGTGAGAAAAGTTTTCGTGCAGCTTCCAGGGAACTGTACATTGCCCTCAACGTGCTGCAAGGATGGTGATGAAAAGTTTAGCACAGCTGGCTCTATAGCAAGGAGCCGAGAGGTGCAGCCTCCAGTAAGCCTGGTAAACCAGCTCCATAGCCCATTTCAGACTGGTGCCAAGGACCGACAAGCACAAACACAGGTGAAACACCTGGTAAAACTGTGTCATCTGAAGGAGAGTCTGATGGACATAGGAATTTAAGCATAATCACACTCTTAAGTGGGAATGATGCATTTAGCGTTTTAAAAGTGCTGTCTTGGGAAATATGTAGTTACTGGAACTAGTAGTGGCATGCCCACCCACTAAATCCAGGGATATTGTTTCTGCTGTATCTGACATACCACATCCTTCTGTGTCAACACACTGTGCTGTTCCACCTATCCGGACTTGTGCCTTCATACCAACACACCATCAGTCTAAACCATCTAGATCTAGACTGCTTTTCAGCTCTTTCTACCTGGCCCCAGCAGTCATCCTCCCATTCTCCCACCTCCTCACCCTCATGTCACCAGGGCTTGAGAAAGGACCCTCAAGGAAGCTGCAGCACGGTCCGGACAGGTCTCAGGCCAGGACAATCAGGAACACAGGAACCAGGCATGCTGTGTTGTTCAGCTACTTGACAATGAAACCTTTAGCGTTTTACCAGATGCTGGGTTGTACACAGTCTGTTAAGTTGTTCATCTTCCTTTTCTGGTCTACCTGTATCTCTCAGGGGTAACCAGAAAGTGAAGAGAAGCCATTCATTTCTTTTCCTGATACAGAGGGATATTTCAGAAGGAGAAAATATCCTCGATAGGTGCTACTATGATTTTCCTGCTGAAGGCATGTGAGCAATATTATTCTCCACATGCCTTTAGAATGTTTTTTGCCTTAATCCACAGGCCCATGGTGTGTGTTGGATCACGTGCTAGCATAACATCCGATTAACTCAGTTAATCTGCAAAAACTAGAAAAGGAAAAAGATACATCTCTCTCCTTCAGACAAGCGAGAGAGCTTTGATGAAGTGCAATCTCCAAAAGCCAATATCTAATCTCTAACTTCTTAAATCTTCCTAATAAAACAGAAGAAAAAAACCACATTCTTCTCCTCAAATTAAATTATAGTGAGCAGGTAAAAATAAAATAGGATGATTCATGAGAAATAGACAAAGCCAAAATAATCATGTTCAGACACAGCCAGACTGAGTTATCTTTCTCCGAATTTATATGAGCCTATGCTTAGCTTGCTGACAAGGGGGCTCCAGCAGCTCTGCAAGTTATGTGCTTTTCACGTGTCAGCTCCATTGGATCACTGTGCAGTATATGATTTTCGTATTGCACGATCACCAAGCACAAAGACTGCAGTTACTCCTGCCTTCCATCTAATCTTTCCCCTAAACACTGCTTGGGAACGCAATACGTGAGTTCCTCTGCTCGGGTTGCAGGTCTGTCAAAACAACGTCAACATTTAATTTTATCTCCTTTTCCTTTTGTTTTCCAACATATATGTAAATCACTTAACAAAAAGCTTCTGGACAAGGTCTTTATGCTTCCTTCTCTCTCATTACGACTCCTACTTGACCCAGCATTCTACCTTTACATTAACTCAGCTAACATTATTTAGTTGGATACAGTCTAAATGACTCAAGTAACAAACTCATTTTGTGAGATCAATTTCCTTAGCATCAAAGCAAGGGAAAGCTATCAGTGAGTGCTCCCCACATGATAACCCTATTGCTGTCAGCTATACATATATATAAAGTTGCAGCACATTTTGTTCAAATGTATTTAATTTGAAACTCTTTTAGTAGAACAAAATGGCTGGAGCTCTGGGATGTTTTCTCCAGCAAGGCACGGAGTTTGACCACCTGATTTCAAATGTTGCGTGACTCAAACCTCTGTGGAATAGACTGAAAATGTGATGTTACTCTGGACTGCTTAATAGTGCAGGAAAGAACATGGTGACAAGCAGTAGCCTGATCTAAAACTAGAAGATGTTAAGCTCTGAAAATCTTTATTCCCCCCCTGTGCATTCTTTCATCTGGTCTCCTATTTTGTTTGTTTTCCTCTTTTTAACTGCCTTGTCAAGTTTATAGAGTCTCTCAAGCACATCTGTTTTCTTTCCCATCAAAGAGAAAAAAAAGTGAAACATATTCATAACAGAGAAAGAATAATAACTACATGCATTATGATCACAGTAGTGACACTGTGTTCAGAGCTGTGCCATTGCAGGAGGCACACGAAAGATGCCTACATCACACGGCGGAGCACAGCACAAAAGCACTGCTTGCTGCTCTGCCAGCCCAGGAGAGCTCGTCCGCACGACCCAGCGCAGTTCTCTTCGGACCGACTGCCCTGGGCTCTGTGAGTACATCAGGCAGCGTGCTGGCAAGTGAGCCCCTAAGCGCTGTCACTCAGGTGGTCCTTTCAGGATTGTGCTCAGACTCCTTCTGAGTCTTCAGAAGTGTTACTCCATTTTGCAACATCATTACAACTGTCATCCATGTCCAAGACAGTAAAAATTTAAGCAAAAAAACCTGAACTGATAAGGGCAAGTGGGTAAGAAAAATTGTCTTTCTGTCTGGGGGTGTGCAAGAAAGCCAGACAGCATGCCATTCAGACCTTTTGTCTCTCTAAGTCTACTGTATCATCAAGAAGGTAGCACTTTCAAGGGCTATTTCTGCACGATCCAGTACAGAGGTGTATAGATACCTGCATAGGCTACCTCTACTACAAAAAGCTTTACAGTCATGTTAATAAGGCAGTCAGAACATCCTCGTTAGTCTCGCTGTGTAGCAGTGCCTACTAGGCTCTGCAAACATGGCTGCCAGAACACAGATGTATGGATTAACTCTAGATAGAGCTGCATCATGTACTTCCAGCCAGCACTACATCTTCTCTGTTGTTAGAGGCACCAATACTAACAAGATGCCTCCTGTACCTGAGGGGAATACATATACTACTACAGATTTTTCTCTAATTGGAATTCTGTTGGTACAGCAAGTGAAACCAGTTAACCAATAAAAAAAAATGTTCTCCAAACCCAAATGAAAAGTCATAGAGTATCTCTTTTTATTCATTAGAATCTCACTGGTTTTCAGTATATTAAAGGTAAATGTTGCCCCATCAGAATTATGTTACTGTTTCCTCTAATAGCCTCCCTGACAGGACTGTAACAGCAAGCGTGTCAAAACTGGTCTTTTGCCTTTTTTGCAGTGTCATGTTTTCATGAAGAAAAACATGTCAAAACTAATTTTGTTAATCATAGCAGATTTATAGATCATTAACAAAATAGTTTGACTCTGCCTTTTTCTATAAGTACCAAAATAACAATGGGCCCCTCTTACGTTGTGACTAAGGTGTCAGCCTTCACACAAAAGTACCAACAGTACTCTATACATTTCAGCCGTAAGAGCCATGAATTTTCACATACCTATTTCTCCCTCAAGCCATTTTTTCCAAAGCCTGGCTTTATATCTGAGTGTTAAAATCATTATCTTTGCTCACCTTTCTTCAAATCTGTCTTTAAGAGCTACTTCTGTTGTGAATCCCATAAAATCCAGTATTCGCTAAGCTTTCCATTTGGAATTATTTTATATTATGCTAAAGTGCACTCGTGTTTTTCTAAAGCTCCCATTCACTTTTTATTCTCCTTAATTTCTCTGTGTGCAACCTTTTTGTACGTTTTGTCAGCACCAAGAAGAACAAAACTCATTTACTACTCATGTAGCACTCTAGTCCAGGTATAAAGTGCTTGGCAGGCATGAGTACTAGCCAATGATTTTTATCTTGAAAGTCCATTGTATAAACAGAAAACTTCACAGGATATGGAGTAAATGTGGTAAAGCCAGTAACCTGAACATCTATTAATTGGGACTCCTATCTTGCATGGGGGATTTGACAAGTTGGCAGCAGTTCCAGGGCTCAGAAGTACAATCTCACTCCCACGAGTTAGTACCGTATGTCAGCAGAAGGCTGGAACCGCTACCGCACAGGGAGAGCTCATGCATTTCCCCTATTCGTGACGGCCAACGAGTGCACACACAGTCTGTTACCGTAGCTGGGATGGAGCACGCTCAGAGCCTTTACGCTAGCTTCTCCGTGAAGCTCTCAGGAAGCAATCTGCTGCCCTCCTCTCCTTTCCCGTCCCTTGCTGCCTTTTGAGCACTCACAATTTGAAATGTTCCACGGAAAGAGAGAGGAAGTTTTAAACTGCAGGACTTTAAGAAGAGAGAGAAAGAGCTGCAAGCCTTCTGGACTTTCAGTCTGAATTGAGATAAAGAATGACTTCTGTTTATGTATGAGAAAAGACACATAAAAACATTTTTATACATATTATAGTAAATTTATATGTATTATATATTTATATTTATATTTATTGCCAAAATCTTAGCATTGAAACACCAGGAGAGGAATCCTGCATACACTTCAACAAACACTCAGCAATGAGCGTTAGGTACCTTGGGAGGTGATGCAGAGTCACCTTGTTCATACGTAGACCAGCAGAGTGCCTGTGATATGCTTCTGTGTGCACAATAGCTGTGCAGGCATCTGGAAGAGCTGCTGCAAAAAAACAGAGAGTGGAATGTAGAATTTGGGTGTGGAATTTGACCATACAGAGTTGGACATTGCGTACTGTACCTGGCAATCCTATGTGGTGCACTGCCAAGGAATCACAGGAAGAAGACCGTATGTTCACTGCACAGATAAGGATACATGGTGAATGGACACAGTTAGCAAAACTGGGCAAAGACATTTAATACTAGGTTTTTCTATGGTTCTACCCCTGCAGAGCAAATCAGACAGCTCGGTAGAAGAGAACCAGAAGGTTTATAACAAAATCTGAATCTCTAACTTTTCCCTTCCGCACTGTGACGTCCTTGCGTTCTCCCCCACATCCATTTTGCATCCTAAAGTACTGAAAGTAAAGTCAACATCATGCTAGCTGTTACCCTGAATTTCACCACTTCATGATAAAACAATACATTTTTTCTGTGTTTCAGACATGCCAGAAGTAAAAATCCTCCCTTTTTACTTCAGAAAAAAGACAGTGAAACATATGTGGAAGCATGGAAGTCTTTTACAAGCACAGCAGCTGGAGTTACACACTTGTTTACAGAAAAAACATATGACCAATGCCCTTACAACAAATATAATCAGCAGTTTCAATAAAGCTTGCTTGTTAAACTGATTCATGGCTTTCCATGATGTAATGACTTTATTGCCATTTATTACAGAGGGACATGAGATAACAAGAGATGCTTTATCTTTTCTTTATTTTTTTCAGACAATGGAATTATTTGTTAACAGGGTTTGATGACAGAAACAGCAAAGTCAGCTACAGCATGGATTAACATGAACAATAAGCACTTCTTGAATGCCTGAATGCTTCATTCAAAGCCAAAAGATAACAATCACGGGTTTGAACTGAGCGATGGAGGTTTACAATCAGCTGGAGGTAGAACTTCCAGAACTCCTAGAAAATGCCAGTCCATGATAGATGAAATTAATTGTAAATAACAAGTAATAGACTGCTGGTTTACTTTCTAAAAATACAGAAGTACTTTGGAGGTGATTGATAAGTTTAGCTTAACTTGAATGTGAAAAACTGCAATTCCTATTGAGGTCTAGATAATTATTAAATCTTATTGGAAAGAATTCAGATATGCCATTGTTTTTCTGTATGGGGAGAAAATAATGTAAATAAAACCAACAAATATAAAAGAAGTTGATATAAATAAAGCAGCTTCTGAAACTTTATTCACTATTAGTCACATTTAACCTTCTTAAAACAAAGTTGGCTGTGTAACTCAAGGAGAGTGAAAGTGCTATAAGTCTGAGGAAAAATAAAAAATATTTTCTCCTGGTTTTTTTCCCAGTAAACAAGACAAGCTTCCAGTTAAACCTTATCTCATTATTGTCACAGACCGTGACTGGGAAGCAGCCACAGCTGGTACCTTCATTTCTAATGACAAGGGTCCAGACTAAGTGAACTGAAACATGAACGTAATAGAATACCACAAGGAGTTTCTGGCCATCGTTACAGATCATCTCTCAGAAAAAGAGAGTACAGGTAAAGCAAGGAAGTGTGCTCCTGGCACACGCTGCTCCAACATTAGATCAGCAATGCAGCCAGTATCAACGTGGGGTCTTACATGAGGACAAGACAGTTTTATTTAAAACAAAACCTAAAATAAACCGGATTTCGCTCATTGCTCTCTCACAGTCTCATAGTCACAAGCACCAGAAAACTGTGGTGGTTAACAAGTGTCCAGCTGCTGGGTACCAGGGCAGGGGTGGGTGTTCAGTTGTCCAGCCTGCCATTGGGTTCTACAATATTTGTGCTCAGCTATTAGGTCCTTTGCAGTGCCCTGGAGGACAAGGAAGCTAGCTGTCGGGTCCTCTGCACCTCCCCAGGATATTCTTGGGCTGCCAACCATGTGCAGGTTTCACACATACCTTTTTGGACCCCCTTGGAGCTGACGGTGACCTGCGTCTCTATTGTGTCCCACCTCTGTGAATCATCGGGGTTTGCTCACTGACCTTTGTTTCCAGACCCCTCTATCATGTGAAACCGCAGGCAGACGGTCTGAGATCTTGATGACATGTTAATGTGGGTGCCAATGGTGCAGGCTGTGCAGAGATCCCTGTCCCTGCTGCGTGTCCCTTCTGCTGCCTCCCACACCCAAACCTTTGCCTTCACTCTCCAGTCACACTGTCTTCATCTTTCTATTACAATTTCCCACATGCTGGGCTTACACCTAGTCAGGACAATCATTATGAAAAACAACCAGTATTTACAGGCAGATAAATGACATCATTATCAAGTAGTGCTGCAAATTTGCCATTTTTCTGAAATATCCCAGTAGGTGCACCAGAGCACCTACTATACAGGCAGATCCTTCCACGCACTGCAGTCCTTTGGCACTCATATTGATAAAATACACTAAGAAGCACGTTTCAGAAGAAACACAGCTCTTTGGGAGAACTTCACTGTGATGTGGTGATCCTTTTGTCCCATTCTTTCCTGTTTCTGGATATGGGACAACACAGCACAGTTTAGAATTCTTTGCTTCCAGGCCCTTCAGAAGAGCTGAAAGTAAGTGAGAAAACCATCTGGGCTGCTTTAGCAGCAGCCCTAAAATTGGCAACATGATAAGAATAACATTTATGCAACCTTATGGACCCCTTCAGTCTCCTTCTAATTACCCTGCTGGGCAATATTGTTTTCTTCTTCTGATGAATCCATCCAGAGAATTTATTTAGGAAGAGCTATAAAGATCCATATGTACTACAGAGTAAAATTACATTCAATTACTGTTCGAAAGATTTTATATCTACTGCTTTTTACAGCAACTAACTGTAGTATTCTTTCACATAGTGGCTCAGTAATTGTGCTTTATTACTTTTCAAAAGTAGTTTGTGGGGGTGGGAGATTCTGTATACACCAAATCTCTACAAAAACTATTTCTTCCTTGTTGATGTGTCTTGTAAAAGATAGCACAAAGACAGTTATGGACATACTTGTGTTTACACAGAAATGTTACAGCAAGCAATTCTTTAATCTTCTGTCACCACAAAAAGATAAATCAACTGCAAAATGTCTTTACTGTCCTTATTCCTAGTAGTCAGTCTGCCCATTCCATGAAGTATCTGTGCAAGGCCATTCACCAATACATTTTCATTGACTGAGATTAAGATGCTCTCAAAGATCATCTGTATACAGCAAAATCTGAGACTTACTGGGTGAAAACAATTTGCAAGTAAGACGAAGAATAGAGTTGAATATGCAATATATAAAAATAGTTGCTGTTCAAATATAGAAATATTTCTCTGATGTCAGCTTTCATCTGACTAAAAATAGCTCAATTGTAGAAAACTTGAGTAGCTGTAACTGTTCTGAGTTTTGCTTCCTTTCCATTTGTTGTTTCCGTAGTCCCAAATGATTGTATATAGTAAGATCAACAGAAGCACACAATTTCTACTGTCATTTCTAATGCTTTGTGAAAAGATGCATTCATTCTCAGCCTTGCTGGCTAAGGAAATGAGCTTAATGAAATCTGTCTCACAGCTTTTGAGCCCACCGGGGTATACAAGCCAATCCTTACACAGAAATAGAGACCAGAAGTAACGTTACTGCAAGTGAAACGAGCAGGAGTGGCAGGATGGTTCAGAGAAAGATTTTAAAAGTGCTTTTCAAGGCGTCTTCAGAGATGTGAAAGTAACAGCATGAACTTTTGTCTTGTTAGAGACCAGAGAGTGTGCAGAAAGAAAACTATAACAAAATCAGTCTGAACTTTCAATCATCTTCCCATACAAGAGGACAGAGATAGCAGTCTTTATTAATTCCATTGTGAACAGAACCAGGTATTTATGGTGGGGAAATTGTTCCTAGCATTCTGCTATGCCTCTGTTTATTTTCTACATCAAAACAAGTGAGATTCCTCCTAGTAGTGCGATAGTAATGGCCCAGTCCAACAGGAATGCAACATTTTCTCTAAGTAATTTTCTCTTTGATGGCTTGTGAGCTTTAAAATAGTTCAGACAAGGATTTCTCTACAGATCTTTGGAGACCGCTGTGCAGCCTGATACAATTTCTTTCTGAGAGGAAGCTTTCCGGTAATTTTTATCACAATATTATATTCTTATTCCTACTCACTAAGTAAATGAAAGCTTCTAAGAAATTTCTAAGGGCACCACACGGAAACAGTATAATACCCTTTTTAAGTTTTTTTTGTACAAAAGAAACTGAAGTTCATAAAAATTATTAATGACAGGTTATGCAGATTATGAACTTACTTGTCAGCAATTTTTTTTAATTACAAATGTATGGAAAACTCATTGGCCAGCAGGTTCAGTTCTCTGAATTGTATAGTTTAGGCAATCTTACTGAGGAACAGTTATATCGGTAGTCCAACTGGGAATGATCCTTAGCAGATAATCTCCTTTTGAGATGCAGTCTTGTCAAAACAATCATAATGATATTTATTTCAGCTTCTTTACAATATTACCATATCATGTAATACTACAGAATTTTTCAGTGGCATGATGCTTACTGCAGTCTAAGAAATAGAAGACTGCAGGGTATATCCACACCACACATAAACTGAAGTCTTGCTCTTGAAATTGAAGACAGTATTTGACTACAATTACATATTGAAAAGATTTTTTAAAACAGATATTCAAATATTGATTTTCTCTTTTTTCTTTTTTTTTTTTTTAACTGGATTCATGCTTATACATTACTTAAAGCAAATACCCGGAAATAAAGTGTCAGGAACAGAGAAGAGAAAATGGTAGCTCCCCACCATATGAAATAATTCGCCCAAAATTACTGTAGTAATCAATATCAGATCTGGAGACACAGATCTCTTTGGCAGCCAAAATGATATCAGCAAATCATACCTCCTCTCCAGTTATCTAAATAATAATCACAACCCTTTCAGTGTCTTATGTTAGAAAGCTCTTCTGCAAGATTTTGTGTCTTTTGAAGGGTTTTGCTGTGTTTGAAGTATCACAAGAAGGTAGTTTAATAAAGTTCTGACAAGTGAAGTGGGAAATATAAAAACACTGAAGTACAATTCTGGCAGTATATAGCCAGAAAATAAATTTGCTCTGGGAATGTCCCGTGTTCATGCTCATCCTCTCTTCATCTGCAAATTTTCACTTGTCTTTGATGTAAGTGATCAAATTTTGATGTAAACGAATCTCCACAAGAAAATGTTTTCTTGATGTTCCACCGTTTGATGGTTCTTCCTTAACTTATTTATTGACATTACACACAGCTCCAAACCAAGATTTGCCTTTAAAAAATGAAACATCATAGCAGCAACATTCTAACTCATACGATGAAAAGAGTCACTAAGTGCATTTAAAACTAATGGAAGGAGGTTTTAAATCTGTTCACAAACCCCAAATTATTAACTGCAAACTCACAATTGTACTACTTCTGAAAAAAATACTGATTATACTGCTCATAATCTTTCAGCCGTGGATCTATTTGCCTGTTACCAATGCTCTCTACCGGTGTTCAGGTGAGGTTATGGATGACACATACATTCTGCATCCATAAATAATTTTATTAAAAAACCAATCCAAATCGTTCTTACTTTCCATTCATTAGTTTGCTCAGCTTCTCTGGTACACACAAACTAGGGTTCCTTCAGAGGCAACTAAACCAGAAGCTCTCCTCCGGCTATATACAAATGCACAGCACGTGCCTCGTGACTAGTGGGAATATAAGCGTACAAGCTAAGGGGGAGCTTTCAATGGGTTTGAAACACATGATTAGTGGAAAAAGTAAAACTCCCAGCACCATATAGTGTGAGTATAGAGGCCTCAGACACAACTGCTTCTACCTGCACAACTTCTGCTGTTCAGCCAAGTTACTATTTAAAGCTTAAATAGCCATGCAGGACAACATAGGGCCACAGTAGAAATTCCGAATATGACCCAGCTTTGTAAATAATAATGGCATCTACCTTTATTGTAGCTCTTTTTATTGTTTTTCTTCAATTGCTTCACGTAGGTCAACAATGCCACACTCCTTAGTCTAAAAATATAAAAGATAAAGTACACAAAGAAGGAGAACCCGCAGACCAGGGCAGAAGTGGCAGAACTGCATTTTGAAGTCCAGAACTGATTCTGAATCTCCTGGGCTCGTACCAGAAACAGTAAATTGAACTTGAAAATCACTATTTCAAGATAATGTTGTGGCGCAACAACTGCGTTAGTAGAAAGTATAGGGGTTTTTTTGCCAAATTTTCATTAAAATGGTCTATAAGACAAGGAGAAACTCTTCTCTGTCATCCAAACAAGCTGAGAAAAAAATCTATAGAGTTTCAGAATAACCTCAATTTAAATTAAAAAGTTAAAGTTTTCCTTTTAATAATACAGGGAAACTTGCATGTGAATTTAGATAAAATCTTTTTTATTTTAATGTAAAATCAGAGTGTTTTAATAAAATGTACTTGTTTTAAGATATTCTTTTTATAACTATGTTATACACTGTTAGTGTGGTTTTTTTCATCACTGGTACTCTCTTTTGTTTAATCCCATATTTGCTATCCGTGTAAACACACTGTGCAGCTATCTCCAGGACTACCAAACTGCCAAGTAATTTGCCCTATCAGCATGTCAACCAACAGATTCATGATAAAGCAGTAGTAATACACTTTACAACATGTATCTTCTGCAAACTGGCAAGCCATTTAATTTGTCAGCACATCATACCATACTTTACAGCTTTGTATATCTGTAGTTGCTGGGCCATATAATCTAAATGCACATCAATTTATTTTGTGACATTACTTTCTTCAAATATGATTTTGCAAACTGACTGTTCAATTAGAATTATCTTATACATTAATTATAACATCATATAACATCTGCTGCTTTTATAAGTCAAATGCCTTTCATCAATAATACAATCATTCCAGAGAGAGTGCATTTAAAAATGGCATAACTCCTTAAGATAAAACATCTTTTTTACGTTACTAAACAGACAAAACCAAAAGTATTTTGATATCCATATTTCTATTTCACCTATTAACAAAAAAGGTACTGAAACTGTGAGATATTTGAATGTGTTATAAGCCAACAGTGAAGTCTTTATTACTGGAAAAGGGGACAGAATCACACAGAATCACAGAATGTTCAGGGTTGGAAGGGACCTCTGTGGGTCATCTAGTCCAACCCCCCTGCAGAGGCAGAGTCACCTACAGCAGGCTGCACAGGACCTTGTCCAGGCAGGTCTTGAATATCTCCAGAGAAGGAGACTCCACAACTTCCCTGGGCAGCCTGTGCCAGGGCTCCGTCACCCTCAGAGGGAAGAAGTTCTTCCTCATGTTCAGATGGAACTTCCTATGCTTCAGTTTGTGCCCTTTGCCCCTTGTCCTGTCGCTGGGCACCACTGAAAAGAGTTTGACCCCATCCTCCTGACACCCACCCTCCAGATATTTATTAGCATTTATAAGGTCCCTTCTCAGCCTTCTCTTCTCCAGGTTGAACAAACCCAGCTTCCTCAGCCTTTCCTTGTAGGAGAGATGCTCCAGTCCCCTCACCATCCTCGTAGCCCTCCACTGGACTCTCTCCAGTAGCTCCTCATCTTTCTTGAAGACATATAGGGACTCATCTTAATGGCAGCAAATGATGATATTTATTTTTGCAGGATTTCTCTAGAGTCCCTGTTGCTTCATAAGTAAGTTGTTTTTAAATTCATATTATACTAAATAATGAAAGTGTTCATATTAATACAAACTGAATAAATGGTGTAATAGACAACAGTAAATTACCAGTGGAAAACTATCTTACAAGTATATAAGACTGATTAATTTTTTAGTTTTGTTAAAATTAAGGAATAGATGGAAGAAGAAAAATCTGGAAATTGCATTATTTCTTAGCACACGTTAATTATTTTGTATTACCTTCATCTATTCTTCTCCGCAGGACTGATCTTTTATGTAAGATCTTCCTCTGAACACTGGGAAAGTATGCAGAGGGGAAAAAAAAGTCCCACAAACAGAAGAGATGAGGTAGGAAGGGCCTCTGGAAATTGCCTAGTCCAAACCCCCTGCTCAGGAGGGGTCAGCTACAGCAGGTTGCTCAGGGTCTTGTCCAACCAGAGTTTAAATATCTCCAAGGAAGGAGACTTCAGAACTTCCCTGAGCAACCTATGACTGGTAACCCATGGAATAAATCCAATCATTTGCTGTCCTTGGATTTCAATCACAGAAAACGCTGTTCGTTTCTCATCTAAATATCTACAAGTGACTTCCCAAGAGTGCCTTTCAAAGTCCCAGTCTGATGCAAAAATCAGTTTACCAATCTATTGACAGTCAGCATGAAATCAGATAGGTTAAGTTGTATACAAAGTTTCTGAATGAAATAAGCAGGAGGAATTTGTTTTACATTCATGCCAGAAAATAGGTAAGTAATCTGAAAGGTCTTCACAGGATAGCCTTTTACAGGTGAGTAATTGAAGTTGTGCCATGTAACCAGAGACAGAGATGCTAGCACTGTCATCAGGGCATGTTTTATACATAAGGATCAAAAAACACTCTCAGCTGGCATGTCAAGACAAGAAGTGGTCAGGCAGTCACAAAGCAAGCTTACAAACCTCCAGTTCAAGAGCTGCTTTTTTTCCCAATGCATCTGCAAATGTTGCGAACCTTCAAAGGCAGTAGCTAGTCCCATTTCCATCTGGGCTGTGAAAATTAGCCAACTGGGAGCTTCCAGAAAGATCAAACCATTCTGTTCTTCCCTTTTTCTTAAGGTTATATTGGCTGGGTGCAATCAAATCCAGAACTCCAAAAAGGCACTATTAAAAAAATGCTATTTGTGAAGTAGCATGTTAGAGCTCGGCTGGTATGGTTTATGTCTGCTGAAAGAGACACAGTAGACTCTATAGATGCCTCTCAATGAATGCTTTGAAAGCAAACATAAAGTGGCAGCTTTGTGTCACCCAGCTGAATGCAGTTATACATAGTTTTAAAAATGTGGTTATGTGTAAGTTTATATATACACACATATACATGCATGTGCATTGGGTTTTTTTAGATGTGTAGGCCTTGCGATCACCTCAATTTATGCATGTATTTAAGGATGTCTTTTTTCAACTACTTCCATACTTTCCACACACATATTATCAAAACACCTAAAAGCATCTGAAAGCGTTTTTTCTTAAGAGAAACATAAAATGTAAGTGTTCACAGTTCCTCTGAACAGATGCCATTTTGGAATTCTAATTCTGTATGATACCTGATGTCTGCTAATTTAGTCTGTAGTGGAATTGTGTTCCCTCTGCAATTGTTGTGAGTCCAGGGAACTTCTGAATTTGCAGGCATTCAGGCTAAAATCTGTATTCTAATCACATTCATTCTCATCCCGATTTGTTTTCCAACTCCAGTGCAGTGTGAAACCACACTTAAACTGAAACCACTCGGAATGATATGTTCTCTGTAAACTAGTCTGCTCTGGTGATGTGATGACTGTTGCATACCATACCATACCGTTGCAAGAAGTTTAAATGAAAATATTCTAAAATCAGTGTTTGCTCATTTTATAAAAAAAGAACAGGGAGAAGGGTGTATTTTCCTAAAATAAGACACAACAAACAATTAATTTTCTGATACAAAATGAGGTTTCACAGAAAAGGCATCCAGACTCAGATTTTACACCTGTGACCAGGAGAAACATATCACAGCATAAAAATGTATACATCAGACATTCTCTTCTAATCCTCTTTCACTCTGTTCTGAGTGACTGTCAAACTAATATCTAAGATCATACATGACCCACATCTGACGTCTTTATTCAGAGTCAGCTGTAGCCTGTAAAGGAAATAAAATGGAATAAGAGCAGCAAAGAAAAATGGAAACAATATGAGAAACATGGATGAAGAACTGAAAAAAATTCCTTCATTTGGATTATTTTTTTTTAAGTTCTTTTGGACTACAATGTATAGAAATTATATTAAATTGACACAAAATTTAGAAAAAATTAGCAGGCTGAGGAATAGAACAGAAAATATTCAGGTTATATGATGAAATTAATAAAACATTTTTATACTTCGTTTTCTATTGGAAAATCTTGGCAGAAGCCATGTTTCATTTCATAGAACAGTACAGAAGATCTGGTCAAAGGCTGATTGAATTTAAAGTAGTTCTGGCTATCCACTTCAATGAGTCATGTATTTAACCTTTAATGATTCAAATATACTTAAGGCATTCTAAAACAACAGTAGGTTTAATGGATGCCAACTACAGAATACAACATGTACTGACCAGGTTTTCTTAGGCATCTAGGAGAGAAACGAACACTGATTTTACGAAGGGAGACAATGACCCTCTCTAATTACGTGAAAATCTGAATATCCAATTTAATAACAGATTCTTAAAATTCTAAGCCAGTTTGAATACATTACTCAGAATTTCAGCTTCTTTCTATCCCATTAGAAATCATAAGCTAAACATAAAAGGTGAGCAGTGCTTTATTTTACCAAGCTATACTTGCAGCTATGGTACCGTATGTACTCAGAGACTAGAGCATTACAGTCTGCCGTATAAATACCTGCTAGGTAACCTTACCATTAAAGATCAATAAAAACATTAGAAAATGTTAGGAACTATATGTAAGTTAATGACTAAGAGTCAGATATGATTTTTTTGACAAGGACAAATAACCACTATAGCCAGTTGCAAATTTTTTTCACAAGGACCAGCATTTCAACACTTGCAGTAAATTTATCTTAGTAGAGGAGAATATGCTCACAATATAGATGCAGAGTGAGTAGCAGTCTACAAAAATAGTTTAAACTAGGTAAATGCCATAAATGACAGTCTTCTGAGATTTTTTGTGAAAATACTACTATATATAAAAATTTAAATTGTAGGAAAGCATTCTCAAAGTGCTCTTAGAAGATGTGGGTGTTGCTCTGACTCAAGAAAACATTTGCAAATGTGTTCAAATCTCTCACTGTTCAGAAAACTACCTTATGAAACAAGCGTGTTTTAACTGAATATTGCTCTGGAAAGCAATTTGTTAGCAGAAAAGTATTGAAGGGAAAATTGAAATTTCTTTTAGCATGGCTCACATTATCTGCATCTGCCAGAGCTGCTGTGCTGCATGCTGGTTTCTGTAGCGAGTCCAAGGCAGAGAACAGGAGCATGAGATGACGAAACCATGTTGCCCAGCAGGTACTGCAACATTCTGTCAGACAAGAATTAGTCTTGAATCGATTCGATTCCCCAGCACCATGAACATGATTATTTACAGTATTCAACAATATTTGAACTTTCCCCAAATACAAGTATTTGCTTGCCCTGAAGGATATTCACAGAATCACAGAATAGTTTGCGTTGCAAGGGACCTTTGAAGATCATCTACTCCAACCCACCTGCCACGGGCAGAGACTTCTTTAACCAGATCAGATTGCTCACAGCCCCGTCCAACCTGGACTTGAATGTTTCCAGGGATGGGGCATCTACCACCTCGTTGGGCAACCTGGGCCAGTGTCTCACCATCCTCATTGTAAACAATTTCTTCTATATGTCTAGTCTAAATTGACTCCATTTAAAATTAAAACCATTATACCTTGTCCTATTGCAATAGGCCCTGTGGAAAAGCCTGTCCCCATTTTTCTTATAAGCCCCCTTTAAGTACTGAAAAGCCACAATAAGGTCTCCCCGGAGCCTTCTCTTCTCCAGGCTGAACAGCCCCAACTCTCTCAGCCTGTCCTCACAGCAGAGGGGTTCCAGCCCTCTGACCATTTTTGTGGCCTCCTCTGGCCCCGCTCCAGCAGGTCCATGTCTGCCTTGTGCTGAGGTCTCCAGAGCTGGATGCAGGGCTCCTGGTGGGGTCTCACCAGAGCAGAGCAGAGGGGCAGAATCCCCTCCCTCGCCCTGCTGGCCACGCTGCTGGGGATGTAGCCCAGGATATGGTTGGCCTTCTGGCCTGCGAGTGCACATTGCTGGCTCATGCCAAGCTTTTCATCCACCAGGGCTCCCAAGTCCTTCTTGGCAGGGCTGCTCTCCATTCCTTCATCCTCCTGCCTGTATTGATACCAGGGGTTGCCCCAACCCTTGTGCAGGACCTTGCACCAAGGCTTTCTGAAGGGGGGGGAAGCGAAGAGAGGAAAGGGACAAACACCATTCCATATTAGAAGAACCTGAGGTATGTTCCCTGTTAATATCACTTCTAGTGAAAATCAGCTCATTTAGAAACAAGTTTCATCTTTCTAATCTCCTTGAAATCTATGGTTATTACCACTATCTAGTCTTAATGGCTTCATTTCAGGGGGATTACTTTTGTTCTCAGCTTCCTTTCCTCTGAAAAACATTACTGGTCTGTGTGGGGACAAGTAATGAGGAGCCCCTGATGTGAAAGCAGATGCTCCCACCAGCAAGTCAGCAGAGGTCATCAGTCTTGTCTACATTAAAGAGCGATGTGTCCTTTTAGGCACTTCTGCCACAGAAGTCTGTATCTTGTCAGTTCTAGCTCCAGGAACAAAACAAGGATGTATTCCCGATAGGTCATGAAAGGCTTTTTGCAGAAGTCTGTTTATAGCAAAAGCATATCATGGCAGAGAAGCACTTCCCACCAAAAGAAATTTCACCATAAATACCTGTCACCTTGCTCAAGTTTGTATTCATAAAGCTAGGAAAAGAAATATCAATTTATTTGTGGATTATATTCAGATTTTACAACCTGCCTGGTCGTATTTCAAATAAGCGAGCTTTGAGATGTTTTCTTTATCAAGTGTGATGAAGTTTAACCTGCTCAGATGAAATAGAACTTTAGTAGACTCTGTGCAGGCAGGAGGAATATTATTTTACGTGTAATGAAAGTTTGTAAAATCAGTGTGGATTGAACAAAGAAGTTCTGGATTTTCCCCCTATAATATGCCAGTATATAAAAGTGGCAAAAATGAGATATTTTTTTATATGTGTTACTGTAATTATGGAGTTTCCACTATAATTTCTAAAACAGAATTGGAGTCCTGGCTGGATGAGAGGGGACATAGCTTGGTGCCGTTGAGCAACCCAGGTTCCGATCCGGAGGTGAGCCTTGGGAGCGGCGGGCACAGAACCCCGTTGGGAAGGCAGAGCGACGAGCTCAGGAGACTGGAGCAGGGGGACTGTCACATTGCCATTTCCTTCCACACTGTCACTTCCTTCCTGCCACGTTGTCGTTTCCTGCCACAGCACTGCTTCCACATAGAGATGCAGCTCTGCACCAATCACAAGTTGCAGTAGTTTTGCCTATATATGGATTAGGGGTCTAACCTTTCAGATGCTGTAATAGTTTTGCTATATAAACCTTGTTTTGCTGACTAATAAAGGTGAACGATCATACTCATATTGGGGTGACATCGTTACAATGGATCCGTAACCCACGCCAACACAGAATGTCAGCGATGTGGTATCTTCTTTGACCAATAATCCAACACTTCAGTTGTTCTGCATACAAGCACCTCCAGAATCTGAATGTAAAGTAAAACGAAATTAAAGCTGTTGCCATCATCTTTGTTCATCCTCCTGTCATTTTCCTCTAAATTCTTTCTGCGTGTCTGCCTCATACACTGTAAGAGAGGAGTATATTATACCTCTGACAAATGTGTGATTTTAACCCAGTCATGCCCTGTGCATGAATCCATTCAGCTGCAAACTTTGAACATTATTGTAGAAGTTAAGCAGTTGTAAGATTTCCTGCTCAGATGTACTAATACAGACCTAGCATAAGTCATGTCTGAATAGGAAGTACCGATAAAATAGCCAACTTGTACATGAAGTTCAAGTTAAGTTCCACAAAAAGAACAATATTTTGGCCTCCATTTATACCATCACAAGCGCCATAAGTTTAATAGACTTTCACTTGTGTACACAGGACAACCATCTGGGCCAAATCCAGCTCTGGAATAATAGCTCCATTGCCTTTAGCACTAGCATTCACCCAGTACGCATTAAGGTGGACCTGAAGGAGATTTTTCCCAGTTTTTTTAAGATTTTATATCAGCTGCTTTCCAGTAGGATTTCTGGAGAGAACAAATCGGAAAGTTTATTTTTAGGCAAATCCTGATTTTTGAACAGTGATATTAAAGTTATTTCTCTACAAATGTTCTAACCTGACATCCATGTATTAAACCCTGCATATTCAGAAAAAAAGGAAAGGCACAGTTCTACAATGAATGGAGTTATAGTTTCCTATGTTTTAAATTTTCAGAAGTCATTAGTGACATGCAGTATGAACGTTCCGCTTTAAAATTTGTTAGAAATCCAGATATTCTGTGGATGGGGTCTTTTTAATATATTTCTACCAGAGCAAACCACAGCACAAGTAATCACTTGTGCTTCTGGAAAGCTACAGCCAACATGTCTTTTCCATTAGATTTTTTTGCATAGGTGTATGAGGTTTTGGTAGGTTATGGTAAATGTTACTTATGGCATAGAGGGTTTGTTCTAATCCAAACCAACGTGCTATATTAGCAACAAAGATACTGGAAAAATCTTCATTTCCTATGATTATATTCTAATTTTTGAGGGAAATAGCTTCTTTCTGTATTATAAGTGTCAGATACTATCCTGAGGATCATAGTAAACAATAAAAAGCATTCCCACTCCTCTATGTTACAAGTATATGAAATCTTACAAAGTATCACCTGTACATTACCTGAAGTTTTTATTTAGAAAGTTTCCTTCTGTCTTCATAGCATTTCCAAGTTGTCTCAGTCACAGAGAAGCTTAGTTTTCAGAGGAAATCACTGAAATGTAGGCATTTATCTGTACAATCAATACAGATAGTCAGTAAAACTCTAGAAGCAGTTCATTATTTGAACAGTCTAGCACATACGCAATGGCCATGTACCAATGAGTGTTCATATCTCTAAACAAAAAGCTATGAGCTACACGCTACCAGACAATAGTATGAAGAAACAAAATACAAATAACACAACTGGAAAGTCACAGTGAATTAACTTGGAAACAAGGACTACTGTTGCAATGGTACATGAACTAAAGATGCACTGATTTGATGTAATTGTACCTATATTCTCCCTAAGCACAGACTGGATTATTTTTTAATAGAACAAACTTGAGCTCAGAACTTCTTCAGTAAAATATCCTCAACAAAATGCAGGGGCAAATGAGAAAAAAACTCGTTTGTCTACTAAATGGACTCTTTAATCCAAGTCACTCAACCCATTAAAGCACCCCTTTATACGCTTTCAACAGAAAAGAGGAAAGCAACTAGGTCATTACAAAGACTGACAGCTTGTTTTCCACAATTGTCCTTACAATGATTCTTCCAGGGACAGAGTTGCAGTGAGTCACTCACAGACTAGAACATGGAGAAGCCTGAAAAGGAGTATGACAATGGTGGAACCAGATGAGACCAAAAACCAATGGCAGTGAATGAGAGTGAAAGCAAGACCAGAAAGCAAGCAGTTTTAAAGTATTAGGAAAAAAAGTGAAAAAGAAAACAAAATGTCATTTTGGCAGTAAGCTTAAAAAGAGGGAAAATGAATTAGGCACTTTCATTTGATAGCTTATATATATCCAGTTTAAACCACTGTAACATGCAAAAAAAAATTGCATTCAATGTATTGTAGACAGCAGCCAAATGGAGATGCAGTATATTAAAATACAAAGGAAAAACAAACAACCCTCCTGAGTTTCTTCACTGCAAGAACATGAATAAATAAAATGTTGAATGTGCATGTGAGACATTCATACAGTTCCATGTACTCCTTTATATAGAAAAAAATGGAAAAAGAAATTCAAAAGATGGCGTAACTAATAAACGTATGAACTAGCATTGTGAAATCCATGATGATCTTGTTCATTTTAATAAAATTCACAATACCAGACACCTTAGCAAATTTTTCTGGTTTCTTGGAAGTAGAATGGGAAAAATATGTAAATTTATTCAGCAGTTTCAAGAAATCAAAATTATTTGTGACCAAGTGGATAAACAATTTGTAACTAAAAAAAAAATTTTTTTGTCTACATGTTTAAAACAAAACATACTGTTTCAAAGAAATTATGTCAACTTGAATTTAACCTATGTAGAAACAACCAGAAAAAAAAACCTGAAATATTTACCAGTCTTAAAATTAAGTGATATTTATAAGTGATATTTATGTTACCTAAATAAAGTTGCTGTTCTAACAATGATGCACAAGAAGGACTGAGTTAATGTGGAAGAGGTTCAAAGAAGTGTGGCTAGGTTACGTTGTAACAAGTAACAGCTTTTAAAATTCATTACTGTATGTTATCTGTTGTTTATACATACCGTATACCCTTCAGCACAGTCACTATCAGCAATATCATCATTGAGATGGTTGCAATTTATTTCATTGGTGAGGTGTTCTGACAGTGGTAAGATGTTAAAGAGGAATTTATTTAAATGTTTAATTCACCTGTCTCTGTTTTACAGTATGATGGTCTCGCAGTAGTTCAGTACTACTTATCTTTTTCAGTTTTCTAGCATACCTATTTTCCTACTTTTGTAACATTTTTAAAAAGAGGTTGGCACTTTCAGAAGCCTTTTCAGTCAAGTGCTTCGTGACTTAGCCCTTTCAGTTTTCAACCAAAATCACATTTCTCAAAGCATTCCATCTAATTTACCATAAAACCAGAATTTCAGCATGTGATATTATATGAGAAAAAGAAAACTAAACTAAACAAGATTGTTAACCTTTGGTTTGTACCCATATTACTCTTAAGGACTGGGATTTAAGAATAAATTACTTGGTTTTCTGTGAGAAGAGATAATTCAACTGCCTGGCTCACTAGGGCTGGTACCGAAGTTACGCCGTTCAGCTTGTAACCTCTCCTTGTGCCATCCTAGCTCTGCAGAGTAATTCCAATATTCAGCACACCTTCCCTGAAGCTAAGTCTTGCTTAATAACTGTCCACGGTATCAGAGAGAGAAGCCACAAAGCTGCAAGAACCCCATCAATAGCAATCCTCCCTGCTAAAGGAAAGCAGCTGCAGATTCTGTTGAGGGAGTGTCGTGAACCATACAAGCCATGATATGGTAGCAGTTATGTTTTGGAGCAGAATCACAGTGTCTGAGAGGTTTTGTGCTTTGCTCCTCATCCTCCTCATCCTTAATGAAAGGATAGGTCAACAGAAATGCTTTCACTATGAAAGGAGCAGGAGATTTTTTACAGTCATCTACAGATCAGGGTCATCTCCCAGGAGAGTCCTTAGCAAAAAGACATAACACTAACACAGTGAACAAGGAAAATAGATTTTAATACAGGTAAACTTCCAATAAATATGTGCAAACTCAATGTTGAATGATGGTTGCCTGCTTTTGCACAGAGCCCAAGCACCATGTGAGCATGAGGCATGCTAAAGACAGGAAAGCAGCAAGGCCAAGTGGAGGTTGACACCAGTTTTTGATGCTGTACAACGTATACTGTTCCTTGGTTTCCTTCTGTAAGACTGCAGAGAGGACAGGTTTTGGAAAGTGAATGGCTTCGAATAGTTTTAGGTTTCTAAAGCAGATTTAGAGGTCTCAAAAATCCTGCATTTTAAGGAGATACAAAGAAATGTCAGCTTGTTAAGCTTGGATGACTGGACTACAGTCTGTACTACACATGTAAGGCACTCAGCAAAACTCAAACACAGATGATCAAGTAGAGAGTCTACATAAAATATAGTCTGAATTCTGACCAGTTGTTCAGGAAAAAAAAAGAAGAAACAAAAAATATCCAAAATCTTGTGGGTCTTTTAACTAACTTTTATGATGCATCACTCTTAATATAATTTTATTTACAGAGAATGATCATCAATTGTAACAGAAAATATGGATTAATACATAAAGACTCAGAAAAAATTTTTTTATTTACTAAAATCAGTGTTTGTTTTTCCTGGAAATTTTTCTCAGAAACTTTAATTAAAATAAATTAACTACTTGCTTCAAACAAGAATTAAGAGTTTTAATGGTTCTGACACCAAATACCCTTGTTTCATGGCACAACAGGTACATTTTGTTTTATTTTTATTATTACAGGACCCCTTCTGTACCATCCTTTGTATTCTATATAATCCAGTATTACAAGAGAAATTCCTTTCTTCCACTTACCCCTAGATGAAAGTTTGCATATTCATAGGATGTTTTAACAAAATTTTGGTTAAAAAGTAAAAATTCTGCCGTGTTTTATAAATAGGAATAAAATACTTTTTAGAAGGCATTTGTTGTGCCATCACGTGAGAATGTGACTTCGTTTCCTGTAGAGCTGAGCTGCAAAATGTGAAAGGAAAACACATTATTTTTTCACTGTAAGAAAGTACTGTCAAGTCAAGTCCTGGATCAGCAGAGGTCAGGTTCCTCTTTCATACCACAAACAGGACAGAAATAAAGAAAGTGTCCTATATATGATTAACAGTTAGAAATGTCTTGCAGACATTCATCTCGTTGCCCAAACTGATCTTTATGGATGCACTCAAGAAACTGCAATTTTTTTTTCCCTTTGCATATAATTTCCCAGTTTTCTGGAGAAAGCAAGCTGCAACTTACTGGCAGTTGAAAATACAGTTTGTGAGAAAGCAGAGGCTATAGTGTTAAATATTGATCTTTTTATTTCCAGTTCAGTAGAACTATTTAGGTTAAAGGCCAAAGAAAATTTCTGTCCTAAGCTTTAAAGCAAGGCTGATCTTTAACAGAGAAAATGAGTTGATACCTACATATGCAGTATTTGCCATGTGCAATGAAATCCAAATATCTCATTTGGAATCAGACTCTGTCTCATCTTTATACATCTGGCCTCAACACCACAGCTGTGTGTTGCCAAGCAGTGATTATTTCACCCTCTCTCTTCAACAAAAGTGAGAGGCAAGGTCCTTCTATAGCGGTCACTCTTTAATTCTTTGTTTAATTACAGATGGTGTAAATCACTCCGCAAAAAATGGGAGGAAGTCTTTAGAATTGCTGCTTACAGTACGATAGAGTCCTTTCTGGTTTTCTTGCTGCTTTACCTCAGTACTGGAAAACATATGAGTTGAACTATTCTTAGCTTTCAATACAAAAAATATGAAAGTTAATGAAAACCTGACACCATATATTTCAAACTAGAAAGGAAAAATGTTTCACTGTAAGAATATAGTGTCCCTTCTATATTATATTTAGTCTGGCAGCAGGCTCCTGATAGAGGCCAGTAACCATTGTTTCAAGGTAAGAGACATGACAACTGAGAGATGAGCTACTATAGAATAGCTTTCTAAGTCCAGTGCTTTGATACCAAATATTTATTCAATTATCATGCATATATACTTATGAAACTAAATTTCATTAACAAAGATAGCTGTAGACTGCTGAAGTTCAAGTGGAAATTGAAGTTCACGTTGATTAGAAACATCAGATGACAAGCTCAGAATAAGGCAAATTAATACACTGTAACAAACATCCATGACAAGATCAAATATTTTTTCTCTAATTGACATCTTTGGAGTATCTGATCTACTGTAGCTCAGATAGTGAAAGTCATGTATTTATATTTTAGAGTATTAATCAGAATTCATCTGGCAAGATCTGAAATAGAATTTTTTCCATTTCTTCATCAACACAGGAAAAAAAGACACTTGAAATTATTACTCATATAAACTGTGTAATGAAAACAAATTTTTTCATGACATCATTAAAAATTAATCATCTATAACATTAATATATTTCTGAGCTGTATGAGTTATTCTCTGTGGACTGTGTTAAAAAGAAACAGATTTTGAATTGCTGTGCTCCACAATGCAGGTCATGAAGTCCATATTCACAGGCTAGTAATGACTGCAGAACTCAGTGTTACAATACAGATGAGGCAGTCAACACCTTTTAGTTAAATTATTGTTTCCTAGATAACAGAGTAGTAGTAGTAGTGGTGGTGAAAATGGGATTGATGTAGGTCTCAGCCCATTGGCAGGCAATGTTAGATTAGGGGATGTTTCTGGAACTCCTTCTCTCATGCTTACAATATGTTACAAAATGTTGGGTCATCTGCAGAAGATTGGGTCACTTATCCTTTTCTTCTGAGAAGTAACCAGAGGAGGACTTGGAAGTGGTACTCAAGTTTTCGTAACTGTCTGAAAACCAGATCGCTCTCCAAAGTAACAGTAGAGCTGGTTTAGACTTTTTGCTTAGTTAAAGAGATTTAAGTCCATCCATCTTCCTTTTTCCAGAAGAGTATTTTAAATACCAAGGTAGAGGACAATCAGGAGAAATCTATTAATTTTAGGATAGAAGATTCTGGGGTCTATAAGGAAAGGCATCAGAAGTGTACAGCTTAGGACACAGCCAGGAGACAAATACTGGAATTGTAAAAATGTTAAAATTTGTTTCTCTTGTTAGTTGTGTATTATAGAGATATAAAACCACAGAAATCTAAAAAATTAACCTGAAAGCAAGCAAGAGCATCAATGTTTACATTCTTTCAATTCAGTGACCTAACTTCTGCATCATGTACCTTCTTTCAGTGTCCAGAAATGGATTTTAGTATTATATATTATTTTATAATACTTACAATTATTTTATAATAATTTTATTGTAATTTATTTATCAGGTGGGATTCACCACAGCATTTCTCAAAGTTGTTGTTTTATTTTGTCATCAATAACAGAAATCCCATCTTTTTAATGTGAAATAGAAGGACATCAGTTAAACTTCATAAATGTATCGTAAGCACTTGAATAATTATAGTCAAAACATGACTTTCCCTATGAAAAATTTATTACACCTAACAAATAATGCTTGCTGCTAAAGCTTGTCAGAAGAAGTTATATGTCAGCAGGGACTGACTACAGAATTATTAATCTATTCCCCTTTCTGTATGTGTCCAAATCTTTTTCTGGTGACAAATGATGATTCAGTCTATCTGTTAGTATGACATTATTGTGAAATAAATGGTTCACATGTTGCTCTGCCTAGTTTGTTTTGACCCTTCTAGGGTGAAGAGGTGTGAGGCTGGCCAACCCTTCAGAGTTAACAGGTTGCATGTACCTTGAAGTCGATTATTTTTAATGGAAATGGGCACAAGATACCTAGATGGAATAAAAAGATGAAATCTGTTCTACAAGATGAGGGTATTAGGAAGAGCTTTTGCTGGACAGACTTTCACAGAAGAAACTAAAAATCTCTTAAAACATAACTATGGCAAAATCTGTGTGGGAATAGTTTTGAAGTATATATTTTCTGACTAAACCTTAGAGGAAGATGATTTTTCACTTTGAAATTTTCACATGGGACCTTTGGGCTGTTCCAGCAAAAGCCACTAAAATCTGTGAGCTCTCCTTTAACAAAGATAAGGTAGAGTGAGAGATGCTTTGGTCCAGAGAAAGCACTTGTTTAAGACTCTTGATCTCCCTGACAAAACTCATGCTGCCTTCAGCATAATCTGGAGTTTCAGATCCCGTGGCTATAAACAACTCGGAAATGGTCAGCTAAAGAAATGCAAACATAGAGATGGACAAACTGGCTTTTAGGGATAGGACAACAAAGAGAGCAGAGAAATAGTATCTAATATTTGTGAAAGAAAACATAAGTCATAAAATCAAACTCAATGTGAAGTTGCAGACCAGTGAAGAAGAAGGTGTAACAGTATGCTAGCAAATATGTTACAGCCCAGTCCGATCCTGAAGTGTGGGAGAAGAAGCTACTGACATCATATTCCTCCCAGCAAAGGACTCCGGGTGATGAAAACTTGCTGCTACAGACACACACACAGACACACATGCTAAGATGAAGTCGGCAACCTTAGGACCCAGAGGAGCAGTGGAAAGGCGAGCATAACGTATGGAAAAGTGTTAGATACTAGAAAGTGTTTGTACAACGAATTTAGCTGTATTACCATTACAGAGAATCTTTCTTTACAGAGATATTAATTTCTTTATTTTCATTTCATTTACTTTAATCATTAGATCCGGACTAGTAATTATTCCTGTATTAGGCTATTATGATTTCATCTATACCAATGAATTACTGAATTTGTATGGAAAGTGTATTACATTTTGCATAAAACAAGATTTTGAAGTTACCACAAACTGCACCAGTGAATACAGAGTCATAAAATACACTTTTTAAAATTACCTTCAGATTTCTTACCTTAGAAGGTAACCTGAAACACAAAAAATATGAAATCAAGAACCGAGGAACTGAGATTTACAGTGTCTTAAGAGACAAAGAGGCACCTTAGATTACTTCCTAAAAACGGAAGAGCAGTAGAAAAACCCGAGGGGAAAACCGACACTGAAATAACTTGAAAAATGTCTAAATGTTATGATGTTATTGTATTTCTACAAAAACAGTCAAAAGACGGAACCCGTCAGCAGATTATTTCAGGTTTGTGAGTGATCCCTGGGTGGAAGGACCGGAACAAAAGAAGTTAGGGTATGTCTATAGCAGATGGTAAACACATTTTCAGGCAACTATGCAAAATGACTGCAAGGTAACGATTGTGCTGTTGCTGTGTGGGGCAGGAAATGGAGCAAACTCTTCTTCCTGTCATCTATATCAGTCATTGCCTTGCCCCTCCTCTACATAAAAACAATAGAAATATATCTTTCAAAAGACTTACTTAGATCTATTTGCTGCTATACCTACATTCATTACCTTTTCCTTAATCTCCTTATTTTCTAATGGGATTACACTTGGGCTTCTTTTTTATTTAAGGAGGGCAGTCATTTTACTAGCTTCTTGTTTGTTTGCTGTTCGTGATCTCAAAGGGAGAGTTGTTTAACATGTGTAATGATTATAATGCTAAGAGTGGCTGTCCCAAACCTGTTGATCTAGTACAAATATCATTGCTATATTAAAACTGATTACCTTGGTGAATGGTCCAAAGAAGTTGTAAAAATTGGTCTATTTCTTGCTGACTTTTGTCAGTAGAACAGAGAAATCTAGTCCAGAGACGGAAAAAGAGGAAACAGAACTTCTTACGTACTTTGCTTTCCTTGGCTTTCTGCAGACCCTCATTGAAACGAAGTATTTCAGCCATCATTGTTGCAGAATCCGACCACTTTATAATGTGTCTCTCAAGAGAAAGCTGTCAACCTATCCCCATCATACAGGTCTGGAACAGATACAATTATATTTTTTCAAGGGAGCTTTCTGAGAATTGGGTATACGTTGAATTATTCACCCAAGATCAACTTTGGATCTTCAAAAACTCTGATTATTGTCCACCTCAGACTCTCTCTCAGTTTTTGATATAGTAAAGTTCTTTAACTATCAGAGATTGTGCTGGAACCTCAGTTTATGGATACTCTGGGATTTGGTACCAACATTATGTCCAATCCACATCAGGTTCTGAAAAACAGGTATTATCTTCCTTTGTCTCTTTAGTTTAAATCCACTAAGATTTCTCAAGATATATTTCACCAGTAATCATAAAAATAGGTAAGTCTCTTGATAAAGCACCTTTTTTTTTTTTAAAAAGGCACGGTTAGTGATAACATTTTATTTAGTATTCAACTATTTAAAGAACTCATACTGGAAGACAGAGCTCTCATACTGATTTTCTCATCCTTTGAGGAGGCTAAAGTGACAAGTGTCTGAAACTCTCGAGACATGACCATATGAAGTAATAGATGCATGTTCTCCATAAACTATTCCTGTCTTCAAAACACCATTTAAGATTCAATAAATAAGAAACACCTAGAAGTGTTCATTATCCCAGTAGTTAAAATAATGTTAGTTATTTCCAAAGTGCTTTATGTTTTCAATACTAAATATCAAGTGTCAATTTCAAAAATCATGTTGATTTTAACTGTCCTTAAATGTCGTCTTCAGTGACTGGGCCTGGTCTGAAGAAGAGAGAATATATACACATAATTTCCCTGGAAGAGAGCACACAAGAATCTATCATTCTGAGAAAATGTTTGTATGCTGGTTTTCCTCCTTTGCAGGAAAAAATAATTTCTGTTAATCTAACTGGTAGCTTATCACTGCTTTTCCCAAATTTTTTTCTTGCTTGCATCAGTCTTATGTTTGAACGCTTTCTTATACAGCAGGAAAAATAATATATTTCAGGCGATTGCTCTCACATCACATTCCGTAAGGCATTAGAAAAGTACAGACCATAGGGAGAAGTATTAATATATTGAAAAAGGGGAAGCAGTTTTATTAGATTTTTTTAATATACAGGAATAATATGTTGTATTTTGCAGATACAGGCCCTGGAAAGTAAAAAAAAATACATATATGAAAAACTCAATCAAGAAGTCTTTTTCTTGATGAAGGGAAGAAGGGAGAATATTTTAATAATCTACATAGATAGGAGCTCTGGGTCTATATTCTGTGGAACCTGAAATTTTAAATGCACTTTTACAAAAGCTAATCTGCAAGAGCATTGTACCAAATATGTTCAGGAAACAAAGACGATCTTCTATCAAAAAAATCACCATAATTGGAAGAGACAAGTGAAGACAGGCAAAAAAGTATCTCAGACATGAAGAAGAAGCTTCTTGCAATAAAAAGAATGGTTTCACCTTATCAGCTGTAGAAAATTCAACAGAGATTTCTGGTCTGCTCAGGAAATGAAATTTCCTATCACTGATAATAAAGGCTTATGAAGGTTTTCTTGTGAGAAGAGAAAGGAACTGTTTAAGGATTCTGGGTTTATTATCATAGATTAAGCTATAAATTAAGACACTATTTTGAATATTAAAAAGTCTGAATTATAAGTATTGTAAAGAATTAAATAAATCCTTTCAAATGGCATCATCTATTAAAATTTGTACATTTTTGTCCATCATGTATTACTATGGGTCAGATTCTACTTATTCTTTATTCACAGACACCCCTTGCCATCTTTATGAGTTTTGCTCATCTGTATTGGCACAACCAATTTATTTTCACGTACAGTGTTTAGCTCTCAATCCCCTGTTAAAAACCTGCTAACAATGTTGCTTGCACAGAATGGCTGATGCCAGTGGCCATGTTCTGAATGCAATTTCTGTATCTGATACACAAATCTTCAAATTTGCCTCTCAGTTCAGGATCTACAATGCAACAGGAACTCTGATGTCCTTCAGGATGCTCTCTTTAATCCTGGTCCTCAGGACAGCAAGCATTCTGTCTACCTTATTGTGTGTGTGTATCAGAACAGTTTTATACGTTCAGCACAACCATGTGCCAGACCGAGGTGATGTCTGAGTGTACCATCCATATGTGTACAAATCTGACAGGAATGTTTCTGTAAAGGGTGTGAAAGAAGGGAATGCTTCACACGTATCATCCGCAGGAGAAGCAGCCTGGAAATTTCAACTTACAGTGGAATGATTCATCTCATATCTCTTCTAAGACTGGCTAGGAGAGAACCATTCTAGCATCTCTCAACCTTGAATGACTATTCTATGCTTGTTAAAAATATTCACTTAGCATTATTCAAAGGTCTGATTTCTGTTAAGGCCAGCAAGAATTTATCAAAACCTTGCACAAAACTTTTCCAGTAACAAACATTTGAGGTTTTGTCCTGAAACTTTGCCGTTATCCCAGCAACACGTCGTTGATAAGGAGGCTTCCAAAGTCGTTTTCAAATCGCAGTGAATACAAGAGAACAAACATGATAGACTTCTAGAGCTACCCATAGCCTCAAATTAAGGGCTTTTTGTCACACAAGGGCTTTCAGGATCGGCCCTAATCCCTGCTCCAGTGGGGAAATGGGGTTGATAATCAGCATGCATGTCCTTCTTGTCAGCAACTGGTGCAATGTCTTCTTGTCATAATCCTAAAGTGCATAGCTTGGTTTTTTGCGTTAAACTTTATATAGTCTTACTTCCTCTCTGAATGGAATTTCAGCATCACATGGAGGTGCATGATTGAACATCTAGCCAGAGCTTTTCAAGATCTTGCGGATAAGAAGTTGCTTCTTTGATCTCCTACACAGTTCTTTGGAGATGATTGAGAAGAACAGTTATGTGTGGTCAAGGAAAGGCAACGATTTTAGCAATTCTGGTTTGTAGAAATACATTTTGTTAGAGGTCTTTTGTCCTGGAGCTGTAAAAAAAGAAGCAGGTATCTACAACTAGTTAATACTGGAAGTTTTATGGTGAACATTTTTACCAGTACAGACTACCTTTAAATCAGGTAATTATGGTATGAGGAAAAATCCATATTTTCTATATCTGGTACTTGTCCTTTCAGAGGCCTTTTGTTAGTTTCCCATGCAATATAATACATATACAGAAAGCTTTCTCTGAAAAAAACCTGATTGCTTACCTGGTATAATCTGGAAATCTAAATCAGGCTAAGAAATCTAGAAACCTATTCTGCTGAGGCAGAACCTCAACTAGCATAAATTGGTCTAACTCCATCGAGGTGAGTAACCTACAAAGCCTAGTCAAGATTAACCTACTGACTCTAACAAAACAAGTGCTTTTAACAACAAGAAGTTTTCAGAGATTACTGTAATCTAACATAAAACTTCAGTGTCCCACCTGCGTGCTCAGAACATGCACTGCAATGGTTATGACTAGAGAGATGTTGTAGCCCCTGAGCACATCTGTGCCAATAAATCCACCACCCTGTATCGCCTCTGGAAAGACTCTGTTGTGCAGGACACCGCTGGCAAAGTAGTTAGCCCAGCTATTGGTTTGTTTGTTTGTTTGTTTTCTGGAGATTAGAGAGGTTGTGTATCAAAACAGGAAAATAAAAGAAAAGGCTGGGATTACTTAGAGTCTGAACAATCCTTGAAGGCTAGACCCTTCCACAGTCAATAAATTGGTTTAACTCCTCCACAGAGCCTCATGTTTCCCATAGGTGTTCCCGGAACTTGCGCGTGAAGCAGGGATCCTAGTTGAGCTCTGGGCATGAATTAGAATCTCCTTTTGTATTGCATGCTATTTTCCAAGCCTGGGATTTACCTTGTCTTTAGTAGAGATGAAGGCATTTTTCTTTATGTCATATGAAGTTTACTGTGAGATTTCATTGGGTACCTTTCCTGAAGCTGGAGGATTTCTGCCTGTAGAGAAATAATTAAACAAGAATAATAACCACATAAGGAATACTTTGTGTTAGGATAATGCCACCATACAGAAAAAGTATGTCACTAAATAATATGCTTTAGAAAGGATTTTTTTCTAGGCAACTGAGCTTGTACCAAGATTTACTTAGAAGTATGTGATTCCATTTCCATTTGATTACATTATTATCTTTTCATCTCATTGAAGGATCTTTAGGACCAGATTAGTCTGATATTTTCACAGTATCAGAACATCTTAAATCAAGAAGTAAATTTCAATCTAAAAATCTTAGCTGGTGTGTGTGAATTGGATAGAACTGTAATAGTAACTCTTAGTTGCTTTTAGTGACAATATCCAGCCCTTTGGTCACAGTGGCTGGTGAGTCCAGTGTTGTGGTGAGTAGTCATGGATTACTAAGCAAAGAAGAGTTGATTAACAGAAGTTAGCACATGCCGGTGGGTTTTAGATTCTTGCAGTGGATAAACTGTCACTTAATAGAGATTTCAGTTATGTGTGGGGTGGAAAACACTACAGTTACATTCTAGAAAAGAAAACACACACCTTCTCTTTGCACTGCAGTACAGGGAAGCCTAGAAGTCAAACCTAGGCTGCATGTTTGCTGTGGGAACATGGGTATGTGGTAGGTTGACCCTGGTTGGAGGCCAGGTGCCCACAAAAGCTGCCCTCTCACTCCCCTCCTCAGCTGAACAGGGGAGGGAAAATACAATGAAAGTCTCATGGGTCAAAAGAAGGACAGGGAGAGTTTACTCACCAATAATCATCACAGGCAAAACATACTCATCTTGGGGAAATTAATTTAATTTATAACCAATCAAATCAGAGTAGAATAACGAGAAATAAAACCAAACCTTAAGAACACCTTCCCCCCACCACTCCTTTCTTGCCCAGATCAACTTCACTCCCAAATTCTCTACCTCCTCCCCACAGGTGGCACAGGGGGACGGGCAATGGGGGTTGTGGTCTGTTCATCACATGGTGTCTCTGCCGCTCCTTCCTCCTCAGTCTCTTCATCTGCTCCAGCATGAGGTCTCACCCACAGGAGACAGTTCTTCATGAACTTCTCCAACGTGAGTCCTCCTCACAGGGTGCAGCTCTTCGTGAACTTCTCCAGTGTGAGTCCTTCCCATGGGCTGCAGTCCTTCAGGAACAGGCTGCTCCAGTGTGGGTCCCCCACAGAGTCACAAGTCCTGTAAGCAAACCTGTTCCACTGTGGGCTCCTCTCTCCACAGGTCCACAGGTCCTGGCAGGAGCCAGCTCCAGCATGGGCTCCCCACAGGGGCACATCCTTCTTTGGGCATCCCACTGCTCTGGCGTGGTGTCCTGCCTGGGCTGCAGGTGGGGGTCTGCTCCACCACGGACCTCCATGAGCTGCAGGGGACAGCCTGCCTCACCATGGTCTCCTCCATGGGCTGCAGGGGAACCTCTCCTCCAGCACCTGGAGCAGTTCCTCCCCTCCTTGGGCTCTTCAGAGTTCTCACTCCTCTTTCCTACTGACAAATGCCCTTACACAGGTTTTTTTTTTTCCCTTCTTAAATACGTTATCACAGAGGTGCTACCATCATCACTGATGGGCTCGACCTTGGCCAGCAGCGGATCTGTCTTGGAGCCGGTGGCACTGGCTGCGTTGGACTTAGGGGAATCTTCTGGCAGCTTCTCACAGCAGCCACCCCAGTAGCCCTTCCGCTACCAAAAACCTTGCCACACAAACCCAACAGAGGGCAAGAATATGACACTTGAACCTTACATGGCACTGGTAACCATACGAAAACTCATTATTTGTTTAAATCTGAAAAGTTTTTAGAAAAAAATTGTAGTTCTCTCAAGTATATATTTCTTTTAGAGACTTTCACCAATATACGCAGACACTGGGGAGGTGGAGAGGATTTATTATCAAATTTCTCTCCAGTGAGCATTAAGAAGAGGTTGAGCATAGCTGCCAATACTAATCAGAGCTTAAATTTTTTCTAGATGTACTTATTGGAGAGGGTTTACATTTGATAAGCTAAATCAAAATATATTTATGCTCTGCCTAAGGCCAATACCACAGCAAGATGTACACTGCCTCATTAACATGATTTATGCAAGGATCTGACAAATCATTTATACTTTACTAATGCATTACCATTGTTAAACTGTATTTTTCTCTTCTCTAGTTTGTTCCAGCTACAAATGTTAGCTATTCAGATCAGTATTAGTTACTTTCAAAGACATACAAACTGTTGGACAGGTGTTTATTCAACTGTATGTGAAATATATTAGCGTATTCTGCATTATGCCAGGTAAGTTTATATGTAAAGTAATATTTTTTACCAAGATACTAAGAGGTTTTTTTGGTGTCTCATTTCCTGACCCTGTCTATTACACATCATTTCTTTTTCCTAGTCTCCTGAGATACTAGATAAAGTAACCTGGCAACGGATCACACTCCAAAGATTTTCATTCCTGGTTTTGATGCCAATAGGATTTGGGTAGGAAAATCACTGAGAAGGAGAAGATTGTGAACAATACTTTAAAGTCCTACCCGGTCCTTGTCCAATCCTCATTTTTTGTGCTGTAGAAGTTTTTAACTCCTCATCTGTTGTATTTGCCAGATTGGAGTTTATCACACGCATGTATTATCACTGCCATACTAAACTTTGCCAAGGGTAGCCTTTAACACCAAAAGGGTTAAAAGCAATATTAGTCATGTGTTGCCTGACCTAAAAAGCAGAGACATCGGACCTCCAGGGAATAGAATAGATGAGTAAGAAAAGTGTGTGGTATTATGAAGGGAAAAGTCAAATAATGAATTAATCCTTGGATTTCTTTTCTGGAAGTTACTGCTGACACGTTCAGAATAGTCAAAGAGCCTTTTTATTCATCCTGTTTCAAGACATGGAAATTAGTTTAGCATGTCTATGTTTGAAAAACTGACAAGCTCCTTAAAACAGAGGGTGTAAACAAAGCTCCCTCAATGCTGTGTGCTACAACACAGCACCTTCACTAAACCTGGCTGTGACAAACAGTAAGGCTCTGAACATTAAAGGACAATGGACAGGTTTGAATTATCATGTTTTACCCAGTTAAAATTAAAGAGAACAGCCATTCTCAGCCATAAGAATCTGCCACTTCATATAATTAAATTCTGGCAGACTACATAGAGCAGGTGTATTTTAATTAAATTTCTCCTCTATTACATCAGGAACAGTATGCAGTCTCTGTGGTTCTTTGCCTTGCTCCCACCTGCTCCCCCCAATCTCTCTAAGTATCTAAGGTAGTTTCTGGGAAAAGCTTAGACAATACCTGTTAGTAGGACTAGAATGTAGCAGAAGTTCCTTAAATAAAACTAAGCCATGGGAAAATATGCCTTTTGATGAAGAAAAAAGTTGTATTTAAACTTTGGTTAAAGAAGGAGGAAGAAGATGACTTCTGGTCCTGATCTGCAGATTTCATTTGGCAGCACTTTCAGAAATTAAAATAAGGAAAAAAAAGATATCTTAGAACTAATATAGAATTTAGTTTATTTAATCTTTTTTCACAGATAATTTAAACACTTGTAAAATAGATTTTTACTGGCTGATTCTTTTGCTAACATCTCCTGGTGTTTGCAAGCTCATCAAAAAGTAGCGTTGTATAGACTTTACTGGTTGCTAGGGATCTATATAGAAAATAGAATCCCTATTATGCTGAAAAATACAAGACAGAGAACTGCACAGCACGTGAAATATATTAATGTAAAGCCGGAAACTAAGTTTTAAAATGTAAACTAGGACTAAAAATAAGTTTAAAAGTGAATGTATTATATAGCATAAATGGAAAGAGAAGTAGGCACTACAATAATATTACAAAAGAAACAAATCTCAAGGCAGAAATACATAGCTTTTGCCATATGCCATAATTGAACTCCTACAGTATTAATTTTGACTCATTCAGGCAACATTTCCTTTCCTTTTTTAAAATTTCATTTCCTTCCACTTTTTCACTGAATCTAACCCTTTCTAATTTCTGCAAATATCTTTTAAGGAAAAAAAATATTCAAAACCACTCATATGAACCAGAAACAAGCAAGCTAGTATTCCACAAAAATCCTGTATTTGCATATGACCTGTATTTTTATGGTAATTACAATGCTGAAGAATCAGGATTTGTGTTTAAACATTTTTCCTCTGTAATCCATTAACTAGCATGTGGTCTACTTTTCTTTTGTTTCTTGTTTTGGGAGGGTGGGACTAAAACAAGCCCAGGAAGAGATGTTGGAAAAGCTTGCCTGATAACTAGAATTTCATTTCAAAAATACAAGTAGAGAAGCTATTTTAAAGCTTATTTTCATTTCCACTGCATGGCAGTTCAGTTTATCCACATGACAGTTTAACAGGATGAACTATTATTGCAATTAAATATTTTCTAAGTGAATAATAATAAACGACCACAAGCGAAAGTGAATTTAAAAAGGGTAAATAAATTAAAAGCCTAAAGCAAAATGCAATGATAACCATTTCATTTACACCCTCAATTAGTACAAGTACATTTTGAACTGTTCTACAGAGGGGAAAAAAAATATTGTTTCATATTTTAGTGTCCCATATGATCCAGACTGTTCACTGCAGTTTTAAAAATGAGTATTTTGGCATTCCGAAAACAACAATGTTTCATTCTGATTTGTTGGAACAGCCTGCAGCACTGTGATGTGAATCACTTAAGAAATGAAACTTCGTTTTCCTGTGGTGCACCTAATGTGCAATAGGTTCTGTAGAGCCAGACCGCCTGCACCCCTCCTTACCCTGTAAGACAGTATGCACATCAAACCTTGCACTGTAAGTGACATAATGGAAGATGAAGCACTGCAGGGATGCTGCCCTGTATGAAAGGCTAGAGGGGTTATTTGCCTCATAAGGAAATCCACGTACCATAAGAAAATGTAGCCCGTTGTCTGTAGCCCTTGTACTACATTAAAATTCTCTGCTTTGGCTCAAATGATAATTAAGATGAAGTATATGCTAATTTTTGGAAGGATAATGTGGTTTTTGGCATTATAAAAAGCTTCTCACAGAAATCAGTTTTCCAGAAGCTACATTTTCTGCTGAGAAATTCCAATGGAAAACTCATATCCAGCTCTTGCTATAAATAACGTTCTTAGAAGCACTCAGAATGTGCTCTGACTGATGCTATACGTGGCTATAAAAAATGTACTGAACTGGGGCTTTTTTAACCCATTCTATTCCCTAAAGCCAAGCAGAACAGCAAAATGCCCTCCACCATGCAGTCCTGAGCCGTGTACAGGATGGCTGGAGATCCTGGAGATGGCCTGCCCTGCCTGCGGGTGGCCAGCCCCGGTGGGGCCCACACTGTGCAGGCAGACATCCCAGGGTACCAGTGCCGTGGGGGGGTGTGGCAATGCACCCCCAGGCATACTCTCACACTCATGGAGTCTATCATCAGCTCTGTCGACAACTGCTAGAGGCAACAGGGCTGCCCTAAGCCGTTGCCTCTGAAAGTTTGAGCATTAGCCTTTGCTTTGGGAAATCAAATGTTTTCTCAGCAAAAAAGATCTGCTTGTGGTTTCTTGGGTTTGCTGAACATCTTCTCTGAGAGAAAATGCATCAGTGCTGATAAATTGGCACTGCTGACCAGATCTTGCTTCTACGTCAACAGGAAGTTTGGGACTGGGGAGTTCTCTTGACAAAATTGAGTGGCTACAACAGGTTTCTTTCAGTAGTTCTGGACTTGCAGAGATGAAATAGAAAACGCCTGTACCATACTGACACACCCAGATAAAAGAGGGAGAGAATGAAAGGTGGAACAAAAGCTGAAAGAACATACTGAAGGGTCAGCCTTTCTTCATCAGAGCCCACAGATGCAGAAGACGTCTCTGGCAATGAGCATGCTTATTCCTCATGTCAAGGTCTGCAGGACAAAATAAAGTGGGGAAAAAAAAGAAAGAGATAATTCTCCCATGGAATAAGCAGGTTGGTTTGCTTTCGGTTTTAGGGAAAAGGAGGACCATTTCTTGGAGCACATTAGAAGAAATCAGCTTGGAGCACTCATAATGCAGGGACAGCCATTGGGACTTCAAGCCAGCTGCAGCTCCTTGTGCTCCTGGCCTACCACGCCCTCTAAGGTGTCAGGGGAGCTCAAATGGAAAGGAAAAAAAACACTGAAAAAGGTGTAGTATGTATTTTGTCATTTGCCATTGCCCAAACACCACTTTGTATATTCCAGGTTCTACATAGATATCTTTTTTGGGGGGACTGTCTTCCACTGCGCAGGTGACACAATAAATTTCTTCTTTACTCCTTCATTACCCAATTCAGGTTGATTTTATGTTTTCTTCCCTCCTTTACAACCCTTACACATCTACAGCCTTATGCCAGCTCCTTCAAGTCATTGCCACTACTGCCTTTGACTTCTGTCTGATCTCTTAGCTACTTTAACAAGATACTTAATGTTTTCATTCTACTTCAAGTTAATTGAATTTGAGTTAGTTGTATACTAATAAGAGTGCATTTCTATCAGTCAATCTCCATACCGGCAACAACTTCATGCACCATGTAGTCAAATACTGTTTTAACATTTTAACAAATATTTCTGCATGCAAGAGTGTCTTTTAAACTTACTTTTATGCTTTTTTCTCATTCCACTATAAACTATTTGGTTGCTACATTCTGGACATCCCTGAACAGAGCTGGTGCAGGACCAGGGTAGTTACAATAAAATATATTCATTTTGCTCAGTACTAATGTATAGTGAAATATTTGTACAGCTGCTACCCGTCTGTTTTGTACTGTCATCAGTATTTGCTGGTTTTGTATTAATAGATCCATCTAATAGACTCCTAGTTGACCTGAGGAGAGAAATACCTTTAACTTGCTTTTTACACTCTTCTATCGGTCTATTTAAATATTTGCACTACAGCATCACTGTGTATCTAAACGATCATCTGGTGCTTACCTTCCACATGTGAAAGCACTGCATCAATACAGAATAACAGTCCTTCTTAAGCCTAGTTTGAGAAAAGCATGTCTAATCAATGATACTGATGTACATCACTAAAATATTCTGAGGTATACTGAAGCACACTTCGTAGAATCTTAAAATGCATAACAATCATAGAAGGTTTATAACCCTACGATTAAAATAGTTTCTGCCCTTTAGATATAAGGAATATCTTGTCAGTATTCACATCCTTAATACAGAAATAAACCTGAGAATACCTACGCTATTCATCTTATACTATTTAAAGTAATATATGTGTATTTTAAATAGAGCTCATAGTTCTTGTTCCCAGCCTCTGGATGCCTTTACTCTGTTCCTGTCCTTCATTCCTTCATCTGCATCCTATTCTGCTGACACAACTGATAATTTAGTGTATGAAATAAACTAACGGATAAAACATTTTTGTGGTAATAAAACATCGTTGATTTGGGAGTGTACTTTGAAATTCAAAATGTTAAGCCTTTTTTCCCAAGACTCGCGCTTTTTCCCATTTTCTTTGATGCTGTGTCGTCTGTAATTTATGAACTAGACATTTGAGAGTTTGCGAATTTTAATAGTCTGAATATATAAACACCCTCTTATGCATACAGATCATCCTAAAAAGTTTAAGGGTAAAAAACAGGGTGAAATATTATTAGATGAATTTAAAATGAACAACTGATCTTCTCCATTACAATAGATACTGTTTATTTTCTCAAGAAAAATACTTGCAGCTTTAGAGATTCCCCGGAATCTCAGAAGGAAGACTTATAGCAAAACTTAAAACAAAGCGCTTGCACCCATGTTTTGTGATGTGCTGTTAATTAGACCGTCACAGAAAACTCTTGCCTGATTCAGAGCACTGAGTGAACTACGTATTTCCAGAGGGATCTATGTCCTTAATTTGGCTTTGCTATGTGAGCATGTGCTTTAGACTGAAACATCACTGCTAGATTATATCACTATCTACTATATTGGACAGTTTCTTACTTTGAGATCAGGATCATTAACTGAAGGTATTGTGAATCAGAGTAAAGTAATTAAATCCGGCCTTAAAGTTTGATGTTGTACATATCAAATGGCACAGCATTACAAACAGTGACACAGAGCACAGTTAACACATATAGACCACATATATAAAGCAACTTGACCTCCCTTACCTATGCCTAGCAAGGACTGTATTTGAAGGAACTCTTTAGAGGAAAGCTGTGGAGATAGTTGTGCTCGTGAGAGGTCTTCCCTAGAAATACCTGCAGACTTTCAATTCTGCACACCACTCTTCAGAGACAAAATGAATCAGGGAGGCAGAAACTTCATTGTAATTGAGGAAGATATATCAGAAGAATTACTATCTTCCTGACCTAATAACACCATTGAAACAGTTTCCCAGAACTGTTAAAATGTTTCCCCAAAAATAATGGGAAATATTTTAGTGAAGGGCACTGTATGGCCACAGATCTAGATCTTCTCAAGAATATTGATTCACCTGTCACATAAAACCTACCATTCTTCATTTATTATGTATGTATACATATTTCTACAAATGTATTGCAACAGAACTGAGGAAGCCTGGCTTCGTGGAGACTTGGGATTTCCCACTTTTTAGTAGGGATGGCGTCACACACAGTCTTTCCCTTCACGGTCGCTTCCTCTCTCAAAGCTGTCAGAAACTGCAAAACTCTGTGGCCTTTACTCTTTTTTCAAATTTGACTGAAATGCATCAACACGTATAGAAGTTATGAGAGCAGAATAGCAAAGTTATACTGTCCTAGTTTGCTGTTGAGGAGCTAGATGTTAACGGAATGGAATAGGAAATACTGAAGAGGGTTTTACAACTAAAGGGGATCCCTGCTGGTTTTTAAGTCCGACCTCATTAGAACAATCATTTTTGTGAACATTTGTGTTTATGGAAAAGAATTAGCATGACAACAAAAATTCAGAACACTTGTGAGAAGAGAAAACAACCTGAATATATTAGAAATACTCTATTACTTATGACTGGCAAGTCCTCAACAATACTTATATTTTCAAATATATTCACATTCTTTTCAGTTTTCAACTTTACAGCTCCTTCAAAGGGTTTGTCAGACAACATATTAATGTAGTAAACATTTCAGTCTATTAAAAGTTCAGAATGCAAAAAGCAATTTGGCATTACAATTCATTTTTTTCAGTCTATGAGCATTTGTTTTTATCACATCTCGATTTTTAATTCCATTTAAAGCAATGCTCCCTTGTTATTTTTCTCCTTTCACATACCCTTTTGGTTTTGCAAATAAAGTTGGCTTATTCATTCTACAATAAATGTTTACAAGCAAGTTCAGCTGATTCATCTTATTTTAATTCAGAGTTCCAGACTGTATCTCTCTGATTGCCCCTTCTTCTATCATGCATCTGAAATTCATCCTGTCACTCTTTGTTGTGTTACTTCCTCGGTGTTTGTGTCAAGTTTAGCAAGCCTAAAGCTTTGTACAATCCCCCTTCTTTCTACTACCATTTTCACCTTTATTCACCATTCCCAACCAAGCCCATCCAAAATACTCTTCATTTTATCCTATTTTTCTCCTCCGCACACATCTCTCTGCTCTTATCTCCAGTTTCACTGCTTGTATTAGTTTATTTTTTTCTTATAACAGATACTTATTTTTTGTCACTGTGGAGCATCTCAAGGAAAATGTGGGCATTGCCATCTTCATTCTGCCGGCACTGCTACCCTTACTCAAGGCAGGTCTGAAAATTATTGAAGAGAGTAGCCTAAATCCCATCTCAAGCTGGAAAGCATTTTAGAGAAATTCACAGAGTACTTCAGTTAGGGTTCCCTGTGAAAGGTATTACAGAAAGGGATTCAAGCTGATCTGTGGCCTTCCCATGGAGAATGATGGTCTGGGGTTTCTCCCATTTAAGTCATAAACTCTTCTCTGTCGATCATTTCTGTCCCCCATGCCTGCCCCTCTAGTGCTACTCTCTCCTAGAAAACGTATTGTATGTGTGGACAGCATGGGGACTGCTGTTATGGTTAGCTAAATCAGGTCAGACAAAACAAGCTCTCCAACTTCTTCTTTTGCCCTATCCCTTAAGTCCGTATTTAAAGCACTGTTAAGGGCACTGTGATCTACAGAAAGCATTTTCCCCTCCCTGATTTAAAGGAAACTGAAAGATATCTCTTTCAGGTTTCTGTTCAGAAATAATTGTTAACTCGGAATTGGGAGCTAGACGATGATCAGAGAATAAAATGTGTTTTTAATGTAAATGAGGCATGTTCATTAATGATGAGAGTAATTAGTAGTTACTTCATTATACTCAGTTACTTCACTAGCAACTGAATATAAGAACCTGTGTAGAGACTGGAGTCTACCCATCATATGTGTTGGGAAGTTGCAAATAGGAGATATGCCTAGCCCTGTATCATTAGAGACTAAATGTCCCATGCTCAAAGTTCAGTGGAAATACATTTTGATTCTTAACAGCACTTGAGAGCCTCACTGAGCAATTCAGCTCCGGTACTAAACAAAAATGCAGTCTGTCTTTGAATCTGCAGAATCCACACACTTGCACAGAGCCAGAATATTTTAAGCAAATGTGTGATGACTAGCTCATGACATGGACCATTCTGACAATTTTATGTAAAGCAAGTGTGTAGGTCAGATATAACATTATCATGAAAATCACTATCTCATATGTCTATTATTCATAATGTCTAGAGTGGTCTCTCACTTCATCCATGCTAAGCAACCTTTCCTCCGTGAATGGCTAAATTCACCTTCAGGCAGAAACCAACAACAAAAGAAGACAAAACTGAAAGGTTAGAGAAAGTTGTGAACAGTTATTTATTATTTTAATGTGAGTTGATCATTTATAAAGTCTAGGAACACAGATTTAGAGTATGTATAAACTCGGTAACCTCAAAATTATGTCAAATTTTAATTTCCAACTAATTAATCCATTTAAGACACCTCCTGTTGTAGTGCAAGCAAATCTCCAGATTCTCCAGCTTTGTTCTGTGGTGCTATCCTTGCTTATATTGCCTTGGGCTGAACTCTGAGCTTCAGCACTGACTGAAGCTGATGTTCATCCTATTAGGCTCTCCCGTATGTCTTTGTATTTCCCTGCATAATTCCTTCTCGTTTCTACTTTCTTTCTCTGCCTTTTGTGTTACTCGGCTGACAACATGTTATCACAGCCTTATGTCATCTTTAGGTGGGAAACAGCCCCTGCTACAGCGCTGCAGTGAGCCTGTGGCAGAGAGAGAAGTGAGCTGTCCAGTCTCCATCAGTTGTCTTTTTTTGTCATCAAAAAACAGGTTCAGATCCAAAAGAAACAAACCTCAAAATCCTAAGAGCTTCCACTCATCTTTATTATTTTTCTCTTTTTACTCTGAAAGAATGACTTTTTACAATCTTTAGTATAACTGAATGACTATCAAGCTGAACATTTTCCTCGTAAAAACTTTTCACAGCCTACAGGAAAGGGAGTAAAGGAGATTGTTAAAGTAGAGATTTGATGGATATATTCCAGATATTTCAATTATTTTCTCTGCCTTGTAAGCACCATTCTAGAGGTGCAGAGGCATACCTAAAGAGTACCATTTTACAACTGCAGAGGCATAACTAAAACTTCTGATGTCTCCGGAAAGAACAGCTACCTACCTGCTTCTGTTCTTTCAACAGATATTAATTCCTAATTACTTCACTAGGTCAGTGTTTGGAAGAACAAGATTGGAATTATAAACATAAGGTAAAATACAACTCTCCAAAACATGGACACTTGATTGGGTACAGGGGTTTTGTCCAAGATGTAAAATTATGTTATAACCGTTACTTTTATTTCATTTTAATTTAGATCTAGCATGTCTTAAGCAAAATGTTCAACTCCTCAGCAGTTATGAATGAATATGCATAATAATAACTGTATAAAATCTTTCCTTTATTTGGAAAATATGCAATGAAAATGTGCAAAAAAACATTCCTTCTTAGGAACTTTGCATACAGGACAGACAGTTAAGTGAAGCCTGTGATTTTCTGCCAGGAAAATACACATCTGTGATTTAACTTTTTAGCCTGTTATGTGACACCCTTCGAGCCACCTCTGTGTTTAACATTTTCTAATATTTAGTCAAAATGTTAACATACATTTCCTATTATAGAGATGTATTAAACTTACATTTCAGTCTTTTTTTTGGATGTAGAGAGTTTATCTGGAATTTATGCAGTTAAGAAACAGCTGCTTCAAAACTTTTGAACAGTCTTGTGTAAGTAGTTTAATCATGCTTATTCCGCTCCTGATACAATGTGTGGACATACTTTGTATGTGGTCATGAGACATTAACCTTTCTTGTAATATTAGAAAAAAGGAATGTTAATAAACCAATGTATTTAACTCTTCAAGCCAAAAAACTAACACAATATATTTGAGTCTATTCAAAATGGGAAAATAATTTTTTACTTTATTTTACTGAATATGCTATTTAGGTTTTACCAAAAATTGGGCGATTTATTCCCCTTCTCACCACACTACATTTGAAGTCAGCTGTAGTTCTGAGAATTTCTTAAACAGCTGTTGACTGAAACTGCCATACACCTCTGTATGTTGATTTTGTCTATCAAGGTACAACTAAGTTTCTCAGCGAGATTAACTTCTACACTGCAGTAGACCTCATCAAAAGGGCAGTTTCCAATCTACATTATCTGAGGGAGCTTCACTTCTCATTGTTACTCAGTTCTACACCTCTATTGTGCTCTTAAGAGGCCTTAGCTCATTAGGTACAAGACTACAGAGATTTCCTTATAAAGAACGCTACAGGCAGCACTACTTAGAAAGAAATTCCCTTCAAGCTGTCATCATCTGGCAGTTATACCAAAGTTTTGGTTACTTCTTCTGTCGTACTTTCTCTTCAGCAAAATTCTCAGGAGTCGAACCAGGCCCCAGGCCAGACTTCCTTGATCCAAATGAGGGATGTTGTGCAGGCTGTCTGTCCAAAGCACTCAGATTTGTTAATTCAGCACTGATTCCAGATGAACTTTAAGTCTAATTTAATTTATATGCATCTACACTTTGAAACTGAGTGTCTGTAAGGATAATTGTTTAAGATGGCTGGGGAGTATTTGTGCTCTAGGAAGGTTGGCTTTGCCTCTCTGACGGTTAGCTGGATGTTTGGTCCAACATCCATGGATGTCAGTCCAAAGGTTCCTATTGACTACCATGCTCTTTGGATGAGGTTCTAGGTGTCCAAATGGCCATCTGTGTTCATATTCACTATGACTATCTGCACATATTGGACCTGACCACTGAATACACAGTTCCCAAAAGCCATTAATAGTAACTCTCTTTAAAACGTTATATTCAATAACTACTTCAGAATAACCTACTGAAAATATGTCACCAAATTTCAATGAACTCTATACCTAAGTATGAATGAGTGGCAGTGTCTGCACTTAAATATATAGACAGCATTAAATTTGCTTTTAGAGCCCTTTTAACTCTGGATATACAGGTTGTCTTAACAATGTTATTACTGTTTTTTACTTCTAAGAAGAAATTATGCATATTTTTAAAACTGGATCGAAAGGCTTTAAAAAAATTACTTTACCACTTTAAATGATAGATTTTTATTGTGCCTTCCAGTTTTCTACAAGTTACCGAAAAATACATGCACAATTCTTGTTTGAAAAAAATGCTTAAATTAATAAAAATTAAGAGGATGGTTGATTATAAAATCATACATAGAACTGGTTTACAGAACTGCTACTGTCAGGCATTTACTAAGAAAAATTCATGTAGTTAAAGAGATACTAGAAGCAAGTCTTTATGAACTAGTAGGTCATAAACCAAGCACTTATGCTCTAGTCATCTTTGAAGATTAGTCAGAAAAGAAGCTTGTAGAAGCCAAGTGAAATGTAATGTATTGCTATGAAAGAGAACTAGCTAGCACAAGAGAGGGTAGTGTTAATATAATTACACATAGCTTTTGCCATGTTCTGATTTTCTCCCCTGGTATCTTACTGCTTTTACATTTTGTTTTAGCCCAAGAGTTTTTGATTTTTCTAAAACATACTCATTAATGCCTCTCCCTAGATTATACATCTTCTTAAACTTCAAAACTCTTTGTATCAGTATATTTATAGTGGCTGTCCATATGAATGGGGCGTGTTTCAAAAACAAGGTTTTTTTCCTGCTATAACTGGTTATTTATATATGTATGCGTGATCTCCCATGGCTGACAGTAGATTAACCAAGGTATGGACTCTGTTTTTCATACTTACCGTATATACTTATGATATATATATAATCACAGAATCACAGAATCACAGAATAGTAGGGGTTGGAAGGGACCTCTGTGGGTCATCTAGTCCAACCCTCCTGCGGAAGCAGGGTCACCTACAACAGGCTGCACAGGACCTTGTCCAGGCGGGTCTTGAATATCTCCAGAGAAGGAGACTCCACAACCTCCCTGGGCAGCCTGTTCCAGTGCTCC
>Ga0065711_1027785_pt1 | contig 46012 bp, 27 predicted proteins | sample Hoacrofraction12_FD_59098 | JGI IMG/M metagenome (GOLD analysis project Ga0065711, IMG submission 59098) | Hoatzin crop microbial communities from Cojedes, Venezuela - Epithelial fraction 12 v2 (version 2) | ecosystem: Host-associated > Birds > Digestive system > Esophagus > Crop | place... | reverse complement strand
TCTCCTCGTAGGAGAGATGCTCCAGTCCCCTCATCATCCTCGTAGCCCTCCGCTGGACTCTCTCCAGTAGCTCCTCATCTTTCTTGAACTGGGGAGCCCAGAACCGGACAGAGTACTCCAGATGAAGCCTCACCAGGACAGTGTAGAGGGGAAGGGGAACCTCCCTCGACCTGCTGGCCACACTCCTCTTAATGCACCCCAGGATCCCATCGGCCTTCTTGGCAGCCAGGGCACACTGCTGGCTCCAAGTATCTTTAGGGATGGTGATTCAGACAAACATTGTGTGTAAATGCATCCAGTGATCTTGGCATCTTCAATCCAGAATATTGCCTCCTGAACTGAAGAACTACATAAACCGTACTTACAGAAAGACAATTTCGCACATACAGAAGAAGAATGTCTCCTTTGGCATAAATCGGCAGTAATACCCATTGTGGAAGATGGCTCACAGCTGAGCAACACACTATTTAGTCATTAGCAGAAGGGCAGCACTGGAACCAGGCGACATGTGTAGTTCAGTCTCAGTAACTTCTTGAGATTTAGAAAAAGTCCCTGAGATACCCAAGGGCACAACATGAATAAAAAGATCATAGATTAAAAAAATAAATATCCCAAACACCACACAGGTAAGAGTTTTGAATGTAGGATAAAACAAATTGCACAGTTGTGTAGTCTGAAGATTAAAACGAGTTTAGAGCAGATCAGCAAAGTTCAGCTCTCTCTGCTGACAGGAACAGTTTCACTTACTGTTCTACCTTTCCTTAACCAGCAAAAAATCAAATCCTTCTCAAAAAGCAGGACTAGAAGTCAAAAGAAAGCTCAAGATCAGGTATTTTAACAAGCCCTGGGGCAAAAAAAAAAGGCAAGCAAAATGCCTGATGTCAAGGAATCCTTAAGAATAATAAAGGAAAACCACCACTTTCAGTGACCAGATTCAGTTAAGAAAATCAAATGCTCTGTCTTCATACATCAAACCCATGCTAGAAGTGCAGACCTAAGAATTTAAATGTGATCTTAAGCTTAGCCATACATTTAAGAATATGTATTAGCAAAAAAGCCTATGTGGTCTATTCCATTTGGCTGAAAGAGCTCTATTCAGAACTGCATCCTCCAAGCTCTGTTCCATTTCTCCTAAGAAGCTAATTTCTTTTTTCCTGAGCTACCTTCTAATAGAGATCATGCCTGATTATCTAAAGCTACCTTGACCTATTACCAGTCCATGACAATACGGTATGCTAGACACTGTATTTATAACTTACACCAAGGTAAAAAGCAAACACTGAAAGCATGTTAGTATTGAACATACCCATTTGCTTTTACCACTCAGTTACCTACCTGATCTTTTCCACATCACTTGCATCCAGCTCACACATCACTTGTAGTAAGCAAAAAAAGTCACACGAACATTTGATAATATGCCCAGGATGGACATGCTCACTTGCTTATACATTACATTTTGTTCAAAACAAACAACCCAGAACATGAGAATAAACTTGAAATACGAAGTTTGACACTGCTTCTTTCTATCCACAGTCCATTTACTATTCTTACAGTGAATGAGAGTGATCGCTGTAATAGTGGATTAAATGCTAATTTGTACAGCCAAATATTCTATGTGATCCCATTCACCATGTGTTGTCTTCCCCCTTTTGTTTTTCATCAGTATTTGAAGATGTTCAGACAGGTGAAAAAGAATTCACATCACGTCTCAATGGGGAAGTGAACCCGTTGCAGGCAATGCTGGCTGACCCAGGTTCCAGGTCACACAAGACCAAACCCACCCAAAGAGCTCTGTCAGCCTTCAGAAAAGGAAGAGGTTCCCTGTCCCCCCCTTCTTATCCAAGAAATAAAAGGAAGAGAGGAGTAGTACTTTTTCCAGAACCACGGCACCTTGCCCTCTCAGACAAACAGAGACAACAGTACATTTCAACTTTATTAGAAAAAAACCAAAAGTTTATACAAAGCTCCGCATTTTACAGAAAACCAACTCCCCCAAACACAAAGAAATCTGACGTTGCAAGCTATATGCATTTTCTTTTTTCATATACATACATATATATGTACATACACATATATATGTGTGTGGGCGCACGCATGTGTATATATGGTGTGTGACTTTTTTTTTCATGGTTTGCATTATTTATTTTACAAAGTTAACATTTAGTTAAAAAAAAAAATCTTTGTTACCATTATTTTCTCATATAAATAACTGTGAGCAGTCCCTCTGTAGATAGATAAAAAACACCTTTTCGTGTCATTCTGTAAAAAACAGACATTACTGAAACGGTATTGAAATCTTTCAAGTTCTTTCAATACCACCATAAAAATACCATCTAGCCCCCAATTCAAAATGCTTGTCCAAGGCATTAGAAGAGAAAGGACTATAAGACAATTCTGGAAAGATCAGTTCTTTAAGCCAACATTCAGGTAGGTAATTTTTGCTGGACCTCATACATTGGTGTGAAATGAGCACAAACAGGAGGCCAACCCCCGTGTCTGCCTGGAAAAGCTGGTTCTTTGCCTATTGTCACTGAGTCAAATTCTAACAAAGCACCTGGCAGTGCCAAGGAGCTGACAGACTCTCAGCTCACCCTTCTCGCCCTGCAACAGAGCCATAGACTTTCTTGATGTAATTAAAACCTCTACCCACTCAGCAATTTTTTCCTACTCCATTCACCTTAAAAGGAGCTGTTGGACTAATCGTGGCATGGCTACACAGACATTAGGTTGTTGAATTATACGGAGAAAAACAACTAGTGGGGAAAATGCAAAATGACAACAAAAAGGAAGAAAATGCTATAGAAAAGAGCTACTGGAGTGACTCCCAAGGCTCTGGTTTGAAGAAGCGGGAACAGTAGAGATGTGAATTGCAGCTTAAAATATCCTCGCATTCACTGAAGTTAAAGGTGACAGCGTGGTCCAAATTAATTAACTGCCTGGTAAACAATCATTCGTTCCATCAAGCACCATGATGGGGAGAATGGCGAAGATTTTGAAGGCAATACAAGTTGTAGTGGTGATAACAAAGGTAATGAAAGTGAAGAACACAATGATGCAGATTAAATGGAGAGTAATGCCAACGAAGATGTTTCGACTGCCAGAGATGCTGGCAACAAGAAGAATGGTTATATGGTTGGTGTTGGTGATGGCCAGAATTCAGTCATATGTCCATGTAGTCATCATCTTCATCAGTATCACTTTCCAGTGAGGACTCCTGGCTTGAGGTCTCTAAGATTTCCAAAGCTGGCTGACAAAGGCTCTCCTTCTTTACATTCGCTGCAGACTGAGCAGATAAAATAGCAGACTGATCCCAAAAAGAGAGAGAGAGAATATATTGCTAAATAGTCAGGACAAACCCATGATCACAGGGATAAAAGCCACCTGGTTGCTATTCCTTCACATACAATAGCCCTCTTACTTCTGTAAAAGATACGGCATCGTAATGTGAAACAACATAACATTTACCAGTAGGCTTCCCCACAGTTAATATTCTGGTAGCTTCCACTAACCTAAGACTTGCAATGGCTTCAACAGCTTCCTCACCCCTTTTTGTAATTTTCTCCACTTCCCTCAGAAAAGGGTTAAGGGACTAGGATAACTATGACTTCACCCAAAGCCAACACCTGACCAGTCCTTTAAAACTGGCTCCTGCTGATAACAGCTAGCATCTTCTTCCACTGCTTATTCTATCTCCAGTTATGAAGTGGGGACAGGAACCGTTGCTCCTTTCACACAAGTATTTTATTGAGAGGAGAATTAAGATTAAAAAAATAAACTAAAAAATTACTGTTTCCCTTTTATTACCTTTAATTTTTGCTTGGTCTCTTCTGAAATGCTGCCCTTTGGAGAAAGGAGGGTGGGAGTGGGTGGAGTGATAGTGATCTCAGGTGGAAATTTGGTGACAGATGAAGGTATGAAAAGCTTTGGCATGTTGGGCAGAATGCGAGTTTTTACTCGGGTGCCATCTGTTTTGTTCTGCTGACTTCCCAAAGTCTGTGAACTGGAGCTGAGTTCAGGCTTGGAATTGGAGGCTAAACAGAAAATAATAAGAAAAAAACATGTTAGGAAGCTATCAAATATTTCAGATGTCAAAGAAGAGGGAACAATTGTTAGACATACAGCTGGCTCAAAAGGCCTATCTTCAAGCCTTGCTTCAATTAAGGATCAGAATGATCAGAAAGTGCCTCAACATTTTAGGACAACCTGAAACCAATAATAATTAAAAAACCCATCTTACTGGACAGTAGAAGCTCAGTCTGACCAAGTATGACAACTGGCAATGCAGCACTGACCCACCTACATCTAGTTAGCAGGCTACTACAATCAGCATTTTCCCATTTGTTGTTTCCGATGCAATTATCTTACCTTTGCATTCTCTAACTGCCTCTCTGTCCTGCAATGCAACACATAAAGCTACTTGGCTTTACTCACGAGGCTTAATTTCCTCCACCATAGCACTGCCTCTAATTACTGATAGCAACTCCTCAACAATTTAAGAAAAATACACAATAACACCTGTCAATTTCCTCATTAGTCTCTTCAAATCCTGCCATAAAAGCCTCCTCTTGCTCATGCCACTGCCCGCCACACTAGTCAGCATCATTTCCACATACTTCCCACGTGTCTCAGCTTGTGGTCTTTACAACGCAAACTTGCTCAGACAGGGTTCATCTCCTGAAGTAAAGAGGGATCCGGCCCTTCCTTAGGCACTATTGTATTGCAAAATAATATATATACAACAACAACCAGTAGAAGACAATGCTTTCACATGAAAAACTGACAATATGTTAAGAGATTTCTTAATCGCTTACTAATAGCGCTGCTTCTTATGGAGCCAAAACTGTTTTGTTTTTTTTTTTTTCAAGTTATATGAACGAGAACACCAGCATCTATCTCAGACTGATAATAATGAGAGGCGTTCGTATACATTTTTTCAGATTCAGTCTTGTCAAATCCATCTCTGGCAGATTTCTGGAACTGACATGGCCACTTAAACACAGCAAAATAAAATGCCAGCTTCCTAATGCTATCCTGAAAAAGAACCAACCGTAGAACTAACTACTACGGGATGCAAAATTGAGTTGTATGTTCTCAACTCCACAAAAGAACGTAAGCACTACCACAACAGATGAGGCACGGCTTTCCCTCAAGGTCAGCGAACCATCTCCATGGGCAGCCAATGATTCCAGAGTCCAGCACCAGAAATGTTGAAGTAATCAGACACTGGATAATCTGGCTCTCACAAAAAAGAAAACCACGATACCCCAAACATGAATATCTAGATTATGCCTCCCGGAAATACCAAGTTTTACACTTTTTCAATTAAAACACCAACTTGTACTTCTCTTGGGAAGGGGGCAGAGGAGGGATAGAAAACATAAACTGCTGTAATGCAGTTTTTTATGTTTACTCAGACTGAGTCAGGTTTTGTGAAAAATTGTTTCCTTCTGCTAAATATTCCAGTAGTGTAATCCAAAGTGTTTCCACATTGCCTTGTATACGACTTTAAATAAAAGAAAAATTCTACTTTAAAAGATGCACAAACCATATAGCACGATAGCCTGGTACTAGGAGTTTTTTTTATTTGGCTTTGCTGCTGGGGTATTTAGCATGTGAGTCATACACCAAAAAGAATAACCATTAAGGGACAACAAGGCACTTTCCCAGGAAGCTGGGACGTTGCCAGGAATGCCTGTAAACTCTGGAATACTTGACTGGAAGGCAGGCAGAGCAACTGAGCAATACACACCCCAGCTACCCAATCAATCAACCAATCAGTCCCTACAGACTGATCCGCAACTAACCACGCATTTGCAGAATTCTCTGAAGCACAGAAAGCTCCTACCTTGGGTACAAACATGTCCTGAATTTGTGCTGGTCACTGATTCCACTTGCCAGCAAACAGGCTCTGGCGATGGTGCGACAGTAGCCATTTTCATCTGCTGACAAAGCCGTGACTCCTGCTGCTGGAATCCAAGGCCCTCCAAAGGCACTTCAAGCTCTTCTTGCTCTTTATTAATGAAATACAGTTCACAGATTAAGAGACATCCTGATCTCTCTCCTAAGCCTCAGTCCTTTTGCTGTCTAACCAACTGGTAGAATTTTTTTTTTTTTTCTTTTTTTACACTTTTAACACTTGCTCTACTTCTAAACCGTAACATGACTGAGTGAAATTAAATATTGTCAAGCTAAGATGGTAATACCAACTTATTCAACTTGGTGCCATCAATTCAGCCTCTTTTAAAATAATAAAAAAAAAAAAATCAAGTATCATTTCAAAAGCTGAAGAAAAAAATCCTGTGTATGACATTTTGTTATCTCTGCACCTCTGCAAGGAACACACACATGCAACTGACCATTCTCCTCCAGAGACGTGAGGGCTGAAACGCCTGCCACACATGCAGAGCAAAATCCATCGCCCTTAATGATGGCCCCTCTCCGATCTGTAACCACAGGCAAATGCCAAGCTGAAGTGCAGCTTACTGATAAGTAAGATTAATTACTGTGAACATCCAGTAACAGGGCTAAATCTGGTTTTTATGTAACCAGTATGAAGTTATACTAAATGCCCACTTTTCACTGTATGTTCACTCTACCTCTAGAAATACGTTAGTCTAAAAATCCCACCTTCTGCTATTGCAGAACGTGGGATGTTTGTAACTCGGAATCTCTGCGTGGACAACCTCTTTATTACGTACCACCTGTATCTGCTTTTAAATTAATGCCGTGTTAAATCAGTTTTCCTACACACTGGGCTGCATACTGCACATAACAGGAGTAATTCTCACTGAACTACCGAGAGCTCCTGGTGCCCTTTCTGCGAAGGGCAGAAGGAAACAGCAGCTAGCCTTTCAAGGCTATGGACACACAAACAAGCGCGTACTCTCTGATAAAAATGAAAACATCCTTCAGAAACAAAGGGCTGTCTAGTTTGATTTGAATCACCTTATATTTACACAGGCTAAGGTGTGCACAGGCAGATGCAATATATATTCACAGATATATTCACATATATTGCTCTAAAATTCTTTACATGTCCATGCTCTAAATTAATTTAGAATTTTGACAGTATGATGTCTCAAATAGGAATACATATTTCAACTTCTCCTCATAGGAAAAATAATCCCACGTCCTCAAATGCTGAAAACACTTCTCCATCTTCAACAACATAGGTAAGAACTTGGAATTTACCAAGGTAATATTCTCCTGTACAAGAGTTCCCATTGCAGAAAATGCTTACAATAACATCACAGCTTAACAGCTTGGTAAAAGTCAGATCAATGCAGTTTGAAAGACGCAACCTTTCTAATGAATTGGATTTTCTACGGTTCTTGAATAATTTGTGCAAAAAAAGGCTTACCAAAGCAGGCTGTAAGTTCTTTCATCCACTAATTTTCATTGGTAAAGAAAAGAACCCATCATCTAAACTTGTAGCTGACAGCCAATATAAGCCTTAGGATAAATGAGTTTGCTTGCAGAGAATTCTCCAATAGTTTCCGAAAAGGAAAGGTCACACACTACAGCACAAATCACAGGCAGCTTCTGTTCTGTGATGTTCCACTCACTATCAAGCACAAAATGGAAAGGTCTAATGCAGAAAAATGTAGTTCTCATTCTCAGCACTCTCTTGCAGATTTCTCTATGGGTACTTCAAAATACAGCATCGGAAGTAGGAAAATAATAGTTGCATCTATACATACATTGTATTAACAGACCAAATCAGGTTAAAACAACACAGAAGCACTTCAACTACAGGAATCTTGACTAGGAAAACTGTATTTCATTGCTTCCCTGTTTAAGCAGCGGAGGATAGCCGAAGGATTGTTTGGTGTGTCTGCCTGTCCTTTACACCTGATACACATATGATTCAACCACACGCTGACAAAGTACAAGAGACTGTATGCAGAAGGATCAGCCCCAACGTGGCCCGAAGCCAATATACACATATCCCCTTACACCACCAGCATCTGACAACAAGCTGCAGTCGAAACCCGGAAGACTCCCACACTGAAACGGCTACTTGATCAATACATAGAAAGAAAAATTACATCAACATTTGAAGAAAAGCAAGATGAAAATGATTATTTCAGAAGATTACCCTACAAGACAGCTAAGCTGTCAACTCCTTTTTAACTTACTTCAACACTCCAAACTCAGAGTCGTAAGCATGCAGAGTAAGTACTAACAGAATCTTATCCATTTATTAACCAAGAATACAAAACCAGCAATTAATTTAGCAGATAGAATTCTAGACACAAATAAACTGCAAATCCTACAGCCTCAACTACACTGCTAACTGAGAACAGTTTTGTATGTACTCAACTGCTAAATTACATTAGGGACTTATTAGTTCATCATTCAGAATAAGAGCTCTGATTTGCATTATTGTTTAATGACAAAACTCTACCTCTTATGCTGGTTATAACCTTTGTTTAATTATAAGATATATCATTGCTTAAGCTGATTTGCTGTGCTTTATTTTAACTAAATTTTGCCCCACCAACCAAAGCTCTTTTGAGCAGCCTATTTCTAGGAAGATGCTACAGGACTGCCATCAGTCTATGTTCTTTTATGAGCAATCAGCATACTCATAAGCATCTCCATCTCCCGTATCATATTTGGTTTTGTTTGTTTTGAAGATCCAGTTTTCTAGTGTAGTAAAATTAGATTTGATTTGAATAAAATTATGTCAGCCCTTTTTCACATAGAAGTGAATGAAAATGAAGGGGCAGGAGTCTGGCAGACTAAGTGCGTATTTCTGTCACTGCACTTCTGATAACAACACTTGTTAATATTCTATCAGGCTGCGTCTTTCAGTACATAAGACCCCAAGAACCACTGTTTGTTAATCAGTCCCTTGCTGTCAGAGGTGTTAAATACACAGTGACTGAATTATATCCCCGATCGGGTCATACACTTAATTTTTTTAGGACCATGCAATTTAATTTTTTTTTTTAATATTCCCTTGAATAGCATTATTTCTAAGTTAAAAATAAAGTTGATGAACAAAATATTTTTTTTAAATTCTCGAAAATGACAAGAATTGGTCGTTTCAGGTATATAGAATTTATACTATTTACACTTTAACACAGTGCACAGTGCATCTTTTTTCATTACAGATGAAAAGGGCAAAAGACAGAAAGATAATCAAGAAGAAACACACAGTTGTATCTCCTATTACTCGTCTAAAACAGACTTCTGAAGAGAGTATCTTGATATTTATCTTGTAGAAGAGGCTGTTATAGCCCTGAACGTCCTAGTTTTTCTAATAAAAACTTTCCCCAGGGAGGTAAAGACTCCACTAACTTATGAGCCACAATATTCTGCACAAGTGCAAGAGCACAAGAACATAAGCACAGCACATTATGAAGGTATTCAGAAGCTCAGATTTACTGTCAGTTAACAAATCTTTTGGTATTACCAGTACTGTGCTGTCCTGGCAGGTTTCCAAACATCAGCTCTATGAACCCAGTTTAAAATAAAATCAGTTTCTGAAGACAGAATATGCAACAGTCACTGGTCTCCACGCTGAAGACGGGACAGGTACTGCACTCCAGAGATCCATTTAGCACTCTCACCTTACACCACAACACACAAAAACTAAGCACATAGAAAAAGCACAAATCTGCAATGCATATGATTATTTATATCAAGAAGTTCATCTCCAATTGAGTTGCATTACAAGTATTTTGGTTTTAGCCTTCTCTTTCCCAACAACTGTCTAAATACATATAAAATAGTACACACACAGAAAGAGGGACATCATACCTTTTAACATCTCCCTGCTTTAGTGAGGAAGAAACAAGCTGAAAACAATTCAATGCAACAACCTACTCCAGCTTTCCTCTCCAACCTCTTTCCACTTGTTGCCAGGGTAACCAGTGTTTGCAGATGCCTATAGCGGGTGCCTGGGTTCATGACTTCATCACAGTTAATATTCTCTCTCTGTCTCTCTTTATACAGTGAACATACTATATACATATGTCCACACACTATAAACATACAGATTATACGATTCCTGCAACTGTTTTTATATTGAGACAATTTACTTTGCTATTGTGAGGTGTATAAAGTGAAAAATAACACCATCAAGAACATTTGCTTGGCAATTTGCAGATGTGGAGAAAGTTTAAAAGCAATAAGACTGTAACCAGTAAACAGCTGCTCTGGTCTCTCTGCACTGCACTGTACGTGATTGTGTCATGCTGTCAGGTATAAGAGACACTAACACTACAGTGTTATAGAACATTTTATGTGGAATTTCAAAAAATCCTTTAGTCATGCACTAAACCTATTACATGACAACTGAAAGACAAACCCAGAAAATGTGACTAGCACCTGGAAAAAATGTTTTCCAGCTTCTGATGGAAGAAGTTTGAAGTATCATAGCACAGATACATTAAAGGATACAAGCAACTTACGGTGCGTGCACAAAACATCACTTCATTATAGGAAAAAGGAAGGAGCTGAGCTTTGAACTCCGGGACAGAATATTGATATGATTTCAAAAGCGAATGCTCGGAGGAATGAACAGACAACAGCTTGAAGTGCTTAAATAAAGCATTTGCACGACTTGCCTTCATCCCTCTGCAAAATACCTTCCCCAGCAGTTCCGTGTGTCAAGACAAAAAACCTGAAAGTACATTACTATGATTTAGCAGATCGGTGCTACCTTGCCTTTCAACCACTTCAAAAGAGTAAGGACTGAATTCTATGTGCCTGCAGACGCTAGGAAATACTTTTTTTACTAGTCCCAGTAACAACTGGTTTACTTTGTATTTTAATGGCCATTCACAACACATGCAATTGTTCACAGAATGGACTGTTAATTATTTACCATACAAGGTACAAGACATTATTCCGATTTTTTTTCATGGTGATGGAAATGGGTCTGATCCTTTGCTCCCTGACACAGTGGAGTAAATATCTTACCACATTTCCAAAGAATAGCACTAATGCAAAAACAATTAATTTTCTGTACTTCATGTGCCTCACCCTCCGGAGTGCTGGGAATTAATACAGCTTTTTTTCCCCCATACAGCACTTGCTAAGGCCATGGAAAGCTTGAATCTGAAGGAGCTCAGAGTTTCCCCATACACTGTGTTACTAAGTCAATGGAAAGACTGCACTGGAACACAGGTTTGTTCAGCTGAACACAGTTCATAAGGATGCTGACCTACAGAAATAATGGGGGCATTAGCCCTCAAATTGTATCTGCCATGAGGTACTACACCACAGCAGGCAGTGAGACTATTTAGTTCATCACGGGATGCGGTAGGTATACTCAGTACCCTTTCCTTACACAGTTTCTTTCTCTAAATTCATTCCAAATATCCTGCCATGAAATTTATTTCTAAAACAACACTACCATAGTCATAGCTGTAGAAATAAGTATTTGACTTGAAATGCCAAATTCAGGAAGTTACATTCAAAGCTGACACACAAAGCCATGTGTTAAAAATTAAGTGTCAAGAGTAATTTTGGAGGTGAAAAGCTGCAGAGCACAAGTTTTATTGCCCCCTGAAATGAAAGAAATTCAAGCAGTCTGGTGAACAGAAGTTTGCACTGTAATACCATGGCATACTGCTATATTTATCACTAGGGTCCTGAACAGAGAGTCTACTGTACAATTACATGAGACATATCCCAAAATGCTTCCTAGCACTGAGGTCAGCTGTCACAGAACAACATTAACGGGAGCAAAACTTGTAACAGGTGACTGCTCTGGAAGTGCTTCCTGGGAATAGTCCCTAACCCATACTAATTCCAAAGCTACCACGCTGGGGCCAGTCTAACAGCAGAGGCAGCGGAGTTCCCACATCCAAAAACATTTCCTGCTGCTACCAAGTTTCCTGAGGTGCAGAACGCTGGTGTGCATGTTGGTAAAGACAAGCCCTTCAACTCAATACTGACTTTCTTGCTCTCTATTTAAAACAAAACAAAATTCCACTAAAAAAAAAAAAAAGTATGGGCCTAGATCAAAAAGACAACAGTCTGATACTCAATCACATGAACCTTCAAATGGCATTATGAAAATACAGCTGATTGATTTTGTGTTTTAATATCTGGCTCAGCAAGCACACATCATTTGGACAGCACCTGCAGATAGTAACAGTCACTCACTTGCAGTCTACTGCTTCTGAATTCTATGCACTGGTTACCTAATGAAAGCTGTAAGACCTTTCCTTTTCTGTAAGTATTTCATCCTTCTTTGGCCTGTTAGCCAGCTAAGCACAATGCAAATCAGCAAAAGCCACTGTTACAAAATCTCCTAAAAGAATTTAATGATAGCCCACAATTTTCTAAGAACTTTGTAAGTAACGTAATACCTATGGCAGCAGGCTTACAACCAGATCTCTCCTCAGTCTTCTTTTGTGCAGGAATATATATAAATTGTATGCTGCTGGCAATAACCGAAAACTAGTGAAACTGAAACGTGCTGTAACAATACAGCATGATTAACATGTTCTCTTACAAATCTTTTTACAACAGGTCTCCCAAAGATGTGTTCCATTTGTGTAAGGTATCCATAGGCCAGTGACTCCTGGGGTTTTCCGGGGGATCTAAAGGTGCGTGGGGCTAGAGAGCCTCTTGGACCACAGACCTGCCCAGACTGCAGCGAATGCCTGGTTACGCACCATCACCTCACCAGCCGCAGGCGCGAAGCTGCCGCTCCCGTTCTGCTTGTTCCTACTGATCTAACATTGGTACATAAAAACAACTACCATTTTAATTCCAAAGGATTTTCTGCACAGCATCGTATTGAATAAATAAAACTTAAGAAATCCAAAGGGTAAAGATCAGAAATGGACATGAAGCGTACTGAAAAACTCTTCTGGAATGAATCTTGCAATAGCAAAGCAAATCAGCATACTTCCAAAGGGAAAAGACACAACTGACTGGTACCGTCTGCGCACTAGGCAAAAGGTCACCAACAGGAACCCCCCTGCTGACATTCAGCAGGGAAGTTGTTTTCAGAGTGCACCCACTGTGAAAAATAAAAAGCTTCATGAAAAGCAAGGATCAGACAAGGGGAAGTGAGAACACCAAGGCCAAGGAGGCTGAAGCAGCAAGAGATCGGACAGCAAATGCAGAGCTAGCCGAAGGCAGCCTGGCTGATTTCTCTCCGTGACTTTGCAGTCACTAACAGAAGCGGCTAGGAGCTTCTGCCTTAGGATGGTACAAAGGGCTTGGGGATTACAGGCTTCTGAAGAACAGTTATTAAAGCCCTGGAGGGCCTTAGCCTTGGGAACCGAGAAAGTCAGCTGCCAAAAACCAGGATAAGCCAACATGGGAAATGAAGGAGGAAGCAATGAAAGCAAGTTGCATACGAACGACACAAAGCAACAGTAGAACAACACATGGATTTAAGAGAGAATTCTTATGCCTGGTAACTGCAATCACAAGAGAGCTCACAAGAGGTCACAGGTCCTTGGCCAGTCTAACCTGTTCTGTCTTTCAGCTTTTTTTGAGCCATCTGTTGAGAACAACTCTGTGCTCTAAAGCACGATTTTGAAATCAGCAGAAAAAACACAGTAAGACACTGAGTGAAGTTAGGAAGGTTGACTGTTACTACTGCCAGTCACTTAAAAAGTACCTCAAAGTTTGAATTGAAATCCATAGCTAAAATAAGGTATGGCCAACAGGGTCAAATACTTTGGCATTTCATGTAGCAGAAAGTTTACGGTACACTGAATTACAGTATCTTAAAATTTGTGTTTTGTCTTGCAAAATTTAATAACAAGCAAACTCAGAATTCTGACACTGAGATCAGTAGGTGGCTAAACTCAACGAAAGATGACAACCTACAACTTCCATTATTTCACTCAGATAAAAATAGGGACTGTGGATGTCCACTGATCTTTGGATATCTAGAAACTGTGAGGAATCAAGGTGAACCCTTGTGCCATGCACTGTTCTAAAACAGACAGATGCTGTCAATACAAATTTAGAGACTATACAAATTCTTTGCAGTATTTCCCTCTCCCTTACGTTAAACTGCCTCAGTCTTCTGAGAACTGAGTATCAGCCTGAGGTCATGTACCTGTTGTTAAAATAAACTAAGCTGCAGACTTCTGAGAAAAGATGCTCTTTACACCTAAAACTACTCTTCTGACTCTGACAGCCAGTTAAAAGCCTACAGGATGAACTGCCATATTACAACATCATTACTGAATTCTTAGGACTTTTCAGTTCAAAACCCTCTCTATTTTGAACACCTGTCTTTTAGGGAGTCTGCTGCTGCCTGCACACACTTAAACAATTTAACTTCATTGCACACTGTTAAGTTAGTGCTACTTACCTTTCCACACAACTGTCCTCACTTGCGTTTATCTCCTGTGCTTCTGAAAGTCTGAAAGCTCTACAGGTTGAAATATATTTACACCTCTCTACTTGCCCTGCTGTACCTAAGTAACAAACATCTGAAATTATAGCAACATATTCACATGGCTATGGAGTGCAGCTTCCCTGCACAATACAGAAAGAACTTGCTGTCTTCCTAAGCTCTGAATTTCTAACTTTGGACAGCTATATCACGATCTTGTTTTTATATTAAAATGTTTAGGCCTCAAATGGACTTAAATTTAATGGGGTGAGGGTGGCATCACTCTTCTACTTGGATGTTACATTCCAATTTGGTTAATAGCTGGCTTTAAGCAAAACACACAATTTTAAATAAATCAAAGTATAAAAACCTCATCTTGGTATCAAAACTCAGATGTGAATGTTTTCCTGTTCATTCCTTATAAGAATTGTTATTAGAATAAGGACAGCAAAAAAGAAGCAAATGTCAAGATTTTTCAGCAATTTAGAACAGTACAACACTGGAACAGCTTGACAGGCTGGAGAGGTTTCCCCAGAAAAAAATGTGAGGCTGAGCCACAAAGGCTAATAGTCCCATGTACCTTTATGCCTAAATGTAGTAAACTCTCATGTTGAAACTACCACCTATCATCACTTTGTTGTTGGACTTCATCATGCTGTATTCTGTACCAGTTAGTCATGTACTAGACAGAACCTCACTAAAATATTTACAGAAGAAATGAGTGGCATAGCATCAACGCCGCTTGGAAAGCCATTCCTTGTTCTGTGTGAAGTCACAGAAAATTATAGCAGCTAGTACTCTCTGATGTGGAATACGTTCACATGAACAAAGAGATACACAAGGAGGTGACAAGAGACAAAAAAAGATTAAAACCTATTACTCTAAAAATGGAAGGAGTTTTTACAGAAACAGCTAATGGAAGGGAGGTAAAAAAGGGTTATAATAGAATTATAAATAATTCTTTTCAGAGGAGGTGGATGCAGGGGTAAGAGAATTAAAAAGAAAAGAAAAAGAAAGGACACAGCAGTAATTGATGTCTCTCTCTCAGCCAGAGAAATGACCTGTCAGGTAGGTCTGAGAGCCAGAAAGCCAGATGCAACCCACGCGTGCAGCACTGGAATGAGAGTTCTGCAGAGAGAGCCTCCTGATCCAGACAGTTTCAGGGGTGTAATTCTGGCAGCTCACACTTCCATCTCCCTCAGCCAAGATGATGTACAGAAAGCATGAAGGAAGAAAGAACAATATGTAGCTTTACAACCCTAACAAAGCCTAGAAAGTCAAAAGATTAAAAGAAACGTTCCAATCACTGCAACGTGGCCTGGGAAACTGCAGAGAGGAAAGCACATCACAAAAGCTTGTGAGTTTTGTTTGAAAACCAAAGGAATTCATGAGTTCTTATCTGCACTGTCATTCCTACCAGGATCCTTAGTAAGCGTACAGCAACTTCACAGAGGATTCATTTTTTCTTTTCCCCTGTTGCCTAGGCACAAACCTGAATTACTCTCTGCTGAACTAGCCTGCCGAGGTATCTTATAACACCACGCAATTCCATTCTCTAGCTTTATAAGGACAGTAACAAACATGGTTTACATATCGCCTAAGCCATTCCTTCCTTATCATTCCTCTTTCCTTTCCTCCCTTCCCAAGACAATCTCTTCACACATTTGTGAAAAAGGAAAATCAGATGTTTATAATGCAAGTGCTAATACAGGATGTTAAATTTCAGTTTTGTCCTGTACCCATAGATTAGCTAATTGGGAAAACCAATCTCTCCCTAAACTGCTCTTTGATGCTGAAGAATTCAAAAGATTATGTGCATTCAGATGACAAGGCTGACTACATACGGAAAGAAATTCAATATGAGAAGTATACAGATAAGAAATTCAGAAAGTACAATACCAGATTAACAAAACATTCAGAATAGATCAGAGTCTATTAAATATTAATTAATATTATGTACCATTAAGTCTCACAAATCTGGGCACTGTTTCCACTGTATCCTCATCTGTCACTTTGCACAATACCTGTATGTATACGGTTCATTCGTAACTTTACCTGGGCTCCTAGAATTTGTCTACAACATTTTGTGAGTAGTATTAGGGCTCAAGCTCGTGAACAGACGGAGAGAGCAAAAGCAGCAGCAAATGCTTTTTCAGACAGCGTTCCTGCTAAGGTTGCAAGAAAGTACAGGCTGTGGCAGGTGCTCTGCCACCTTAACATGCGCAGTGTCCCACAAACACCACTTCTGGGCACCGAAGCCAGGTCTGAAACTGGGTCTAATCTGACTTCATTCCCCAGAGTGGATCAGTACTGCCTTGTACAGTGATTTTGGCTACTGCTAACAAGCCAGCCTGCCATGACAGCAGTAAAGAAAAAGACAGCATTCTCATTCAATTCTTTGCTCATCTAGACAAGATGTAGACAACCGAATACATCACACAGTCCTGAACAAGTCACACGATTGTGCTATAGAGTAAATAACATTTGTTCTGTTTCTTCAATCTTTTCCTGTACTCTAACCTTGCACATAACCATACCAGGGCCATAAATCATACTTTCCCAACGTTTTAGTACTGTCAAGACGCTTCTTTTCTCAAATGTGAACAGTAATGATCCTAACTTCATGAACCATCTAAAAGCTTGGAATTTTCACAGTGTTATGTATCGCCACACAGGGCAGTGACAGCTACGCATCTAATTCTATTAATCACCAGTTTATTTCAATTGCAATCATTTCAACTTTTGTTAAAGGTTTCAGGAATTTTAAAGACCCAGATTTTTCTCTTTCAATAAAATAAAACAAACATTTTTATGCTACTAGAGACTTAAATTCTCTGTTTAAAACATTATGACTGTTTTTAGGCTGCTACTCCATGATTTCACATGCAAGTTACATAGACAGTGGTCACTCTTTTAATCTATCCTAGTAACTGAAATATGTATTAATCACATAGATGTGCCCAATTCAGGACCAAGACAAAATCTCGGTTTATGTAGTCTTTGGAATAAGGTCTAGTGACCAGAAAACAGGCCAGAATCAGAACTCAAGTACTGACTCGTCATGTGGCCTTGGCAAACCAATTAGAGGGCCAAAACAGTCTGTCTCCCGGAGACTTACCACGTGCAAGATCACTCATGCTAGGAGCAGTCTCTGCATTTTGACTCTGGAGATGCTCCGTGTCCCTGTGTGACTCCTGGGATGGAGGTACCGAAGATGCTGAGGAGGAGGAGGATGAAGAGGAAGAGGCTGGTTTGGATTTGGACTGCAGATCATTCAGTCTCAGGAGATTTTCAGGAGTCACAGGGTCTGGATTCACTGGGGTAGGATGCAGCGCTGCTGGTATTACTGGGAAGAAGCTCTCTCTGTTGTCCTTTGTATGTTTTGGGGTTGTGGGTGTTTCTCCCATGGACTACATAAAACAAAAAAGGACAGGCAGAGACAGTGAGAAAATACCTGCCAGTAACTATGCATATGCTACCTGCTTCGGTCACAACTGCAGGCAGTACAACTTTTTGTAAACAGAAAACACCCTCTCTAAAGCAAATTTAAACATCAATCACTAAAGAAATCTTTCTCCTTTAAATATTATTTTGCTGTTTTTTACCATCTATTTATCAAAGTAGCATTTGAACATTTATTCATATTCACATTTACAATGCATTATGTATCAAATCCCTCACAACATAACGTACTTTGCCGAACTCCATCGTTAACCATGAACTACAAACTCTTGTGAACAGACACGTTTCTTTCACTTAAAAATACGTTGACAAACCCTTGACCTGAACACACAGATCTGCAGTGCTTCAAGAGAATTTGCAAATTATTAGAAGAAATTATTCTTAGTGAATGATGCGAGAAGAAATGGAGAAAGCAGAAAAATGTATTTGCTTGCAAAATAAGTGATCAGCCTAACCCAAAATCATAAATTTTCAATAACCGCAGAACTGAGTGACACTGGTGTCCAACTTGGAACAATGGTCTGGAAGATTTGTTGCCTTTGCAGAAGTAACACTGGTACTAAGAGCGACACTTTTCTCCAAAGCAAGAGCTAAGAATCTAATACGGGTTCATTAATTGTATCGGTAGAAGGGTGACATAAATTCACCAAAGAAAGGAACAAAAGTACCCATAAAATGACTACCTTCTCTATAATTTTTATCAGCAATCACAAAGTATTCTTGCCTGTGAGGCCACACAATGCATTTATTTCATGCTCTTTACAGTTTTCATTTAATGGAGCCTTATTGGACCGTAAAAGATATGGTTGAACAGAATCCTCAACTGTTTAATTGTCTGTCTCATACCTCTACCATGAACAAAAACTCATTTTAACCATGGTGATAGTGTATGAGTGTTTGAAATAGAAATAAAGAGTTCCGCTGTCAGATGTAAAATCAAACTGGGCCCTAATGTCCTAGATAACCAAAGATTCATTACAATGCCAGAAAAGTCAGCAAAGTTTCACTCAGAGAACAGAGTAAGTTGCAGCTGGAGAAATTCCATACTTAAAATTCAAAGGTGGAAAGCACACAAGCATATTTTTAAAAAAATAATTGGTGGAATGTATTTTTAAAGTTCCTGAACTTGATTAATCAATCTCTAAAAAGCATACGATTAAAACCTGCTAGTCTATGTGCACAGAAAAAAATAAAATATAGCAGCTATATTCACAATTACCATACTGGATCAAAAAAGGTCTATTTTACTTCTGAAAGCAGCAAGTTTCTGATGTTTAAAGCATCAGTTCCAAAACTAAAGGTCTCAAGATGTGCAAATGGGATCACACAAACCTGAGGGAAACTAAACTGCAGAAGAAAGCCTTAAACCAGAAGTGAGACCACTAGTGGAAATGTTTTCAGTTGTGATTTAGAACAAAAACCTTTCACACCCATGCACTTCATTGACTTGCATAATACATTATGGAGAACCTGAAATTTCAGTGCTTGTATTGTATCCAAAACTTTTTCAGCAGAAATATATGACAGTACTACTAGTTTGGTACACATTTGTTTAAAATATATCTGCACCTCAAGCTGTATTTCTATAAAAATGCAGCTATTTCCATAGACAGAAAGAGGCTATTTGGAAAGTAATTCAGCAATATTTGGATGGTACTCAGAAGAAAAATTATTAGTGAGAGAAGGAGCACAACATCATGGAGTAATTCCTGCTGGAAGGGACCTCTGGAGGTCTCTAGTCCAGCTTCCTGCTCAAAGCGGAGCTGACTTCAAAGTTAAATCAGCTTACTGAGGGCCTGTGTCCAGCCCAGGTCCAGATATCGCCAAGGATGGACATTCCACAACTTCTGGGCCCCTGTTCTAGTGCTGTATCATCTTCACAGTGAACATTTTTTCCTATCACTTCATCCAAATTTCTCTTGCTGCCACTTTAAACGCTGCCTCTCATCTGGTTCCTTCCTCTCTGCTGAAGACAGCAATTCCATACCCCCACCCTCCATTAGTCCTCTCCAGCACGAAGCAACCCAGCTCTCTGGGACTTCAGTACCATAAGCAAACACTGTTGACCTGTGTTCAACCTCTTGTCCAGGGTTCCAAATTTTTTTTTGGCAGAGCTGTTCCCCAGACAGTTACGTTGAACATGGGTCATTCTGCCCCAGGTACAGGACTCTGAATCTCTCTTTGCTGAACTTTCACGTAGTTCCTGTCACTGCAATTCTCCAGTCTACTGAAGCTCCTCTGAAGGACAGCCCTGCTCTCCAGCATACTGGACCATGCCCTCCAAGTTGGCGGCACCACTCCGACTCACTAAAGGTTCACTCTGTCCCATCAAACCAGGCATTAGAGAGGATGACGCCCTAGTACAAGTTTCTGAGGAATGCCGCGGGGAACTGGCTGCCGGGTAGAATCCCAGTGGTTGGCCACAACGTGTAAGCAGGCAACGGAGGCAGTGACAAACCCTGAAAAGAGCAAGGCCTTCTTGTAAGTTGTAGATCAAGTACACAGGGAGAAAAGGCTGAGACTGAAACAACCCTTAACAGTATACATAGATGGAACTAAATACAAATCTCATTTCTCTCAAAGTAAAGATGCTGTATCAGGGACAAGAAAAGTCCGGTTTTATTTTTAATTGGTTCCTCCAGGTGAAACTGTGGTTTGGCAAGATTTTTTTTTTTTTTTTGCAGAGAATCAACCTGCCTTATAAAGAGAGTAACATTTTATTTGCACAAAAGAATAAAGCTGAAACTAACACAATGTTTCTGTCTCAGTAAAACCGTAACTAAAGATTCTACTGTGTAGTCAAAAATTGCAGCCTTATATCAAAGGATGGCAACCAAAGAAGATTTTCGTATTTATGGCTTTAAAGGGAACCTTCCAAATGTGACGTGCTGAAGAGTTGCCTAAGGTTTCTACAAATAGACAGGTTCTTTTCAACCCAAGGAAACAGAGACCTTGAAAGGAGAAAAAAAACCTCTCAATGACTTTTTCTCAAAAGAGGGAGGGGGTAGAAGAAAAAGGAGAAAGCTACATTTAAAATAAGAGTCAAAGCACTAAAAAACTCCCACTGTTGACTACTGTGTATTTTGCCACTCACACAGCCCTAACAAAAGGGATTTAAACCCACTTCATATGTTTTACTAGACCCAGAAACTAAAGAAAACCCAGAAGCTGTAAGCAGCAAGCTAAACGGAGCACCAGAGTGAGGCATATGTTCTTTTCTCTAAAATATTTCGGTTTTAGTGTAAGGGCAAGAATTCCAGCACCTCTGACAAGTAAGCTATGCTATTCACAAAACCCAAGTCAGGGCAACGTCACTAACCACACTGCTCAAGGCTTATGGGGCCACATTTTGTCATCCTGCAGGTGACTGCCTCCAGGAAATCACTATTCTGTAACACCACATTTGAGAAAAAAACCCAGAAAAAACTCATTACAGGAAGTCTCAGATTTGCCAGACGTACTTTATGTTCCTTTATATCTACTGCTATACCAGCAGTAAGGCACAATCAAGGTTATTTTCCACAAACACAGAGCAGGAAACTGAGAAGCCGTGATAATCCCTTACCAGTGTTTTATGTGGTTCCTCATTAGGAGATTTTTTTCAGTTTTTACTTTGTTGTGGCACAAAGTCAAAACTACAGAAATTCTCCTTCCCCCTCTCCAACCCACCACACTGTGCTGCAACTGAAATATGGTAGCTTTGTTACAAAGTGGCTTTAGCCACCAAGAGGAAATGAATCTTTTCTTACATTGATGACGATGCTACTCAGAACAAGTGCATATGAATAAAATATGATGAAAACTCGTTTATCTGCCTTCTTCATACCTTTCCTTGTAATTACAGGTTCATCTAGTCAAGATTCAACTTCCATCTGGACTTTAAAAACAAAATGAAGCATTGAAGAGTGTGCAGCACTACTTTTGTCTTGACTACTATGCTGTCAAAGTGCATGGAAGAAACACTTAAGGGTTATTAATATCCAAACAACATGTCACAGATAGTGAGAAAAAAAAGTCCATTACTTCCATAAATACCTGCTATCTTATCTGCTCTTCTTTAAATTACTTTATATAAAATTTAAATGAATAATCAGCATGCATGTTTGCATGAACTGTGACCTTTTCTGCCTTATGCAGGTGTCCAAATCAGTCTCCTTATCTGCTAAAACCGTGACTACTTCAGCATACTGCTCCAAGAGATCACCCAGCTTCACAGAGGATACAGACAAACCCTTTCCATGTTAAAAGCAGGCTTAAAAAAAAAGTAAAAAGAAAAAATGCAGGAAGGCCAACACTGGAACAGCCTTCCACCAAGAAAAGCAGCAACAAAAGTTCAGAATTTTTTGACAGATGTTAGTGGAAAAAATAGCTCCCTACAGTTTCGCAGTGAGGCACTTCAGTAATGAGACAAAAGTAGCAGCAAAAAGAAATGATGCATTAAGATAAAATATGAGAAAATTTCACTTCATAGACTATCTGCAAAATCATAAGCCAGACAACCTGACCAAGGGTTTATTTTTACTTTCTTCATTATTGTTTTCAAAACGCATTTTGAAAAACAAAGAAATCCTACAGGAACCTTCCTGATACCCCTTCTGGAATGGTACACTGCTCTGGGGCTGTGGGGAAAAGTGACAACCAAGTGTTCCATAGAACGGGAAAGTGACAGTCTTCCCAACAGAAGTTTCCTAACAAAAGATGCTGGCACTGCAACTGTTACGTAACATGTTCTTGTTGATTTTGTAAATTATTCCCATGTCTGAGCTTAGCACCCCTGTGCTCTGAATCCGCCCACAAAGAGAGGTGCGTCTTTTTAAAAAAGAATACCAGCACATCACTGCAAAGCCTGGAAGCTGTCACACAAACTGGCTGAACAATATGCCATCCACGTTCCACAATATTATCATTCCAACTTCTGTTCAGTATTGTGTTTTAATTAAACTATGCCTACATGAATATATTTTTTTCTCTCCATCTCTCTGCAGCAATATTTGAAAGAAATCTTCTCCAGAAGTCTTCTTCAAGGTACAAGAACTAGCACCAATATCCATGATCCAGATTCTGAAGGTGGTCATATCTCCCAAGATTACAGCTTTATAAACAGAAAATAACGAAGGTTTATATACATATGATTGAACCGCACTCCAGCTTAAAATCCTCCATTTACACAAATGCACGTAGGGGCTTAATGTCCTGCTCTACACAGGCAGCCACATTCCAGCAATGCTTCCATACACAAAAACATCATTATTGGACCAAGAGATAAGGTAGTAGGATGAAAAACATTGATAGTTTGTCTTTGTAAAAGATAAAAAGTGACTTTTCTTTCCTTCATGTTCACTTAATGATTGCTTTCTGCAGGAGACAGAAGGAGGAGAGCTGTTAATTATATCAAGAATACACCTCCAGGATAGAGTGAGAGGGGGATGCCATGGCAACTGGCAAATGCAACAGTGAACAAAATGGTCACCCTTTGGTAGGAGTGAGACCATGAAAGAGCTCGTCCTTTTGTCCCTCCTATCCCCACCTCCTCCTTCCCCCTCCTTTGTTGTCATCTTTGCTGCATTAATAAAGCATATAGTCAACTCAGGAAAAACAACTTTCTCTGTAAGCAGCCTCTGACGTCTTGATGTTCAGGAAGAAAAGATGAAAATTAGCAGCATGTGGGTGGAACAAAAAAGGGGGGAAACACATGAGGTAGACCTAGAGATTATTAATTTCTAATTATTTAATATTTTACTTATTTCCTCCCACCCCCAGCGAAGTGCCTTCACAGAAGGCTTTTAGCTGTTTCTTGAAGAGAACAGCTTGGTGGTTTGTTGTTTTGTGTTTGTTTTTTTTGTTTTTTTTTTAAAGTGAGAATTCAAGAATAAAATGCTCTAGACATTCAAGGCAGTTCAAACAAGTCACTCTCAACTCTTCTCCTTGAGGAAAAAAGCCTAGAAGACCACGTCACTGCAGTGCTGACTGCATTCCACAGCAGAAAGGGAAAAATCCCCTGAAGTGCCCTCTAGCTTCACTCATGGAAGACAATCCTTTCTGTCCCAAATAAAACGTCACATTCACTGCAAGGTCCAACACAGAGCTCATCACTAGACTGATGCTCCAGAGCCAGTCTGAGCACTCCTGAGGTTGTGCATGGTTGGAGCTACAGACCCCCAGTATAGCAAGCCTGTGGTCCCCTAAAATTCTTCAGGCTGCGGTTTAAGATTACCCATTGCCAGCCCTGGGGAAGAGTTAAACAAGACCTCAGTTACCTGCTTTGGAACTAGAGTAGGGCAGTAACAGTAGCAGTAGAACAGTGCTTTTACATTACAGAAGCAGCCAAACTTTATAAAATCAGGGATCATGCTGGCAGCCCGCCAGAGGCCTGAAAGGCACGGCTGATTTGCATACTGATTGTGCCTTTGTGTTTATAAAAAAATTTACTTGTTTTGATTCTAGTGGCAGCTTCTTCATGAAGCATCACGTTTAATTAGATCTGACACTGAAAGCTGCGGAAGAGTTTTGACTGCAGGTTTAGAAAGCGAAACAAGGAGAGCACTCGGAATTCGGCACCAGCCGGCGGGAGAAGGTGGTCATGTATGTGTTACTTTGGAAAAGGCGACTGAAGCCAAGGGTGAAAGGGAGGATTTGATCAGTCAGAACGGTGCAGGGAGAGCCTGAGGTTTGGCAGCTGGAGCAGGAAAGGGTGGCTGAAATCATCTTTTCTCTCCCTCTTCAGGGATGGAGTTGGTCCCAGAGCAAGGATTTCTTGGCTAAGGCAGCAGTGAGACTTAAATAACTCAGCAATGTTGAAACAGTCCCTTCTCATGACATTTAGATGATATACAATACTGCGAGGAGCCAACAGAAATTTCAGCTGCTACAACACTACCCATTACTGGGGCTTTCTACATACAGTCCCATATTCTCAAGGGTCACAACACAGGACTAGAGACTCAGTGGCATTTTGGAACTTTGCCTTTCAACACTCTTGTATCTTTAGAGATGTTAAATCCAGCCCTCTGTGCAATGTTGATGTCTGCAATGTTTTAAGCTATTTGTTTTACATAAAGTCATTTCTCAGGATTGGCGATACACAGTATACCCTAACACACAACCACAAAGTTTTATCGGTCCTCTTTAGGCTACCTGTCGTGACAGTTTCAACACTGGTGAAAGCTGTAATTTTAGTATTAAGGCATTCAATATCAAGTCCACAGTAATAAAAATACCTTTTCAAATTGCAAGTCAAGAAAACGAGAAGACGTGCATTCTTAGACTGAAGTACCTCCACATGCATTAACAGAATGTCCTGTGCACTATGAAGCTTCATTCTAGCTTGTGCTACAATAACTTCACCATGCCGACATGTCCTTAACAGTATCACAGACATCATCATTATCTATAAAATGAAAAATTGAATATGGCCAATTTTAGGCAGTCAGTGGAAAGGCTTATTAGGAGTTCTCTAACCATCTAGAGGCCTCGCAACTCCTTGCTGCCAGCACATCCCCTCCTTGGTCCTTAGGACCACACATTTAAGTATAATGCTATGTCAAGGTCAGACTAGTCTGCCTCTTAATCTTTCATTCTCCCTCAGCAAGGCCTCCTTGGTATTCCATTTGCAGAGACCATTAATTTCACATGAAAATCATAGTTGGCCAGACTAAAAATGTATCTTACAACTCAGAGCAATAGCTGACTGCCTTCAGGATCTCCGCAAATCTTTTTGATAACATTCTCGGACTGAGAAAAATCAAAGAAAAGAACAAGCATCCTTCAAAATGCTGCTTGACTACAAAGTGAATTAATCTCTAGTGTAACTTTAGTAACTTAGCTACTAATGACACAATGACCACTACTGGATAGCAATTTCAGCCCATATATATCAAAAATCTTGCTCGTAATTGAGAACTTAAAACAGAAAAGGACAAAAAGAGGAGGAACGACTGTCAGTTGCACCTGCTCTCCAGCCCGGTGTGCTGCACGGCCATACAAATGCCTGTGCCAGCAGAGAGGAACACAGAACATGGCACAGGAAGGAGCAGCCATGAAGGAAGCAGGCTTACTTCTCCTAGCAGCAGTTCTCACGTTAAAGTGCTGATTTAACTGTGCTATGTTCTTATACTGTGATTCACCATCACATCTTCTAGAGGATGTTACTTTAAACAACAACGAAAAAATTCAGAAAATTCCAACACCATCACAACTCTTAAGTTCACCCAGAACTACTCACTGTCTTCCCTCAGTTGCAAAAAGCCCATCAGATGAGATGGGCTGCTGCTCTCCCACCTCTTCCAGTTGCAGGACTACTCACTTCATGACTTCAAAAGTAATTAAATGTCTTTAGAGTCACAATCCCACTCCTGATGGGTCATTACTAATCATTACACACTTCTTTGGAAGCTGCCATAGTCTGAACATAATTAGTCTCTGGAACTTTAGTATCTTATTTTTAAAAACAGTGCAATAGGCTAAAGGGTCAACAGGCAATACTAGAAAATGTGAATACTTGAGAAGACATTTTGTTAAATCCTCAGCATATATTAGTTTAGCCACATGAACAACTCAGCAACTTCTACAAGAGCAGTTAAATATGTAACAATTAGAAAAACAAAAAAGGGCTGATGATTACGCTGTTGTAACAGATAAAATGGCATTTATTTTCAACGTGTTTGCTGGGCAATCTTCTGCAACACTGAAAACTGATCAGACAATATTGCCCTTGTCCTCTTAACTCTGAGCATATGGTAAGAAAGATAAACACTGATCTTAATGCTGTTGTTTAAGAATGTTACATCACCACTCTAGATTTTGAACCAAAGTGTGCTGAACTTGATGAATACCTCACTTTTAAAAATTATTGTTATTCTTATTTTGGAATACTGAAGGAAGTCTCCCAGCAACTAACATTGAATATATTTTTATATCAATTACTGGAATCTTGTCCATTATGCTACTCTGTTTCCACACACCATAAAGGATTTTCCTTTTTATTACAAGTAAAAAAACTGTGCACATTTTTAGTGATCCATCCCCTTCCCCTTCCCCTCCCCCCCTTTCACTTTCACATTAGATAGTGTTACAAGCTCAGATTTTACTTTGTCATTATGGTTTAACAGTAAATACTCATTACAGTAACACTGAACCTAGCCTAACAAACACAGCACTAATTATTCATAAAGTTAAAATCTTCTCCCCCATGAATATGGTAATATACATGGATTAATTTACGTTGTATTTACTAGCAGCTTTTTCAAACTCACAAGCCTCTCACTGGTTGCCTCTTGAATGACTGTTTCAGGTCTTCAGCTGCTTCTGCATTAGACATCAAAAACCTCAAGGCCCCCATTAGCAGGATTTGGTAAAGCAAAATTGTGTTTGCTACAGGAAAACATCAATTACTCCTGAAAGTAAGAGTTGGATCCATTTAAGTTTGAGATGTTTAATTGGTAAGATGATGCTCAGCTGATTTTGTTGAGCTGGTAAGGTTCTTCACCAGACTAGAGCTCTAATGGTATAGTATTTTATCCAAGCCTGTACCGAGGTACACCTTTCTGTTAAAAGGTAATGCAGTCTAAGCACAAGCATACTGTTGCATCCTGTAAAGATGTTAAGAACACCTGAACTAGGAACAGCAGCCACACTTATAAAGGACGCCCTTCTGAAACACAATCTCCTGCCCCTGGCACGAGCAAGGTATGTCACCACCCTGTGCAAGATCTCATGACAGAATATCTACATTAATTTCTTTGTTGATGTGTCATATTTTAACAGAGAATATTTCAATTTCAACACTTCTCCAGCAGTGCAGGGACTTATCGTGGCAAGGTTTTGTACCACCATCTTTTTCTGCCTTCTCCAAAGCTGGGGGCCAACCTTTCTACGACACTTCCACATGCACTTAGCTGTCTTTGTAGAAGATGCTAGAGTCTCATTGGCTCAATACAGGTTAACACTGCATCAGTCACGGGGACTAGAGGACTTACGAAATCAAATGAAAGGGTCACAGTATTGCCAAGCTATTAAAAAGATTAGATCTTATCACAGAAGTGTAACAACCCACTTGGTAAACAAAATTTGACAAACTGCTGTATTGTTTCCTGCTTATGCCTGAAGAGGTATATAAAGAGATTTCAGTGGAGTCGTTAAATATTTAGGTTAAAAACTCTGACTGGTCTGGAAGAAAGCTGAAAAGCCGAAATTCACATAATTCCTAATTTTAGCAGCAAGTTCATAAAGAAACCATATACTGCCTGGAACTGTAAAATACAGCAGCCAGCAGAGAAAGACATACATCACAGTGCGTTTTGTGTTTATTTTATTTTTTTGCCTGTCAATTTCTTGGGAGAAGCGACTGAAGAACCAGAGGCCCTGTAAACCTATTCAAACTATCCAATAATAAAGCACTTCTCTGGGCTGCAGCAGCTCTATACATGATGTCATTTGTTTACAGAAGGCAAATACTTGCCAATTTTAAATAAAACAGGATTTAGTCTGTTGAAAACAGACAGATGTCTACAAGACTGGCTATTCCTCTGTCTCCACGCTAATTCATAGTGTTACATTAGCAGTGGGGCAGCTTCACACAGTTTACAAGATCTTGCTAGAAACAGACGAAAAGGAGACTGCAGTATGTAATAATCTCATTAGCTGGGACTACTTCCTATAAGGGAATGCTTACAAGCTTCAACGTGCATCGTGTTAAGAGAGGTATGTTTTATTTCAAGCAATTTAACAAGAAATCTCGTAACTTCCAGTGCAGTTTAATACTAGCTCACCTACTGTATCTACTTTCAAGATTAGTCTGTGTGCAGGTTATTCACCATTCTGATGTTTTGCCACATGCCTGAGTAACTGTTGACTTTGCTGGAAGAACTGGCATAGCAATCGCATAGCCAGAATCTTCCAGAAAGCCGTGTGTGGAACTTGGCTGATATATGTGAGTTTGTTCAGTGTTTTTTAAAAAGATTAATACATCCAAAAAGCAAACAGTAATGTCACTTTGTAAAGAAGCTTATCAGCAAATTCCATCTGGAACCTTTCACAAAAGTCACAGAAATATCTGCTTTTCCTGAAGTGGCAGAGCAGACAGCACTAAACCTTCTCACAGGAGCTGACCGACAGCCTCAATTTTCTTCCGCTCCACTAGGCGGAAAAAACCTAAAATGAAGATCTCTCAACTCTACACAATACAGAAGGTTCACCTTGTAAATTCTTCTACCTACTAACCAGCACCTCTAACACGTTGCACCGAGAAGTATTTGTCATCTTCGTTAACACACTGATGGGAGGAGCAGGCAATGTGCATTATTTGAGGTTAGGCTGAAAAGATCTGAACAACAAAGGCAGTGTTCTGGCAACAGACACCAGATTTGATTCAGAAACCAGAAGAATTATCTGGAGGTTTAACAAATGCATTGATTTTGAAAAACAGGTGAGATAGGTGTTCAAATCCTTTTCACACTAAGACAATACTTAACTTGGTAACATCAGAGATGTACCTCCTCAAAAGCTTATGTTTTTTGCAAAGCAGACTTGGGTGTATTTTACAGAAGAAAAGTCTCATCTAAATTTGGAGGATGCAGAGAAATTTTGAAAGTCCTTCCATTTTTATGAAAATTATTGCCTAGGCAAAGAGAAACAATCAAGTGATGGAGAAGCAGGCAATTCTCCTCCTTCCTGCAACCATAATACTTTTTTTCTGGTAACTGGCTAGATGCAATGCCATGTGTGGATATCTCCAGACCAGTCATAGCACACACTCCTGGTATACTTCTACTGGGTAAGACATGTGATAGGAAGATGAAGTTACAGGAGATGATGAGAGGATGAAGTAAGAGAAGAGATACTTCAGGGACAGAAGCAACAAACTGCAGAAAACCAGGATAAATTTCTGCAGCTCATAAAACAGGTTTGCTCAAGACATTTCTGAAAGAGCTCTATACTTTAAACTGGTACTGAACACGATTCAACATATTCATATAGTTATCTACCTTTCTTGTACAGAAAACCGTAGAGACGCTTCCTGGTTTACACACTTAAGGATGATACAGACCACCACTTGTGAAACACACAAAGACAACAGAAGGTTTCCAAGCTGCATTCCAACAGATTTTTTTCAAATATTTTTAGACAAATACTATTCTAATTACTTTCTGAGTGCTAGCAATCAGTAACACAGACTACATTTTCATAGCATAAAACATGCAGAAAGCCACTAACAGTACTAAAACATAGACTATTAACTAGGAACATAAATTTTTCTTCAAAATGTATTTTATCTTCTAGTCAAAATCTGCTCAGTAACTCTTCATTGTGTGCTGGTGGCAAAAAATTACAGCAAGTACAGAAGTAGAAAATATCTTGGTGCTTTCAACTGATGGCTTGCTGGCAAAATGAATGACCACTAAACAAGTCATTTATCCAGTTTTCTTCTTGGCTTTGATTTCACATTAAAGACTGATACATGACCACTCCTCTAAAGCTCTGTAATTGCTTGCTTGATAAACCCAGAAACTACAAGCTAAAAACAAACTGAGTAATATAACAGAGTTAAAATCAAATTCTCAACCATGCAAGCTGAGAGAAAAGATATATGGTATCTCTGGAGCAGAGTGTAATGTTAGCAAGCAAAGAGCTGATGAGGTTGTTAGCCCTGAGGGATCAGAGAGAAGTCATTACTATCCACGAAATGCTGAGGAATTATGTGGATGTTAAGAAAATTGTAGTGTGCCATAAATGTTTCAGTTCGAAGACTGCCTGGGGTTTCTCGAAAAGCTTTTGGGCATGTAAACTGTCCTTCGAGTCTGACACAAATGACCCTGACAAAAGGGATGAACTCCCTACACTAATGTTGCCCAACTTATTTTAGATGACAACAATACAAGGAAAGTAGATATTTCTAATTGCTGCAAACACTCGGCAACAGACCTGATCATACAGACTAACTAACAAAAGCTTGTTACAAGCAGCCAGGGACTTCACAGAACTTACCTGTTTCTGTGCTGATGCTCCCATATGCACCTGGCAAAACTTGACTGCCTGTTCAAGTGCTGCTTCTTCATCCACCTGAACACAGAATCACACCTAATGAAGTTGTAATTACTTAGCTCATCTATAAATCCAATTAAATTCAGATGAAATGGGGCCATATAGCATGGGAGTAAGGGACAGAAGCACACTTCTACAGCCGAACAGTGATTTTAAGTTATTCAGGAGTATACATTCAGCAGTACACAACTCTCAATTCACACTAACATTTAGCATGAACAAACCCCACATAATTGGTACTATAGCTCTTAACTGATTTCAGACATTTAGTTCCAAAACATGGAGGGTCCTACTTTTCTACCTGTGCCTCCCCAGGAGTGGTCTTGTCAAGAGAGCAGTTCTTTGGGAGATACTTATCTTCCCAACTTTTGAACTGATATAGGGCCTATTTTATACTGCTGGGTTTGGCAATTACTGTTATTCTACAATCATATCTGAGGTCACACAGAGAAATTACAACTAATGATAAAATACTTTACCTGTTTAATCAGCATGTATGTTTCAGACATGATCTTCTCAATTTTACCCAGGTCATAGGCCATAACTTTCTGACCTTGCTGCCATACTCGATACGCATCAAGCAGAAGTGTTTTCCCAGACTCCACATCCTCGAGTAATTTCCTCTTCCTGCTGGTTCTCTGGACAGGTTCTTCTGTAGGTACTGCTTGAGCTATTCCTTTAGCTGCCTGCTGCTGATGTTTTGAGCTGATACTTAGCTCTTCCAAAGAAAGTTCTGGAGTCCGGCTCTCTGGAGCTCTCTCCTTTGAGTTCCTGCCAGACTGAAGAAGGTCTGGCTCACTACGTTTACACGAAAAATCATTTTTTTCAGGGTCATTAGAATATCCATCAAGATCCATAGGCTCAACTGAACCAGGCCCATGGAGCTCTTTAATTTCCCTGTCATTCTTGTCCTCTTGTTCCAATACGTCCATAGCATTGGGAATTTGTTCCTGGGTCACCTCCTTTACTCCATTTTCAGTACTATGTGCTACTCCATCTGATAAAACGGGCTTTTTGGGAAGGACATCTTTCCCCTCTTCAGCGCTGGTTTTATTAGAGACGTCTGTTGTCATTCTTCCCGAAGCAATGTTAGAAGACTTGGAACTCTGATCTTCTGAGACCTTAACAAAAAGAAGTCATTCGCCTTTGTTCTTATTGAAATCAGAAAGCATCTGAGCACAGCTATGATTACCATGAATATTGACAATGAGTACCTTTACATTACTGCCTCTTCTGAAGAAAATACATTTATTCTGTGTTCAGTCTTGTTTGTTCCTGATATATTAATTAATCCAAGCCACAACTCTTACAGTAAAAGTATTTTAATCAGTGAAAATACCACCGAGAAAACAACAGCACAGGCTGAACCAAAGCTGCAATGTTTTTTCCCTCCCCTACTACTTCAGTCTGTACTATGGGATCCAACTAAACAAAATACGACGTTTTAACAGTGCAAAATTTTCTTTCAGTGTATTGAAATCAAAACTGAACCTGTTTCTTCTGGCAGCTGCACATCAACCTCAAATTCAAGAGTCTCCCCTTTGGTTGCTCTCACATAACTTTCTTGTTAGTATATCAAGAAGCATGCTAAACTCTGCTACAGTGTTTTAATTTTTGTACCTTTACTTTGGTGATGGTCCTGTTCTTTCAAAAATTGCTAATGATACAATTCTTCCATCCAGATTTATGAACAAACTATTTCATATACAAAGTTTCGGTGTTCTTAAGGATGCTGTCATTTAATTTGTGAAACCTAAACTCTGTTAACTTGAAAAACCCTTAGGAAGAAGTTCTTCCTTGAATGGGCTTACCAAATAAACTTCCGATTTCTAGTTATCTTAACCTGGAAATCAATTAGTCTCTATATAACTTCTTAAAATTAAATCTAAATTACAATTAAACGTAGTAACAGGTGTGGTGCTGTCAAGGACTAGCAGTGAAAAATGGATAGGCATGTAATATCTAGTTTACTGGTTTTGTTTTGCAAGAGGAATCTTAGTTCATTTTAAAAGGAAATTTCTAATAGACCTCACCTGAAAATGTAGCTGTTCTTGTACTCCATGTAACTACCATCATTTGAAATTTAAGGGACAGTCAAACCAAACTTACTGCAATCCATTCTCAACAATTGTATTTGTTACTGGATTTCAAAGACTAAAACCAACAATGCTATAAGAAAGATTTCTTGTGTAGTTGCATATAAACAAAAGGTATTAGAAATAAGTGATAATAACGTAGCCCTTCAGCCTCAGGAGATCCAGGGAATGAGCAACCCAAACCTAGAAAAATCTAATTACTAAATCAACAACCATTAAACACACTGCTGCCTTACCTGTGTCAGATCGTTGAGAGTGTCCTCCAACACCTTCACTGTAAGCACAAAGGCTTGCTGGGCCAGAACTTGGCGATCTGCATCACGCAAGTACTTCCTGTGCCACAGTAATATAACAGAAATTAAGCCAACTGCCAAAAGCTTATAGGACTTTAAATTAAAAAAACAAACACACACCCACAAAAAACCACAACAATACTAAATCAAGTTAGAAGCAAACAAAACATATATAGTTGCATTGAAATGTAACACTTTAGCTATGTTTCCCTCCGCTTCTCCCCTCCCCACAATCAAAGATGACATGCACAAAGCAAAAGATAGCACAATCTACAAACAGAGGGGAGAAATGGAAAAAAAAACCAACCAAAACATAACCAAACCCAGAGCAAAACAAACAACTAGAATCACAGTTTTTTTATATCAAGCCTTCTGTATGCCTCAAATACTATTTTTCAAGAAAAGGTTTGAATAAAAATCTGGTATTAGTCACACAAAGCTATCTTGAACCATCAAGTGATTTTCATCTTCTGGATAAACCATGCACGTGAGATTAGGGACATCAGCAAATCCCTTCTCATTGGTCATATCAGTTGCCTTTGCATCTAGGTATTTAGAGCTAGAACCCTGGTGTGCTAATACCTGTTTTCCCATTTAGTATTATAAAAAAAGCCCAAACTGTGTACATAAAATTTATTCACTCTATAGCATCATTTAATTTACTTGAGCATTGTAACTTCAGTGTATTCTGACACAATGCCTTAGTCCACTTTCAAGGAAAACATTTCCAGCCATCAGTCCCACCGAACCGAGTTTGATGGAAAGCCGAATTTCTGTTTCGGAAACGGCTGGTTTTAATAAGAGGGCTAAAAAATCCAAGTAGTAATTTTGAACGGCACTGTTTCAGTCAAAGCACCTAGATTTTTAATACACTTATTTTCTCTCTACAGTATTACATTGAATTCATAATTTTATAGTTTGCTTTTCAGACAAAAGATACAAAAACCTGACTCCTCTAGTTCAGTAATCACTAAACTCCAGCTAAAAACGACCCATTTTAAAAAATAAGGTTGTTACAAGGATATACCAGATACACCCAGAATATCTGCATTTGTACATTCCTGTAACAACTGCAGTTCACCATGGCTGGCACTGGCTGATCCAACATGTCAAATGACTTGTTTGTTAAATTCAGTCTAGAGTTATAAATAACATAATATTTTTAGTACAACTGTGGGCTTGCTTAGGACAGAATTTAAACCTTCTATGGTTCAGTACTTCTGATATGCTAAAATGAAAGTATTTTTGGCTTCAAGTTTGCTGAACGTGTGGTGACATATTCCCAGAGATACTACAATCTATGCAAATTCACATGAACTCGCACTCAAAAACACACGAGAAAACCTTCAATGCCTCCAACTTACTGCCACCATTCAGTTCAATTTCTTAAGCATTTGCCAGACACTAATTTCAACATTTCCCACTCAGCAAGCTACTAAAATTTTACCTCAACTGCGTCGATGTCTTCCTTAGATGTTTATTTTGGTCTTCCCATTGATATCAATCTGTATGTTAGCTCACATTAAATGGCTTCTTTTTTCTTAAATAAGGTTAATGCAATTAAAATTAGATCACCCCTGAATAGGATAAGCTTTTTAAATAGCATCGGCTGCCAGTAGGCACACAACCATTGTTCAGTCCGTCAAGGATTACAGGAAGGCAGGATGCCTGGGCCCTGACCTCCCTCGCTGGCCACAGCGCTTACGCAAGAGGCCAGCAGAAGGGTGCAGAAGTCACGATGCTCTGTTCCACCACAGAACCCCTCCGCATGACAGAAAACCTCTGCAAGTCTGTTAAGGCAGCTGTATGGCTGCTCTGAGTTTCAACAGAAATGCAGAGAAATTCCAGACTCTACTACAGAATCGTAACCCTGAGAAAAATTAACCGTCATTCCACTATATTCCTGAGGAAATCTGTCCAAAGGCTTTTTTCCCTCAACTAAGAGCATCTTTAAATGAAATAGTTACCCAGTGAACAAAATACATTCAAAAGCTTTACAAAGTAATGGATTAAAATAAATATATCATACTTTCCCTGATCAGGGGTCCTCTGTAGCATAGATGAGACTTTCAGCAAGGTGTTGTAATCCTTGAGCTGTGACAGCACATTTAGCAATAAGACAATAGAACGGTTCATATGAGATGCAAAACTGCCTGGGCGGTCAATCTCATCCACGGGGATGCGCCAGATTCCCTGCAGAGAAAGGAAAAGAGGAAACCTCTAAACAGGGATCCAGCTGAAAAGGACAGAAGTCTGAACATATGGGTCAGATTCCACAGCATACTGAATTTCACTGAGGGTCAGGGGAATAATGGACAGACGAACGTTGCAGTCCTTCAGACAGGGAGATCTGTCAACCGATCCCTGCCAGCAGTGAAAGCGGGAGGCTTGCAGAAGCCACAGCACACCTTCTAAATATGCATGTGAACTATTTCCAGAAAAAAGCAAGCAAAGCCTAAATTACATTGTGCATTTTTCTTCAATGTCTGTGAATATTCCTTGCTAAGCCAAAGCTCAACTACCATAAAGAACAAGGAGTAACTTAAAATAAGTTTTCCTGGCCTGAAAACTGCTACTTTTGTGCAGTCACAGCAAGTTTCTACCTTGCAATAATCTGTTACTACACGTCTTAGGAATTTGGTTACTGCCTTGATGTCATCAGTGTTCACCACGGCACTAACCAGCCTGATAGGAAGAATCAGATTCCTCAGCAGTATCCATTCTCCAGTGGCAGATTCACATACTCGTGCATGCATCCCGAGCCTTCTAATTAAATTTCTGGGACAAGGGAATCTTTTGAGAGCAAGACTGGTGACTGATAGCAAATATACTTTAATTATCTTTAGTTAGCGTAGCTTTTGCAATGTCAAATAAGAGTAAGGAGATTTTTTTCAGGTGTTTAACATGGATGCTGTCAACACACTAGTCAATCATATCTGAAAAAAATGCAATGCAAATACTACTATGTTTGCGTGTTTGTATGTAACATATTATGACCATTCACAAAAACTACTGTTACATCAATGCAAACTCTTCCCTCGTGCTTCATTCAGTTCTGAAACTTTTCCTGTAGCAGCTCTTTCAGATGAAAATCCGCTGCTCATGTGTACCATTTTGTGACCATGCAGGAAAGAATAGTCTCATTGATATGAATACCTGGCTGAAAATGAATTTTGCTCTCCAAACCTGTTCAGAGAGCAGGATATACAAATATTTACTCTTTTACCCTTGTTTAAAGGTCTTGCTTTGATATCTTTAGCTTTACTTTCAGTGTGAGCAAAACTCTTCAAAACATCATGCAAGGTGGAAGCAAAGAAAATGATTACTGCAATCATAAATGACATTTGACCACGAAAGCAGCAGATGCCTAACTGGCCTGTCTACAACAGCTGCCACCGCCTCGCCACCCCCACCCCCCCCTCCACCTTCAGAGAATCTGCAGTCCTGCTCCACATGATGTATAGAAACTTGGGAAAAACAAACACACAAATGTCATTGTTTTTAACTAGGTAACACTTACTTCAACTGGATATAATGCACAGCCTGTTCTGTCAAATTTTCTTACTTTTCTTTTCCTCATGCTGTCTACTCTTACTCCCTAAAGATCACAGAGAAAGCCATTTTTCCTCTTTGCTCCCTGAAGCTTTTCTTCAATTTTTTTTTGGTAGCTCCCCTTTTCCACAAAGTAACTAAACCTGTACCATGACTGACTCCTGAGGCACAACCGTCACTTCCTCCTATCCCCAAGTACCAAGGTCCACAAGCACTTTCTGCGGCTTGGTGGCAAAGATCTTGTCTGCTCAGGCAGCACAGCAGCTCTTGGCACGCACAGATCTCGTAGGTAACAGTTCCGTAAAACACCACACACTTTATTTAAATAGCGAAGCTTTTTCTTCCCCCATACTATACACTGACTTTCCTTTCAGGCTACAGATGAAACACACACATTCTGGAGCTGACATTTTTTGCTTCTCTACACGTATGTAAACTGGGTTTCTGCCAAATCCTAAAACAACTGAATGCTTCATAATGGCACCACATTGCAACAACCAACAACCAATTTATCAACACAAAACAATTTACAGTCAACTTCGATGCATGCTGCCGGAACAGATGACAGCCAACGTGTAGGTTCCTGGTCTTTTTCAGCATTATCTCATCCTTCATTTGAATTAGGCAGATCACTTGGAGGGAGCTTTCAGATACCTTCTCTGTAATCAGTCGAAAATAATTTTGCAGCTCCTTCTCGCATGTCCTATGTATATGCTTTAATGCTACTCCGGAAATTATAATAATGCAGTAAAACTATTTGCAATGGCAGAGTAGGCTAATTGCAGCTAGAAGGCTGTGAAAGCTACAATGTCCACCTGATAGAAACAAAACTGCCTATTTTGGGGAACGCTGCTCTGCTGTCTTTCTACAACAGGGCCCATCTGAAGAGCTTAAATTAAAACTCACATTAGAGGTGTTTAAGTTTACTCTGTCATTGCAATTACAAAAGAACATCTGATTTTAAAAGGGAAGTCACTAACTTTTCACATCTTGACTTGCAGTTTTACTTCTTGCCGTTCTGCGTTTGTAAGATCACTGCCCTGTGTTACATACCTGCCTATTTCACACGTAGCCTCAACCAGAAGCAGAAAGAAATCTGCTATCGGGAGTTACAATCAATTTGAGTCAAAGACTAAAGAAACAATCTCATTCAAACCTCTCCCAAAGAGAGGTTTAGCTACACCCATCAGGCATGATCAATAACCTTCAGGAAGACTATTTCTGAATTCAGATCACATACTGCAACTTTTTTTTAAAAAATAACCTACCATTCAGCTTTTTAAACAAAACGAAATATACAGATGCAAAGCTTGTAGTGAAATAACTGGAGAGAAGACTGGAAAAAGTTATTCAATTTTACTAAAAGTTTTCATATCACCATTTGAAAATTCAGATTTGTTAGCAAAAGTACTTCTCTTGAAAGTACCCACACACAGGAGTGCAGATCCTCGTGACAAACACTTGCAGTTCTTTGAAAGGTTTTGTTACTGATCATCCCCACTCAGGCCACTTGACAAAATGTCTCCGGCTCTGGCCACCAAAAGGATTTTACATCCAACGCACCAATCCTGCTTGCTGGCTACCGTTCCCGCAGCTGAAAGGTTCTCCTCCCTTCTGCAACAGCCAGTGAAGCTGTTTATACGAAACCAGAGGAAGGAGTGAGACGCTTCCAACAGCTCCAAAACGCCTCTCAAGATCCAAATGCGCAAGCTGCTCTCCATGCCTTCCTGGCTAAACAAACACTCCATACGAGCTCGGGGAGGGGGAAGCAAGCCTCATATGCACAGCTGGAAAAAAAATAAAAATGGGAGTACGAGAAAATTCTGTGGATAACTTAATCTGAATTTTACATTAATTATGAAACTGAATCATGAAGTCAGTATACCATATTCCTGCTGACAGTTTTAAAATTTTTTTTCAGCTTGAAACTTGCTGCACAACCTCCCCTTGCAGAAGAACTGAAGGCTCGGGGAGGAGCACGAGGAGAAGAGGACCGTGCTGCGCAGGATTTTGTGAGCACCAGCTACAGCGACAGCGGTTACTTTCTAGTTCAGTCACTGAAAATAGAAAGGAAGGAAGTGCTTATTATTGCTCCACGCTGCTTACTCCAGAACTTTACGGGAGGGGATTCCCTGAGGCTTAGAAATGCCTCTGCGAGGAGGAAAGGCTGACAGTTCTCAACAAAACCCAAACTTCTCTGGGGACAGCTGCTGCTGACACTGCAGAGCTTCAGAGTAAGCCATTTTGTAAGCAGAGATCAAACTTTACTCTCTCACTGCTCCACGATTTCTCTTAACGAAATGGAGAAACACTAGTCATGCTTCAGATGACCTGAATCACATATAACAAGCAAACACATAAACCAACTACTGCTACAAATAAAGACCTCCAATTATTTCTGACTCAATTCCCTCTTTTTTTATTTTCTTTTTTTCCAAGGGTCCCAGAAGTGCAAGTTGCACCACACACAACAAACTCAACCCTGGTGCTGCCTTCAAGTGACCAAAGCAAAACACTTCTTCAGCCAATATTTGTCAGTAACAGTAATGTTCTATTAGGAAGAGTCTTTACTAAAACCTCACCTAATTATAAATAGTATTTGAAGATTGTTACAAAACACAACAAAACCAACAAACCAGCTAATAAAGTGGTGCAGGGAAGCCACCCATTAATAATGCAAGAATCTACCCAATATTTTAAAATCAGAAGTTGAACTAACCACAATTACATAATCCCTGGAAAGCTCGCATTTTCCTAAACATTTTTATTTTTTTAAGTCTATGTTTTAATACAGCATTAAGCAAAAGATACTGAAGCACTGCTAGCTTTACTCATGTCCTCTCTTTGCAGATATCTAGGTCAAATAAGATCTTGCACCAGAGGCCTGAAAAGGAAAGGAATATGGTTCAAGCTGAGCAGTTGCACCACAAAGGACCTGTAACCCCACGCTTTTTAGTGAATAAAGTACAGCACAGCCCCCTGCACATCCCTGTTCCTCTCTGTAAGCATCGCTTTCTGCAGCGTTCAACTCGGCAAGCGTGTGCTCGCTTGACTCACGACTTCCTGCTAGTTCTGAGTGTCACCAGCAAAACCACGGCCCCCTCCCCCACGTAGCAAATTGCTAAACCACCTTTTCTAGTCCAGTCTTAACATGCTCCCGTATCTCTCATTATTCTGTCACTTGATTTTGGCTTTTCTTCTTTTCTACGGGCAATTCTATTATTTTTCTTCTTCAGTTCCTCATTTCATCCACACTGCTATTCAGTATGTAGCGGAACAGTTCCACCTCTGTGAACAGGAATGCAAGTGGGTACAAATGTATTCAGAAATTAAAGCAGTTATATTCAGAATATCAAAATCATTAGCTGCAGAGACTTGTGCCATCAAGAGAAAAAACAGCAGCCCCTGATTTCTGTGAGTAACTTGGCCAATTTCAGAAAAATCTTACATTTTTAGGGTATTTAAACAGCACTCCTCTTGTCTACTGTTAGTCTTGTTCACATAGTACAGTAACAAAATACAACAAATAGTATGCTAATAAATGAATGACGTTTTATCAGCCTGGAAAAGGAAACAGATATAAGGTAACTTCCTTTTCATACGTCAGAACCAAGAAGGATTACAATTCCTGGTCTAAAAGGTAAATATTGTCTATTTCTTTTTTCTTCTTTTAAACACACACACACTCAAGAAGTGAATAAACAGCACGCATGTTTTCTGGAAGATCTGTGGAATGCTGCAGCATTATTTTAGCAAGACAGCAGCATGAAAAATATTGACAAATGAAAATGCTCCACGTGCTCCAATTATCATATGCTGATAAAGAAACCTAACGGACAATTTTCACCTCTTATTTCCCTCTTCAAAATACAATGCCTTTTCAGAGTCTTAAATTTCAGATTTTTCAATTTCTAGAACAACCATTTTACAGTTGACTTTTGACATTAAATTGGTTCTAACCCTATGAAAAGAACACCCAAGCCATACCCACTTGGAGAGATTATTGCGTGTGAGCATGAGTCAGGGAATACACACAGGAGGCAAAGAAAAAGAGTAATTTCCTTGCTGCATAAGCAATTACATAAAACCAGAAATGCCTTGTTAAGATGGTGAGTTACAAGTTGAGGTGGAATTAGTGAAACAGAAACTGAGGTCTACAGCTAGCCTTTGCAAAACACTGCGCTTGGCCGTTTGCCAGGCAGAATCTAGAGGGTTTTGCTCACTCGGTCAGGAGGCCTGAGGAGTTTTTACTCAGATGGTTCCCATACACCATGTGATTTCACAATGATGTCAACAGAAAGTCGTATCGTCTCTTTTTAAAGGGAAATGGCTAACCAGACGATAAAACAAGGAAATAAAGAATCCATTCTACTCTATGGCTACAATGGAAAGACAAAGAAGAAAGTGAGAAGGAGTGATGGGTCTCTCAAAACCTGTCGTGAAGGTGCAATCCTGTTCAAGCAGTGACAGAGCTGCATTCCCTCCGGAGCGCTGCAACAGCGTGCCTCAGGCAGACATCACCCACTTCAAAACCCCGGAGACACAGGAGGTGTGTGCATAATGCATCATCCCCGGCAGTGAAGACGACCGCTCCCTGCGCTACTTTTCCAGGTTAACATCAACAGTGCTGGTGGAGTATCTTTCCCCAGAGTACTCTAAGAAACAATCTTTAGACTCCCTCTTGTCTAGCCCTTCATTTCTCTACTCTGCAAATCTGGAGTGATTTTTGCAAAGCAAAGGTGGATTTGAAGATATAGCTGTGGAACGCTAATTTTTTTTTTTTTTTTTTCTTTCTGTTGCCAACAGGAAAAAAGGTTCTCTTATGGACAGTCAGACAGCTCCTCAAGCTAGAGCATCAGCTATTGGCATAAAGACCTTTGGACCAATTAGTTAAGTACACTTATTGTCTTTCCTCCACAAGTTGCTCCCTTTCACCAGCTGTATTTTAGGAAAGAGAAAAAAAAGATTGGTTAGGAAAGGAATTAAGTTATTAGCAGTAAGTTTCATTCACTGTGTCTTGCAGCCAATCCAGGGTTTAAAAAGGAGAGAAAAAGGCTTACCATAGGGATGCAGAAGAGCAAAGTCATCCAGTGATTTAGCCAGACACTTCTATCTATTCAAAAGAAAACACCAAGAAAGGTGTCTGCTCACCCACGTTGGGATTTCCGATTCTGCCTTTGTTACCTGAATATCTTTGGGGTATATTTTGGTTTATGTCCTGTCCCTGTCTGAAAGAGCCTGGAATTCTTTCTTCAGGAGAATATAAAGCACAGAAATCCAAAGAATAAAGAACGCTTCTAGATCTTCTAATAAGCAAATACCTTGACGCAGAAACCTAGTGAAAGAATATGAAACCCTTGACAGGAAAACTCCTTACCAGGATTTTGCACTTCTTTCAGCATTCCCAGGGGCCAGACGCAGGAAGATTTCTTTACGACCAAAATAACTGGTTAGCAGGACACAACTAGAGAGTGACAGGGGCTCTGGTTTAGCCTAACAGACAGCCTTTCATTATTTTAAGAGGATTTTTCTGCTTAGATCTGTTCCGTGTATCTGCTACAACCAGACTGCCTGGCATCAGATGCAAATGGTACTCAAAGCTAATGGAACAAGCTTGGTACAGTCCATCCATCTGCCTGGAAGTGGGCAGGCTCCCACATTAGCCCCCTGCAGACATTAACAAACTCATTTTTTGACAACGTGTGGGATTCATTTAATTTAACTCCACATGTCTATGACACAGACACACACATTTAATGGTATCACCTAGAAACCTTTCGCAGAGAGAAAAAGCCATTTCGGGGATGTGGCTTACCTGAGTTATTACAGGCTCTCCCTTAGGATGAGATGAGCTACACATTAGAAACAACTATCTCCCCTGAATGCAAAGGATGAGTAAGTCAGCCATAAAAGAAGACGAGTGTTACGGGAGATAAATGCCAACTGGCAAGTCTGCAGGCGGTTCTGGTCTCTATCAGCGGCATGCTGAGGTTGAGCCCCATTACTCATTCTCAGTCCTAAAGGAGGTGCTGCGGAACCAGAAAGAGAACTGGGGTAACACAAGGCTGGGCGAAGATGTCAGCTCCCAGAGAAGTGCAAGTTTCTGGATCATGAGATTTCTCACCTAGAGCCCCGTACTTCTGTCGCTAGAGTGACTATCCCCATCTTTCCAGGGGGTTGCACAAAGCAAACACCTAGTACCACACATGCATTTTACTTGGTATTAGATTCTGTTTGGTGGAGGGAGGGTTACCTCAGCCTAATTTTAAGAAGGCTGAACATTGCTTCAGAACACAGAACTATCAGCTACCATCTTTGCCTGTCTCTGGTAACACTCCAAAATAGTAAACCTGGCACAGTGTGTTACTAACATTATTCTGACAACAGTCCTGCTGCAAAAGAGTACAACAGTAGTACAGCATAACAAAGCCTAGGCACGAAGAAGAGAGATTACAAATACCTAGCAATCTAATGCAGGGACAGAAGAGTTAAAGACTGGAAATGTCTTAAATGTCTCAGTCTCCAAAAGGTACACTTTCCACTCCTCTGGGAATAACAACAGGACAATTCTTAAATGGAGAAATAAGTTAAACATAAGACAGATGCTCAGAAGGATGTGGAGAATGTTACTATCTGTGAAATGTCCAAATGGGCCAAGGACAAGGCAGCTGCTTTGAGCAAAAGACGACAGATTTTTCACAAAAACGTCAACTGATTTTCAAGTTGTGTGGATGAGTGCAGTAAAGGAAAAATGCTAAATCTTACCTACCTGCCTTATGGATACCTAAAACTGTCTGTCTCCAAACAGCTTACACTGATTCACCAGGCTTGAAGGATTTCACATGGTTTGAAGAAACACACTTTCACCTATTTAAATATCCAAGTTCTAGATGTTACTTACTCATTACCCAATACATAAAATGCAAGTAATTACCCTTTTAATAACAAGACAGTCTCCATATACAAGACTCAACTGATTATTTTAAACTAGGCTGTCAGAGTGATATAAAGTTCTTTTACCAAAACATTTAAATTTTTATGCCAACAAAACCTGCTCTTCAATCCTACATCCCTCACTTTCAATCAAACAAAATGCTTAACTGTCCATTACCACCCCACAGCTGACATCCAGCATCCCTCTCAGCTTTTAGACTTTCTTCTGCATAGACACACACACTAAAATACGAAGATGAGAAGCTACAAAATCCCAGTGTTTGCAAAATATTTCAGCATATTCATACAATGCTTAGAAAAAGCAACATCATCCACCTGTACGTTATACAAATACATCACCAAGTTAGACTCGAAATCTCAGAAAATACCAAAAGCTAGAGGGTCTCAGATTAGATCAATAGTGTGGACGAAAATGCCACCATTTCAGAAAACGCCACCAATCAAGCATATGATGTTCTTTCGTGCCAGTATCAAACCACTAGAATACACAGCATTAGGAGATCCTGCTGAAAGAGTTCTTTGAGCCTGAAGGAACACAAATGAAAAGGTCCAGAGAACACCTGCTACTAGTTTTCATCACAGTTTTTGAAAAGAGAAAACCCTCTAAAGCAGTATTACATGGCACCTCTTAAAATACAATCAAGTGATAATCTTTAAAACTACTAGAGAAGAGCCTTCAGCATAATTTCACCTTGATATAAAATTTCATCTTCATATAAAATTACTTAGAAACGTTCTCCTTATAATACATTTAGGCTAAGATGCATTGTTCAGACATGTGAGCTTCTCTCATCTTGGAGCACTGGGAGTGATCATGTAGCCACATCATCTAACTTTGGGGGACCACATAAGGACTTTTCAAAAGAGTACGTTCTTCCTCGGCAACCTGTTGGGCATAGCTTCTCTCGACTGACCTGGTCAAGTACGAAAAAGTAAGCAGGTTCGAGGTGACGCAACACAAAAGCAAACAGATTTGTGTACTGCACATACCGCAACTTGGTCAGGAAAGAGCCACATCATCATTACCGGGTGACATACCAATATGTAGTTGTAATGACTGCCTCTGTTTGGGTACTGACAATGTTTCATCAGTTTTTTACTGCAGTTCTTATCACCTCAGACTTTTAGTAGTTTACAAGCCACAGCCTTCAATATATACATAGGTAGGGGTTTTGCAGCTTATTTAGGAACAAATCGAGATAATGGAAAAAGCTAACAAATCTCACTGAATAGGCTGTGAAGTTATTTACACAAATTAAGCGAGCTGTGTGTGGGAATGTAGTGAAGAACTGTCAATATTTTTATAGCATGAATATAAACAAGTACTACCAACCAGGAGAAAATATAAAATGCCATACATACCAGGAATGGTACTAGCAAAAGTTATACTCAGCTGTTCACTATTAGCCATCAAATTCTAAAAGACTTTTGGAAAGCGACAAGAATGGCACGCTCCATCACCGGCGGGTGTTTTGGTATGTGCACACAATCTGGAAGCACAGTGAAATACTTGCATTTTTCATCAATGCTGAGCAGAACAAAAGCAATGGAGAGCTAACTAAACAAAAATTTAAACTCCTCTAGCGTTCTGACAGAAGTAAAATGACAGCAGTAGCTAGTGGAAAAGCCTTTCAATCTCAAATCAGAATCCTGTAAGATCTGACTAGGGTTCCCTATTCCTTTCTTTACTGCCAGTTTTATAAAGATACATGTTTGCAAATACATGGCAGTTTATATCTGAAGGTCCCAGTTCTGTCTGAGGTTTCATGTTGGCTTAGGAATGACAGAAGTACACATCCTGGATTCAGACTCTTTGTCAGCTGAAGTTGAGGGAAGGAAGCAGCTTTTTTAAAACAGGTAATAAGAAACAAATATCCCATATCAGCGGGTATGAACTAGGAAAAGATGCATACAGTGGTAAAATGGAGTCAAGCCTTGGAGGAGACATACTCCCCTCAAATACCTAAAGCTCTGCATGAGTCTGCACATTTCATCCTCACCAATTAAGATCTTCAAATTAAGTTATTAGGATCCGACAGATAACTCATTTCATTATCTCTTCTCCCCAGAGCACAGCAGCATCCATAGAACATTTTCCTTCTCTGTCCAGCAAGTGGAGGCCCTGAATGAGTCCCGACTGCTATAAAAGGCAAAAAAATCTCTTACTGTTATGCACCCCATAGCTAACCTCAGAATATCTTTTCTCCTCTGATACATGAATTCATGCAATGAAAATGTATTTTATTAATGCTGCTATTCAAATATTTTACCCTTTTTTATTTTGGGGGGGG
>Ga0065711_1027784_pt1 | contig 46015 bp, 16 predicted proteins | sample Hoacrofraction12_FD_59098 | JGI IMG/M metagenome (GOLD analysis project Ga0065711, IMG submission 59098) | Hoatzin crop microbial communities from Cojedes, Venezuela - Epithelial fraction 12 v2 (version 2) | ecosystem: Host-associated > Birds > Digestive system > Esophagus > Crop | place... | reverse complement strand
TTTTTTTTTTTTTTTTAGATGACAACAGCGAGCAGTTTCATTTTTATGACTATGGTCCAAAAGACATTGCCACGATCTTCTTTTACATGCTCGTAGCTATTAATCTGCATGCTGTAATCCAGGAGTACATATTAGATGTAAGTTTATTGCTGGGATATAATTTATTTTTATAAACATGTCATTTTTAGCCATCGGTTGCCAACAGTTTTTCTTCAAGATCACTGTAAGCTGTGGTAGAAGGAATGGTTTAGCATTTAGAAGCCCTGTTATGATTGATCCTTTTGTTCTTTGTCAAAAATGCAAATAGACCTTGGTTTAGTGGTGGACTAGGTAGTGTTAGGTTAACAGTTGGACATTATGATCTTAAGGGTCTGTTCCAGCCTAAATGATTCTGTGGTTCTCGGATATTTTTACAGTGGTATTTCCTCAATTTGTTATGGTATAAACCACTGAATCTTTCTTTCAGTCAATATCACATATATTTTTCTGTAAAAGCAGATGTTAAATGTTCATGCCTTACTCAAAATATCTGTGAATGAGTCCTGTTGCATTACATTCACAAGATAGATTCAGAAAATTAAAAATGAAAATTACTGCAGTGGTGGATTTCTGTTTGTCAGCTGAGCCTTGCCTTAAACAGGGAGCTTAAACTTCGTTGTGTGCTCTTTTACATCAGCTCAGTTGTGAAATAAAATGAATTTGTTAAAGCCATAGTGAAGATGATGTATTATTAACTGATCTTAGAATGTCTTCACAAATAGGCCATCTGAGCCACAGAAGCTCAAATGGTTTTGAAGTGTGCAAAGAGATTTGAAAAATTTAACAATATGACTCTGATTATGGGGAAAAAAAAATTGTATGACTACATTATCTGAATATTTTCCATGTGAACTTTACCATAATGGCAAGTCTTATTGAAGCTAGTTGTCATGCCAAGTGCTGATCAAGATCTTAAATGGTGGGAGCTATGTATTTTGATTGAGGAATAGGAGATTTTGGGAGGAAAAAAACAGAAAAATAAACCAACTTGAGAGTGAACACTAACTCCCAAATAGCTTTCTTATTTTAGAAATTACATTTATTGGTCTGTTTTTTGTTTCTAGAAAATTAATAGACGTCTGCATTTGTCAAAAACAAAGCACAGCAAATTCAATGAATCGGGACAGCTAGCATTTTTCTACTTGTTTTCGTTCATATGGGGAGCAAGTATTTTGAATGCAGTAAGTAAGTCACATTTTGTGTTGTTTTTATTTTAAAAATTGACTTAAAGTATTAAGAAGGTCCTTAAATCAGTGGCCTTTTTCTTTAGGAAGAACTCATAATGAACCCAACTTCACTCTGGAAAGATTATCCCCGTTCTCGCATGCTGTAAGTGTTCTATTTTCAATTTTAAAAAATCTTGTACTTCTAATCACTGAATATTTAACCATCCCAAATTTTAGGGAACCACTAATAAGGTAGTGACATTGGTACCTTATAAGAATGACAATTAGATGAAAATATTTTCTTCTGTTTGAAAACTGCCAGATGTTTTATCCAAAGGTAGTTTTTGATGATGTGAGCATAGTTAAATGTGTTCTTACTTTTCTTCCACTTAACCATGGTAGCTGAGTTAGTGTTTGCAAGACAGGATATGTAATAGGACTGCTGAACTCTTTCACACTAAACAAACATGTTTGTTGGAAACTAAATTTTCAAGTTAGAGGGGATTTATAGCTTGATTTTTTTCTTTTATTTTTTTCAATTAAGATGACATTGTGTTGTTTGTCTGTCCCCCTCCCCCTGTTTTTTCCCTGGCGAGTGTGATAGATGGAAGGGGGATAATATACATTTTTTAGGAAGGGAGTTTCACTGCTCACAGAATAAACTGTTTCTGCGTGTTAGGTTTTCTGTTTTTTTTTATTTCCTCCTGTCTCAAAAGGTGATTCAGAACTTGCTATCAAGAAGATTATGGATGCTAATTCAAAAAACTGTCACCACAGTATTTGCAGTTCCTGTGATTTAAGAATCATAAACTGTAATGAGTCAGAAATTAATTCATTTAAGATAACAAAATCAAATCTCGTGTGTCATGTTGAAAGCTTGAAAACTCATCATCTTGTGGTTTCTTATCCTGAATTATTGTTTAGTTTTCAGGTAAAATTCTTCTATATTTGCCAGATAGCCTATTGGCTTCATGCACTGCCAGAGCTATACTTCCAAAAGATCCGAAAGGTATGGAGAGAAGTTGTCAGTATAGTTAATTAAATATCTATTATTTCCAATCATTCATATTAGTATTTTTGTTTATATTAACTATATAAATATGTACATATCTATATTTGTATATTCAGTTATTTGTATACTGTTTATGTATTTTAATTGCCTGCATTTCCTATCTAATTTAATCCAGGTGATCTGTAGGTTTTGATTCAGATAGTCTTTACAGAAATGTATACAATAGTGTGAAAAATAATCAAACCTAATGAATGATATGTTTTTTCTTTGGGGACGATATGGTTAAACTGTAACAGCCTTTATTACAACTTCTCTAATTTTAGGAAGATATTCTGAGGCAGCTATGTTATATTTGCCTTTACATTGCTCATATCTCTGGGGCCTATATATTAAAGTAAGTATTTGCATGTCCATTTTGAATAGAAAGATTATTTTCTTCATTATTTCATTAAAATTTCTAACATTCCTGTTTTATAGTTTGCAGCATTTGGGGCTAATTCTGATGGTACCTCACTATTTAGTGGAACTCATTTTTCATGCCTCGCGTCTTTTCTACTTCAGTGATGAAAACAAGCAAAAAGGGTAAATCTTGCATGTATTTATTAAAATTCAGAACTTTGCTTATAATTGTGTGTAAGTGAATCTGCATGTATGTAAAAGTACTCAGGTAGCAAACATCACTTGTTCAATGTCCACTGTTATCCACTTTGAATTCACGAGCAAGTCATTGTCATTACATAGAGTCAAGAAAGCAAATTCACTTCATGATCATCATCATAAGGTTTTACTGAAGCTTTTGTTAAAGTCCCATCATAGCTGTGTGTGTATTGGCTTCTGATTCTGTAAGTTGCCTGTTTGTTTAGATGTTCATAAATGTTTGTATGTGGGGACCCTTGTTTTTAAAAACAATTAAGCAAAGAAGTAGTAAAAGCAGCATTCCCTGTAAGTTGTTGGCAGGTCTCTGTCCTTTTGGTAAGGTGAGAAAAGTTGTTGGCAGGTCTCTGTCCTTTTGGTAAGGTGAGAAAGGTAAGTAACTATACAACAGAGAAGGTAATGTCTCAAAAAGTGTAGTTGATAAGATGCCTTCAATTATACATCTCTTGAGTAAGATTCTCAACTATTCTGAGAATTAATGGCTATGCATTTGAGAATGGAAGGAGATGAAGAACTGAGATATTTGATCATGAGGAGTGCTAGGAAGAATTGGATGTGTTTCATCATTTGAATGTAAAGACTTTTGGAGGTTCCAGTTTGAGTAAAGCAGCCTTGTCGCACTTACATGTTCTTGTCTCTTATTGTGTCTTTGTTTTCTAAATGACTGCCTGGCTGGAAGAGATTATTGTGAATGCCTTGCTTTCCTTCATGCAGTCCCTGTATACAGGCAGCCTCCCTAGAGGCAGTGTAATGCTGCTGCTCTTTCTGGTCTTTTGACAAGATTAATTTGTGTTGCTTCTTAAAACTAACATTTTTAATGGGTATGCTGAATGTTCTTTGTGGAAAATCAGTGTTAACTGATGCAAATAGGGAGAGAAAGTTAGCTGATCTTTCACTTGTATGTTGTGTTTAATTGTGAAGTTTTTGGAGCTAGCTTATCTGCTTTTTGTTATATGCCATCCAAAAGCATGAAGGCTAAATATTATTAGGAGAACATATTTTCCTGTCTTATGAAGACTCTAATGGTCAGATAAGCAACTATATCTTTCTTTGGCTGGAAATCGGTTATCCTTTATGCAATATTACCACAGTTTAAATAACAGGAAATGGAATTTGGTTTTCATAGCTGATGAATTGCAGAAGTATTTGGGACATTTTATTTCTATTACAACATGTAGCACTTACAATGTAAACTCTAGAAACAACACAATGTCAAATACTAGGTGTTTTTCTTGGCTCAGAAGTTATTGTTTCTTCTCACAGTTCTACATCCAGACATTGTAGCTTTTCTCAAAATCTTTTTTTGGAGGAGGGCATGAAGAGAGTTGCTTTTTAAGCAGTCTTGCTTATACTGCCAGAGATTTGAAGTATGTTTTCTTTAAGTTTTAAATCAGTTGAACAAGCTGGTGGGTTTTTTTTTCCAGTGGAAATTTTGGAAAGATGCTTTTTTCACACTGGTAGTGTCTTTTTTTAATCTATTCATCAGTCACACGATACGAAGTCTTTTTCCTATAGAAATCTTTGGTAGTATTACTGCCATTACATAGTTTTCTACATTAATTACTATCAGCTTAATAAAACTGTTCTTCAGGGTTTTTTCCCTGCATCCTGTAGCAAAACCTTCTAAATGCTGAAAATCTGCAGGATGGCATCTTTCACGGTTAGCTATAAGCTATTGTTAGTTATTTGCTATCTGATTGCCTTCTGTTCTTGTCCTATAAATGTCTGGCTGTTAAAAATTGTATATATTGTCTTGATTTTCCAACTGTTTAATAAGTGTAAATTGTACCTTTAATATCAGCTTTCTGGCCTTATAGCATCACGATTACTTATAAATGGCTTACAGCATGAATGCCAACTTGAGATGTGTCTTTTTACTTCATTGTGCTTTCTGGTCAAAAGATAGTATAATGAGGCAGACTGAGTGTTTGCAGATGACCGTATTTTTCTGTAATTATTGGTTCCCTCCATGGACATTTCCCTATCATTTCTGAGAGTTTTAATGAAAAGTTCTTTGCACATTTGACTTGACTGGAAAGAAGTGGACTAAAAGGAGAAAGCACATTAATTTAATTATTTTGTTTTCAGATTTACCATTTGGGCTTTACTTTTCGTAATGGTGCGTCTTTTGACCCTAACTTTATCTGTCCTCGCATTTGGATTTGGTCTGGCAAGAGCAGAGAATCCAGGTTTTTCCATAGCAGATGGAAACTTCAACGTACTCCCTGTGAGGTATAACAAGGCTAGTAGACATTCATGCTTCTGTAATGTGGAATTTCAAAATATCTTTTAATAAAACAATCCAGGACGATAATGTGTTTTGACGAATTTCCCTGGGTGATATTTTCTTCTTGAGTAAGGGAAGATAAATTTTGGTCTTTTTTTTCTACCTTTTTACAAAAGTAGCAGAACAGAATTTATGGGAAATAGAAAAGAAGAAAGAAAAAATAAACTTTTTTTTAATTAATTGTTGATAATTATCCAAAAAAGCCTCGGATGATTATCTCTAAACTGCTCCCTCCCTTGCCCCTGTCTATACCAGACATAATATTATTTGTTGATATTAATACCCATAATTTTTGACTAATTATTTGTTTGGTGCCCTCCAAAAAGATTTTTATATCTTATTTTTTATATCTTCTATTTTTGCTTGTTAATTTTAAAATTTTATTACTTTTTCAGCATAGGCTCATCACTTTAACATTCACCCTTATAATTAAATGCCTGTAATCAAGTATGTGGGAGGGTTTTTGAATCTACATGATTTCTCATTCATAGATTGCTTGGCAGGAGGGGCCTCAGTGACACAATTCCCTATTGACCATTGAAAGCTATGGTCATAACTCCGTGATAAACATAATTGCTTCTAGCAATATACTTACATATGATTTCCGTTCACTTCTTGTGTGACACCCTAGTCTTGGGTAGAGCCTTCTGATACATCTAGTTTCCCATGGTATGAAGATTTAAATTGTTTTGATAGTAGACTTTTGGAGAAAAAATAAAATAGGTACAGATTTGCAGTCTATTAATAGTTAACTGAAACTTTTATCTGTCTCCAAAATCTCAAATCTTATTAGGATTGGCTGCCTGGGTGCTGTTTGTCTAACACAGGCCTGGATGATGTGGAAATTTATAAATTTTCAGCTGAAAAAATGGAGAGAACATGCTAAGAACCAGCTTCCAAAGAAAAAAATAACTAATACAAAGAGCAAACGAACAAAAAAGGAACCAAACAGAGGTCAGTGGCATATTTTTTCAGTTGTTTCTAGACCAAATGTTTTTATGTGTTGTATCGTCTTATATTTTTCCTTTCTGTAAAAGAGCAAAACCATCTGTCTTTTGACATGCAGAGAATATAGATAATATTATAGCTTGTGTAAATGTTGGGACATGTGCTTCTCTAATTCCATATTGCTAACAGGACAGCACACGGAGTACTATGTGTTTTAAGTGTTAGCCCTGGGTGATCTTCAGGATTATTCACTGAACTCTATGTTAATATAAATGCAAGGAACATTTCATGAAACTGGGCTTAGTGATTTCTTTCCATTTTAAATCATTCTTTTAAAATGTTGCTAAATTTATTTTTGTTTAACGTCAGGGAAAAGAAGTGTCATCCAAAATCCCTACTGTATTTCATAAATTCTGTTTCTATTATGTTTCAGACCATTAAAAGTAAGTTTGTTCTTCTATATAAAGACACATCATGTAAAGAACATCAAACCCAATGAAAAAGAATTCCAAAGAAACATTGTAGTAGCTGGCAAAAGACAGCTAATGGAGAAAGACTTTTAATTAAATTACATCATATCATTTCCAAATTCCAGTGTTAAATTAATTAAAGGAGTTAAATGGGAGTTAAGAAGGTTTGGTAGAGTGAAATTTCATATATATAATACACTGGATAGGGTTACGCATGAAAGATTGGGAATTGCTTCAGGGATTTGTGTAGAGCTTTGAAAAATGCAGTTTCTTGGGAATTTTACCACAGGCCAGCTCTCTTTCTGAAGTTGATCTTTATTTATTAGTTTCTACTAAGAGGAGTTGAATATCTGAGCATTCAGAGATTACTTGCTGAGTCAGCACTAGTTGAAGCCAATTGTAAGATTCTGGACTATAATGGTGCTCATCATTCCAGAGCAGCCTTTCCACTCTGAATGTAGCTGCAGATGCTTTTTTTTTTTTTCTCCTTTTTTCCTTCTCCAGTCCTGCAGATCATTCTCTCCTTTCCAGATGAATAACTTTGGCTTTCTGTGTTGTTTTATGGAATTAGTGAAATTCTTGAATTCCCAGGATGATTACTGTTTGGAATAACAGAAGTGATGCTGTAGTTTGACTTCATGTTTGCTTCAATTAGTCAAAACAAAAAATAGCACAGGCATTATAGCTCTCTGACGGCATATGTGGAAAAATGTTGTACATTGTTTATCAGTTTATCTTATTTCTAGTTGCAGAAGATTCACCCTTGTAGAAATATTCTAAAAGAGAGAGCTTGGGTTCCACTGAAGCCAGTAGTTTAGTTGCAGGCATTAGCCAGAAGTCATTTCTTTAGTCTACTTGAAGGCAATAGACGCCTCTTGTCCTCCAGGTCTTAAGTTGCGAATTCAGATTTGTTTGCAGTTAATGTGTCTGTACACTGGTTAGGCGTGATTTGCAAAGGATCTCAACAGTATAGGAAAAGAATATGTGTCTGAGGTTACTAGAAGTGGAGAGTTATGTTAATAATCATGTTCAGATTTAACTGGCAAAAGAAGGACTAGAAGTTATGTGTACTACAATCCTTCATAGACTGCTTTGTTCCATTTGTCCTGTTGCAGCTTCTCTTCATGCTGTGGCCTGATCTTCTTAAGCTAATGACAGACAAAGCTAGTAAGTGTGAAATGGCATACTCTCTAGGATAGCACATGCCTTACTGGTGTAATACCAGTATGCTGTATAACAGAAAAAAAAAATCCTAAGGAACCAGCAAAAATGATTTAAGAAATAATGGAGAACTGCTGAACTAGGATCCCAGTTAAACTAAGATGTTGCGGAAGAAGAGACATTGATTAATTCTTAGTTAATTAGTAATAAAGCAAAATATAAGAATGGTTAATTGGCACTCTGAGGAGAGCTTACCACGGGGCTCAACAAGTTTCTGTGCTGATGTATTCATCAATAAACAAAGTCTATAAATAAAATTTTTCTGAATTTCTTACAGTAGAGAATTGCGGGAAGATCTTGTGAACATGGAATAAGTAAAAAATGGCAAATTCCTAATTTGCAGTGCAATTCCTAAGTTTCTAAGCTACTAGAAGTAATGCATATTATGGAGAGAGGGAAAAGGAATCATAGTTTATGCATGTGCAACAATGGACTTCAAACTAGCATTCGTTTAATGAAAAATTTTAAATCAATGGTCTTTTTCCTGTAAACATCAGGTCAATTCCTTGTTGCAATAAACCCCCCCCCCCAACAATCCCGAAACCCCTCGGCCAGAATGTACCATCTGTTGTAGAAATCTATGTGCGTATCTACATCCCGAAACTTGTATGCCATGTTGACAGCCCCACTTGAAAAACCTTAGACTACTGACAGAAAGATACAGAAAAAGATGACAGCAAGGGGAGAAACTAACTACCACCTAGCTCAAAAATGTCTGATAGGATACACCACAGAGTTCTAAAACCTTAAGCAATTTTGAGCAGGTAAATAGCAGGTTACTGTTTGCTATTCTTGTAACGTAAGGATAAACAATTTTAATGTAGTAGCATGTTTAAAATGAACACAAGAGGGATATAAAATACAGACAATTTCTAGAAGTAGTTTCTGTGAAAGTATGGATTGAGATTTAATTCCTGGGTTTCGGTCTGTCAATGGCTAATAAAACAATGGTCTAAGTGCAAGTTAGACCTCAGGAAGTCACAAAGGTTCCCCTGGAATCCAAAAGAAATTATGTTGGTAGGTTACCCTGTTTTTTAATATTCTTCTTGAAGCATCTGTTTCTCTTGGAGACAGGAGACTAGACTTAGAAGCAACTTTTGTCTGATTCCTGTTTGTATCAACTTTGTACAGCTCTTAAACATTTTACGCACCTAATTCCAGGTTCATTTCAAGTGAAGGAAATACTTAAGCTTTTTTTTTTTTATTTAATTTTCCTGGTCTAGGTTCTGTATTTTTTTCATGTGAAGCAAAATTGTGTTTGTTTACTGTACTTTAATTTAAAATTACAGCTGACTTTATCAATGGATCAGCAAAACTAGAAGGTGGAGCATCACCAAGAATAAGAAAATCAAAACCAGTATGAGAACACAAGCTAGTATTGGAAGACAACATTTGACAGAAGACTGTGACTTAAAAAATTGACACTACAGAGACATTATTTGGATGTCTTTATTATTTCAATGGACACTATCAGGTTATATTTTTAGAATATTTTTTGTTAATGACCCTACACTTGCGACAAGATCATCTTTGGTCTACCTTAACCCAGTAGTCATCTCCAAATTTCACGTAGCTTTAACAGTGAACACAGATGAATCGGTTTGAGCTTCTGATTCTGTGATCAGAAGTTATTACATTTCTATAATATTTGCATTACAGACACTTCAGAAGGCTGTCAAAGTTATCTGTCTATTCATTTGTTTTTGCAAAATCAAAATTTTGTACCAAAAAGATCCTGCCATGTCTGTCTGTGTGTCCATCTGTCGTCCCCCCCCGCCTTCCCTCTCCAAGAATTTTTTTCTTTATTCTTCTTACATCAAGTAAGAGGTATATCTGAACTGGCCTGGTAAAAAACAAAAAATGTTCTATACCTGATTTCTCTTTAAAAATTGCAGATTTAGAGAGAGGGCAAATTCTGACAGGACATCACTGATCTTCTTTCCGTATAAAGGTGAGACTAATGTTTAGTAAAAATGCAAATTATGTGCCTTGGGAAAAATGCTAGACTGCCTGTTGGATTTTGCAGTGGATTGTATTGTCTTGTATGCAGCAGGGGTGGAGGGAAGGAAAGTAGCCAATTGATCTGTAGTATAATCTTAACCCTTCTGAAATAAAAGACAAAACTTCCGAATATTTTTAAAGAGCCAGTATTTCATTCTTGCTATCATGTGCCAGATTTTTTTTCAACTGTATTTTTCCTTTAATTTATAATAGACATGTCTTAAAGTTTTGGGTCTACACAGAGGATGTTTAAGTTAGGTGCTCAAACAATATTGCAATGACTGTTTCACCAAGCATAACCTAAAGGTTTTTTGTTCGTTCTTAACCTGTAGATGATCATTTAGTTTAGTCTGACTCAAGGTATTAATTTGCTCCTTGTGTGAACACTTTATCTGGATATGATTTTAATATTAATATGATTATATTATAAAAAGATTAATGGTATTTTTGTAAGTAGCTCTTGTAGATCTGAGGCTGGTATCTCAATGCTGGGTAAGTTTCATGAACTCACTTTCTTATTTGCCATAACTTTCTGTCTATGTAAATGGATTGTAGGAATATTACGTGAATTCACATAAGTCTATAAACTTCTACTGAAAATGTTTACCATGGAACTAGAATACATTTGCTAATATTTTTAATAATCTTGTGTAATAGAGTGCCACATGTGATAAAAGTATCATCTTTTGAACAGTTTGGGTGAGATTTTCTTAGCCTTTGAGTATTTCTCAGCATGCTGCTCACAGGACAGTGTTTCTTTTGGTGTATGCTGCAAAGGTAAGCTTACAGTCTGTAGATTTCAATTTGTGCACACCTAAGTTACTAGGCTTTTACAAGTGAATCCACACAGCGGTTTAGGTGTCAGTAGCCAGTTCTAGGCACATAAAACTAGACAATTCTGAACTTTAAAGATATTTTTTTTCTTCAGCATTATCAGAAAGTATGTTCCTAATACTGCCACTTGAATAAAATGACTCCATGCTTAAATATTCTTAGTATGTGACACTCATGATGGCCATTTCAAAGAAGATTGATTTTTTTCTTTAAAGGTAATTTATTTAAATTATTATTTTAGAAATACAAATGCAATGCAAGTATATGTATAGCTACAATTGTATTCATGTACACTTATATTTGATGTAGGAATCTCCTCCTTTGAACATGATTAATTTTGTTTTAAATGAAAATCACTGTCTGTATATTAAATACTTGGATACATACTTACAGTAACACCAAATACATTAAATTAATTCTAGGCTTGTTATTATGAAGATGTTTCAGAAAACTGTTTGCGACAAAATGTCTGTTTTACTTAAAACACTGTTCCTGCAAATTTAACAGCGTAATTACTTCACAGATATGAAGATAGTTCCATTGAATTTACAAAAAAAGAAAATGAGCCAGTTGGTGAACAACTAGTTCATTAATAAAAAAGCAAGTGTATATGCTTTTAGAAGTAAACTGAATTAAGGCAGTGATTCTTACGATTTTTCTTTTGGTTTTTACTGGCTTGCTAATAGAGAGTCTGTGAAAGCTAAAATGAAAACTGTTTCTTAAATCAGATGACAATGAAGATGATGTTTTTTTTTCCTTCCAGCTGAGTGGGAATGAGGAATCAGGAAAGTAGAACTCGGGTGAAAATTATTAACTCACAGGAATACTTGCTTAGATGTATTTTAAGCAACTTCTTTCTTTTGTAAATTTACAAGACTAAGACAATTTTGAGCTTATATCTGCAAGTACTTTTTAAATGCTTTTCATGGTGTTTAAATTAAAATTTGTTGGTTTGTTCCATGTTTAGAAAAAACTGCCACATTTGGGGATTGTTCCATATATTAAGTACAAGATTTTGTAGGGAAGGTATGAGATGTAGGTCATCAACTGTGAATTTCCAAGTGCTTGACAATTTCTTTCAAATTGTAGCTTTCAGAAACATTGCCAAAAATGTCTAAGGTCTTTGAAATTACTTTTCTTTAACCAAATACTTCAACCAATTCCAAACCCCTTGGGTCACAGCAAGATCCGAGGTCAATCCAGACATCTCGTTATGAAGTCAATAAAACAAAATGCTCAGTAGAATTCTCATACAGGACTGCTTAGCTGACTGAGACATATTTAAAGCCAAATCTAAGCCAAAGGTAATGAGAGTACTGCAAAGACATGTTTATGTCACAGAGCATCTTCAGAAGCCTTGGAAACACAAGACCTAAGTGCCTTGAATCAGAGAAGTCAGAAATATGCGCTTGAGGTCTGGGGTAAAAACTGCAGCATGTTAGGGTTGTGCTTGGTGGGGTTTGTTCTGTGGATTTTTTTTTGTTGGTGGTTGGTTGGGATTTTTTTGTTGTTTAAATATAGCTTTGTCAGGTTTTTTTTGAGAACCAAGATGACTGTGTTTTTCATGTTTTTTAAATATTATGAGTGTCACATAGAGAAACAATCAAATTAGACACTGATTTCTTCCTGTTTCAGCCATGTAGCCTTTGCTGAAGTGGCATAAAATCTGTCAGTACAGATGTTGAGGCGTGTTCCCTAGTGATGTAATACTGTAATAATAATCTTATTAAGCTCTTTTTACGTTTATTTTAAGATTTTAATTTATGTAAATCATAAGACTTTCAGAGCAACTGTATGTTGTATCTTGTCACAGGCTAATTGTAAGCTTAATTCATATATCAGAGGCCCTTCGCAAATAGTCATGTGCACATCAAAATATAAATTATTACTATGCATATACTTTGTGGGGAAACCAAAATCAGGTCATCTTACTTTTAACCTTCCTTTCCTCCTAGTGGGTATGTAAGAGTTGTTTTATCTCCTGAATATTCTTTTAAAGATAAGAGGAAGGGCATCTTTTAGGCAGTGTGGAGAAGCTTACATTATCTATCTTTATCTCTGTTTTTAAACTGTATGATAGGAATCAACAGATTGTCTTGGTTTTAAAAGCAGAATAATGAGAAACCTTCCTTAGCTGATACATTTTACATTCTCTGCTTACTGAGGAGTTGAGTTGGTTGCATGAAGTGGAATAGAGTGGAGGTTTTGTGGTGGCATAGCGATGTGGACAGTAGAGTTACTCTTGCCTGCTCCTGTTCAAGTCCACTAGAACCTGTAATTATTCAGAGTAGGTTCTAAAAATGCAGAATGTTGTCTGGGAGCTGGAGTTTTAAACAAGTTCTGAAAAATGCTAGAATTTCTAAATGTTTGGTCTTTTTGAACGCTGTGTAACTCCGTAAATAATTAGTTTCATTATTTTGTTGATAAAGGAATTGGGAGGGAGGAGGCAATGTTTCATCTGTGTTTATTAATGTTAAAATGGGCAGCTGCATCTTAAAATGAAAGCACATACATACTACCTTTCTTAAACCATCTGAATGTTGACTTTTACTACAAAATATTTCTAGTACTTAAAGAAATGGGTAAAACACTGATACTGTAATCTATGAAATTTTAGATGCTTAGCTTTAAGCCTCAGTAGCTGGAACTGAGTTTATGAATTTACTGACCACAAGCAAGAGAGAAATGTTTACAAACTAATGTTGTTGTAACATTTCTTTGTTACAATTATCCCCTAATTTTCTTACATACAGTTACTCTTTCAGTGAAACAAGCAATCCACTCCAGGTTACATTGACTAACATGTGACTGTCTGATTGCAACAAATATACTGGTTTGGTTTTAATTCCCCTTAAGATGTATTTTCTTTTCAGTTAATCAACTTGTCTGTCCTTTTTCTGCTTAAACAATTAGTGTTGAAATGTGTTTTTTAAAAATTCATTATGAAAAATAGATTTGCATAAATATGATTTAATAATTCTATAAGCTAAAATTATGGTTTAGTGAAAGGCTGCTGAAATACCATAAAGGATTTTGCTGAAACACTAGTTTGTTTTACATAGTTTGTTTTACACGGTTTTCCATGAGAATTTGATTGTTTAATGTGTAATCAATAATGTATAGCACAAGACCTCTGTTTTCAGTGTATGTAAGATTCTGTTTATTCACTTGAGAAAGGTTTCTTTAGCAATATCTTATCCATTTTAAAAAAATTGTTCTCTAATGATGTATTTCAGATGCATCTCATTTTACTCTATATTTTTGTTTAATTTCCTTTGTTACCATTGAATAATCTGTTTTATTGTTATACTAAACCAGTTACTCTTGATAGCCTGGTCAGTTAGGCAGATTAGCCACACAAAATTGGATTGCTAGTCTAGGAAGGAGGTATGTATGTACTTTGCGTTTATTAAAAAAAAATAAATAAAAAATCAAGAGACTCCACTTCTTCGACACTTTACCCGTTTCCTATCCGTGTTGGTTTTCTTTGCTTATTCAATGCCAGAACAACATTTCTGTATAGTCCCTGTGATGTCTATGTGGTAATTTCAGGGTCTTTTGTACACCAGATATTCTTCCCAACTCCAGTCAAGCAGTCTGAAATCAATCTGCTGCAAATTTTTACTTGGTGTACAAAAAAAATAATAATACAGACATTAAAGCAAGTTAAAATTTTGTGGTTATCAAAAAGTGCCATTCAGCCCCAGAAAACCTGTTGGTAATGTGACAAACCACAGTTCTGCTTAACCTAGTTAGATAGGGAACCCAAAAATAAAGTTTCCGTATGAATATTAAAAATATCCAGTATCAAAGACTGGGGAGGGGATTCTAGGTTTGGGGGAGCAGAAAGATGTTTTCTTTTATGTTGTCAGTTTATAATTTGGGAAGGGAAGAGAAGGAAAGCTACTTCTGTTCCGGAGTATTACTGGAAAATGTCATAGCTTAGAACTGATGGGGTTGGTTTTGTCTGTGGGTTTTTTGTTGTTGTTTTGTTTTGTTTTTTCTCTTTTTTAAATGGGGATCTTGTTACTATTTCCTTGTGAAACATTTCAAAAAATAACTTAAATCCTATCAATAGATGGAATTGGAAGAAATCTGAGCTTGAGTAAAATTTCTTATAAAGAGTGCTTGTTGACCATGGTGCTTTTTTCTGTCTCTGAGCAGGGAGTAATTAAATGGGCAGAAGAAACAGGATGTTTCTCTTGCACTAATTGTCCAAACAGAAATTGGTCTTGGAAAATTCAGGGGACAAATCAGTTATGTAGAGACATGCCCATGTGGAAGAGAAAATGTTTTCTGGAGAAGAGTAGATGATGGAAAAGAATGACTGACTCTGTTATTATCACAATGCAAATGAATGGCAGTGTCCAAAAAGTGAGCTATGGGACATGTTTCCCGAAGTCTCTGCTTCCCTTAGCCTTTCTTTACTGAGAAAATGTTGAGATCAGATTTGATTTAATTAGTATGTTACATAAATTAAGCTTAAAGTTGAGTATGTGTCTTGTGTATGTCTTTGGCCAGATTTTTAATACATTTAGGCTGCTAAAGACTGCTTTAGAAGGGATATGCACCAGCAGGTGGAGCAAATAGATAAAAATATTAAATGGTACAGTTCTACAGCTATATTCGTTGTGATCAGATTTTAAGAGAAGTACAAAAATTTAGGGCAGTCCTATTAATTTTTGCAGAGCATTACATATCAATGAAAAATGCAAGCACTTTATCACTGTATCCTTCATTGTATAAAGTCAGAGCTAATTTGAAGTTACCTGTTTATAATTGCTATAACAGAAACAGAAGGTTAATGGCGGGGGAAAGATAGACAATACTTGTATTCTGTTGACAGTGGTAATGTAAGTATAATTTGAAGACCTTATAGTCTAAATGTAAGAAATATGAATAGCATGCATTTTGCCCAGATTAAACAACAACAACAAAAAACCTAAACAAAAACAAAACAAACACACCCCCAACATAACCAAACTCCAGTGTTACCACTGCTTCTCATTAACCGATTCCTCCCTGCATACCTCCTTTGGTTTTTCTTTGTTATAATTCATAGTGGAAGAAGAGAACAACCTGCAGAAAAAAAAATTACCTGGAATGGAAGAATTGCAATTGTTAAACAGCAGACCTCATACTTTCAGGAAATGCAACAGGACCTTTTTCCTCTAAGGTACCCTAAAAACATGAACTCTTTTCTGTTGTGACGACATGACAGGAAATCTGTCTCTACTGGTTAAATCCGAGATCATAAGTACAAACAGACATTTATAATTGGTAAGTTCTCGAGTAGTGTAACTGCAAGGTAAAAATCTAAGGTGGAGCTTGTGTTTCCAGAACTTGACTGATTTGAATTTCATTTATCTCTGGATTTTTTTGGTTTTTAATGTTCGTTTCAGAGGTAGCTGGAGGCTCATATTTGTACCATTAACTTGCTCATAGGTGCCTAATGCTAGTTAAACTTTTTTTTTTTTTTTTTAATTTGGGAATTACTGGAAGGTGTACTTAATGGCTTGACTTGTCTGTCTATCCTGAATACTAATTGTGGCTGTGGTCCTATAACGAGCTCCGTATGAATGGCTTGGCAGGACTTGAGTGCGTCCTTTTTCATTATTTTGCACTTTATAAATTTGCAAAATAAAGAGAGAATTTTCATATGGCTGCTTTATGAGTACCTAAAGCTGAGGTATAGTGTTCTCCACACACCCCATTTTAGTCTGCAAAGTTTCAAACAGTTGTTCTAAAAAAGCTTATGAAAGTGGTGTTTATGCAAGGAAACTGTGGCCCAGGAAGGCTGTATTCTGCCGGCCTCCTGCCCCGCGTATCCTCGGCCTTTTTACAGATGGCAGATGAACTGGTGCTATGAGTTAGTTTGAAAACCATCTTTGACAGGTACCTGAAGTAGAGAGTAACTGAAACTTTGTATGTGCTTTTTGACACTTGTCCCAACGTGTTTAACAAAATGTTCACTTCCATAGGCTGTTTTTTTCTTTACTGAAATAGAAATAATGGTGCTCGGCAGAGCAAATACTCCAGAAACGTTATTTAGCTGCAGCTGTCCCCTCAGTGCTGTGATTGCGCGCTGTGTGCAGGGCTGGTACCTTACTGCCTTCTCCTCCTCTGAGCCCATCACCCGCTCTCGGTTAAACACCGGACTGCCAGCCCCTAATTATTCTGTGATTCTGCCGTGACTCTCCGCGGGCCGTCACAGCTGCAGCGCCTGACACAAGGCACGGCGAGTGCCAGCCCCGCGTCCAGCTGACGGGCCCGCTGCGGCGGGGCCTGGCACGGGGAGCTTCCCCTGGGACCGCTTCCTCGGCCCGGTTTGGGACGGCCCTCCTGGGGCCAGCGCTGGACACCGGCACCCACCCCGCCGAGCACCCACCGGGCAGCGCCGGGGGAAAACGGCCGGCGGCCGCAGGGGCCGCCGGGAGCGGTGGTGCAGGGAAAGGTCGGGCCCAAACGGGTACTACAAGCACCGTGATGCCCCGCGCGGATGGGGGCGGGTCCCATGGGGGCCCGCGCGGGGCCGTACTACAGGCCCCACAATGCCTCGCGCCGCCTGGTGGCCCGTCTCGGGGAGGCTGGTTCCTATTTAAATCCAGGCAGCGAGGAAAATGGCGGCGAGAGGCTGAGTGTGGGGGAGACGGGGAGAAAGAGACGTAGCCGAGCTTTGGCTCCTTTCCCAGGTGAGTGGGGTTTGGAGGGAGGGAGTAACGAGTGGAGGGAGGAGAGTTCTAGTTCTTGTTCCCCTGCTTCTGGCGCTGGGGTGGGACTGGGATGGGGGAGAGAGGGCTGCCCCTTACCGGGGAAGGGAGCAGCTTGGGGCTGGCCCTGAGGGGCGGCTCTCTTCTCTCCCTCTCGCCCCCCTCCCCAGTATGGATGTGTCTCCCTGAGGGCTGGAGGGAGGGGAGCGTGGACGGGTTGTGTGTGAGGAGTAATTCCAGGGCTGGGGATGAGGGGGTTCCCGGGGCAGCGTATAAATGCCTTTACCCCTTTCTAACCACTGTAACTTTAGCGCTGAGCGTAGTTAGAAGGGGGCATTCCTGAGGCAGTGGCGGGGGACCAGTGTGTGGAGCTGAAGGCTTCCCTTATCGCTATGTGATGCGTATCTGAGTAGGGAGAGTTTGGGTGGAGGTTCCTCGTGTAACAGTGAGAGAGCTGAGCTCGCGATGGATTTGTGCTGAGGATCGTCTGATCCCCTGTTCCTCAGCCTGAGTAGAGGGGGTGGGGGGGTGAAATACCTGGGCGAGAATGGCCCCACCTGCCATCCAGCTGGGCTTATCTGATGCTGAGGCGGTTCCGAAGACCTCACTATCTGCATTCTCCTGATCATCCTGTAGCCTCGGTAAGTTTCAGAGGTGACTTGTCTCCCTGTCTCTAGTAGTAAGGAAAGGGATGGGAAATACAGCAAATAAACGATTGATTTCCATGCCTCTTATCTATTTCTGCCTTGTAGCTGCAATGAAACTGTGTTGTTGAGGGATGGAGATGAGAATTTTTTTTTTTTCACTTCAGGTCACCTACCACTGTAGGTGTTAATGATTCTGGGATATAAATGGGGTGAATATGGGTGGGGATGTTGTCTGAGGTTGAGATGATTCCCAGAGTCCTCTTTGTTTGCTTCTAAAGTTGGTTCTGTTTGTGGTTTCTGCTCTTACTCTTAAGCACAGTCAGGTTTTCTTTTAAAAGAGAAGCTTCCCACTTTGTCAGCTCATCCAGTGAATGTAGTTTTAAATCAGTCGCTTATTCAGGCAGTATCTCCTTCCTCTTTAACCTATTAAGAAAAAAAATCTGATTCTGCCTTTAAATCTTCTATCTAAAAGTTAACACAAAATATTATATTAGATTCTATCTGGAATAGACAAAATTAATCAAATCTGGAAGTGTGAGAGACAGTAATGTCTAGCTATGTAATATCTATAATACAGTTAAAATGAACACTTAAGCTTAAAAAAAATCTATCATCACTACTGTAGAAAGAAATATTTATTTTTTTAAATATTTCTGACTCATAATGAGCAGCTACACCTGAGACAAAGATACGTGTGGTCTAAATATAAATGCAAGATAGCTTCATAGTAACAAGTAGTATCTGAGTGAAAGCCCTAGCATAAGATTTGGAATTAGAGGAAACGGACAAAATTGTGGGTTGGGTTTTTTGTGAGAATTTTTGTTTTTGTGTTATAACTAGACTGTGCATGATAACATACAGTAATTGTATTTGCTGTTAACCGTTATTGTAACGGGCTGTTTAATTGACTGTTTTTCAGAATTTCATTCAACTCTGTTACTATCACTATTTTTAAAAATTATTTTATTAATACCAATGGATTTGCTGGTGTGAAATGAAGCTAGAGGTCGGGGGATAGGGGAAGTGACAGCAGACAGAATAAACCAGATATTCATCCTCACTTTACGTACTTTTCCTGATGACAGCGTGCTGTTTCTAATCTGCTTGTATTTGGCATGTGAGTTGTATGGGGTTTGTGGTGGTTTTTTTTGTTTCCTTGTTTGTTTTGTTTTTTAAAATTCTTCACTTGAAACCCCTGTTCATCCTGGCTTTGGATTTATTAACTAGGAAGTTTTCATTGTCTGCTTATTAATTTTTTGCATAGTATCACTGAGACTAATGTATAGTTGAGACAAAATGCAGAGTAGGAAGGAAGGTGAAATCTGTTTTACAGTAGAATGTTATCTTTTGATCATGGCCTTTTTTATTAATAGTAGACAAGAAATCACAGCCAAAAGCTTCAATATTAATTTCTATATTACAGTTGCATAGAAAAGGATGTTTTGTTTTGTTTTTTTTAAAGAACCCTGAGAAAGAAAGGGTGTCTTGGTTATATTTGTCTGCAAAATCAAGCCATTGGCAGCATGTAAAATGATATTGGACACTACAATCTGACACTGGAGGTTGCTTCAACTCCTGCATTTAAATGAGCCTCCCTTGAAGAGGTGATCTTGAATGACTGTATGATATAGGATGTTCTGCATTATGTTCATGGAAGCTTTTTGATTATGAGTATTTAGAAATATCTTAAATATTCTTCTGACTTGTTTTTATACTAAAAAATGGAGGGGAGGGGGAGGGGAGGAATAGTATTCTTTATGCCAAGGATATGAGAGGGTGGTGAAGAATACCTAAACCTGAATGCTGGGGCAGCATGCCTGTGTGCTTTTTTCTCTGGCTAGATCTATTGATGTTTCTAAAAGTGTATTAGGGAAGAGGCAATTGTGAAAGAATTTAACTGCTACTGATTTAAATCTGCTGTGGAATACATTTCCACTCTGACTTTTTTATGCTGAATTTAGTTAAGAGAAGGTACATCAAATCACTTTTTACCCCTTGTAAATGGGAGGTAGACTTCAGATACACCCTATTACTTTAATAATGCTTTTAATTTAATTGGTGACTTTTATTTTTAGTTGACAGTTATCAACAAGATGATTGTCTTTGAAGCGGAACTAAATTAACTTGCCTCCAAACTCAACCTCATGAGGGATTTTTATTCTTTCGTGTGCAGTGTGTGGAATTACTGTTGGTGAGGTTGTATGCTTTTACATGTAGATACACATTTTTCTTTTGTGCTGTCTAGAGCCAGCCCTATTTCTAACACTGTACAGAGGTAAGAAAAAAGGCAGTTGCTGAAGACAGCATGCTATTTAAATGAGAGGGAGAAGAGGGCAAGGGGGCCACCATTGGTTTAACTGCTCATTTTGCTTATACCCTGGAAAGTCGGGCTTGTTACTGCTGATGGTAAGCTCAGGATATGGTGTAAGCTGCTTGCTTCTGAGGTTGTGACTGCTTTTGCAGTGTACTAGGAGGAGGTGATAAGGCCAGCTCTACAGGTATCTATCTACCTTTAAGTATTTCCTGACTTTGTGTGCTTCGTGTGTGGGGAGGGGTTTTGGTCACCCCCAGTCCCCCTTGTTAACCTTCACTGTTAAATGTGAGCCAGTTCAGGTCAGGTGCAGTTAAACTGTTTGTCAAACCTTCTTTGTTAGGTTATGGATCATTGCCCTGTTGGAAATTTTATTTTAAAAGCTTTCTTACCATCAAGTTATGTTGCTTTTTTGAAGATTACAAACATGGGTAGTGTCATAACTTGAAGTCTAAAACCATCATAACTGCATTTTATGGGCAAGATTGTTCTAGAAAGCTGAAAACACTGTAGAAGTTCTCCAGAAAATGTTGTAATTGCTAGGTCAGTGCAAGCAATTTTTCATCAAAGTTGTTACACATGTGGCTAAACTACCTGGCAGTTTTGTCCTGATTTATCAGGTGCACCTGAAAATGGGGGAGGAGGGCTGCAGAACAATACCACTGTTATACTGTTAGCCATAATGACTAGCACCTGCATTAGCCTTGGCTCTGTATGAGATTTTGTCACAAAACCTGAACCCTTTACTGTTTCCACACTTCCATGTATGTCAAGATGTGTCAGAGCCATGGAATGAGATAATCTAGTATCACAGGTATACCCAGAAGGCCTTTTAGTGGCACGTTTTCAAGGTAGGGGTGTGTATCTGTGTATATATTGTTGCGTGGAATATTTTGCATATGACTTCTGAGTTACGAAGATTTATTTTTCCTCCTTCCATTCTCTAGTGCATGCAATTAAGAAAATGAGTTGTCTACTTTTTCAAAGGCAACATCGAAACAGGTTGCATGGCTAAAAATGTTATTAATGTAATGCGTTTCTCTTGGGTAGTTGTTGCGTAACACTTTCTTTTCTTTTTTCGCCTTGGCAGTTGTAAGAGGGGGACTAAGTGGAATAGGGCAGAATGAAAAGGCAGAAGTACCTTTTACCTCCCTGGTCTCAGAGACTGTAAGGCGATTTAATATATTGATCAAATTTGCTCTTTGGGATTTGCTTTGTTTGTCTAGCATCTCCACAGGGCTACATGTGTGCTTTTTCTCATGAACTTTTAGGTGAGGTGGAGTAGAATGGGATACCTTGTCTCTCTCTTATGATTCCAGTAGCTTTCTCTCAGCAAACACAGATGGTACAAATGAAACTTCTGGAGTATTTTATCATTAGGCCGTACAAACATGTTTTTGAACAACACTACAAATGTCAAAGAATTAAGAATGGACTGTGTTCCTTTCAACAAATACAGTTAGTTTTTGGATTGTTTCTAATGGAAATCCTTTCTAGTGTCGTCTTCAACCTGGGTTTTACTATAATTAGAAAAGAGCAGTTAGTGAATGTGGGAAAGAAGAAAAAAATGATTCTTAAGGAAATCGCCGAGACTAGGAACAAGCTAGCCAAAATCTATTGTCTAAAAGAGTATTTGCCAGTTGTCTTTGAAGAAAACAACTGGCAGATTAGGTGTTTGCCTGCCACTTTCAGTGTACCAGTGTAGAATAAAGCATATCAGCCTGTGTGTTCAAAACCATTGTCAAAGACTTCCTTGAAAGCTTACCCAGTTCATTTAATGTTTAGTGTTTCTTTTCAGTGCCAGTGTTTGGCTCATGTGTGCAACAGAAATGTAATGCCGTACTTTTTTTTTTAAGGCAACTGCAAAACTGTTAATTCATATATTGCACTCCTTCCAAGTGTCTTAGAACACCCATTTATCTTTGTAGCTGATCACAAGCTAGCCAAGACTTCAGTGTCACCATACTGTGTCTAGGGAAGTGTCTCTCTTCCTGTTACTGAACCAAACTGCAGGTATAGTTGTGAAGGTATCATGTGATGCTGCATTAAATTAGTGTTTTCTTGGGGGTAAGAGGAGATCACCTTTATATGACCCTAGATGTGCTAAATGTCCTTCCTTCTCTATACTCATTAACATGTAATTTTGAATTTTAAAGGAAAAATATCTCTTTATTCCAGATCATATGGTATGCTTTTATAAACAATTTAAATAGTATCAAATGCTTGTCATCTTTACCTCATGAAGAGGGAGTGTAAGAGCATCAACTCAAAGGATCTATCGTAATGCTTAATGGGAGATTTTTTAAAGTGGTTATTAGCAGCTTTTCTTCACAATGAAAACTATATGTTGGCTGTATCATAACTTTAACTCAATGCTTTGGGTAATGCATTAAAATACAAACTGTGCTGTCCCTTCTAGGCTTTCATAATACTAAGCCATAAGACATCAAGCCACTAAGGAGGAGTTGGTGGAGATTTAAAAAACAAACAACCCACCCCTCTCAATTATTGATTCTTTTAAAACCAATATGGAGGTTTTAAACTCTTGTTTTTCTAGAAACCTGAACTTTCATAACTGTTGTGACAGACTTGAGAATTAGTGTATGTATATATATATTTTTTTTTAAAGGCTATAACTTGCTGATAATGTTGCCAGTCTACCAGATGGTGCAACATTGAAATCTGTTCACAATGGGCTGCATGGTAAAATAAAGCAGACTGTTTCTTATCCCATGCTTTTCTGAACTGCACAAAGTGAGTACGTAAATACATACACTTGTTTCACAAGGACAACACAAAACTGGCTTGCTAGCACCAGCCACTGCAAAACTACTGTTGTAGTTCTCTTATGCGCTGTTTTGGAGACTTGTCTTTTCATTAAAAACTTAACAAGAGCGTAATCTCAGGAACTAAGTGTGAAAAATAGCTGAAGTGTTTCTGATGTTTCACTATGCCAAAGAATGACTAAGTGATGGAAGCTTGCAGTAGTGATGTACGCTTTTTTTTTTCCATTTTGCTCCTCTGAAAGCCTCTGGATTTTTTGTTTTTCTAAGTCTTAAGCGGGTCTGTAACTGCTCTGAACTCTAGCTAGAGCACAAGGTTGTGTTGTAGCATAAGAGGACTAAGCAGCTATTTCTACCTTACATTGGCAAATGAGTAGTAAGCTCTAAGGGTGCTATTTTACTGTTTACTTCCTATGTAAATGAGTGAAATGTGACTTTAAATATCTTGTGAGGACAAAATCTCTGGTATATAGATGAGCTGCTTTTTGACTTGCATAAGCAATAGTTCACTCTTTTCTTTTAGACCTTTTATTGTTCTTTTAAGACTTTTATTGCTGTAGGTCTAGAAAGGAACCTTTCTACGCTGTATGAGTTTTAATGTTTTCTTGTTAGTTCTCATAGGCCAAATATTGATGAGCTGAATCATTTGCATACATATAATGGTGTGAAGTCAAATCCAACTTCCAGTGCTGACTGAGCATGAAAAGTTTGTTTGTTAAAATCACTTACAAATCAACTTGCTCAAAGTACATAAACCAGCTTCTGGTAAACTTTTATATGAATGATCCTGGCAATCATAAATGTCTTTCAAATGCTTTCTTAGTTAGCATGAATCTGAGGAAATTATTCTAACTGCATTTTATTAGAGACTTCCCAGAAGAAGTGTTATATGTGCACATCTAAGAATATAAAATATAACAATTTGGTTGTGTTGCTCTACATAGTTTATTTTCTTTGTGTTTATGTTATGTCTAATAACAGAATGCCCTGCTTCACTGAAACATCCTCAAGTGGTAGAACAGGTAATGGAGCAGGGAGTGGGTTGGGTGGCTTCTGTTGCTGTATCTTTTAATGGGAGGATTAAGCAAGAGGCAGAAGTGTAAGCAATTTACTTGCCAAAAAAAAAAAAAGTGAAATGCATGTTTTTTACTCCAGTATTTTGAGGAAACTTTTTCTTGTTCAGAATAGTTAATCTAGAGGACTGTTTTTGTGTTCTTTCTGCACAAGTCTGAAGAACTAAAACCTAAAGCAAAGGTAGCATTCCCCTGTTTTTTCCTTGTGCACTCAAATTGTGACTCTAACACCTTGCTGATCACCCTGTGGAGAGTATTAACATCTTCATATTGCTGGCTTTGTCAACTACCCAAGTGGTGTTTTCATCATGTTCTCTGGACACTAGTGATTCTCAGGAAAAGGGAAACTTCGGTGCTGCATGCTTTTTGCTACTGTGTGTGTGAGTGGGTAGCAGCTAATGTAGTCTACGTGGATTAACTTTTCTAAAACTGTTTAGACAACTGTTGAGAGTGTACACATACGTGTGCATGCACACACAAACAGTATGTGGAAGCTCTGTATTGTTTCTTGGAAGCTTATGGGAATAGTAGTAAAGGTTCAAAATGTAATTTCTTCCTCTTATTCACAATGGTGACTTTAAAATGGTTATCCATTCTTAGCAGCTTACATCTTAAGGAGATGATTTAAAACAAAAATTTGCAACTTCTTTTTTTTGGCCAGTGACTTGGACAGACTTTTCAGATCTCTTCCCCTATAACAACTTCTTTTTTCCCCCCCATAAGGGTTTGCTGAAGAGATTAGATGGAAATAGGGATCTATGGCTTGTGTTGCACCTTCTTTTGTGCTCTGTCCATCTTTGCTGCTGCAATGGACTGAAGCAGATGTAGCAGTATCTTTTGTTGTAGCACTCTTGGTTTTATCTTCTATGGAAGCCCTTTTCATGTTCAGAGTGGGGGTTTCTGGCCTGACAGACAGACCTCAACATATAGCCTACTAGAGGACTGCACTTCAGGTAATGCTGACAGGTGTTGCATGGATTTTTAATCCTTTTAACCAGTAATTATAAAATACCATTTGCTTGGCTCACTTATAACTATTAAGTGCTATGAGAGAGAATCGTTATGTCTAAACTACTTAAGGAAGTTTAAAAATACTTGCTCTAAGTCATACTCTGCTGTACTTCTCATTTAAGCGTAATTTTGTCATAGCCTTTTAAACAAGAAAATCTAAAAGAACAAATGGATTCAGACACTTTAAAGGTATCTTATTTGATTGCGTACCACTTCAGTGCCATGTGCTGGCACATGCATTGTTCGTGCTTTGTAAATAATGTATGCTTCCTTATTTAAAAGTTTTAGTTTCCCATTAAAATCTGTGAATGGGAACTAACATTTTTAGGCAGTAATTCATAGAATCCCCTCTTAATCAGTATTTAAAATATTTATCTAGTCATAGATAGCTCTAAAGGCAACAAAAGCAAGAGTACTTAATCTGTAAATTATTCTCTTGTTTAAAATGGAACAAAACCAGCACTTCTATTAACATAGAATGTCCATTTGACCCCCCTTTAAGAAGAAGGCAGTTCTTTTGATGAGTGCACATAAAACTGAAAATGGAAAACATCTGCGCTGGCTGGAGTAGCTTTTGAAGACTTTTGCATTACACCTGTGGGTTTTCTGTTGAAGCCCCTAGTTTTTTGGTGATGCATGTTTGTAGCTCGTGAACAAGACTTGCAGAGGTGAGGTGTGGAACCAGTGGTAGCAAACTTGCAAGACTTATGTTGACTATGTTAGAGATCATAAGAAGGTAGTAGGGATGACGAGTGGGATCCAGTGAGATGTAAAATGAGTGGAGATTTGAGGAAATTCAAGGGAGATATCAGTTGGTAGGGACAGAATAGCTTGTGTTGTCATCCACTGTATTTTCTGTTCAAATGTACAGCTACAAGGTAGCTTCATCCTGAACTGCTTTTCTTCTCTTGTCTGTCTGTAGCTGGACCTCAAATGACCTGTATCAAGAGATTAATATGTAGTATGCTAATATTTCAGATTGGCTAAGCAATGCTTTTGGTATATGACCAAGTTTTTTTTCCTTCTCTCCTGACGATCCTAGTACTGCTGTGTATTGACAAAACTTTTGCTTTGAACTAAAGATTCTGTCTAGGCAGAAGTGTGAGGTTGGTCTAGCTGTACATTCAAGAGAGTTTTTAAAAAATCTTTTAAATCAGTGGAAATTTCCAGGCTTCACAAAAAAAGGAGATTTTAAAGTTCTGGTCTAATAACTGCTTTGCAAGAAGAGAGAAATATGAAAAGGAACCGCAGATATTCTGGATGTCAGCCTGTGAAATTTTCCACTATTTCCTTTAATAACATCCAGGCATGCTTATATTGCTGGAATTTCAGTTAGAAGTCTCATTCTGACTGAAGCTTCAAGCTACTTGGTGAGCAAATGCTCCCCAAAAATGAATTGTCAAGAAAAAAAGTTCTCACTTGTAAGAACATGTGTAAACCGCTCCCATGCTGGATATCAACTATTGATAATATTAATCTTGCCTTCAATTTCTTGCTTCACAGTTTGTGTTAACTGTTACTATTATTAGATAACTGCCAGGTGACAATCCATCTTTTTTTGTTTCTAGTAGTAAATCTAGTCTTAATGTTTTTTCAATAAGGACTTTATGTTGCTAAACTAGAAATCTTAATTGTTGTATCTTTGATATACTAAAGGAAGAAAGACATTAGGAAACATATCCTGTTCTAATCATATTCTTTGTAAAACAGTTAACTCTAAAACTTATTTAATGGTTGTTTTATAAAGTTATTGTAGCTTCAGATACATTGGTGAAAATCAAACTGAAAGGATCTACAGGTTCAACCTCATTTGTCTACCTTGAAGCTCTTTTCTGTTGAAGTTCTTATTTACCAAAAGGCTCCCTGACCTTTCTCCAAGATCTAGAGGACTCTGTACTTTGAATGTGCCTTGTCTTTCTGTCACTACAGATATTTATTGTTGACTTCTGCTCTTTTGGGTTAGGGCCTAAAGAATCCTTTATGGAATGAGTTGAGGGTTTTTTGCTTAAATGCTGGGGTGGGGGCGAAGGTGGTACATTCTGCAAAAAGCAAGCAACATCACAACGAACTGACTTCTTTCCAATATTAATTGAAAATGTAAAACCAGAACCCTTTAAACGCATTCCCATGGAATGCTGCCTTTCTGAGGCAGTGTGGTACACTTCCACAGCTCTCAAGCCAAGTCAGGGCTATTGTGTGTCCTTTCTGTTGCCTCTTCTCCCGTTGCTCTGGGACAGAGGCCCTTACAATCAGCAACAGATTTAACTGAAAACTGTCCATTCCTTTCCTCTCACCAACAAAAAACCCTGAGCCCCAAAACCAAATAAAAACACCCAGACAACTGCTGGCTGTCAGCTTACCCCTAGCTGCACAAACATCAGTACTAGTGGAAGAGAATGGGTGGGACGGGACTAGAGCAGCTGCAGTCTATGAAGTTTTAAACTGGATGGAGTTCCTAGAAGACTGTTCCTGAAACAAATATGTTGTAGAAAAGAGACTGAGGTGATACCTGGGTGTAGGAGAAATTCAGCATCCTTTGTCTACCCAGGGGCTGTAATTAGAAAGAGTTGGTGGAGTTACTAATTATGTTATATTACTGATAGTTCCTTACCTGTTGTATCTACATCAGAAAACTAACTTCACTTAAGCCGATAGGGGTGAAGTAGAGATACTGAGTGTTGTTCTGAAAACTAATGTTGAGAAATCTGCAAGCGTTTAACTAGTATTTGTTGCTAGTGTAGTGCATATACATATTGCTGAGCAGAATAACCTATTGAAAGGAGTAAGTACTGTAATAATTCTATTTTGGTGTAGAATTAATCCATCAAATGGATCGCTTCTGTAGAGACTCGGAAGATCAGCAACCCAATGCTATTGGGTCTAGGGTTGAAGGGTTTTTAACAGGACTAAGAGCAGTAAAGATCTTTAATAGCTCGTGATACTTGTTTCTAAATGAACTTGCAGAGTGCGCTGACATACTTGGCAGCATTTATAGAATCAGTGCTTAATAATAAGTAGTGGAACTGTCATTTAAGTTCTAGCTGTCGCTTCCGCAAAATCAACGGTAAACTTTTTTTTTGTCTGAAGACTATTTTTTTTTTTTTATGGAGACATAAATAAAAGGGGAGGGGAGGACTGTACAGAACAAGTTTTGTATACAGCTGTGTCTTATTTTATACCAAGAGTGCCTTTCATGTCTAGGTCTAGATTGTTTCCAAAGTTAACCTGTACAGCTACGTCAAAATAAACAACTAGGTGCAAAGCTGAAGACAAATTATTGTACTCTGTTAAAAGTATGTTTACTGTAGGAAACTATTGCTAAATAGAAACGTATTCAATGTTTATATGACCACTTTTGAAAAAGGAATCTGTCGATGCCTGTACACAGATTGATAGGACACAGGTCAATTTAGAGCATAGCTGTTTTACCTACAACTTCACAGAAGCGATGAAAGTGGGAAGAGTGGCACATAACAGTAATTGACAGGATCATCAATATCAAGTAGTATGTCTCTGAGCCAAGGTGGCAGTGTTTCCAGACCTGCAAAAGCAACACAGCTGAACCCTTTTGATTGGTAATTGCACTATAACACACAGTTGCCAAAATAATTGATTATTTTTTTGGATTTAGGGCCCTGTTGAATGTCTGCTTAGTATTGCCTGGGAACTCTTTTCCCATTTTCTGTCTACCTTTAGGTTACAGTTATGGATGCAGGACCTCCTTGGCCAACTTTCAGGGCAGGTACTTGACTGACTGAATTAATTATGGACCAGACTGCTTAGATTGGAGTGTCCAAAAGCCTGTTTTAAAGTGTACGACCTCACTTCTAACTGGAATTAACTCTTAGCTGACACACAGATTCCACTGGTATGGAGGTTCAACTTACGCTTTCCTTTATGATAAGGGCAAACCCGTGAAGTGAGCTGACTTTATCAGAGGCAGAACAGTCCTAACTCAAGTTTTTAATTAGAATACACAAATGTTTTGCCTATAATAGAATCTCATGAGCATCAACAAACTATGAAACTTAAGTTCTGGCCTTTTCTGCTGGTTTGAGTGTAAGAAAAAGATGGGTCTTGAAACTTTTTAAAGTAAATTTTAATATCTGACTGCTAGATTGTTATAGTTAATTGTCTTAATATGTTCGTTAATCCTTTGTCTTTAAACAGAAATGGTTCTACTGAACATTTATCTTAACTAGTGCTCTTCAATTCTAGATGTTTCATTTTTATTGACATTTCAGTAATGATTCACCTTTTTCTTCCTCTTTCAGAGCTCACAAGAACTAGTAGCATGCTACGTAGAGAAAAACCCATTAGGGCAACACTATTCATTAGTGCCAAGTTGATTTGATACTTTATTCAAGGTGGTGCGGTTGCACAGGTGAGACTGAGAATATTCTGGGATGCAAAAATAATGCATTGTGCATTTTGCATTAAGTTGGATACAGCAGGGCTCCATAATGTTTATTTGTATCAGAGAATCTGAGAAAAGACAACAAACTTTCTTTCTTAGTTATGTTCTATTGCAAGTTTTTTCTCATTAGACTCATTTCCTGAACCAAGGACTGCTCTCTGGATTAACACGCTGAATAGTTTCAACTTTTAGGAGTGCCTTATTTTAGGGTACTTTAACTCTTGCACTGTGTGGCCTTGTATAGCCTTAGTCAGTTCTATTCATACAGAGTACCCAGTGTCTACCACAGCACAAGAGGTTTGTGAAATAATTCTAAAAAAAGAAGTCTAGTAACTTCCTCCTTAAATATTGAGACAGTAGTACAGGGTAGATGGATCTGTTGCACCAGATTGGTGGTGTCAGCTGAGGATGTACCACATTTGTGGTGGTGTTACTATGGCAACTGCCTTCTAAGAGCTGTCTCAAGGTCACTCATCAGTTGTAGCCTGGAGTGCTTGCTGCTTAAGCAAAATATCTACACCAAACAATTCAGGAAATGATCATTCTGCTTTGAGAAAGCAACAATAGGGGTGCAAAGCAGTGCTTTATTTTTGGGTTGAGGGAAAGGAGATTCTCTTTAATTACTCTATATATTCATCCATCAGATGTTATGTTCGTCTGTCAGATGTTTGAAGACTCTTAAAATCCACCCCTCCATGATTCTAGTTGAAATGTAAATCATAAGTAACCTAGTATCATTGATGGAAAAATTGTCTTATTTGAAAGCAAAACAAAACAAAAAATAGAACCTGTAGAAGCTGAAGAACTTCAATAGAAAATGGTGACCAAGCCTGAAGTTTATGGTGCAAAAATGACTGCCTTAGATTGGTGAAAATTTAGACAAGATGGTGAAAACTTTTATGCTGAATTGAGAATTCAGAGTTGCTTATACTTAAAGGCTGCTTTTGCGAGACATACAGATGCATTTTTGCATATAAATCATTGTGGATGTGGTTAGAGAATGGCAAATGCACTTAGCAGTATTTTCAGTTTAATGCACAGTGATTCAGAGATAAAGCTTGAGGAGGGGTTGTTCATGAAGTTGATCTTATGTCTGAGATTACATGAGATTCAGTTATACTACATGTATAAAATTGAATCCACTAGATTAAAACTTGATTGGAATGACAAAGTGCTGTTTTCTTGGTTTGGATAGCTACCTGACTAGTAAAAAGCTACCATGTTTTATGTGGCTTTTTGTTTGATTTTCCTTTCTGGATTTAACCTTGCTTTTGCTCTTTCCTCTTGCATCATTTAATGATAGTAGTATGATAGCAACAGAAGCAGTCATTAGATTCGGCAGTTAATATTATGGCTGACTATATCTCAAACCTCTTTCACAAAGTGGCAAGTTTTTGTTTTGAGAACTTAATGTATTCAGATGGCAATTTAATCCCTCCTCTTGCTTTTTAGGCTGAACAGACCACGTTCTTCTAGCTTCCTCTCAGAAACATGTATTAGCTGATTTCCTCCCCCACTTGTTATTTTGTAACTTCTGATTAGTTTGTAGGTTTGGGAAATATTGTTATTTCCCAAGTGCATGATTTGTATATCTTGTTCTAAGAAATGCTTTACAGAGCTGTCCCCAGAACCATTTCTCTTATCACCTCTGGAGCTGTGGGGCAGGAGTCACTTTTTATAGCGTAGTCTAGATTTGGTGCCCCTCTCTCAAACTGGATTTGGAGATGCCCATTTTTAAATAAATGTAACCAAGACTTAAGTCTTGTCTGTGAGACCTTTAAGAGTTGGGATTGATTGGAATTTTTATACAAGTAGGCTCAACATTAGTTTCCACAAAACCCAAGGAGCTGCATCCTTTGAGTACTACTAGTACTACACAGAAATGATAGGTGAGCTGGTATTGCTATTTCTAGATTAACAGGATATACATACATTTAAGGAGGGAATGAAAACGTAAGAGCTAAGGACATCGTGTTAGTAATCCAGTCTCCGTCTACCCTCAGTGAAACAAGCCTATACTGCAGTAAGAGGGTGGAAAACAGTTGTACATTTAAACAGTTGGTAAAGGGATTAAGAAAAATCTCTTACCTTATTAAGGCTGGTCTGTAAGAGGCATTTATGTTAAGTGTCTGTATCTTTTTTTTTTTTCTCTCCAAAGTAAGCAGTCAGTTCAAAATTTAACACACAATAATGCATGGAAGTACTAGTGTATCTATTGCTATAGGGTGAGGCCATAGCAAGAGAAGAGAAATTTTCACCTGTGCCACAGAACAGGTTTCCAGGGCATGATACACAAGTCATTTCCACATGATATGAAGTAGTGGCATTATACAAGCACTTCCTTGTCTACAAAAGTCTGACACAGACAACAAAGAAATTGCACATGAGGAAGTATTTACTGAAAGATAACCTGAGCCACAGGGCTGGTATCTGCATCCCCAGTTACCAGAGAGATGCTTGCAATCTGAGGTACAGGCTTCTCAGCCCAAAGCTGTCAGTGCAATCCCCTAGCTGTGCCACCTCAGAATGGCTATCTTGTTGCACCGCTCTGCGAGGCTGTGCTGAGCTCCATGGCAAGCTTATCCAGGTTGTAAACTAAATTCTTGCGGAATGCAGCATCTTGTCTACACTTCTGGTGGAAGGTAACTTCAAAGCTATGACAGGCATATTGATGCAAATTTCATTAAAAGAAACCATTGTAGAGCAGATATAATTACTTTCTGCTTAGGAGAAAAATCAGATTTGTGTTTCACTTTGTGTGCACGCAGGAGGGTTTTCTGAAAATGAACAGGCTAGACTTGTGGGTCAGCCTTACACCTGTTTTTTTCATGGTATTTTACAGTATATTATTGTTATTTAAGAACTGTCCAAGAGTTCATGAGAGAAATAGTCTGAACTTCCACAGCTGTTTTATTTTTTGAGGATGCAGCTAGTTGATACCTTTTAACAAAAGCAGGTGAGCTAAGATCCTAGACAATGGCCATGTTCTAGTCCAAGTACTGACTAGCCAAAGTAGACTCAAGTTTAGCTACACTAATTGCCTCGGCCAATTAATTTTTTTTTCTTTGCAGTAGCAAGGCTGTTTCAACTTTCTAATGTAGTATTTTGAACAAAAGGTTAGATACTTTCCTATAGTCATGCTCACTTCCCTGAAAGTTTCTTCTGTCACAGATCCTTGCTATTTACTAATTCAAATCCAGTCTAGACTTGTTTTTTTTCTGGAATAATAAAAAAACTTGCAAATCCTCCAGGCTTTTCTTCCTCCCCAAATAAAGTTTGCAAAGCACTTCACCACAGATTGATTCATTTAGAAAAGATTTTAATGTACTGTTATTGTTAAAAACAACGAAAAACGCACCCTGCCAACAAAAAAACTTGTGCATGAAATGGAATGTTTCTCTTGTAGAGTTACACTGACTCCATAGCATCAACAGTGGAAAAAAGTAAGTAACAGCCCTGGAGAGACTTTAGCTACATCAGTTGAAACAAGGATACAGCTGGGGCTCTGGATTAGTCTAAAACAAAAATAAAACCTCACCCCCAAAACACCACAAAAGAATATAGCTGAAAACAGGCTTGTTCTAACTTGCCTAGTGTATCAAGGTAGCATTTTTAGCATATTCATGCCTAAATTAAAGGCTCCACCTCTGAACCAGGGATTTCAGAAACTGCTCTGACTTTTCTCTGTATACTTGCATAGGAAGTCCTCATACGTTTCAGTATTACTTTCAAGAACCTGAGGCAGCATGGAGCACAATTAAGCAGTTCCTTAAATTCTTAATAAGAGATTGGCCACCATCAGTTAGTTTATAGCTGGAGGAACTTGCATTAAGATTTGTTACATAAAACAATACTGCAAAAGTTTTGCGAAACAGATGAAGCAGCTTTTAATATTAAAACTTTAACTCTTATGAGAGGACACACTAAGTAGGCTTGGCCAAAATGGCTGGTTTTCCAGAGAAATTGTACCACTGGCACTTTTTTGAAGCAAGTCTGGAATAAGCCTGAGGGATAAAGCTCTTTATCTGCGTTTCTAATCAACTTAAATTTCTTCATTGACAGCTATCTTAGCAGTTCTTTACTCAATTTAAGTGCAAGAAGAATTTCTTGACAAAGCCTGCTAGAACTGTTATCCAGCATGGCATTATCTTGAATCTGCTTCACTCCATGCACTCAGTGCTTGCAGTCCTAGATCTTATCTCTGTCAAAAAGCAGAAGAACAGAAGAACAAAGCATAGATCAAGAGTCAGATAAAACAAGGAATACTTACGTGCTTTAATAATTTTAGATAAGCAGAAAATTCAGCTTCTAGAATTAAGATGTTTTGGTTGTTTTGCACTTGGGATAATTTGTTTATCTTGGTTTTGCTGCCATATATCCAGATGTGACTAACCTGTCTCCAGGCAGAAGTTTACCACAACAGTTTTCTATTGCTCTAGCTACAAAGATATTACTGTCATCTTGGAAATATGAAGTTCTGTATTAGTTACAATTTACTACAACAAAGCAGAAGTTACTGATGTCAGAATATGCAGAAATTAACTTAGTTTAATCCTCTTGGAGAAAGTATTGCTTACATGCAGTAACATACCATGGAGATGGCCACTAATTAATTGTTTTGCTAGCAGACATCTGAAAGATTTCAGTATCTGCCATATGCACATAAACATGTCATGGTCTTTGCTAGTGCTAACACTATCTCTAGGAAAAACAGGTAGTTCTTATGCCACAGACTTCTTGAAAGAGTTCTGGCCTCCAGACAAGGCTATCTATCATGTGATATGGGTGCTCACACATACCAGAGTGCTCAAAACCAGTTTGTTATCTTTTAAAGACAAGCAGATGCTCATGCCTCTTCTCTTATTTGTTAGCATCCTTGAAATGCAGCAGTATTGGGCTTGTTTTCAAAGGCATTGTCTTTCAGTTCACTATTGTGTAAATTCTCTGCTCTTTCCTAGTCAATCATGAGATTGTTGGGCTTGGTTTGATCTTGTGAAATGCTGTAAAAAGTATCTTCAGCAGGTCTTACAGCAGTGTCCTAAATGTCACTATGAAAAAGGTATGCTACAGGAATTGTTCCATTAGTGTCAAACTATAAGAATGTGAAGACTGCATTTCTCTATATATTTTTTTTTAAATTTTGGAATGCGTCTTATGAAGCACACAATGATTATGAAAAAATAATAGCAAGCAATTACTACTTTCTAAAGCAATCTGTAGGCCTTGATTTGATATACTGTGGCAATGGGAGATTATGTTAGTTGGCTAGGTCTAAGTAACTTTAATTGAATTGTTTGTTGGGCCAAAAATTTATTTTTAAATATATGAATTTCTATATCATACTAACTTCCTAGCTGCTCCTAATACTTTCTCAAATATTAAGTTACTGCTAATGAGAAGGGACTTGCCTAAAGTTAAAAATAGAGCAAGTTGAACTTGACGTGAACCTTAATATCTTTTCCAGCTTTTACAGGGATTGTATTGTGAATTGTGTATTGTTTAGTTAGTTTCTCACTGATTAAAAGTATGGAAATAAACTGTGTATTGTGAAATAAAGCTGCTGTGATTGCTTTGTGTACATTTTGGATATCTTATCTAAATGTTACTTCACAGATTTGATGCGAAGTTCAAGCTTGGAGATGGGATTTCTAAGCCTTAGTAAGACTTTTTTTTTTTGAAGACAACATGTATTGCTGAAGACATAACTGAAATGTGGTTATTGTCAAAGCCTAAAACAAGCTTGTTTTGCTTACTTGAGCTTTGGATAAAAGGCAGTGTGGCACATCAGATATTTCACTATGTGGACTCTGTTACTACAGCCTTACGGAAGTTTCCAGTGTTCTTTGAGCTTGGCTTTATGTAGATCTTTCTTTATTCTGTTTCTTGTAAATTTACTCATTGACTTAACTGGCAAGTTTGCTAATTACTTCATAGACATGAGACTGATCTTGACTAAAACAATTCTGCAGACCTTATTGCATGCAAATTTGGTAAACTCTTAAAGAAAACGCCCCTTTCCAATGCTTCTTTTTCTGGGAGTAGGCTTGCTTGCCTCTGATCTTTCATTCTTGTCCTCTAAGAATGTACATTTGGTAACTACAGGTAATAATTACAGTCACTGCCAGGGTGATAATTGAAGAAGAAATGATTGTGATTTAAGGGAACTTTCTCTTCTGAGTGAGTTGCTGTATGTATACCTAGCACTTGCTTTTGAAGATTTGTCCTTATTCCAAGTGATGCTTTTGTTTTTATGCTTAGTGATGTACTTAAGGGAGAAGCAGGCCTGCTATAACCAATAGATTTTTGCCCAATTTTCTTCCACTCATTTAAAAAAACAAACAACGAAACCTGAATTAATTATTCCATCAAAATGACATACCAGTACTCGGTAGCGTTCAAAAAGTTGAGTGTTGTGAATTGTCAGTGAAGAAAAAGAATATAAATTTGAAAATACCGTATCATTATACAGTCATGTTATGCCTCCTTTTTGAATATAGGTAATTCGGGTCTATGCTGTATCAAAAAGAGCATAGTGGACTTTATCTTTCTCTATTTTTTCTTTAAGATCACATCTAAAATTTTTTTATGAGAAACAGAATTTACCAGAACTTTTTTGCCATCTTTTTTGGTGTGGGTTTTTTGTGTTTTGTTTTTTTTTTTTTTTCCTTGAGAGTACAAGGCAGATCTATACAAAATAACCAGAAGTGTCATGGGATGTCAACAGGAAGAGTGTTTTCCTCTTCAGTCGTTTCATTTATTCTTCTCATTTTCAGATGGCACAGTTAAAAATAAAGACAAGATACTTTCACATAGTGTAGACCTTCACTACAGAACTGACTGCCACAGAATATTTTATCTGTATTAATTTTCATGGGTTCAAACAGAAACTTATAGAAGAGAAATCCAGCTGGTGGGAAACAGTCCTTTCAAACCAGGAAATTCCTGAGCTGTAGTTTGTGAAGTTTGACAGTATGCTGAAACACATTCATACGCTTACCTTTTTCTTTCTAGGCATTCCTACTAGGTTCTGTTGGAGAGAGAACACTGTGCTAGGTAAGTGTTCTGTTTGACTTATGTGCAGGACTACTTTGATTTATGACAATTAATCTAGAGAAAACATTGATAGTTAGGGGGTTAGGAAAAGGGAGAAAATAATTTTAGTTCCCTTAGAAAAATAAAGGTATTTTCTTATCTTCTGTGTTAGTATTGCATATAGTTTGCTCTCCTCCATCTCCCTTAAACTTGAGGAAATATATGGTATGACCTGGCCTCAGTATGTATGATAGTATCTAGTGGCACAAGTATCTCCCAAAGGCCTATTAGCATTAAAGGATGTTGCGCTTAAAAGCTGTGGGATGGAGTGGTTGCATCCTTCTGTGTATATATCTGTCTTGAGTTTTTAAGTCTCTGTATCACTGATATGAGAGTTTTGTTCTTTCTGAAGTAACTGGTGATGTAAATGCTTAGAACCGTTCTTTGAAACAATGGTGATGAAATAGGATTTTTTAGCTAAAGCTGTTTTGGGCCCAAAGTGGACATGATGCTAATTGCTGGTGGGTTTTGTTTGTTTGTTTGTCATAACTTCTGGGGTAACCAATTTAGCCTTGAGTACTCAAATAGATTAATGTGTCAAGCTCTATGCCTGTTGCTGGAGAGTAGTGAAAATGGTAACTTGTCTGGACATTCAGTACAGTGGAATTATGGTCTCCAGAAAGGAAGCACCGCTTTAAGAATAATCTCTTGTGGTAAGATCAGTCTCTTTGTTCAGCAGTTTAGCAGGTGCCCTGAAATAAAATTAAAATGAGCTGGCTTAATTAGAATAAGGTAAGGTTAAAGCAAAATGAAGAAAATGATACAGTGGAAGGAAAACCTTTGGAGAATGATCTCTTCAAAGCACAGAAAAGATTGTGTCTTGTTTCAGATAGCTGTGCTTATTAAAATGCTACAGTTCCTAAGCAATGATTTGTAGACAGATGACACAGTGAAGTAAATAATATGTGGTAGAGAGAAGGGATAAATAACTTCTGCTCTTGACTGGACGGAGACACTTGTCTAAGCATATTGTCTGTCATAAATCTACTTGCAATGAAAAAAAAACTGCAGCATTTTTGTTCTGTAAGACAGAATTAATGACATCAGACTGAAGTTTTGTATGCTCTTTTCTTGTGTTCCCTCCATGGTATGCTGTGTTTATCCTGTTATTGTATGTACACTGTTATTTATAGGCTTCATCTGTATGAGAATCTAACAAAGTAAGCTTTCTACTGGTGAAAGCTCAAGTGTAGGTAAGGTTTTGTAGGTTTCTCAACTTTTAGTGGACTGTTAGGTACACTAAAAATGCTTAGTGGACTTTGAAAAGAGAATATTAAAGCTATGCCATGCCTAGAGACAACATTAGCAACTTTTCTCCTAATACTTTTGACAAGGCCCAAGAATATAAGATTCTGACTGAGGTGTACATAAACATAACTTCCCTTGCTTTTAAGAATTCCGTGTCAGTGTGATGTACTGGTTACTTGGAAGATTACTTACCTGGACAAATGCAGTGTGGTGTTTACTGACAAGAAAACACACTGAATCAACTTCCCTGTATAGCTGAAATACTCCAGTTGTATGACATAAATGCATGACTGGAGCCGATCAGTTAGTTACCATGTTTGATATGCTTACCAGATGCTAATATAAAAACCGCCCAGTGCAGAGGTGTGGCTGAATACTAACTTGAAAGCTTAGCATCAAGTTAAACTTTGAATTAAACTGCAGAATGACCTGAAAGTCTTGTAAAAGAGAGCACGAGTTTTTTGAATCATGGTGGATGCATCTTGGATGTCTCATTGGCAGACAAATGCTCAAACAATGGTTCCTCACTTCAGGGCTTTATTGAATGTAAGATACAGTTCAGCTGGTCTACTTGTATGGGAACTAAAAATTCATCGCACATAAGAAACAGGGATAACAAAATTCAATAGCTCTACCTGGCATTTTTTCCAGTACACTGTATAAAAATATATAAAATTGCTTCCTAATGTGGTGAAACTACACAACTACTTAACCATTTATCTACAAAAAAGGAAGCAACTGGATCTGAAACAAAACATTACAAATGTTTTTTGCACTTGACGGGGAAGGATGTGATCCCTTCTTCTGTTTTTGGCAGTCACTGACCTCTTGTACTAACTTCCAGAATGGCTGTAAATCTTCCTAAAATTACTTGGAATTTCTATGCTAATGATGGTAGTGTCATTTTGGAGAGTTTTGCAGATAAACATCAGTGTTTGAGAAGTGCCATTTGTATAAAAACTTTCATGAGCAAAACTGGTTTTCTGCCTGTTGTAGGAATCTTAGGCAGCTCAGTGTGAGATTTGTTGAAAAATTTCTTTTTAATGAAAGTGAAGGTATTGCTTCTTTAATGGAGCATTAGAAAAACTAGAAACATAAGGTTTTTATGCGATGGAAATTCTTTGCAAAGAATATAAAAGTTTGGACAAAAAATTCCAGAGGGCGTAGAGAGCCTTATTCAAAAGCATGCTGCTTTTTCTCATAAGTGGGGGGAAAAAAAAACCCACAAACTTAATAGTAGGAATTAATGTTGTTGTCAGGAATCCATACTTTGTGTCCAGTAAAGATGGGAGTATTGACGAATGTATGCAAAAAAAGAGTACTTGAGACTAATAAAACATCCGTTTAAATCAGTACCAAAACGAATGTGGTAATACATCTTAAAAAGTAGGATTAATTGTCAAGTGCTCTCTTGTCTTAGTCCATTGTTAAATGGTACCAGTTTATCATTGAGCTGCAGGCTGTAATTCTCTGATGATGATGTTTTACTGAAAATCACAGAGAAATTATGCTAACGTCGATCCAAACACTGCGAACAAAGTTAGAGCTGATTGGTCAGGGTTGTGTTCAGTCAAGTTTTGAAGGTCTCTGAGAACAGAGATTCCATAGGCTGTCTGGAACTGGTTCCTCTGTTCAACCACTATTTGAAAACTTAAATTTAACTTGTTGCAGGTAGTGAAGCTTGCCTCTTGCTCTTTTGTTGTAGGCCTCGGAGGAGACTCTGAATCTCTTGTCTATAATATTTCTCTAGGTGCTATTTTTCTGTTTTGTATAGCATTGAACAAAGACACCAACCTTTGGGGTTTTTTTCTTCTCCATTTTAGCTTAATTTTTAAATAATTCACTCCTGAAATCTGATATTTGAGTCTACCAGTGGCATGCAAAATAATGTTACAGCTTTCAGTTTCATGCAGTATATTTTAGCAGGTGCTTTGTGTTATAACCATTATAACAAGATAACCTGACTATACTGTGGAGAGACAAATTAACCTAATTTGGGAGTGATTCTATTCTGCCTTTTTTTGTGTTTAGCTGAAGGTACTTTACTAAGCTCTGGTCACTATGAATATGAAATACAATAAGGTATATGAAAAAATAGGGGAAAGGCTATTTTTAACTAATCCAATGCTCAGATTTATTGGTATACTATATACTGTCACTTCAAATTTTGAATGGTAAGCATTTGCGTTGAACTAAATGAATACCTCTTGCAGCCATACAAAGTGTACCTGTGTACACTCAAACTTAATCAGATTTTAATTACAGCATTAAGCCTGGAACATTTCCATATTTCAAGGTCAAACTGTGTTTTAGAAATGTCACCTTTGTATTAAGTAGATGTACTTATTCCTTACAATGAAATAAATTCTATATAAGCTATGATGCTATGCATGGAAAACTTAAACTTTTGATTTCCTTTCTTCAGGAACTTCCTTTGGTTTTAGTCTCTGATCTTGGTACTCAGATTTGAGAGTCTAGTTATGCCAAAAACTCAGGAAACTTCATTAATGGGCCTTTTATTATTATTGGATAGGAAGATAATAAGATCTAATTTTAAAAGCCAAGAGTATGTGTGTTTTTCAAGAAATTAAAAAAAACCACCCTATTTTGGTAGCCTGATGAAGAGACACTAGGCATTTAACTGCCACTGAAGCCAGTTTGTGTGAGCCTGTGCATATGCAGTATGGAAACCACTAATGGATAGCTGCCTTCCCCCCGCTCTCTCCCCATGGCACTCAAACACTTTTTCAGAATTTCAATCTACATTTTTAAAATGCTGATGTATCCAGAGCTTTGATTAAAACTAGTTGGTTTACAGTGTAAAATAATAAATTTACTGGCATTAATTCTACAGCTTAGTTCTTGTGCAAACACATGAATAAATGTCCGTAAGTACTGTATCTGCTGACTAGCAAAATGTGCCTAAGGCAAGTCAATGTGATTTATGGACTGTGTTTCTTTCCTGCTCGTGTGCCCCTCCTTATTGATGGGTGTAAATTTACAACAGTTAAATCAGTGATTTAAATGCCAGTTTAAAGTCTGCTCTAAATGAATGTTCTTAATCAAAGTTGCAATTTGTCATAATCAACACAGTATATATGTGTTGTTTACTCTTCATAGGAAAAAACCCATGTCCTAATTTGAATGTCATTGAAACTCCCTACATACTCATGCTGGGCAAAGGCCAAGTCAGGTCCTTGACAAGACTTCAGTTCTCTGTTTGAGACCATTATCTATCACTGTATAGTAAAGTGAACATGGTTGCTGAAACAGTAATGCACTCTGGAGATGGTAAAACAGACGTAACGAAGTCTATAGTAGTCTTTTCTGTGAACTGATGGGTGTCAGTCCCACACAAAGTCTAATAAGCAGTTACACAGCAATGTGCTTAATTAACTATGTGCAACAAGGCTTAAAGGAAGAAGTGTTCAGAGTTGGAGTTGGCCATACTATTTTAAGTTTTTGAATGACCTCACAACCTTAGTATTTTCAGTGTAACTTTTTGTACGCCTTTAAAGAGATATGGAAAAAAAGTGTAATTTGCCACAAGGAAATTTCTGCTCTGTTTGCCAGCAAGGTTGTCAATTGGAATTCTGCAGAGCAGATCGACACCGCTTTAGTCACCGGAATGTGCTTTCTACACGGGCTAGTCACCAGAGGGGCTGGAGCATAGTCCTTTAGAACTGCTGGCCAAGACCCCCATCTGCGGTTTCAACTGGGATCTTGAACTTGGGGGGGAAGGAAGGGTGGCCTTTGCTAAGCCCTTGATCCCACAGCTGCCTCGTGTTTTGTGGATGCTGTGTATGGGTGGGGCAGCATAACCTAGAAAAATGTCCCTGTACACTAGCTACTGTGCTGCCAGGCACTTCAACTGCTTTGGAGCTGGCAAGTTTATAGCGAAGCTGCTCTTGCTCTTTAGAATATGGTGGTAAAACATGTTCTGTCCTGTCAGCATGGAGGAGCTGTGCAGTGACAGAGCTTACTTGGTTACATTAAAATACTTGAGGGTCTTGGCAAGTGGTTTAAGACAACACTGAGCATGTTCAAAGACTTTAAAGGTACTTTCCATCTGTAAAGGTATCTTCATTGGAGCAGCAAGATGAAGTTTAGCTTGTTCCGAGATTTGATCAGTTTCTCTTCTAAAACTTTAACTTCTCGGACTGAATAAAAGGTTATATTTTGTTCGTCTGAATTCTCCACTCTGTTTTTAAATGTCTGAACCAATTTTATGCAAGTCTTCCACCAAAAGTAGTTCTGAGGTGTGTGAGAGAGACAGTCATTAAAGAATTAGAACAGGCTTCTGTGATGGAAAATGTTAGGCATCCTTGACCACAGATGTAGCTGTGCCTGCATAGGTAATGACATGCTTTAGTGTATCTTTCTATTTCAGGCAAAGATGCTCACCCAAAACCAGCAATGTTCTTTTCTTTTTAGTGCACCGGTTTGTCAAAATTAACTTTTATTCAGTAGGTTGTCCTAATTTTAGCCTTGTATGAAACTTTAGTTGCAATGTTGGTTGTATCAAGGCTGTTATAAAGATGGAGTATATTAAATTGAGTGTGTGTGTGTTCATAAATAAAGTCACTGGGGCCCCTTTCCTAGACTAACAGATGCCCTAGTGGAAATGTCTGTTGGTGTGTGGTTTTAAATGCTTTTCAGCAATCTGTTCCTAACTTCCCCCCTTTCCCCACTGTTAGGTACTCCAAAGTGTAGAATCTTTATTTGTACACACAAAAAGCAAAAAAATAATACTCTTTTGTTTGGCATGGGACTTATTTTTATGACCTGTAAGCTTTAACTGTGCCTGAGAATGGAATAAGCTACATCTGTTTGGACTCTCATGCATAATGCAAATATGGCATGTTTTTAAAATAACTTTTAATAGATCTTTAAAATTATAGGTGAATGCAACTAATTTCTAATTGGTTTTGTGAATAATAGGTATAGTCTTCAGAAACTGGAAAATTGCATGCTGTGGACTTCTAAAAAGAGCGTTCATGCTTTCCTGAAATATGTTTTTCCTAAATGGCCTCCGAATAGGACACAGCATGGATTGGGTGGAGCCTCACAGTCTTAGTAGGACTGAGACACGCTATTAATTCAAGGGCAGTCTCTTACTAGCTTCATGAGCTGCATAATAAAACATACGTAGTAAAAAAAAAAGTACATTTTCAAAGGAATTGCATAAAGTTTAGTAAAGGTTCCTCAGAATTATTCATATTTTTGCAGACGTGCCAGTGCATCACTGTGAATCTTTTTTCTAGAAAACATGATTATACACACTCAGACTTTAGTTAATAGGTTACTTATGTGGTGATCTAGTAAACACTTCTAAATATTACTAAAATTTTGTAATGAGTGTATTTTTGGAGACAATGTTCGAAATTGCTAGTGTTGTCTTCCCATCCCCCAGCTTTTGAGCTCAGAGGAGTCTCGTTTGCTTGCAGCTGCAGTGGTAGGCATCTTTCAGGAAGTGACCTTGGCTTGTATTAATCAAATTCAGAACACACAGAAAAGCTTCTTGGTAACATGCTGACTTGATGTAAAATTTTATAGCATCCATTTTCTTTTAAAATGAGGCCATCTTATAAGAAGAGAATTTATGATACCTCAATTTAAAAGAATTTCTCTAAAATGATGTGGTATTTAGAGAAGGTAAAACAACAAAAACAAACTGCTCTTTTTACTGAGAGGAAAATAGCTTTTTATATATGTAATTGAGTCTTAAATTACTATTGGTAAAACTGTATTTTAGCCTAGCTAAACTATGAAAATACAGTGTTATTTGATACCATTTTCATTGGTGTCTTACCATTTTTGAACTAGATTAGAAAAGCTTGGTAGTCGGGCATGATCTCAATCAGCTAAGATTCTTATGACGTCTTTAACTTTCTGACTTGATGTATTTTAATCACTTACTGCATCTTTTGTTAGCAGCTCTCAAGGCATTACATTAACCTCATAGTAGCTGTATTGAGCTGCTTTGCCTATTTACATAGACTGAGAAAGGAATCTACCTGTGCCTGTCGAAGAAATCAGTTTGACCTTGCTTGCCAGCTGGAAATTGTTTTTCATTGGCTGCTCTTAAATGGAGTGGCTGACTATTCCTGAAGCAGGTTTTAAGAGTTTTGCATTATCATCTTCTTGACTAAAACCATTTTGTGAATTCAGTTACAAAAAGAAGATTGTTGGCAGTGTTTTCAGCTGGTATAGCTGTTTATAAGAGTATGTGTCTAGTCTTTCTTGGGACCTATACATAGGGCTGAGACCAGAATATCTTTCATCATTGCAAAGTGCTGTGAAAGCCTTTAAGGTTCTGGGGTAAGATAATTTACTAACTTTCAAACTGCATCTTTCTGGAGAATTAGTCATAGCTGTCACCTGACTAATGTTTTTCACCCTTAGGTTGTCATGTATGTTATCTTGAACAATCTACCATCTGGTTGGTTTCAGGGTTTAGAAAACTCGACTCTACTTTAAGTGGAATCTTCAGCATAAACCTCTTCTGCATGTTGATGGCATATTTTTACTCATTTTACCTCTTCACAATTGTATTCAGATTTTTGTCATTCTTTCTGCAATGTGTTGAAGATCTGAGTATGCTAACATACATGTTCCTAAGTGTTTCTTGACTCGATTGCTGCCTGATTTGGAATGGTTAATTCCATGCTGTTTACTCTGCAAACCTATGCAATGATTTGCCATTGTACTTGGTATCAAGTCAGAGTTGCTAATTGTTCCATTGAAGATCTCTGTGTAACCCTACCCCTTTCTGCTGTTGAACATACTCTTAGATTTCTTTGCTACTGAATTTTCCTTAACTACATGCTTTATACACTTCTTTTCATGCTGCCTCACATTATATTGTCTGTTATTGCACCATACTAATTACTCCTCATCCACATCTTCACTCGAGAGTGCTTTAGTCCTCTTTCCTTGTAGTCTGCAAGATCACTGAAGGGGTGATAAATCTGTTGCTTTTTGTGCTTAAGTGTAGTTGACACTGGCTTTCCAAGATCAAGTGGATGCCAAAACACAATCATAGATCGTGTCATTCAGAATTTGCTGTTGTCAGCATTTTCATCAGTCTCCCAGAGAATAAAATTGGTCCCAGCCCAGATTTTGGGATACCCCACCATGGACTGATTCACTGAGTCAGTAGTTCCTGAAACTACATTGCTACTGATGTTTTGACTCTGGAAAGATTGTGTCATAATTCCCTCCATTAAAATTTTAAACTAGAGCTACTGATTAGGAGGTGACAGAACCTGGAACCATTGATACAGAATGGAGGCATACAGTGGAACAAGACAGTGTTCTTCCTCTAGTTATGTAATCTTAAAATGAGGGGGGAAGATGCATCTTGTCTTTTTCAGTGGCAAGGCAAGACAATCTGTTAGAAGTGTCCTGTGTCCAGACTGTTTTCTACTTCTGTGGCTAGGTATTACTTGTTTTCCTGTGCAAGACTGGGAAGAGCTGACAGTTTTTACACCGAAGAGTCACAAATACACTGTCCATCCTTCTTGGAGTAGATGGAGGATGACTTGAAGTCAACATTTTGAAGCAGAGTAGTATTAACGGTACTGTGGGGACTGGGCAGTGGGCAGCAGTACTCCTTGGGCTGCCCAGCCTTACGCCAGGGCAAGGCCGATTCCTCATTTGAGAAGAAGCAAAGTAAATCACTGCAGCTCCAGACTGCGCCTTCGGAATCCTTTCCGACAATTCTCCGCTGCTGTTCTCCCTCCCTCCCCTTTTGCAAGGTCAGTCTTTCCTGTTTGCCAGCACAATCTCCCTGCTGTCACTTACAGCTCCATAGTTCAGTGCTGCTTTGATAGTGCCTAATCTCAGTCCTACTCCTCACACTGCTGACGTGGTTTGCATCTAAAATGGGGGTGAGGGTACCCACTGCTGCAGCTCAACTTCTGACGCGCTGCCCCTGCACAGCTCCTGGTCCCCTTTATTTCCCTGCGAAAAGAAACGCTCCGGTGGCAGGAGGCGGCTGCGCGCAGTGATGTGCAGGCCGCTCGAAGGGAAGAGGAGGAGAGGAGAGCACCTCGTGTGCCCCGGCCTGCTCCCCCGGCCGCTCCCCGG
>Ga0065711_1005180_pt1 | contig 46016 bp, 19 predicted proteins | sample Hoacrofraction12_FD_59098 | JGI IMG/M metagenome (GOLD analysis project Ga0065711, IMG submission 59098) | Hoatzin crop microbial communities from Cojedes, Venezuela - Epithelial fraction 12 v2 (version 2) | ecosystem: Host-associated > Birds > Digestive system > Esophagus > Crop | place... | reverse complement strand
CACACCGTCATGAAAAACAGAATCACAGAATCACAGAATGGTAGGGGTTGGAAGGGACCTCTGTGGGTCATCTAGTCCAACCCTCCTGCTGAAGCAGGGTCACCTACAGCAGGCTGTAGAGGACCTTAGAACAGAATCACAGAATCACAGAATGGTAGGGGTTGGAAGGGACCTCTGTGGATCAGCTAGTCCAACCCTCCTGCCGAAGCAGGGTCACCTACAGCAGGCTGCACAGGACCTTGTCCACGCGGGCCTTGAATATCTCCAGAGAAGGAGAATCCACAACCTCCCTGGGCAGACTGTTCCACTGCTCCGTCACCCTCAGAGGGAAAAAGTTCTTCTTCATGTTCAGATGGAACTTCCTGTGCCTCAGTTTGTGCCCATTGCCCCTTGTCCTGTTGCTAGGCACTACTGAAGAGAGCTTGGCCCCATCCTCCTGACACCCACCCTTGACATATTTGTAAGCATTTATTAGGTCCCCTCTCAGCCTTCTCTTCTTCAGGCTGAACAAGCCCAGCTCCCTCAGCCTCTCCTCGTAGGAGAGATGCTCCAGTCCCCTCACCATCCTCGTAACCCTCCTCTGGACTCTCTCCAGTAGCTCTTCTTCTTTCTTGAAGTGGGGAGCCCAGAACTGGACAGAGTACTCCAGATGGGGCCTCACTAGGGCAGTGTAAAGGGGAAGGAGAACCTCCCTCGACCTGCTGGCCACACTCCTCCTAATGCACCCCAGGATCCCATTGGCCTTCTTGGCAGCCAGGGCACACTGCTGGCTCACGGTTAACCTGTCATCCACCAGGACACCCAGGTCCCTCTCCACAGAGCTGCTCTCCAGCAGAAGGACAGAGCAGACCTAACCATCAAATTATTACGGTAGCTATCTTGCAAGTCAGACAAAACACACTTTTTCCTAAAAAAAAAAACCCTAAAAAGACAGGGACAAAAAAAAAAACCCAACACAGAGCCACTCCCCCACAAAAAAACCTCCAGCCAGCATTAGGCTTCTCTTTTTTTTGTTATTCCACTATTCTACCCATAATACACAAAAAATCATTATATCAGTATATAGAACAGTTTTCAAGGTCAATTTTAAATCACAAAAAGCAACAGTGAAAATATGAAATTGATCATTTGAATGTTATCTAACCTTTCTCTACCTCTTGAACCTAGACACTTATCAGCATGTATTTTCTTACAAGGTGATTGGAGTTGCCAGCTGAGTACAAATATGCATGGTCAAATGCATACAATGAAGAAAAATAATTAAGAAATACATCATCAATACCAATCGGGACACTTGGTTCTCCAATTTGCATTCAAAACAGTCAGATTTTTAACTAAGCAGGTTCTTCTGTGCCAACAATATAAGAAATTACGAATCAGTGAATGGCACAGTTCAAATCCAACAGCACTGAAGCACTTGGAGTAAACATAGGAACAGGTTGGAAACAAATAAGCCAACACAAAGCTCCATGCTGTCTGTTCCAGATTGTTTTCTATAGCTAGAAAGGTGAGGTGTCACTATACTACACAATGGGCAACACTGAAAACATATACTAGGGGAGAAACCATCTGTACTTAAAAAAAAAAAAAATTCACAATAGCAAATACAGGGCCTGGGCAGAGATAAGAAGCAATGGCAGTTAATTATTAAAATCAGCCAAGAAGTATAGTTAGTTTTCCACACCAAGAAAAATGAAGTTTCTTAATGTTCATTGTTTTTAAGCACACATTTTTACCAAAGTGACCCTATCAAAAGTAGAAAAACATGAGGTTTCTGATACCTAAAATAAAAATGTAATCTCCCTGTAAAGTTAAACAGCATTAATGGAAGCATAGATATCATATTGCCTGGCTACAGAAGTATCACTGCTGTGTGCTAACTTCTAATCCCTAATGATGGTATTTTACAGAAGACAATAAATCTAAACCCGTCAGAGAAATGAAAGCAATGACAGTTACTTAAAAAAAAAACCAACCAAACACCACAAACCAACCTAACCAAACCAACCACCAGCTGAGAGTGGGAAGACCACAACTGTCTCATGACATACACATTTCTTTACAAATTTGTTTTGAAAATACTGAGTTATTGGTACTAAAAAAATCTCTCCATGTATACTGTGCATCTGATTTATTAGTTCATACTGAAGTGATACTTGTAATCCAAGAAGTTGATTTGCCATATGTCAAATTATCTCCGTTGTTCACTATAGGCACCCCTTAATATCTTATTCAGTAAAAACTGACACGATTCAAATTACTTTTTCTGTCTTTCTAATCTTGTTAAATATAATAAACTCTGCTTTTCCAGAATGGCCCCAGATATAAAAGAAAACAATTAAAAATGCATTCATTTCCCTTATGTGCTAACTGGATAACTGTGCAGACTTTGGCTTAATTTCACAGCAGACTAGTTTCATCTTTCTTACAATTTCTGAATGTTTATTTCCAGTGTTTAGTGGCTTTAATATTAATATAAACAAGTTCCACAGAAATACTACTTAAAGTATATACGTAATCATAGGCAGATAAAAATCCAAGTTGACTTCTGAAGATCTGAAATTTAAATTAATCTGTTTCCAATCAACATTAATCAAGCATATTTGGTCTATCAAAAGACAGAGAAAGAAAATTTGTAAGGGGGGGTAGGGGAGTGGGGGTGAGAGAAGTAACTAATAATGTTCTAGGATATATTTAATCCAGAAAAGCAGAAGGCAAAAGATTAGATTTTGGTGACAGACTGTACTTCAACCTACTGTTTGCAAAAATAATCACATACGAAAAGAAAGCAGAATAAATGCTGTATGTAGTAAGAGGTAAATTGGGATATAATAAAATGCAGCCTCCTCTTACAAACTGGCTCCTGCACTAGAATTATCACATAAACATAGTTTTATAATATTTTTAATACAAAAATAAAAAAGAAATCTATGTCAATATGAATCAGCTCATTACATGCAGAAATTTAATGGCATCTAACTTTTACCACAGAGATAACAAGAGCAACAGTAAATAAACAAATAAAGGCCTTTCCTCAAACTCAGGTTAGGGGCACAGATAAGCACGGATAAGCATTTCACAAGGCAATACCTTGTAAGATCCCGGTAATGTGTTACATGTCACTGTGTGGGAATCAGATTCTTGGATTCTGGATCTCAGGGATTTAGTTTGCTTGCCCTTTGGTTTTGGGCAGGTTTTTTGTTTTGTTTTGGTTTGTTTTTTTTAAGCTCGGGCATTAAACTGTCAAGCTAGCTAATCAAATTAGAGCCTGAAGAATTTCAGGTAATTACAATTCTGCCTGTCAAGCCAAGGTACTGCTGCAGACTGTCTCTTGGGGGACAGCTTCTTTCCTGAGCTAATTCTGCAGCTCACCAGAAGCATAATTTGGGAAAATCTCCATGGACTAATGGACATAGACATGACGACTGGGTGTCCAGATTTATGTCCTTTCTGTGCAGAGGAGGACACAAGAAGATGAGGCCCTCCAGAGTCTTCCCTACCTTTTTACATAGTCTTTCAAGCTTGTTATTCATAACTCCAAGAGTTCCTTCCCTGAGGTGGGATTCTGATGCTGGTGGGACCTAGAGCCATCCCACTGCCCTGCTGTTTCTGGGCTCTCTCTACGAGTTCTTGGATGCCTCCAGGGATGAATGAGCAATGACTAGTGTCCCACTCCAATTCTCTCTTCTATATTTTTGCTTTGGGCCCCTTTCCTCCCCCATCCGGCTCTTATTTATTTGCTGCCTTAGGGTAACCATTTGGTGTCTATCCAGTTTCATCTTCTTTAGTGTCTATCTCTTTCTCTCCTATGAAAGACAGACTGTTAGGTTTTATCAGAGGAGGGCTGATATCCTTTTCTAAAGGGGAAGACCAATAGGAACAGGGGCCATAAGGCAGCACCTGTAGAAGAGTAAAAACAGGGCAAACACATGAGATCCTTTCCCTGAAATCTGCCGAAGACCGAACACAGGCCTGATTAAAGTGCATTCCTATGGACTGGCAAGGAAGACAGGGTGTGAAAGTCAGAAAATAGAAGAAAGGATAACTTCATTTGGAACATCTTCCTAAAAATCTATCTTAGCCTTTTGCATACAAATTAAGTATTTTCAACTTTGTCTTATTTGGCTGCAGATCAACATCGAAAACATACCTTGGTTTGCAACCAAAGGAAAAAAATAAATTTGCAAGTGCAAAGGACAATAGAAGTATGGATTATTCTTTCAAAGAAAAACTTCTAATTTCAACATCAAAGGATGATATAACTTCAATGATATGTGTCAAAAAATTAATCTCAAAGCATGCAATGCATCTAAAATTTGGTACTCTAGTTCAAGTGTTAATTAAGTTAGATTAATTGGAAGCTTAGTAACAGAATAATAGAAAAGATTTAAGCTCTAAATTGGGAAACAGTAGAAGATCCTAATTTTACAAATTGACATTGGTCTTCACAATACTTAATTTTATTCTAATCTTAATCTATCAGACCATTTCCCACTTATATGATTTTATGTATTCCAATTTTTGCTCTTTTCATTAAAATACTAAAAAACCCACAAATAAATTACCAGCATAGAAATGATAACAACATCTCTCAAAACAGAAAAGAATGAGAATAGTCTATGAAAATTAAATAACTGCATATTTTCAAAGTCTAGATCTTTATCCATATATTTTCATTTCTTCTCCTTATGAATTCTAAAATTACTTGCATTGTTTCTGTTTCAACTGAACATCATGTCTTGGATGATCTTCCTTCACAAGAAGACGAAATGATACACCGTTACTTTGCTTCCATCCACTCCTCAATTTGATTACTTTGGTGCAAAACGATATATATACTTAGCTTGGCAGTACAGATCTCCTTGATCATTTCACATGCTCCAGTTTTCCACTGCTATTTCCTACTTTAGCTTTAGAAAGTTATTTTTCAGTCTATACACGTAGTTGTGTGCATGCACTATGGGATGAATTGGAGCTGAGCAGATAGAAAGGAATACCAATTCATATGATAACGATAAGTATAAAGAAAGGAAGAAGTTGTATAAAGTACATTACCTGATGCAAAACCATATTCTGTGTCTCTTTTCTGTCCAATTCCTTATGAATATCCAGAAAGCAGACTAAATTAAAGTGGTATCAATTAAAACAACAATTGTGGAGTTACAGTTCAATCCTGTAACTCAGGAACAATGCTCAAAATGAGAAAGTTGAAACTAATTAGGCAGAGACAGTAAGTAAGAAAGAAAGAACAATGGGGAATAGTTTTGCAGAGGTCAGAAATGTTATTGCACTAGATAAATTATATTAATAGTAAGGCATCACTATCATTGTTAGCAGCTGCCACCTGATAAAAGTCAGGAAAGCCACTGAAATGATTTGCATATATTATATTTCAAGTGACTAATGCCTGATTTTGAATATTTCTATTCTCTATCACAAGTCAATGTCAAGGTCATTTCCTACTTACCTGAAATGACCAAAGAAAAGATAGTGTAGTTATTACCCAGCTGCTTGAGAATACACATGAGGAGGTGCATCTCCTCAACACATTATTTGTCAACAAAGAATATGGCAGGTTTTCCTCGTGGTGAGTGGAGAGAAAGGAAATCCCCAATTCCAACATTTTTTCAGCAGTGGAAATCTGTGGTATTTTCCCCCTCAATGTTAGATAAGATATTCCTTTCTCTTGCTAGCTGTCTCTTCAACCTCTCAATAACAGAGGGGTTATAAACTCCTTTTAAATAGATCTTATTTTGATGAACCTGACAGTGGATTAAAATTTAGCTTTCTTCATATGCATAACATGAGAAATTATAATAAATTGCAATGAATATGAGAAAAGTACATTGTGGGGTGTCTGTGAAGACTGTTAACAATGTTTTTCTTGTACTCCCTGCTTGGGAGGGTCCCTCCAATATGCAAAGTTCTTTGTCAAAGTAGGCTTCTAATGTAGGATAATTGGGAGATTCAGGTCTGAAAAAATTCACAACTATTTGCATATTGAAAAATGAAGACTGTATAGCTTTCTGTATGCATCACTTTCCTTACTTAATGTAAAATGAACAGCAGCTTCTATTCCATTTCCGCAAAAATGCAAATATCAGGAAAAAAGGCAACAAGTGACTACACTGCAGTCAACCCACAACATAACGGGACTGAAAGCAAGTTTTTACGTTGTCCAAGCCAGGACTTGGATAATAATGAAATAACTAAAGTCATAACAACTATTAAATGCAAGCTTCAATCCAGACTTATTGATTAATCGTAAGCGACACTTCTATAACACTAGTAAGAAGATTGCATAAAATAGTAATTCTTACAGCCACTGTTCAAAAAGTTTTATCTGCTTAAAATCACCATTCCTAGAGCATGGACAAAAGAATGATTTAAAATGGAAGGGGGAGAAGTTAATTTTTATGCATCATTTCTTCATGAAAACAATCAGTGTAAGAAAGAGTTTCATATAAGTTCAGTTTAGGATGCCATTTAGTTAATTAACTGAGCCATTTTCATTAACAAACTCAATATTGACTTTATAACAAAATCTACGTAATTTCTTTAAAACAATTAATATTTATGAGCCATAGTGTCTCTGTCAAAGTTGAAGTGAAGACTGTATTATTAGAGGAAGATGAAAGCAGGCTACTAAAAATATGTATAGAAGATTTTTATTTGCTATGTAGCTAGTGTTTCACGTTTCGTTACAAGCCTCCCACAACCTGACCTTGGCACGTGTATTTTGGCTTTTTAACTTTGTAACAGAGTATTTGTAATATTCTCAAGTTTCATTTTTATTAAGAAATCTTTTTTTTCTTTCCATTGATGCAGAAGACTAAAGCAGTCCACAAATTCAATGCACCAAACAATTTTCTGCTTCATCTGGCTGTTTAGCTTTTTAAAAAGCAAACAATCATGTCCCCCACCCCAATGATTTGTTTTGTTTTTCTTGCATGGTAATACGATTCTATATATCACAGTCTTCTGAATATCTGTATTCTTTTTATATTTAATATTTATAACTAATTTTCATTCATTCTGCTCTCTACTATCTCAGTGACTCTCCTTTGTCAAGGACATTTTTGAGCACAAGACCCTTCACCTTAAATGTCTGCTACATAATCTAATCCTCAATTTTCCTTTCTTTATCTTTGTTTCTTACTCAGTTCCAGAAATCTAAAAGCAGCCATAAAGGTTTTACAGTATGATTCCTGCAGTGACTCTTAATGAAGGATTTTCTGACAGGAAAATGATTTCTAAATAAAAGTACAATGCCCTAATTGTTCTTTCCCTGGTTTACAGCAGATAATACCGCATCTATCCCTCAGGCTACATACAGTCCACGAGGCAAGCAAACTCCAGCACGTACCCCACAGTACTAGTGGTCTGCCTGAACAGTTACCTTGAGCATGCCAGTCAAAGTTTTCTTCCCACTGAAAGCAGAGCCTGACATATATATGTTGGGAGAAGAAGAGAAAATGGCAAGCCACTGGGCTCCCCAGTTCAAGAAAGATGAGGAGCTACTGGAGAGAGTCCAGAGGAGGGCTACGAGGATGATGAGGGGACTGGAGCATCTGTCCTACGAGGAGAGGCTGAGGGAGCTGGGCTTGTTCAGCCTGAAGGAGAGAAGGCTGAGAGGGGACCTTATAAATGCTTACAAATATCTCAAGGGTGGGTGTCAGAAGGATGGGGCCAAGCTCTTTTCAGTGGTGCCTAGTGACAGGACAAGGGACAATGGGCACAAACTGAAGAATAGGAAGTTCCATCTGAACATGAAGAAGAACTTCTTCACTCTGAAGGTGACAAAGCACTGGAACAGGCTGCCCAGGGAGGTTGTGGATTCTCCTTCTCTGGAGATATTCAAGACCTGCCTGGACGTGGTCCTGTGCAGCCTACTGTAGGTGACCCTGCTTCGGGAGGGGGGTAGGACTAGATGACCCACAGAGGTCCCTTCCAATCCCTACCATTCTGTGATTCTGTGAAGCCATAGTGCTATTCAGCACAGAGCTGGACTTGCTGTTGCGGTGTCCCAGAGAAACACAATGCACCTGCACAGGGTGTGATAAAACCTGGCTGACATAGTTAAGAGCAATCTCTTCTCATGGTTCGGCAAACTATAGCAGTCCTGTCTCCACTTTTGGTCTTTCCACATGACAGAGTTCTTCCTACCTGTTGCTTTATCTCACCATCCTTTTCCGCAGCCCTCCTTTGCGTTTTCCTAAGATCACACGTTATCGGATTGCTTAACAATCAAATCCATGCCCAGTACTGGAGGCTCAACTTTCAAGCATAATCAGCTCACAATGGCAATTGGTCAATAGCTAAATTAAACGTATCAATACTTCCTTCCATGTTGTTGCCTACATCTGAGAGAAGCTTCCCAGAAGCATTCACAAAACTGCTGTGGAGTTTCTAAGGACTGCCATCTGCCAGAACGCCTGGCAAGCAAAACGTAGCCAAAAGGCACTGCAATGAAACAAATGACATATATTTATACAACAGTAGTACCTTGAAATGCAAGCTATAAACTTCAAATCATTATTGGGTTTGCTTATAGAGTTCTCCATAGGAATGAAAAAAAACGACTTTTTTTTTAATAGATGTAATTGGATCTAAGATTCTAACACAGCAATATAATCAGTACCAAAGAACAATTTCTGGCTATAAGCTACACAGAGCAGTAATGAATGTATAGATAAACTATACTATTTCCACAGTAAATAAAGAGGGATTTTTTTACATTATCTTTGCACAGTGTAGATAAATTACAATGAGTTTGAATTTTGCTTACGGCTGTATATTTATAGATTTTCTTAGCAACAAAGAATTTATTCTGTTAAAAATTATACAAAAAAACTAACGTTGGTATTCCAATTCTAGTGAGTGATCTTGACTGCCAAGTACTGGAGCTGCATGACTGACAGAAAACAACTAACCATAAACTTCCTTTTCTTTTTGCATGTTCTTGAGGAAGTAACTGGTTTAGTACTTTCAGGGAGTGACAAAGTTTCATTTGTAAGAAACGTGCAGTTAATAGAAAAGTTAAGAGTGTAGGAGTTACCTATGACAACAATGCTCAATGTGCAGTTAAGTTCAGTATCGTAACAACAGGCCATTCTCTGGGTAATCACGATGCTGAATTTTTGAAAGTAACGAACTAAGGGCAAGGCAAGAGGAAGGGAAAAGGGAAGGAGAGGTTTAGCTCTAGAGATTATTTCAGACTATTCTGTTTGTGGAACTTGAATTATGCATGTTACCACATAGACAGGCCTATATAATTAAAATATAATCTTTATCTTGTAAACAACTAATAACAAAACATTGATTTTAGGTCCCTACAGTCTTCCTTAATAGAAATGCATGAAACACCTGACATACAATGGCAGTATCTGTCTTGGAACTCAAGTTTAAAAAAGCCCAAATCATTGTCATGCATTGGTGTGTGGCATCATCTGCACCACTGTTCATTGTACATGAAATCTCTCTCAAATACACAGTTGTTGCAGTGTAGAAAAATGTGTAAGGATTTGCCTAAAGTGCCTTATTTGAAATCTGGAAATTCGGCTAGATCAACAGTGCCTCAATGTAGCTGTCAGCACAAATGTCTTGACAATTAGTACTTTTTGTATTCAAAGTACTTCGCATTACTTCTTAAATATATGATAAATATATTCCAGATTCATATGGCAAACAAGAATAAAAAGGAATTTTAAGATATTCTGTAAGATAGTATGTCATTCATTGTATATATACATACATCCATATATTAAAACATTATTTTATTCGTTTCATTGTCTAATACAGGCTTTTTACCTCTGCATGATTGTATTTCATAAATATTATTAATTCTTTGCTTAAAGTTAAAGGTGTAGCGAATAGAGCAGCAATGTGGCCTTATAAACACACATCTGAAGTCTTTCTAATGAATATAAAAACAAACAGAAATGTTTTATTCCTATGTATCCTACAGGTTATTATTAAAAGATTCATGATGTCAGCAATTCAATTTAGTTCATTCTCACTTGAAATTTAAGTTTATATATTCTAAAACAATTTTAGATCTTAATATCCAGCTAATGACTCTGTTCAAACAGGTACAAAATACCTTTGATTTTGCTATAAATTAACTAAGTTATCCTTATGGTAGGTATTAGTTGGGAATGGACATAGAAGGGTCTTGCCACTTAGATGAAGAAGCGACAATTCAAAAAGAATGCGAGAAAAATATTATGTGCTAAAGCAAATGCTAAGGGGTCCTAAGGGAAATAGCTGAGAAGATCTGCTAAATTTCATTGGTCTGCTGGCTCAACAGAACATATTTGTCAAATGGGGATGGCTTCTGTCATCGTACTGATGGGGTTTAAGCAGTGAGGTGATTCAGCACTGGCCTACGTGAGCTGACCTCAGTCTCCATTAAGGTCAGAAGTCTCATCATGCATACTTACAAAAACAAACACCATACAATTTGCTGATGTTCTGATGTGATAATTAACGACGGAAAAATGAGTTAGACACTACAGTAGTGATGAGTGATATAACAGCAGGTAAACTGATGTCTTGGGAGAGAAAAAGAGGTATCTAGCATCCCAGTCAGGTTTCCAGGTCCAGTAATTAAGAGCCTATTTTAACCAGAATATTTAAGATTTTACCTTTAACCAAAATTTCTGAAAGAGCCAGTCACCTCAATTGTTTGACACACTTGATAGTCTTTGTTTAGAAAGTGTTGCAATAGAACAGACGAGCCAGACTAAGAGTAATGGCATGTTGGAACTTTCAGGGCTAAATCCCAACACGTAATTGCCTGAAAAGAAATTCTAATTAATTTGACATCATGGCGGAAAATGAATTTTCCAATATCATATCCAACCTCCAACTTGAATGCTGTGTGACTGCAATGCTACAAAGCAATCAGAAAAAAGTGACAACTTTAAAAAGTGGGAAAACACATATATATCTCACTGTTTCTACACGCCCATGACTAATGTCAATGTATGGATGGAAATAAAACTATTCATTAACTCCCTTAACTTTTAATAGGCTTTAAAAAAACAGTAATACTAATAATGCATCAGGAATTCTCATGACTACTAGCATGGTATTTATTCATAACTCTATAGCAGTTATCTCTTTTGAAGAAGCTAAGACAGCTTTTTGCCTTTTGCTAAAATGAGTAAAATGCATTAGAATTTCTGATTTGAAAGAGAAATTTAGAAATGAATATTTAAATTTTATATCTAGAGTAATAACAATCAGGAGAGTCTTCTATGAAATAATCAAATAATTCATTTTTCAAAAGTAGAAATCTGTTTAACATTGATTACCCAAGTTAATTTAGACATTTGTAGTGAGATGTTGTTATGAAAACAGTAACAGATATCCACTCAGAGTTCGTATCTGAGAAAGAAAAAAAGAGTATGGTAAATAGGACTGTTACAAGTTTTCTTATCTAGAAGCATAAGATTCATACAAGATGATTAGCTTTTACTACCCCTAATTAGAAGTATCCCAACAGCACAAACATCCCAACTGATATCCATAGATGCTTTGGTGGGTTTACTTTTAAGAAAATGAAACCATGTGTTCCTTGCTACTGTTTTAGGTGCAGAACTGTTATTTAAGGACACTGGGATTTAACTTGATAAATGCTGTAGCACATAGAGTATTATTCAGAAAGATCTTATTAGTAACACACAGTGTGGAAACTTCAAAAGGCAAGAGAAAAATTCCTTTCCACTTCATCCCACCAAATACAGATTTAGTCTTGTCAAATGTTGAAAGTCTCTCGTGTTCCTCCTCTTTTTGCAAAACCCTTCCAGAATCTGCTGACTTTGTTTCATGTGAAGTGTAGGAGATTACAAAGACAGAGCACTCATACAAGTCATCCTCTTAGCTGCTGAGAAAGTCAGAGTAAGAACTAACACAGTGAGTAAGGAATGACCAGGGTCACAGAGGTTGCTGTTGCGGTGACTATAAGGAGGGAGGACAGGAAAGGAAGAAGAGGGAAGACAGGCAACAGACAACAAAGATACAGTATTTTGATATATGCTGCAAGAAATGCATTAGGAAATCTGCACAATTTTCTTGCAAGTAGTTCCTTTCCTGTAAGGTTTTTCTATGTTGATGAGCAACATGGTCTGAAATTCACAAAAAATACCACAATGAATTTCACAGAATCACAGAACCACAGAATGTTCGGGGTTGGAAGGGACCTCTGTGGGTCATCCAGTCCAAACCCCCTGCCGACGCAGGGTCACCTACAGCAGGCTGCACAGGACCACGTCTAGGTGGGTCTTGAATATCTCCAGAGAGGGAGACTCCACAAATTAGCTTAATTTAATTTAAATTTAATTATGTTTGCTGTTGTTTGTTGTTAAGCCTAAAACATATCTGGAATACCAAAACTAAGGTAAACCAAATAAAGCTAGAATCTAGCATATATAAAGAAGAAAGAATCTTAACTGTTCTAAATATACTCAAAAACCTGTCTCAAAGGAAAAGAACAATAAACACGTAGTGTGTCATAAGAGCCCTTGATAGTGTGTAATTATTGCCTGATTGCTGCAAAAACATTTTGAATATAATAACTTTTTCCTTGAAGGGACTTACAATGACTAATCCTTTCAAATGAGAGTAAACAATACTGTAGTAGGGGAGTATTTATTAATAGTTAACAAGACAAAGAAAATTGATGGTGTCATTAATAAAAAAAGAGCAATCATTTATTTCTCTGCAGGACTTCTGAAATTATGTAAAACAGCATTACTAACCACTTTTACAATGTTTTAAACCTTCACAGTGCTTTAGCATCACCAAGTAATTTAATATTACAATATACCTATGGGATGGGGAGTTGTGCATAGGAAAACAGAGCAGCTGGAAAAATAAGCAAATTCACTTTACTGGGGGAATACATAACTACTTCTTTATTTTTTACTTTTGTGCTCATAAATGAGGGAAATGAGTTTGTATGTTAATAATTTAAAAATAGACCAATGCAATAATCTGTGCAAAGCACATGCCTGTGGGGGAGCATAGAAGGGAGCCGGTTATCTTCATGTTACGCAAGCTCGGCTGCCAAGGTTGAAAGCATGGCTTTTTGGGTTTTGAGGAAAAAGTCTTCCTCAGAAAACATTTCAAGCTACATCTAACCTGCTGGACCCAGAAGCGGTTCTGGGTGCTGAGAGGTGAATGCATGCACTGACCACATCTGGGCCCCATACCACAAGAAGACCTAAGCGCGCACAAGCTGTCTCCTTCCTTTCCATGGGAAGGAAGCCTAGGCTTGGGGCTAGACTGAAACTGTAGCACCCTTGTCAGGCCCCTGAGATGGGGGAACCGGGACCCTCTGGTGCACTGCAGCACAAACATGCCACTCCCCACAGGAGAGACACAAAAAAGCTGTAGTATGCAACTAAAGAAGGATACATACCCAGTATAACCAATGTTAAATCAATTTGCACCCATTTTTACAGATTAATTCCTTCCACAAACAAAACTCATTACTCAATCAGCTCTTTGTTTCTGCTGTTCAAAGAACACAGTGGAACAAAACAATGATGAGCCTTCCCAATACACTCTATTGTCTGAGAGACTCACTGATTTTAACACAGGCCAGATGAACCAGTCTGGTAGGCTACCTTACCTACACAGTAGGGATGACCAACATCATCTGTGGTTAAAATATCATAATATAATTTTATTCAGCCAGATGTTTGTGGTTTGTTTTTTTTCTTAGAAATAAAACTTTGTGTCTTTATCAAAATTCTCTCTTTTGAAGGACTTGAAAACTGTCTGCATTTCCATTCTAGCACTTCATGTTGCACAACAACATTTTAACTGTCAATAAAGCCTGGGAATTTCTTATACCCCTATTAAGTGAATGACTCTTCAGTCTTCAGTGCTTGAAACTGTACTTCAATATGGCAGAATTTCCCCACTTAACTCCTTGACACAGGATGCTATATGCTCACACAGACTTTACACAGACTTAAATGATTTCTGGCACATTTTTTGTATTTAATAGTAGTCTCTAGACTCTTCTATTTATTTCTCCAGATACCATTTGAGATCACGTATATTTTTATCTTACTACCTTTCCTTCATTAATATGACCTTCTCTAGGCATCTGATTTTAGGCATTATCAGATGGCTAAATGGACGTGGTCAGAGGGTGTATGGACCTTTTGTCTGTCTCAAATTATCCACTGGTATGTTCTCATTCAAAAATGAAATAAAGAGGGTACTCCCTTCTTTAAATTTTATATCTTTTGGACGTAGTATGAATGTAGCTCGTTTCTGACCTCAATATTTTGCAAACTGACTTGTACAGAAGACTTCAGAAATCTGCACAAAACTGCTGTAGAAACAGTTTCTTACAGTCATTCATCTGCATTTTGCAAGTGAGATCAAACATGCTCTTCCTAACCTGCGTCAATCTAAAATAAAGTATGATTTGCTATCAACATATTCTACACACGAAGGAACCCGTAACATTGTAAGAACACTTATTATCTGTATCATTTGGACCAATAGCAAAGAAAATTATTACTATATTTTAAGGCATTTTCTGCTTGGTAGTTTTCACTACCTGGCTTCCTATTTAATCTGGCTTTTACATTAAAATTTTGTATAATAATGAGGCTCCCCCGGAGGATTCATATCTAGTTTCCTGGAACAAAACCTGCATTCTGTTATGACTGATGCTTGTATAGAGAAGACTTTGCACTGTTATTTGGTTCATTCTGAATACATTAAAGTATTTCTTTTTAATAAAAATTAATATTCTTTCTTATCCACTGTTTGTTGTTTGGGGTTTTTTTGATGGCTTTGTTTGTTTTATCAGCTATGAAGTGGGTCACGTACTAAGTAATGGAACAGAAAGCAAGTGAGGCTGGGGTCTATTTAGGGCTTCTTTCAATGTGATGCTTTTTACTTCTATTCCAGAAAAAAAAATTCGTAAATTACCCTTGCTTCAGAGTTTTAGTAGATGCGGTATTTTGTTCACTACATACCTTGAATGACAAAAGTGAGCTAAAGGGGTTGAAACATTTTTGTCCGCTATCACAAAAAATAGATATGCTATGTAAAATTATATTTTCTTTAAGATTAAAGTCAATTAATGAGCCACAGTTTTCCCTTGGTGATATTCCAGCTACAACATAAATTACATATTTTTCAATTCCTTCTGCAACTAAGAACTGCATTAATTTGATTTTAATTTTGGTCTTGTAAATCTCAAAGAATAGGCATTTTCAGAAAATAGACTCTAAACAATGAATTAGCAATTATACCAAATCTCTGGATATTTTTTTAAGGTTATAAAATGCAGCTCTCTTAAAGCAACAGATTAATTTAAAAAAAAGCTGTGAGTATCATACCATAGCAATAGTCACTTCATTTGAATCTCATTTATATTTTGGTTGGTGGTCAAAACCAAAACCAGCACAGGTCTGTGCTGATATTCAGGTTCTTTTCAAACATGGCACAAGATTTTAAAGTCTCTTAGCACTAATTTTCCAGATTTAAAGACCACTGCATCCAAATCTGAATCTTAAATCAGACTAGAAGTGATCTGTTAGTCTAAGCCTTATCTGTTACCATCTCTCATTTTATAGACAGGAAATAACCAAATCTTTCAGTATAAGTTAAACCAATTCATTTTCTTCCATCTACTGTGAAAACCTATACTTAGCCTTGATCGTAGACATTCATGGAGCTATTATAATCACCTTTCAAATTACATCAACTAACAAAATAATAGAAAAAAAATGGATGTCTCCTTATGTTTTACAATAGTCTCCAGATCTTTCTGATGAAAATCATTAGGATGAGTTAGAGTATAGCATGTAAAGTGGAACAAAAACTAATGTCTGAAGCTGCTAAAATGACTACAAATTGCCTCTGATAACTGAGCAGGCTGTAGAGCGCAGTTCCCGTCGTACTCTGCCTTCTAACAAATGCAATCCATTGTTTTCAAAATATGTATCTCAATAGCTTTAAATCAATACAGCCAGAAAACCTTCAGTATAAGTAGCCTAAACAAAAAATAGGAAAAAACCCAAAAAACCCGAAGGGGTTATTTTACTTGCCTGGAAGGTGAAAATAACTCAGACATTCGTATTAGGCAACAAATGCTGTAGTCCATACTTTCTTGTTTACCTTATTTTCACAATTTGTAAGAAAACTTTATTTTATGAAAAGAGGAAAAGAAAAAAAAACAAAAGTATGATATTATCAATATTCCCTGAGATCAATTCTTACCAGCTTGAAAAAAAAACACCAAAACCCAAACCCAAATAAAAAAAGCCACTCGTACTTATCTATGGAAATCTTAGTTGAAATGCACAGTCAGTTTCTCTCTTCACAACCTGCAAAATGTGTGCTCTAAGTGAATGTACTTATATTTCTTACCAACTGAATGTAAGTTTTTTTCATCCTTGCTCTACATGTTTCTTTTGAAAACAACAGTATACAGCAATTCTCTTAAACGACACAAAATGCAATCCAATTGAAGACTTCTGGTTGTAATTAAAGATGTATGTATATATACATACAACATATACCAGGTTTAGGCCACAAGACTATTTATATGTAAGGTTGTTTAGACTTATCATCTCCATTGCCTTTAAGAAGAAAGATGAAAAATTTAAAATGGAAACCAAATTACGAATCATATGATACTATTTAAAGGAAGTGGCTAAATTAAACTACATATCATACTACTTTCCTCCACCAGTTTTATTGCTGGAAAAGAGCAGCTAACCAACTTTGTTCCGACATAACAGGATCTAGATTTTAGATAATCAAATAAATAACAAACTAGATTTTCTGTTTAATGTTCCACACCACATGTGAAACAAATCATGCTTCTGAATATGCAGGTATTGCCTACTTCTTCAGCTGCAGAAAAAGGGAGGGTTTCTACAGAACAGCAATTAAAAAAAGAAGAAGATTTAGTCCCCTTTAGAACGGCTTCCTTAATTCTTCGCTATTCACTCCCTGTGAATATTCAGCTTCTTTATCAGTGTTAAGGACCTGAGTGTTTTGTCTGTGGAAAAAGGGATGCATCAAAACCTTATAGATCTCCATGCACGGAAGAGGTAGATTGTTGAAATCTTACATCATCCTGTGCTTAGGAGCAGAAGGTCTTCTACCAGAATATGGATAACATTACTGACTTGGAACTCAAAGATCTTTTCATTGTAGAAATTCGGTAGCAAATAAAATTTATGTTCTCCCAGACAGAAATACTACTAATGTGGGTAATTGTTGAGAATAAGTTTCTGTTGTCCAGTAGACTGGAACAGGAAGCTTATCCTTGAGTGTAGGTGGGCAGCAGAAGTTTTTAGTTGCCTCCGCTGTGATGTGGATGTCCCAGGGTGCCCAACCATAAGGACTAGTTAATGTCACAAATACCAAATGGGAAGACTGAGTGTAACCCCTTTCAGGTCTGTCCTACTTGAGTTACTGATGGAAATTTCATAGTTCTGTTATTCAGTAAGGTTATAGTTCAGTTAAACAGCTCTCCCCGTTACATGGTTAACGACTAATGACAAAACAGACCCACTAGAAAGTACAGAAATATGGATCTGTCATACATAGATCATATGCTATTGCCAGTAGGAATATTTCAGTACATCCTTGTTTATAATCTACACAGCCACATTTTTTTCCAGTTAGACTGAAAATACTGGTCAACACCAAACAGATGACCTTCAAATTAATGTTTAGACTAACAAAATCTCCAGAAAAATAATTAGTTGCAAACTGCACTGGAAAGGTAAAGGCATATAAATTTTAATATAATTTGGCCTAAAATAAATTTTTAAAAGAGGAGTCATCAGCATTGCTTTACTTCTGTGTTGTGTTATGACATCTTCATTCCTGTATGCTTAGCATAGCTGAGAAACAGCAATGTATCTTTACACTGCTAGTAAATTTGCGTTTTTAAATCTTAATGACTGGTAGCTGCTAGCAACACTCAAATAAACAGGAATGAAACAAATATATACTTGTCAGACCTTGTGACATTCTCACATTCATCCAATTAACATATACTTCAAACATATGCATCAAACTTCATTTTGCTATATGCGAGGCCATTTGTCAGTATGGCTGATCATAACCTGAATGTGGACTACACCTAATTAGCAATCTGTGACAAACTGTCATAGGTAACTTATTAATTGAAAGCAAATTCAGGAAAAGATCAACCTTTTGATCTCCACAATACTGGGTATACAATTCTAATTTCAAATTGAAAGCACAGAAATCAAACTGTAGCATTAATTTTCCAAGATCTTTTCCCCTTCATCCCACAAATAATAATAGTAGCAATTGTAGTAGTTCCAACCATGAACTCAAATAAGTTGCGCTGACATGCTGGAAATTTGATGTCATCACAGGTGATCTATGATTAATTACTACTCAAGGCAAGTTACAATACATGAACTATAACCTTGTTATGACTTTGTCTTTCTGCACTTTCTGGGCCCATCTGTTTTTCTCTACACTTGATCAACCAAGCTAAGACGACCTATACTTTTCCTGGTGGTACAGAATATGTTCACAAATTATAGTCATGTCACTCCACTCCATTTTTTTTTGTCCATATAGCACAACAAATTGATTTGCTGTGGCACTAAACAGTGAAATAGTCTCTTCCGTGTCTAGTAATTAGTTCTAATACTAGCAGGCAAATTAAAAAGCAGAAAACAAAATGTCTCTATCAGGCACTTATAACAACCTTCATAATACATACAGTAGAGGTTGTGAAGACTAAGGGGGATAAATGAGGAGAATGCTGATTTTGGCATCCAGCTTACTTTCAGATAATCTAGCTCATCCCTCTTGGCTGACACCAGACCAAGAATAATATTAAACAGTAATAAACTCCTTCCAGATACCTCTGATTCCATGGTTCACTGGTCTCAGACCTAATCTATCAATCCATTTACTACACAGTAAAAGGTAAGAAACCCATTACAGATCCGTTATATGCCCTGGCAGGTGGTATATGACAAGAACTGAATTCATCACAAACTAGAGTGCCTACTACCCCTTTTGTATGCTTTGAAGCACTAGGTGGTTAGCTTACTTGGCTATCACAGCAGAAGATACCTTGAGCTTTGAAAAGAAATGAAAAATTCTTGATGTGAAGGCATAAACCCGGTTATAAAACACTTCATTTTTCATACTATTAAGACTTCACAAAGATAGTGTTATTTTCATTTTGTCATGAAATACTGGCTTTGGAGAGGGTACAATAAGTAAAACAAGGCTAGAATTTAAAAGTCATGCTTTCAAATGTGGGCTTTAATCTTCCTTCTCTGATTAAACTATGTCGAAGTAGCAGCATATTAGAATCACTATTCAATAAAGTTGTCTAAAAAATGTCATTTTAAAATTATTACTATCCAAAGGAAGAAAAACTCTTCATATATCTGTTCTCAAGGTCATCAGCACGTGATATAAACACCCAAAAGCAAAGACAATACTGAAGCAAAAGCAAAAAAAGCTTCTTTTATGTGACTGCAATTCCTTTCATACTCAATTTCTTTTCTCGGCTTATTTCCATCGCCGTAGGGCAACAGTTCCTGTGACTGTAAAGAAGGTTTGAACATGACTTATTTCAAATACGTAACCTTGAAGGTTAATATTCACAGGTGTTGTCCCCCATTCCCCTCCTTGGCAGATCAAGGCAAAACAAAAATTTCTCATAACCTTAGGAGATATTTGGCTACATTCTTAGCTGGTGTAAATTGTCACCGCTTCTCTGAAGTAAACAGAATTACTCTAGTGTATGCCAGATAAGGACCTATCTTACATTATTTATGTAACTGTCATGTATGTTTCTTATTTTGAAAATAGTATCATCCTGCAATATGAGATAATCAGAAACGGTAGACTGTTACATGTTTATTTCTAGCAGAGATGCCAGAAAACAAGACAAACAGGTAGAAACAAAGGATTAAAGCATAAGATACGCTCTTAGGAGGGGATGGAGAGACCAAAAAGCCCCAGAGAAACCTCTGTGTGATGATGTTTGTCCACTGTACTTTGAGGAACACAAAAAATATATCCTCATCAAAACAACTGACTGCAGAACCATCCTCAAGTGACCTACAGAAGTTCAGCTGATATAAAAGTGTTAGAGCTGTGAGCTTTGCTCACAGTAAAAATCTGTAGGGTTTTTTTCACTGCCTACAGATCTATAACTGAAGATAACGTATGTCGCTCTGCCAGGCCTGCAGACTTTCATTCCATGATTTCTAATTTTATTGTAGACACTAGAGTTTCAGAAAAGTGAAAATATTAATTAAGGCTTCCTACACAAATTGTGAGTAGAATAAAAATACATAAATGAAAAAATAAATATTTTTCCCTTCAGTTTCATTGGAAAAATCCAATGACAGAAACCCAAAATGAGCTTCTAACTTTTTTTTTTAAACATCTGTCAAGATCATATGGGAAGTACAAAACCTTCAGAGACAGAGAACACCTTCATGTACAGATTTGAGTCTTGTAATTTTCAAACTAAGTTTTTGTTCATTAAAAAAAATACACTGCATTTATTAGATTCTTTGGCTTTGGCTACCGAAGGCCAGTAAGTTTTATATATCTCCGTAGGTAGATGACTGAAATCAAAATATTGTGGTTAATTAATGATCTCAAATGGAAGTTCAATTTTCTGGTTTTAGTCTCTTTTAGGAGTAAATGGAAGTGTTCAAGTGGTAAATTCCAAGGCTAATATCTTGCTGGAAATATTCCTTAGCTTTCTGAGACACAAACTTGCAAAGAGAATGATGCACTAAACAGTAGCTTTGTCCTCCACATTTCATCCAGACCTACTTTCAACAGTGTTCACAGCTGCTCTGACTGTGACAAGTAACCTGCAACATTTTTGCATCAGCAGCAGAAAGTGAAAATGAAAAGTTTACATTCAGTAAAAGCTTACATTCAGAGAAAAATTACAGATGTCATTAAAATGTATTTGTGTAATTTTACTACAAGTAAAAATAATTCTTTCCCTAACAACTAATGTTGTCTTTTTAATACTACTGCTCAGATATACAAACCGTGGGGGCTAAATTCAGCTTACTTCAGCTAGCAAATAACACTATTTTGATCTTGAATTGTTATGAATTCTTCTGTACACATTGATTTCAGAAACTCATTTGTAAAAAGAGAGATACTTCTGTCCAAGCACCCAAATAATGATTTATGTGTCCGGCTTGGGGTTTCTGAAGTGATCAATATTTATTATCCACCTCTGCCTGAGCCATTAGCTAATATTCTGAACCTTGCCAGACTGCTCCTGGTAGGAAGAAACTAACGAGAGTACCACATCAAGTAAGTTACTGCTTACTTCCCAGGTCTGTGCTCAACATTCAACTAAGTTCACAGAAATGGCAATAAAAAACCCCCAGGATGTAGAGTTCTTGACCAGAAACTCTAGCCTGTCTTTTCATTAAGGTACTGAGAAGATTTTCTCACCTTTTTTTCCCTAAAACTAAACACAAGAATCCCTCTTTCTTTTTATCCCGGCATCCCAATAACTTTAAAAATAGATACCACAGGTTAATATCGCAGATTCTGATTTTGCTGTCAGTCTCAACAGAAATCCTTCAGCTGACTCTACATTGACATTTTCTGATCAGGCTGATCTATATCTTGGGTGCTGGTCCTCTGGACAATGCATTCTACTATTTCTGCTACATGAGAAACAGAAGCTACATATGAGCAATCAAATTATCTTCCTTTCTTTCGGAATTGTTATACATTGTCACCAGTTTCCAACACAAAAATATACTACTTCAATAATAAAATACAACAAAATCCTCCCTTACTTCTCTCTCCATGAGTATAGAGATTCCAGAAAACAAAATGAGTGGTACTGTGCTACACAGAAACCAGAACTCAAAGCTCAAGGTTGGAAGACATGTGGTGGAACATGAAACAGTGGTTGCAGCTTCCACCTTGGGGCTGGGGAGAGGAGAGAATTATGAAGTGTTTCCATAAATGCAATCAGCCAGTTGCTACTGCCTCTCACACACCTGAGTCACAAAAGCTGGAATATTTGCTGTACCCTCAAACCAACCAGGCTACAAAAATGATGCTCTGCACTCCACTCTTAAGCAGCAAACCTGCAATTTAGGGAGAATATTTGGATGCAACATCATCACTTCAGGCACTAATGATCTTGGCTTGCTGTCATTGTTTCTCACAGCAGCGTATTGTACACATTTTTCTTCCTCAGGTTCATTACGCATACAGATGTCTCTTCACACAGAGAAAAATAATACATACCAGAAAATACATAATGCAAATAATTGCTGCAGATTAAAATGTTATACCACAGTTATATCACTAATATGTCTAACCTTTAGCAAGCGATGGTTAGCCTCCTTCACTGTACTCTCAAGCTCATGTTTTTTGTCTGGGTTCAGTGATGCACTTCCAAGCACTATTCCTCCAGTTTCATGTAATCGTTTCAGTATTCCCTTGTGTGGTGGCAGCTCTTCAGCTCTTAACTGGAACAGACAAATACAGCAGTGAAGATGAACTGTGGTAGAATTTTCAGCTCTCTTATCTTCACCCTTATTGATTTGTGTATCAGGTGAAGGAATAAACTCAATTCAAGAGAAAATAACCGTCGCTTTCTGAATATAGAAGGCTAAAACCCCCCAAAAGAGACTGTATTAGTGGATAAAGCCTAAAGAGAGTCCTAAAAGTCAAAATACAGGGTTTCTCAGGATATTAATCACTGTTACATGATAAATTCAACTTCTGGACACTCAATAGCTCATCTATATGAAATTTCATAATCTTTCAATACAATGAAAAGCAAGCACTTTGGAGAAAGGTTTTAATATGTTCCATGCTGAGAACACCATCATCCATATGGTATGTGGTGAAAAGCCAAACCTCCAGTTCAACCTCATAATTAAGAATGTGCATGTATGTTCATTAAAGAAAAAAAAAGTAAAGCCAAAGGATGCAAGGCATTATCTACATGTACCACTTCCCTACCATGTACGCAGTTATGGCAAACTTCTGTTGTCAAAATAACATGATACATCACGGATAATATAACTAAAAGACAAAGTTTTTCAAGTTTGTTTTTTTTTTACTAACATAAGAGCAGGAAGATATGAAATGAGCCACCCTACAAGCCAATGCATTATTATTTGCTGCATTCGGATATATTCTCTTGTATAGCTCCAAAAGAACAAGGAAGACTGTAAAAATGAGATACAAATAAGAGATGCTAGAGTCTTTAATTTTGCATTATATATCCCTTGGGAATACTACAATTGGGAAATACTTGTGCACAAATGAGGAGTGGGAGCTTTCATAGTTCTAAACAATCAAATGGGACTTTAAACCTGTAATCATGTCTGAAAATTATATGATACACCTAACGCTCCTTATAAATATTTCTTTGCCTTCATTCTGATATCCTTGACGATGAAGGCAAAGCCTCATAAATTCTCTGTGCAACTCACTGACATCTTATGCTAAACAGAGGGACAAACTCAGCACACGATTAAACCCTCAATTCCTCAAATGTTATGCAGGACCATTGATCCTATTTCTGTTTATTTAAAAAGAAACTTGAAGGTACATTTTTACTAAAAAAGTACAAAAAAGTATAAAGAAACTCTGATGAGTTTTCTTAGATTCTTTAATGCTCTGTTCCATCGCTTGGATCAACTTGGATCAGCATAAAGGATAACTGGTCCTTATCCTCAAGAGGCAACAGGAAAACTTTAGGCAGATATTCTATAAGTAATATGCATTTTCCAACTACAGATGAAGTTATTATTGTATAAGTTATTAAACATAGTCATTCTATTGGACATATGTCAGAAACTAAATAGAGCAACTTCTATTAGATATGTGTATTAGCAGTATCATAGTCTACAAGCTCTAACACCTTCACGAAAAAATTCCAGCCTTTAAAAACAAAGATTTAGTATTCTGTTGGGGTTTTTTTAAAAGCATTTTTAAAAAGTCACCTAGATGTTTAATCTAGAAAATGTTGCAGTGATACTTTAATCAGATGACATTTATAGTTATGCATGCAATTCTAGATACTCTTGTGAAATACTGAATACCGTTTCATAAGTGAGAAGTTATAAAAGATTAATAACTCATATAGAGAAATGTTTTACAGATAAAACAGTTAAATTCTGAATTGAGAATGAATAAATTAATGATTAATCACCTAGTGTCATGATAAGTATTTGTCTTTCAGTAAATTTTCCATTACTTTTCTGATTTTAGTATTATCAGTATATATTTTTACCTGGGTTCTGAAATTCCACTGCTTTATCTAAAAAAGTTAAATTAATGTTATGTTTGATGACAGAAGCCTTCTCTGAAAATAGTACTTAAATTTCTTCAATGTAGAATTGATAAAGTAAGAAAATATTAAAAATAAAACTCACAATACCTTTACTTTGCTAAGGCAGTCTCTTAACTGGTCTTCATTCCCTGGTTCCAGTGGAATACCAATAATGCTGTCTGCTTCCTCTAACCATAAAATCAACTTGTTCAAGTCTTCTTGAAATTCTGATAAAATTTTCTTTTCTTCCTCTAGCCTGTAATAAAAAAGTGAAATTAATGCTTCTATACATTTATTTTTATGCTGAAGTGCTTATCCATACTAAGATAAAGTCTAGGGAAAACAAATTCTTATCATTTATATTAAGTATTTTAAAAAGTGTGACACAGATTTTTTCTTATCAAAATAATAAGTCCAGCACCTTTTTAACATGGTATCAAACGTATTTTAAAAGAAAAATTCAAGTCATAATTTGCAATGTCATTAAATTCAGCTTCCCGATTACATATGGCGGGGAGCAAAGAAGCACACCAGAACTAGAACTGTTAATTCAGACCATATTTTTGTGTGAACTAACAGTAGGGAAGCCCAGTGTCAGAACCTAAGAATTCTAGCACCAAATTTTACCAAACTGAATCTGTAAAAAGTGACAAACCCATTTGGACATACTGTACCAACAGTTATTTGGTGACCATGCCACATACTTGGTGTAAAGCATTCCAGTCAAGTTCCACAAAAAGTAGATAAGGTCTGTAGTCCGTAAGAAGGAATAGGGTAGACTTTATCTCACCTAATTTTAGATGTCTACTTTGTCTGCGCCTGCAACTCAGCTGTTGATTTTCTCACCCAGATTCTCTCCACTGAATTCCATTTGGCATTTCTAGGGTGTGATACATGGATTCACCTCAGATGATTAACATACGAAGAGATGAATTCTGCCATACAACCTTTTCCTTTTATTAATTAAAGGAAATCCAGATGACCAACTAAGACATAAACATTGCAAGTGTCTAAAGTCAGATAAGACTACTTTCACCATGATTGTATAACAATAGGGAGATTTGAACTTCTGTGCCTAAGCTTCCGAAATTATGAAGAGATGCACGAGAAAAATATCAAGGACAGCAGAGCATTGGCAGAACGTGATCCCTTTAGGATTAACATTATGGGTGGATATATTGTGAAGGAAAAAAATTATGTTTTATATATATCACTTCTAATTTATCCTCCAAACTTATTCACAAAACTGAGGTTACACTGAGTCTTACCTGTATGGAAAGACTGAATAATTATTAATAAAATTAAACAAAAATTTATAGCCTATTAAATAATAATAGATTTTTGTTGTCACTGTTATTAAGGTTACTTGTGATCAAAGCAAAAGATGTAAAACCAGTGCTTTTTTAAAAATTATTGTTCTTTCCAAGATCCAACTGTGTTTGAAAGGTTAGATCATTTATCACACATAGTAAGAGGTTGTATTGTATTTTAAGAATATAATTCAACATTACAGTGAAGACTCAAGATCAGTATTATTAATATATTATTTCTGAATGCAAAAACATATTATATCAGAATGAAAATAGGTTTAACTTTCGTGGGTCTCCCATACTTGCCATGTGCCCATAGAACACTCTGATAAGTCCAATGGAATGACACCTATTTTAAAGTACACCATCATTTATTTACAATTTTTTTTTTCTTTTATTAGGAAGCTATGTTTTCTGATGGCTGACTTAAGCAAAGATGTCTGTTTAGAAAATTATACGTCAATAAGCTTCATGCAACAGATAATCAATGAAAAGTGCCAGCTTCAAATCATCTAATAAAAATATACAGAAAACAATTGTGGCTTGACACACTTGCTTGGTCACATACACACATGCACAGTCTGACAAAAGCCTTAGGAACTACAGATTAAAAACTTCTATTTCAGCAGAACAGAAATTTAGAAAATTCCAATAGTCAGTATCTTTCTTACAGAAGTTTGTAAATCCAAATCCCAAATCCCCAAAACATTTCACCCTATATTAAGAAATCCAACTATAAGTCATTAAAATCTTATATGACTTTTTTGCCCCCTTCACTGTAACTTCCAGAGAATAAGTGTTCAAGGGACTTCAAGTGTTCTGCATTTGAAACATTTATTTGCAAGGAAAGCAAGCTGCTTCCATAATGTTTTAAGTAAAAGCATTTGGTTGTAGGGAAAACAAAGGAAGAAAAACAGTACAGATTTCACAGCGAAAGAATCACCTGACTATGGTATAAACAAGGAATCTTTATAAAGATTGTTGAGGAGGGAAAGAGTCCTGCTGTTGGAATGCTGACTATTATAAAATAAAACCAGGATCATACAATTCAACTATTATTTTACATAGCTTGTAAACTAGCAAAACTTTTGCTAGTGCTTTACGTGCCTTACATCTTATTGGCGTCTATTTTATTCCCTTAACAATACATCCTTGGAAGATGAGCATTGCTATACCAGACTAATAACCACTCTACAGACCCCTCTCCAAAACAGTAGATTAAAAGCCAGAGTAAACTACCAAAGAGAACACTCTTGACCAGACTTCACTACTCAGCTGCTACATCCCACAGTCTGGTTGCATTAAACACGTCACATCTTAAGGAGACCTGAAAAATATGACAGCCACCATACATGTGGCACAGCCTTTCCTGGATGACAAAAGCCAGGCAAGAAGACATCACTACAAAGATGTTCTTGAAAAAGAAAACCGTTTCCATTCACTTTACAGGAACCTAACAGTTTTTGAAAGTGTCTTCAACTACTGTCCTAAATCCATCCTTTCTTTTGTAGTTAAAAAAAACCTAAGTAGTAACTTCAACAATACAGGCAGTGAATATCTTGCATAAGAAAAACCTTATAAACAGTATTACACATTCATGTTTCCAAATATTTATGAATAAGTAATTCATACTTTCAAGGCTTTTTCTTTACAGCAGAGTTTAAAGATGTTCTCTGCTCATTTCTAAAATATGAAGCACTATTTCTTTACCTTCAAGTTTACTGTTTTTTGTAGAATTTATTTAAGCATGTAGTAGTGACAATAATGAATAAGATATTTAAAACTCTCCGTCTACAATTAAGTGCTAGATATTTTATTTCCTGAGTGAATTCAATGCATTTAAATAAGAAGAAAGTACTAACTTCTTCTTGAAACATTGGTTGTGAATTATAAATATTCTTCACATGTTTTCAGGAAATAGATTTGCAGTGATTATAGCTGAAAAAAATTATATATACAGAAAAGCAAGTGCAGAATGTATTATTATTATGAAGTCTAATAATAAATCATACATTCAGTCATATTAAATTACAAACTTAATGTGAAGGGGATTAGTAAAAGCCAGTACAGGTTTAAATGGAGAATGCTTTTTTCTTAGCTCAGCTGATATGTCTATAGATCTCTATTATCTCAAGAATTTCACGTGGAATGTAGCTGGAATTTTAGGTAAGCAATAAATTTAAATCTACCCTAACACAGGACAATTTGTCAGCTAGTGTTCAAGAATCAGACAGTGAGGAGTCACATGATCTCAGGCTACAGCTGTAGAGGTATATAGGGTTTAGACATCTGAGAAACCGAAAGACACTGTGGAGAGTAGGAGGAAGATGGGAAGTGTGTTTTGACAGAAAAAGAAACAAGAAACCTACTGTACTAGCCAAGGGGCAGAGTATCATAGAATCATTTAGGTTGGAAAACACCCTTAAGATCATTGAGTCCAACCATAAACCTAAAACTACCAACTCCATCACTAAACCATGTCCCTAAGCACCACATCTACATGTCTTTGAAATATCTCCAGAGATGGTGACTCCACCACTTCCCTGGACTGCCTGTTCCAATGTCTGACTACTCCTTCAGGAAAGAAATTTTTCCTAATATCTAATCTAAACCTCCCCTGATGCAACTTGAGGCCATTGCCTCTCGTCCTATCACTAGTGACTTGGGAAAAGACACCCACACCTGCCTCACTACAACCTCTTTTCAGGTAGTTGTAGAGAGCAATAAGGTTCCCCCTCAGCCTCCTCTTCTCCAGACTAAACAGCCCCAGCTCCCTCAGCCACTCCTCACAAGACTTGTGTCTCTAGACCTTTCATCAGCTTCTAGACCATTTCATCATTCTTCTTTGGACACGCTCCAGCAACTCAATGTCTTTCTTGTAGTGAGGGGCCCAAAACTGAACACAGTACTCCAGGTGTGGCCTCGCCAGTGCCGAGCACAGGGGCACGATCACCCCTCTACTCCTGCTGCCCACACTATTCCTGATACAAGCCAGGATGCTTTGGGCCTTCTTGGCCACCTGGGCACACTGCTGGCTCATGTTCAGCTGGCTGTCAACCAACACCCCAAGGTCTTTTTCTGCCGGGCAGCTTTCCAGCCACTCCTCCCCAAGCCTGTAGTGTTGCATGGGGTTGTTGTGACCCAAGTGCAGGACCTGGCACTTAACCTTGTTGAATCTCATACAGATGGCCGCGGCCCATTGATCCAGCCTGTCCAGATCCCTCTGCAGGGCCTTCCTATCCTCAAGCAGATCAGCACTCCTGCCCAACTTGATGGCGCCTGCAAACATACTGAGGGTGCACTCGATCCCTTCCATCCAGATCATTGATAAAGATGTTAAACTGAATTGGCTCCAATACTGAGCCCTGGGGAATACCACTTGTGACTGGCCACCAAGCTGATTTAACTCCATTGACCACCACTCTTTGGGCCCTGCCACCCAGCCAGTTTTTTACCCAGTGAAGAGTATGCCAGTCCAAGCCAAAAGCAACCAGTTCCTACCAGAGAATACTATGGTAAATGGTGTCAAAGGCTTTACTAAAGTCTACGTAAGCAATATCCACAGCCTTTCATTCATCCACTATGCAGGTCATCTTGTCATAGAAGGCTATCAGGTTTATTAAGTAGGACGCACCTTTCATAAACCCATGCTGACTGGGCCTGATCACCTGGTTGTCCTGTATATGCTGCATAATATCACTCAAGATGACCTGCTCTATAACATTCCCCAGAACTGAGGTCACACTGACAGGCCTATAGTTCCCCAGATCCTCCTTCTGGCCCTTCTTGTAGATGGGTGTCACATTTGCTAACCTCCAGCCCACAGGGACCTCCCTGGTTTTCCAGGACTGCTGACAAATTATTGAAAGGGGCTTGGTGAACACTTTCACCAAGAAGATCCCACCTGGCAACTCGTATTGAGTTAAACTACCAAGAAGTCAAATAAGACGACCAATGGATGTACGATCTCATGCTCCAGAATATGAAAATCACATCTAATCAGAGACTTTAAATTCAGGGTGATCTACATGAAAGGTAATAATTGTGATTCTGTTGGACATAGGAACTCCACACTATTAAACAGCATAAATTATTTAGTCAAGAAATCCACCGCAGAACGAGAATTGCAATCATTAGGTAATTATGTTTCAAAAAATGCTTCAAAGCTGGAAAATATTGCACCAGAGGCCTCTATCAAAATGAGTCCTAATTAAAAAGTTGATGGTTTCTGTAGATGATAAGGGCAGTAGGAACATGACAGTGACTCCCAACATGTTTCATATAGTTAAACAGGCATCAGTAAAAAATACCTGACAACTGCTCTACTGTATGTCCAATAACAACTTCCACTCCAAAAATGACTCATCATCTTACGAAAGAGTAAATATATCTCTGACACACAAAATTTGATATTCAAAACTACACTTAGAGTATAAAAATACTGTTTTTAAAAATAAATATATGAACTGAAATGCTTGGTAAATATCTGACTCTCTGAACTGGCTCTGAATAAAAGTTGTGTATGAAGTTCCTGCTTTAGATCTAGAACAGAATTCTAATTCAGCAAACAGATTTATTTGCTTTCTTTCTTAACACAGTATATTCTAATATTTACTAGACATATGAGCCCACTACTGCTCTTTTTTAAGCTCATAAACAAATTACTCCACAGTAACTGCCTAGAGATTAAACAAACACAAGCCACTGGTGCCAAATTGTTCTTTAGAGGAAAAAGAAAGAGAAGATATTTACTGTAAAAACAACGAAATCCTCCAAAACTATTTATGACTTTCTATGTGTATATACATACACATGTGCATATATAGACATACATAAATATAGGTATACATATATATACACACATATACTTACATTTATATGAACAAATACATTTAAAAAGTGAACACCATAAATAGCAAAAGAAGCAAATTAACAGCCTTGCTTTCCTGGCTTTGTCTTAAATCTTCTTAAGCAAACCCGCATGAGTCTTTTCAGGAACTGCTGTTTGTCTGGTATTTCTGGAAATGCAAGCCATATCAATGAAAAGTCCTGACACGGCTAGACTCTGATATTTCTTGTGCCTATGTACTACAGCTCTGAATCACTTATGAACTACTGTTGTGCAGCCAGAAATTCTGGACCTTCCCGATGCATACAGACTTGCCCATTTTGGTCGCACAGGACATGCAGAGAAGGACCAACTTTACAGCACTGCATTTGTTACAGTGTTCTTCACTGAGAAGTGTACGTGTACTGGAAAGGTCGAATGCTCTTCTCAAGCCACAATAGATTATCTAAAACCAGCTAATGAAAACTTTATTTTTGTGAAACTGAGGCAGATGCTAATCTATGCTGTGATAAATTTTAACTGTAATAATGAAGAAAAACTAGCTCCCTGCAATTGTAAAAGCAGAAGCACAACTTCAGTTCTTTCTGAGGCAGTGTCTCCCTCTGCCCCGATTGCGTGGAAGTCTAGGAATCTGTCATCCAGTGCTATGTTGTGAACCTCACAATAAAACCCCTGTTCCTCAACCTGACCAGATTCCCCAGAATCTAAGCTCTCAGCAGCAGCATTACTTTTTTGTTTTCCTGTCTCCTCTACTCATATGTAAAGCACATAGCTCAGCGGAGGCATTATGTGATGGTACCCTAAGGATAAACCCGAGAAAGATACAACTTAAAATATGTTAATTCTTGCACAGAAAATGCAGAGCGTTCAACTCAATGCACCTGAGAGCAAAATTATTCAGCTGTACAGTATTTTGAATGAGAAATCAAAAAGATTTCTTGTCTCCTAGCAGAGATAGCAATTGGCAAGATTCCTTTTTCTTCTTAAGTACACTGTCAGTTTTATCACCCTTATGAATTCAACTGCAACCTTAAAACATTTAAAACTTTTCCTAGTCATGAAGGAAAATTTTTTACTTTGATGACTAATTTAAATGTTGATGAGTAGGACTGAGTTTTATTATCTGAGCAATGTGGGGTGTTTTCAACTTTCCAGGAATTCTTATAGAGATATTTACTTTATTAATATATATGTGTGCATGTGTGTGCACAGAAGGGTTTCAGAATTCAGACAAAAAAATGATGTTCCATAAAGATCTACTTCCTTATCCTAGTCAGGAACAGTATGTAGTACAGTAATTAAAAGGTCCATTGCAATTAACGGGAGCTGCAGGTGCACTGCATAATTTACTTCACAATTTGTTCTTAGCCTGCTAGAACACTACTTCTATTATAAATAACATCCTGCATGGCAAGTATCATATTATGCAAGCCACTAAAATAAAGCACTCTCTGTATTAGCTGAACCAGTTAATCAAATAAAAAGTTTTAACTTGATGACTGATTGCACCTTTTGAACAAGCTGATTTCTACCACCATAATTACATCTGGAACAACAGACACATGTAATTTCTAGGTGATTAGATTCATGGCAGCAATGACAAATTAACAGTAAACTGCCATTAAGGGAGTATGGTCTTCCAAACCCAAGCCTAAACAAACTGGAATAAGGAGCATGAGCCACCAGCTGACTCAGGCATGGACAGAGCAGCTCTTGAGGAAGCAGTTGGGAGCACATCTTGCTGGATGAGTAGTTAACTGAGGAATAAGATGCCATTTCAGCAGCTGAGCCTATGGAGCCAAGCAGATCCATCTCCAGCACAGATCTGCGTGCTGCTCTATAGTACTGCACTATCCTTTTAAACCAGCCTAAGCTCCCAAAGAGCTTTTAAAGTTCTTCTCTGACAGCAAATGGCTTATTTCATTAACCCTGAAGTGTAACCCATATTGTTTGATGAAAAATTCTCAAACTCTAGCAGAGAAGTAGAGAATTTCATATGTAACTATTGGTCTTCTATGTGACTGCTTTTGCCAGGCATGTTACTTTGTGCTTTCCATATCAAAACATGGTAGCTTTCTGTTTGTATTTCTAAAATCATAAGGCCCCTTCGTCAGTTATTCTGATTGCACAGCTGTCTATATGATTTTTATACACATTATACTTCTGGAAGAGAATGTATTAATATTCAGTATTTAATATTAAGTAGTAAATTAAATCAATTTAAAGAATTATTTTTCCTAACAGCATTTTGTATATATGGTATTTCATAGATTAGGGATTAGTTTTCTTAACAGTATTAACCTGAATCGATAACAAATTCTTATGGTAGTCCACGAAATACCCTGGATAGATTTTTTTTTTACTATGATTAATCCTTGGTTATAATGATTAACTATTACATAAGCATTCATGGCCCATTTCAAGTAAGCTTCGTATTTTCATTTATAGTTTCTAGAAACCATATGAAATGCATATTGCAGCTCATGTATTTTCTCCATAGTCAACAATGTGATACCAATACCATAGCAACCCGTAAATAGTTTGTGAAACACATCAGTTGTTTACAGTTTATAACTGCACATAAATGATGTTGGACTTACTTGGGAAGTGTCAGCTAGAGATAGAATATACGCAATCACCGGAGTAGGACAGATCCGCACTTGTGACTCATATTCCCACTTGCACTTCCAATAATGTTTTGATTATTTTTTTTTAAAACATTCAGCTGTTAATTTTGTATTTATGCTGTTTCTAAGATTAGGAATTAGTGCATTTAGTAGCTATTACTGAGACTTTAAGAAGCCACGAAAATAGCAACTTGACAATTTAGAGAAAATATTTGCTAAGAGAGAAGGAATTTTCTCTCTTACTCTAAAGAACATGCAAATACGATTCATTTGGGCAAGGAACTTTAAACAAAATAATTGAGATGAAAAATATCACAGAAACTTTAGAAAAGTTGATGTAAATACTAAATAGTAAGAAGCTTAGCTACACTACTTGTCAACATGATGTAAATTTATACCAGAATGATTATTTTCTAGTGATTTACTGTAAGAAATCCGAACAGTCAAAACAAGAAAACTCTGAAAATTTGATATGTAGCTAATGTTATGTTGGAAAGAAAAGATATATTTATTGACTCAACTGTCATGAAATCTCTTCATCCTAAGGCTGCTTTTAAATTGCTATGAGAAGCTAATCACAGCCTTCAATATACAGAGCGTTCAGGTGAAGGAAACCAGTCACTGGTAGCTAGTGTGTTATGGCAAAAAAAGGAATATTTTAATGAAGGTAAAGTATAGAAAATGCTAAAAAGTATATTTACTTTACAACAATTATTTTTTATTTAGAACAGAAAGTTTGTGCTTTTATACTCAGAAAAGTATTTGAACATATTCTGGTAAACAGCCTTTGTTCTGTCATTCTTTCCGTAACTAGTTCAAACATGCTTGAGTAGAGATCTGAACAGACAGTCTGCAGGTTCAAGCTCATTAAAAGTGCAAATGTATTTGCAGCTAAAATAATGAAAAATTCTCTTCCATGCAACAGAACCCAATTTTAACAAACGTCAGATTGTGACGAATAAAAGCCCCCAAACTGATTACTTCTGAAACAGTGAAGGAATCTAATTCCTGGGCATCTGTTTGAAAAAAACTACACAAGAAATTTTTTACAAAGATGGAAAAATACAAAGATCAGCTAGCACCACTGTTACAAGTCTGTCAACAGCCTCATTTATGAGCCCTCACCTTGCCAGACTCCCATGTGAGATGTTGTTTCTCCTCCTGATGTACCTCCCCTTAACTAGCTCTGCTTGGTCCATGCGTTCCTGCAGTGGAAGGGAGTATAGGCACAGCACTGCATCTTCCCCTAGCCTCCAATGTCTCCCTTTTAGTGAGTAGCACTCTTCCAGGGCACAAACTCAAACTTCTCCAAAACATGCCATTTGCAGCCAAAATGCTAACAAAAACTCCATTAAATTCCCAATTTGCTAACCATCAGTGTATCAGACTTTCAATCAAGTTTCACTTTATTCAACTGCCTGGTCTATTCCAAAGTTTGCAGTAAGATAAAATGACTAGATGTGCTAAAATTATATTCTCACCTAATTCTTAGCTGGATTGATTAAACTGCAAGATACAGAAACACTGAACACTGAATTCAAACTTCTACAGCTTTGAAACTCTTTGATAAAGGCAAATGAAAGATAACATCCTACACAAACAGAACTCAAGCATAACCTCTTGATCTTCAGTACCAAAGAAAGGAGATTCAAAGCCAATTTTAAGCCTGTGCTTTGCCTGGGATCAGCATTTGACCTTTTAAAACTTAAAAACCAGCTTCTTTTTACAGAAGAGCAGTACAGGCTCCTCAAATTGTTTTAAGAATTGGTTTGTTTTCTTGTCTGTTTTTAACTAAGTTGTCCTTTTATAGCCCAAATAATTCTCATTTAAATCTGCTGGACTACAACTGTGATTAATATTAGTGTCTAGGGAATCTACAATCAGTTTTGTTTATTTATAGAATTTCATGGGTTTGATCTGTTCTACAGTTTTTGTTATGCAGGTAGTTTAATATTTATTCCAAATTACTTATGAAAAATGGATGAACATGTTGAAACTCTCAGAATTACATCATGTATCGATCTCCTCTTTTCAAGTCAACCAACCACAGGATTCATGATGGTTACAGGAAAGATTTTGAATTGACAGCATTCTTTGTCAATGCAGTAATAATATTCTGTTCTCATACAGAATAAATAGTTGACCATTTAACAGTTCATCCTCAGGGAAACTGACAAAATGATTCTGTAAAATTCTCCCTTACCCTCCTCCCAAATATAGTCAAGTGCATCAGAACATGAAGAATGTCCAAGTGTGTCAGAAAAGCTAGCCCAGCAGATTGCCACCAACATTACTAATAGGAGATGGTAATTGAGGGGAGCACAGAACAGTGGCAACTTTCTTTATTCCATTCATCTCATACTCCCCCAGAATCCACTGTTGTTAGATTAAGGATTTTATAGGGCTGAGTCATAGTATTTTCCTCCACAACCTTCTGTGGCCAGCAAACCTTAGACATTCAGAAACCATACTGTAAAAAAGTAATTTTAAAATTGATTTTTCTATCCTGCAGTTTCAACAAGTACCCTTTACTTCTGGTATTGAGGAATTAGGTGAGTAACATGTGTTCCACCTTCAGTTTACCTATCACTTCAATTTTGCAAACCTCAGTCATATCCCTCCTGAGACTTCTCTGCAGACTGAAGTTTCTTCACCTCTCCTTACAATGCAGCCACTCCAAACCCTGGTTCATTTTAGTTGCCTTCCTCCATCTATACTTTCTGTAAGTCTGTCATACCCTTTGACACGTGGAGAGCAGATCTGCACACAGTACTCAACATGAGCATGCCACAACATTTGATGGCAGCAAAATAACACTTCTTGTTCTCAGTACCCTTACTGATGCTGCCCAAAATTTTATAGCTTGTTTGTCTGCCTCTACATATTCAGCCTGCAGATGCTGTCAGTGATAATGCCAGAATTACTTTCTTGATTTCTAACTGCCATTTGCAGGGTCAGCATCACGTAAGTGTGATATAGACTGTTTCTCTGAAATATTCATTACCTCACATTTGTTTATGACAAAGGTCATCTGCCACTTGTTGCCCATCCACTCGATTTTGGGATTTCCCACTATTATCTCAGCATTTGACTACCTGAGAGAGCTTAATGTCATGGGCATTCTTGGAAATGTCACCATACACCTCTGTTTCCAACTAAATTCTAACAGTTGTGCACCTTACAAACATAAGTTTGTTTCCTGTTACGTTCTTCTGTAATCTAACCCCCCCCTCCAACTCCCAGCTGATGGGTATCTTTGAATTCGGCTTGACAAAAACATCCAAAATGGCCTATGCCCCATCTGTAAACTGTGCAGGATAATCAAAATTAAGCTCTTCCATCTTGGTAAGCAATAGCAAAACAGATTTTGCAGCACCTGAAATTTTCTTGCCATTTAAATAATGCTTAGCTACATTACACTTGAATTAGAAGTGACTGTAAGATTTCATGTCTGGAATCCATTCAATCGCTTCAATTCAATTTCTTACCACTATCTTTATCTAGAGATCTGCTGAGCCAAAAAATTTAATAGAAAAAAAATTTAATCGATCACTACTCTGTTTGAGCTACTGAGAATCAGCTTTCAGAGCGCAGCACAATGTATTGACTATAAAGAATAAAAAATAAAATCTGTTCTTAAAAAAAAATTAGAATCAGTTTTCTGATTTGTAGAAGATTCTAAATGTTAGTATGTATTTTATTTTTCTTTGAAATTATTACTTGAAAATGTATTCTACCCAGTCTACTTTCCCTTCAACATCACCTTTTTCCATTATGGTTTTAAAATGTGGTTCCATTTCCTCCTTCCCAGAATTGACTTAAACAAGAAACTAGAATCCCCCTCATAATCATAAAATTCTTTTAACTGTGAACATTTTATTTTCTAGGAAAGAGAGAAATATTAAAAGACTATTAAAACTTAAGTGATCCAAAATATAAGCATACTGGCTTAGGAGTTTGTTCGGAAAATAATATATTAAACCTATCCTGAAAAAGAGGAGTCAAAATATTTTAATTCACTCAGATCTATTATAATTTGTATTACACTGAGCTACATAAACAAATTTGCCATTATACAGTTGCATGGTAGAAACACATGCGACAGACAATGCCATGACTATGTTAGGTCTTTTGGACTGCTGGCAGTAACCTCATGGACAGTATAGAGCAAGATATAGAAGAATAAGGTATATCGACTGCGGCAGTGACACAGCCAAGAAGATACTGAAGTTAGTTTTCAGACATCTGGCATGGCTCCTGTTTGAAGCCCAGCTATGACAACTCAGAATGAGTTAAGGTACATATTTCTTGACAGGACCTGGCTGAGCACCATTTGCCTGCACTTGCTAGTGGCGGTCAAGCTAGTTCGACTGTATCTATGCAATACTGGTGTCATGAGAATGACTCCTGCACAAACGTACACTGAGACACACACACGGGTGAGAGTCAGTGAGCAAGAAGTGACAGCATACAGGAGAAGCAAGCAGAGCTCATTTCCTTCAACTTTTGTTGTCTGTTCCATGCTTTATTCTTAATGAAAAACTAAGGTGCTTTGGGTGACCCGGGTTTCAAGTCCTAAAAAGAGAGAAACTGACTGTACCCAAACCAAATTAGGACAACTAATGAACAACTCAAAAGGTGCCAAAGCACAAGCACAACGAAAATCCCACCACACCAAGGCTATCTGAAGACCTCGTAGCAGATAAGCCCATGTTTTTTTACGTCTCAGATCATCAATAGTTGAGACCTAGCTAGAACACAGCACATACTCCTTTCATCTAGGTTTCTTTCCTCTGGAAATCCAGCCTGTGGGAGTGAAAAGATGAGGGAAAGAAGAAAAAGCATATACTGGGATCTCGTCTGGGGCAGCAGCTAGACAGAGGATAGGATCTACTTCCAAGATCTGGGAGCAACAGTGATCCCTGGCTCTGATGCAGCTAGGAAGACCGGGCAGCGAATAGCAGGGCAAACTCATCCGTACTGATGCACATGGGTCTCACTACAGTACATCAAAAACATTTATATCAGTTTAACACAACACTATCTGTATTCCTCCTACAGCAATGTATTTATTCATGCAGAGTTCACTAACCAAGTTCTCTGCAATGATTATCCTCAACATTTCACAAGCTGTCATTCAGAGGAAAAGAAGCTTACTGGTCAATAAACAAACCAAAAGGAGGAATGCATGTGCAAGTGTTTAAGATCCTTCAGCTAGGGAACATAATCACATTATTCCCATTTAACAGATCATAGGCTTCCTTAAAATATAGAATGTGCCAACAAATTCCATACACTGCTAACACCACCTTCAGCGAAAACAGCATACAGATACACATTTCTATTGATAAACGAAGGAAAATGCAATACCAATCTTTACCAGAACTGGAACATATTTCATATTCTCAGACAAAGCTCAATCACCAATCTCTTTCTTCTGTGTTGCCGCAGCAGCTTACAGGGCTATTAAAACGATGTGTTATTGTTTTGTAAGTGTTAGCACTTACATAATAAGTTAAAGCTTGGAAACACAGATGGGTTTCCATTGTACAAAAGCACAGCTTTTAGTGTGATAAATAAAGCCCAAGGACTCCCTTGTGTAACAAGCAGCATTACCATCAACACCTGGAAATACAGCAGGAAGAAATGTTTAAAGCACCACTGTAGTTTCTGACAGCTGTAGCTTATTTGTTGCATCTCCTTCTTTTAACATGTTTCAAGCGAAACTTTAATCATTATTAAACTCAACAAAAACCTTTCAGAATGCTCCCTTATCACTCAATTGAACATCTTCACAGCTTTTGCTCCCCACAGTTCTAAATCGAAAAAACACATGACACCTCAGAAGTAACAAAATCGTTGCACGTTGCTAGTTCTCCTAGCAAATCTCTAGCATACCTCAACAAGGAATATTCCAATTTTTAAAAAACATGCATGAAGAAAGCTTTGCCAGTGACTGTATTTTAAAGCAGAATGCCATATCCATTTCAGCCTAGCACCTAGGTTAAGAACATATGCTTTTATAAAGCCTAGTATAACCATTAACAAAAACTCTTCCTTTTCTTTCCAATTGGAAATTGTTGTATTACCTATAACTCAAACACTCTAGCTTCCTGTGACTGCATAAGAAAAACAGATTGATCCGAAAGTAATTATATTAATATTAATATTTATTTAATGTAATTAATATTACATTAAATTAACCAATCCATTCTTTTTTATCCAACCTATGAAATGCAGATCTTCATGGCGTTAATGAAGAGAAGTGAATTGGATTAGGATTAATTGTATCAATAGCTAAGGTATTATTAGTACTACAGAGACATATTTTGATGACATACTATCAAACAAAGAGATGCTAAATCATCTGTAAATTCCATAAATAAACTTCCAGTCTGTTCTACTTTTAATCAAGCAATAATGTATGCCTGTGTGGGTTTTTTTAACATGAAGAGTGGAATTAGGAATATGTGGAATATGGAAGGGAGTGGTGGTCACTGACAGGAATAGGTCGGACACAAGAATTAAATAAAAATGACTGTAGATGTGAAATTTAATTATTGATAATTTGTTATGACTAGAAAAACTCCAAAAGTTGAGAGTTCCTTTGAACAGTTAAGTCCGAAGAAAATCTAAAATAACCAATAAAAATTTCACAGTATTTTTGCTCTCTCTTAACCTACCTCCTTTTTTTCTCTACCAGCTGTCTGCAGATCTCCTGCCACCGGGTATTCAAACTTTCCAGTTGTTCCTTTAGCACCTTAGCATCTGCTGTTGACGACTGCTCAATAATCTCTTCACCAGTTACGTTCAATGCTTTGACAACAGTCTGCTGTCGCCCAATGCCATCCTGAAGCTCCTGCAAAACACCCACCACATACACGTATTCATAAAAATGTCAAGCACGAAACAAAACTCTTCATCAGATACTGGCCAGCTGGAAAGAGGTGAAAGTTTTCGCTCTCCTCTGAATTCAAAATGAAAAATCCAAAGGCAAGTAGACAGAAAGACATCTCTTCTGTTTTTGTAACAACTACTTTTCGGTGCATCTCTGCAGCTTTTTTCCCCCCTGTATTCTTGTCTGCTAAAGATCATTACAGACATATTCTGCAGATCAATTAATAAGAAAAACTTGTGAATGTATTTACACTCCCAAAGGTATACACCATGTTTATTTAATAGCCTATGAAGCATTGTAACAATTAAAAAGTTCACAGTGTTTGGAGTTCCTATTAGTTATCAACACGAACAAGCAATGTCGAGAAAGCAGACTGAAGAAGTACTTCTGATTTCATTAAAGAACATGCTTGTCTCCAGTTGCACAAAGCCTGATCATCCATTTCCTTGTGGGATTTTTTGGTGGGGTTAAGTGGAACTACACTTCTGAGGAAAGTATTATTTACATTGTTTCTACTTACACAACAAAACAAAAAATTACCAAAAGATAAGGAAGATGGACCATTTTTCAAGTTTTACTATATGCATTGGGATATATTTTCTACACCTTTTATCATTAAAAAGCTATCATACCCTACCACATGTTTACAACTAAGACATTTCTGAATCTGTAACTTAGATTTTAACACTGCATGCCTGTTTAAGAAAGTTCAAATTTATAAATAAGGAAATAAATCTTTTCATATTTTTAATCATTGGCAGAGCGTGAGTAACTTTTTTCCCTGAGTTCCTCAAAACGTACCAGCAAGGAAGTATAAAACCATTTTCAACAGCTTACTGCTAAATTAAGCAGAAACTGAAATAACTTCAACAATCTACACTGTGGGTTTCATACTGATGATAGGTTTCACAATCTCAGGAAGTGTGTCTGAATCCTATCTATGTACAAGAGCTTTCAAGTAAAATCCTGAATCTACCTTTTCTGGAAGAAACCAAGTATTTCAGCATATCATATTCTGGAACAACATCATATGCTTGTTTTCTCTTTCTCAATGCCTAATATGAATTACAGAGCAAGTTAGTAAACCTGCACATAAACATTAAATTAAATTAAATTTGTCCATGAACTGGTTAAAATTGGCAGGATACCACTTTCAGGAATGTAAAAGATGAACATAACTACTACTCATGCATTTTAAATATATCGTGTCCATTAGCTCTTCAGACATGAGATTATGATTGAAAGTTCACAAACTGAACCACACTTCAAGTTAACCTGTTTTAATATGCCCACACCTCAGTTGCCAGTTACTAACTCACTGAACTGCAGAAAGTTGGTTGATGCCCTAACCTAACTTTCTCACAAATTTTACACAGACAGCTTGAACACCAACACCAGTACAACCTGGGGCACAGAGGCCAGTGTTACCCACGGTCCTGGACAGGAGTCACAGCCGAGGCACAGGTTTGCACTGTTGAGACCAAGCTTATTCTTATTCTACTTTCTGTTTGGTTTTCTTACAGTTTCTCTTAGGTTGTTATAAAAGAGAACTCCCCAAAAACTTTTCCTGTCTTTGGCACCTCTCAGTAAAAACTATTATTGGGGTTTTTTACCCAAACTATTTTCATGTCCCCTTAGTTTCAGTATAAAAGAGTAGCTGTGATGAGCATAATGTGGTTGTAATCTGCATACTGTTTTACTATGTTTTCATAGGATGTGAAAACTTATTCTGCTGGATCCCAGTAAGCTACAACAGACCAGTCACATCACTTTGTTTTGGGTGTGGAACACTTCAGATTTTAAGACACCAGTGTAGAAGAAACTACAAGATCTTCTGAGACACAGAAAAGACAAGAGCCTCTTTCTTTGACGTATCAGATTTTCTTGTCTTTCCATGACACATAATAATACTTGGTCAAACATTTGGCTGTTATTTTCAGGTACATGAGTCACTGTTAGGAGTAAATAGCAGTAACGGTCAAGTAGTTTGCCTAAATGCAAATATTCTCTATTATTGTGAGGCTGAAAAGTCACTGGTCTTTCCAGTACACACCTCAGTTTTGGTAATGCCCAGCTTAAATTGAGTATCTAGTTTTTGTACGCATTCACTGTATTTCACATTGACTTCAGCACTAGAGATTTTGCATTATGCAGTAGGGAGCATTATACAGGTAAATCATAACAGAAAGATGTATAGTTTGAGGAAAAATATATCATAGTAAGTGGCGTATTTCAAGTGAGGCACATGAAACAATTCTGCTATTGCATGCACCTGTATGAACTTAAGATCCGTACCACTCCAGGAAAAATAAGTCAGAACACGACTTCTACTTATACGCAGCAGGACTGCTCATCTGGAACAGGAGATTGAGGAAAGGAGAACAAAGAAAGGAAATTTTACTTCCGAAACTCCAAAGATTTTTAGAATTAAAATTTGTAGAAATTAAAGGTTATCTTTGCACCAGCTTTTCTAAATGACAGAAACAATCATCAGTCAGTATACTGGTATATAAAGTAAAATGTTAATCAAAAGTGTCCTTAAATACTCTTACTAAGTCCTTTTCCTGCATTCATAGCATCTTAAATTAGTTTCTCTCCCTTCCCCAGCACACACACAAAACATAATATAGCTATTATTCCATGGTTTCCACACTTCTTTCAATTGACACAAAATTAACCAAGGGAATTTTCTGATTTATCCTGTGGTATATTATGCAATAGGCCTTATTTACAAAGTAAAAAAAGGAAATCTTGCAGTGACAGAGATGGTCTTTCAAATTATGATCCCTAACGCCGAACCAGGAATCTCACTCAGGATGCATAGAAAGAACTCTGAACTTCCACCAGAACATGAGACAAAGCTCCTGGCTATCTGGATTTCAGATCACCATAAAGACCTTAATTTGAGGTTATTTTTTTCCTTTACTTTATGTATTCGACACTCTTCACATGATTGAACTAAAACATGTGTGCTGATGAAGTTTGTCTAGATTCCACAGCCTAAGAAAAAGCAGATTATTCTCGATAATGAGTGCTGCACAAATCACAGCAACCCATGAAGACATTTAGTTTTTTTTAAAAGTATGTTTGTATAAAGCGGACAGAAGTGTTTTTAACAATTTGGCTGAAAATCATGTTTTTCACATGCTCATCCCAGAGCTATGAACCGCAACAATGCTATTCACAAGTCACACTTGGCATTCAAAACTTGTCAACAGTAATAGTTCCCCTCTTGCTCCCCTGTTGTGCTTGCCGCACACCTGCAGAGGGCAAGGTGCCGGGAGCCTGTCAGGGGTTGCCTCCCCCGGCCTCACAGTATAGGGTGCTACAGAAGGAACGTTGACGTTGCATCTGCTTCTTGTAGTTTCACTCGACATTTCACCCCTCTGTACAGAAATGGCAAAGCGAAAGGGCACGCTGCCCTTTGGATTCACAGCTTACTCAGAAGGCCGTCCGAGATACACTTGCAATTATACCATTTCAAATCACTTTACGAACAGAGTGAGCAAACAAACTTAATTAAAAATGAGATGTTTATATAATGTTAAAGATAAAACAACTTAGAAAAGACAAGACTGCAACATACCCATACACACAGAGTTAATCAAGATTTTGAGTAGATTGCAGATACTTCTATGTACTTCATGTTTTCAGCATGCTGCATTTTTAGTCACCAAGAAAAGCAGATGATAATATAAATACCCATCACTTCAATTTTTCTTTCTTGTGATTCCCAAGCACAAGTAAGCAGGGAACGACATGCCATTAAAGTTCTCTCAGACTAAAAATTGCAAAGCCCCTATATTAAAGGACTTCTACCTCTCACACAGATGGTTTTACACTTTGATAATGACTCAACTAATTCCATATGATAACTTAAAACTGCAAAGACATTCGAATGATATTTCTTTGCTTCAATTCATTTATTTTTATTTTTCAAGCTTTCCTAAAATGAGAAATTATGCACGCTCCTTCAGAAAACTTCTAAATGGAGTAGAAGCAAAAAAGAAATACGGGGTAAACAGAGAAAAATCCTCACCAAAGTCAACAGGGCTGTTTCTGTAATAGCAGGGGACTTTGCCCATAACCAGCTAGAAAACTCTAGCCTACTTCACTACTGTATCTCGTTTTTCTTCTCACTTGTACTTTCTGGTCTGAGAAGCAACTGCTTAGTGAAAACACAAGAGCAGCTGCTTTATGATATATTTTTGAACCAAACATTAAAAAGGCAAATGGAAAAAAAAAAAAAAAACCAAACAAAAAAGTGTGAAGTGATATTCCCAAAGGAATCTTTTAATGTAACACTTTGAGCGCTCCTTCTGACCCCCCCAAATATATGTAGCACACTATTTCAGTTGTACCTCCGAATATTCAGAGGTATCTGCATCAATATTAATACTTACGTGACTTTTAAATGTGTTCTTGAGACAATCATGCAGTAGAGTAAATATTAATAAACAAATCACAAGCACTTGTGACAAAGTTGACAAAGTTGTTAGTAACACCATTATTCTTTCAAAAAATACTTTCCAATTACATGATATCTTGCTTTCCTATGAAAATTATAGGTCTGAGAGACCTATAAATCTAAATCTAAATCTACAAGCATTCCTAGTATCATCTTGGCAATGGCTTTCAGTTCATACCCTAAATATGACGTGGGAATCCCCTAAAAGGCAGAGAAAACAAGGGTATCTAATACTAAAATAAATTTCTGTCTTTCCTCTCCACTTCTTTTAATTTCCTTCCCATGCTGCTTTTACTTTTATTATTTTCAGTTTAATTATTCAGTGGTTTTACTATTCATTGCCATTTTATTTCTCATTCTATTTTTATTATTTTTTCACACTCTCCCAGTCATTCCTGTGGCTTGCTTCCCCCTAACTACAACCAAAGATCAATAAAAAACTGCAATATTGGAGATCCTAGGGCTAGTCCTATTCACAAGCTTGCTGCACATCATTACAAAGAGAAATATTTCGGTTTTAGGGGGTTGCCATCCTTGTGCTTAAGGACTTTGGCCCATTTAAGTTTGCTTTTGCTGTTATATCGCTCTTTTTCTTTTAATCTTCTTTCCACAATACATTGAATTTGACGAAACTGCACCATTCAAGGAGCCAAAGGAACCCTCCTCTGAATATGGATGGATGGTCAGTGTATGCCTTGAAGTCAGATTATTAACAGGGCACACAATGATGCTCAGTTTAATGACATCTAAGAGTTATGCTGCACAAATTTCAACACAGCTGTGCACATGGACTTTATAGACACTTTTACATATCAAGGTCCAGTACATAACAGTTTTGGATACCTAAAGATGCCTGTACTTGGTGCAGATGAGGCTGACACTTTGTGAATCACCTTGTAACACATGCATTTGAAACACAGTGACATATCCCTCTTAATTCAATCACAGTATTTTACCTAACTAATAAAACAGATGTGAACAATATGCTCACCACAATGCTTCCTCACTGACATTTGATTCTCTTTTTAAAGCCCTGACTGTGACCCATTCTTGGTTTTTGACAGCTGCCAGTAACCTTACTTTCCCAAGGACAAATAAAACTGACAAAAAGCTATTTTGTCAAATCCAGTCCTACATCAAACAATTTTATCTACTGCATAAACAATATGTAATTATAAAAAGTTATGGTACTTTAATTTTATAGAATTTTTTATTTGAAACATCAGGAGGTTTTTGTGAGTTTTTGTTTGTTTTTTTTTTCCAATGGACACTTATTAACAGCTCATTATCTATGTTCTGATAATAATACTACACATTTGCTTAATCTACCATCATCAATATAATGAAGAGTTTGTGATCGTTTCTGTTATATTTTTCTAAGAAACTATGATTAAACTTTTTGTAGACAAAGAGAAGTAACTTATATAATTGATCAAACAATTTACCAACCAGCATTTTCAAACAAAATACATTACACCATCACATTCCTAGTTGCCACCTTCCCCCCCCCCCCCCCCC
>Ga0065711_1001246_pt1 | contig 46021 bp, 21 predicted proteins | sample Hoacrofraction12_FD_59098 | JGI IMG/M metagenome (GOLD analysis project Ga0065711, IMG submission 59098) | Hoatzin crop microbial communities from Cojedes, Venezuela - Epithelial fraction 12 v2 (version 2) | ecosystem: Host-associated > Birds > Digestive system > Esophagus > Crop | place... | reverse complement strand
ACCCCCCTGCCGAAGCAGGGTCACCCAGAGCAGGCTGCACAGGACCTTGTCCAGGCGGGTCTTGAATATCTCCAGAGAAGGAGACTCCACCACCTCCCTGGGCAGCCTGGTCTGGGGCTCCATCACCCTCAGAGTGAAGAAGTTCTTCCTCCTCTTCAGCTGGAACTTCCTCTGCTTCAGTTTGTGCCCATTGCCCCTTGTCCTGTTGCTGGGCACCACTGAAAAGAGTCTGGCCCCGTCCTCCTGACACCCACCCTCAAGATATTTGTAGGCATTTATAAGGTCCCCTTCTCAGCCTTCTCTTCTTCAGGCTGAACAAGCCCAGCTCCCTCAGCCTTTCCTCATAGGAGAGATGCTCCAGTCCCCTTATCATCCTTGTAGCCCTTCGATGGACTCTCTCCAGTAGCTCCTCATCTTTCTTGAACTGAGGAGCCCAGAACTGGACGCAGTACTCCAGATGGGGCCTCACCAGGGCAGGGTAGAGGGGGAGGAGAACCTCCCTCGATCTGCTGGCCACACTCTTCTTAATGCACCTGAGGTTACCATTGGCAATCAGTTAGAAAAGACTATTTCTTCTTCAGGTGTTTAAATATTAAAAAGGGCAAAGTCCACAAAAATATAGATTAAAGCCAAAACAAATGTCTTCCATAGAAATATGAAAAAGATTAGCACAGCCATTATGAAAACAACATAACATAATTCACGTCTAAAAATTGTTTGAGATTATTTAACCTTTGTACATAGTCTTAGCATGTTAACCACACATTTCAGTTCAGGAGAAAAGCAAGAGTAGTTCCATCGAGGTCTTTTGCTTAGAGCAGCATTTCCACTGCCTTGTACCCCTAAATAAAAACATCTACAGAGAAGCAGGCCAGAATTACAATACATTCTTGGAGAACAGAATGATTGCCTCTCATACAGGAGTATGCTAAGTTAGTCCCCTACACAGTTAAGCAGGCTGCCTAATTAGTTCAAGAAGCAATATTTCTTCAGTATTCTAGTATTCCTGGTGAATATCTTTTGAAATAAAGTGATGGATTCTTAAAAGGTACCTTTGTAATCTACTGAAAGGGAACCCTGGTGCTCTACAGAAAATGTCGTATGTAAGAAGACACTCACTGAAATACACAGATATTTCACAGGAAATTTTATCTGATTGATTCCAGGCTGATAATAACCCAAAACTAGGTATTCTTTGCATTACGCTCATCTGTAAACTTTGTGCTCCCTAACATCTAGCACACCTACCTCCATATAAAACGACCACTTCTCTATACTGTGCTAACCTCTTCACTATGATTCCTTTCATCTGTTAGTGACAGATACAATCAGTTTGCAATATAAGTTCTAGTGGACAGAGATGCTTGTCTTGATATTTTTTTTAAAGTATCAGGGACACATGTGATGACTTACCAATAAATATTATTATAACTTTAAGAAATATTATTATAACTTTAAGTTAGCATGGTCAATAGCACTATGGTAACTGGAGGCAAAAGAAGGGCATTGGTTGAATTATTCTGATCCTTTCATTTCACCCAGCTGAGACACCAATATTTTTATTGAAATGATATGTCATGATTATAAAGACAAATCTTTCAACTGTCATCTTTTCTCCTTGGCTAGAAAAACTTACTCATACCAACTGTGAATTTCCCCATCCTTCAAGCCACGTCTTTGGCCCCAGCAAGCCCAGTCATTTTGTCGAAGTTGTTCAACAGTCATCTATTAATTTCAGTGTGATTGGAGGATACACTCAAAATATCTCAGGGGACTCTCATGACCTTGTTAAATCATCCCTTCAAATGGATATAAATTTTATTGCATGGTGCAGCAGACATGGATTCTATTCTTGGTTCTGTAATGTGAATCTAGGAAAAAAAAACACTCTGAGGACCATGGTATTCCAAAATAGAAGTGTTAAGGAAGGCTTTAAAACTCTGTGTGCACTCCTGAAAAAGTGGCCAGCAGACAATCCTCGTATCTTCCTATTATCAGTCAGAACTGAAAGAGAATACAGGAGGCACATTTGCTTGGACCATCTACACTGCTGAGTAAAATGGACTCCAAACAGCCTCTGGGCAAAAGTGATGCATCCCTAGTCTGTTGATGCGTGCTCCGAGTTGTGTGTGGGACAAGCCCTGTTGTATCCCAGATCATACAATCCTGCATGTGAACGGCAATAGCACTCTGGGCAGCTTTTCGCTGTCTCATCTAGCTCTGTCAGAATGATAGATGCATAAGGAAACAATCGCTAATTTTTACAGATAACTACATCAGAGCTTTTAACAAATATTTTTTGCTTGTCTTTGGAATGTAAGTCATTTGAAGCCTATATTCTGGAGAGACGAAGCATCCACAACACAGCTCTGTGAAGTCAATAGTCCAGCTAAATCCACATCGTGAAATGAAGTTCTAAGGCAGATTTTCAAAAGATTTGCTTTCAGTTGAACTCAATACCCACTGAATTCAACAATAAAAATCCTACTCTTAGAGGAAGAAGTTTTAGGTCAACATCATTCAGTTTCTTCCTGCATACTTTTCAAAAACATGTACAAATATCTCCCTCCGAGTACATTTATAGATTTTGTCCCCAGGGCTGCATCTTCATATCAGCGAAAATTTCTGTTTAAAGGTGAATAGAAAAGATAGGATAGATATTCTAAAGTCTTTCCTCTTCTGCTGCCTTGTCTGCAAATATACACATCCTGGTGACAAAGGATTTATTACAAGGCAAAGAGGAACATTTTTGTGGGTGCCCTTTGACAAAAGGTACCAGCGCTACACTGCACAGGGACCAAATAATACAATTTAGCCTATTGTATTCTTGCAAAGGGAAAGGTTAAAGTGGAGACTGAGTTTTTATGGCTCAGCTCAGAGGAAGGATTAGCTAGGAATGGTTGTTGATACATATTGAACAATACCTACAGTTGCCTTTTGTGTTGTATTAATTTTCAGCAATAGAACAGCAGCCAGGAGAATTCTAAAAGTACAGCTGGACCCCCAAATAGCTGACATCTCTGTAAGATCCAGGTGATTGCCTCCCAGGGGTCACAGACATGCATTAAACATGTTATAATATGAGATAAAATCCTTCCTGAATCTGACCAGCTGGAGTGCCATTTTGCCCTGTCTAGCACCTGCAAACAGTCCGAGACCACTAGACATATATCTTAGGAAAAACTGGAGGATGTGGTCTGAGAACTCAACACAAACTTCCGTGGGGCTTCTGTAGGCATTTTAAAACATTGAAAGGCAGATATGCTTCAAGGACAGTGCTCTGCTGAGGTCCTTGGTTCTCACAAAAGATAGAAATTGCTAATTTTCATTTAAAAAAAAACTATTTTAAACCCCAGATAATCAGGGACTTTCAAATTTACTGGCTTTAGTACTGCAGAGGTACAGTTAGGTTACCTGAGCCTGGAAAAGATGACAGCAAAGTAGACAGCTTACAGCTGATAATTCAGGGCATTAAGAGAACCAAGAATAAAACAAAGGGAAACTAACAGGCAGTTTATTAAATCTGTGAGGAAATATCCATGCTGAATACCATCTTTGACCAGTTTTCGAACTATATATAAGAAAGGCAAGAAGTCTCACACCAAACTTCATACGCTTAGGAAGGCTTCGTCTTTCAGCCTGCTATTTTGAGGCTATAAATTCCAAAATAATACACAGCTCTGAATGCCTCGTTTGGGACCTTTCAGAAGCGCTTGAGGTTTTTTAGAGAATCTGAGACAGAAAAAAGCAGTAAAAATTGGAAGAGGGAGAAAGATGGGGAGGAAGATGAAAGAGTTCTCACAGGCAAGACCAGGCAAGAAACTTCTTAAGAGATTTGCTGTCTGACACAGGAATATGTTTTGAATCGGTCCTGTAGAAAGACAGTGTAGAAGAGAAAAGTAGCTGAGGACAAACCCACAGTCATCACACATGGTCCAATATTTAAAAAAAAAAAACTGTTTTGTGAGATGTCACCACTTGAAAATACAAGCAGTGGGCACGACCCAAATTACTACTGCTTCTCAAGAATCATAGCCCAAGAACACCAGAAGATTAATGTAGTAAGATGCCTAATAAGCTTAAGAAACATACTTGTTTATTCATTTATCTTGTTTCAAAAAATTAGATTTTAAAAATATCTGCTATTGGCCATACAGTATTTTGTCTCCTCTGTTTCAGAAAATAAATTTAGTCCCATTCTTAAATGTTTAGCATACATGATGATTTATTTCCTAATCTACCATGAAAGAAACTCAGAAAATGTTTATCTTTTTTGTAGGGAAGGGAAGAGAAGGGAGGTAATCACAGCATTGTCTCTAATGTAGTTTCATGCTTTCCTTATAGGCATTATTAGATTAATCTGATAGCTCTCAAACAAATTTTGCCACCAGTGATGATCCAAAGACATTTTCAATTATAACCTTTCAATATTATGCATATCATGATTATGACTTAGGAGATGGAAGAACGGTGCAATAAAAGCCTTCACTGAGGAAGTTTTCTCGTATCAATGTTGAATACGTTTTCACAAAGATTGATTCCAAGCAGAAATTTGTCTGCCGACTTGTGTCCTTAGTCTTTTGCTATTGTCACTAGATAAAAATGTCTTTTCTTGCTGTTATGTTTTTTCTTGTCAAGAAAATAATATTTAATTCTTTTGAAGTACATGGATAATATCACACAGACTATGCCACATTACCTTATTTATTCTAGCAAGACAAAGATCCAACTTTAATGCCTTTGCCTCAGCAAAATAATAACTCTCAAAGTGTTCTGTGGTTGTTTTTCTTGCTGCTGCCTGTTCTTTGTGGTGTTAAATTAACTGAATGGGCTTTGTGAACAAAATCCAGTATAACAAGTTGTATTTTTCCTGCCAGCATGTTGGCCTTCTTACTTGTGGAGTCTAAGAAAGCTTGTGCTCAGGCTTTCTTTTTTTATCTTCTACCAGACACCGGCTGATACCATGGTTGTTTCTCGGTCTCTTCCCACCTTTCTACTCAAAAGGCTTGAGCCGTGTGTTAGTAAGCAGCTCTGTCTGATGGATTCTCATTAAGCTGTAGCTTTTGTGAAGGTTTCACTGCAACTGCCAGTTATCTCACTCCTGAAAGGATATACTGCCTGTAAGACAGGTGGATTTTAAACATCCTTTTGCTGTCTCTAGTGCTTTCGCTCACTTGCTTAAAACTTGTAGCAGATACTGTAAGTTATTAGAAGCAGTCATCAAACAAAGGGATATACCGAGTCTGCAAAGAGTCTTCAAAATCTAGAGGGCACTTGGTGCATCACAGAATCTGGTTCTTAATGCAGCTCAGACCGAAAACACATTACTGTTCATCCTGGAACAGGTGGAAACAAATCCCTTGCCTGGCTTGTATGGCTTCAGTCTGTATTTTGGGCAAAACCAGCAACTAATGATTTTCTTCAGAACTGTAAAACCACAGACAAAAAGCAAGGCAAGCCAGAGTTCCTTGTTTGGAGCGCAATGACATGCTGTATGAAATTAGAATTGATCTGCAAAGCCTTCTTTTTTCTTTTTTAAATCCCACAAGCAAGCAAGGAAAAACAATGGGAGAAAATTCAAGCAATAAATGGACGCTTGAATTTTAGCTTATGAATATAATGTACAATGCCATCACGCCAACATCATCTGCAGCTCTTTGACTTGTTTTGCAATATACTTTAAAAAATGTAGCTGGTGCTCTGACTTTAAATGTTTGAGAAATACAGGCTTCAACTGCTATTCATGGAAATATAATGGTCCCAGAGAATTCAAACAGCCTTTATGTGTTTGTCAGCTGTAGCTGTAATCCTACTGCTCTTTCACAGCATGTTGAGGGCACACTTGTTTGAAAGGTGTTACTGGTATCTTTGCGTCTCCATATTTTAAATATAGGTGGTTTCCCAGAAGGTGGCAAAATCTTCCTCCCAATAAAGCAACCATTAAATGCAGTCACTGCAGCATAAACCTAAACTATCAACCATCCTTTCTTTATCAGGTTATTTAACACAACATGCTTCTGTGAAGCTTTATGCAAGCTAAAGAAGCCTACATGCACGCAGATGTAAGTACATACGTGTGTTTGTGACCATGCATAAGATTATTAACATTCTGTACTAATGTCCACCTGATCTCAAACCCAGATGCTGAAGCTCTCCACAGGTACAACATAGCTGCAGAGATTCCATTGTGTAACTGCATGCAGTTCAATAGCCAGTATCTGTGACAGCGTTAAGATGACAATGCAAACCCCCTGAAAATCTGTCGTCTTTCTGATATGACAGCACATGATTCCTGAAGTTTACAAGGAGCCCTGCAATAACTACTATGATATTACAAATGCACAGAGAACAGCCAGCAGAGTTGTTTATGACACAAATAACAAATCTAATATATTCACGGCAAATAATTTGGGAAATACAGAAGACAAATACATCTGACTGAGGTCACTGATCCAGCTGAAGCTGGAAATCATCTTGGGGATCAAGACCACAAACTTGCAGAAGTTTATGCATGTGCCTTATTTTATATAATGTTAGTATTTCACTTTGGCTTGAATAGAAATATCCACTGTATAGGATCACACAGATGCCTACATTTGTGCTGGATATGTTCCCAAAAGCTGAACAAAGAAGCCAAGAAGATGCGCTAATTGTATATTCCAGAATAGACAATTCTAAAAGCCAGAAAAAGATCAATTTGTAAGAAAATGCTCCAAACTTTGTCTGGAATTTGACCATGAACAGCATCTAACCGCATTAATACTCGGCAGATTTGTAGGTTCTTACCTTGTTCACCTAAACCTGTTTGCTGTAGTATTCAGAACTGATCTAATAAATTTGCAGTGCCCTTCCGTTTTTTTCCTTCTTTTTCCTGTACGTGACCAGTGATAGATAGGAAATAGTAAAGAATAATTGCTTGCATTTAAAATGCGTATTTTCAAATACTAGGCTTTATTTTTGGGGTACAATTTATACCTCCATCTGCACATGAATTACTGGTGCAAATATTAACATTTGAATGGAAAATGACCTGATTTATGAGTATGTGCCAGGTTGCTAGCTATGCAAGTGCTAAATCCATATCCCCAATTCCAAGGGTTGGCAAATTGACTGAAGCTGTATCTCAGCCAGGATAGAAACATGTTCCTTAAATATACGTAAGCATTGATGGCAAGGAGCGATTCCAAAATGCTAGAGATGGCTTATTCTAAAGTAGAAATAGTAGAGCTGTGGTGCACAGGTATGTTATTTTGCCAGTGGTTTTACTCCTTTGTTTCTAGGAACAAAGAAAATTAGACTAAGAAGGCAGGTTCAGAAATAGAGGCATTCTCCATTCCAGAAAAATCATATAGACTGCCCTCTTACTGTAATGTAGTTCAATTGCAACTGACTCATCTTGATTTTTCATCTGCCATTTACAACTCCACCTTCTACAGCTCACACACTTTGGATTTACATCAAGTCCTTCATCTCAAAAAGTTCAGGGAACTTCACCAGTAAATAATCCGAGTGTTCCTGTGGTACAGATTACATATAAATGACAAACTAAGGCACAATGTGGGTAAGTAAATTCTCTGTAGGGCTTCTATGGATAGGTTTCAGCATTTCTATTTTCATTTTCCAGTCTGGTCCCTTATTTTGGATTAATAAACTTCAAGGATGCAAAATATTTGCTTCTACAATTAAAAAAAGATATGTTTACCAGGAAGTACAAATATTATCCAGAGCCCAGGGAGGCTGAGGCAATGACATCTAAGTTCCATAATTCATAAAAGACAGAAAACTTTTGCTAACTCTCCAAAAGTCACTGAGCAAGGGTAAGAGTCTACTGAAATGCAATATCAAGGACAAAAAGTGACATTAAGCCCGTAGAAAAATTAAACCAATTGTACAGTGGTAGGAAGATAGAAAAAGAAGAGCATGTCTCTGTCTGAAGAGAGAAACGTAAGAAAGCACATTTGTTTAGCAGCAGATCAAGAAGTGTCTGAGACCTATATGTGCACAGAAGCAAGAGACACATCTGTGATGATTTAGGTTGTACTTTGGATTTAGTAAAAATTATTCTGGCAGTCAGTTCTGCATGCCCACACAGAATTACCTGTACGCAGTAGCTGCTAATATGAATACCCTGAGAACCAGCAAAACTAAATATCCCAACAAAACTCTCCAGGCTGCCACTCAGCAAGACTCACTAGTTTAGAGAGCCCAAAGGAACTCACTACAGCTTTGATTCAAGGGGGTATAGGACAGAGCGCAACTACCAGCAGTCCTCAGGACAGAGCAGCAACCTGCCTCAAAACAGTGGGAAGAGGGCAAGAAATCTCTCATGAGGATACTGGAGAGTTGTTGTGAATATTCAAAATTACCAAAGAAAGAACATAACCCTTATTCAGACTTACACTATCACAGGTAGATAGTCAGTATAATCTCTTCTATAAACCTCTTTCTAATTAAACTTCCAAAGAAAAAATAATAATTACTAAGCCCAGTTATCCAAACTTATTAAGATTATGTATATATGTTTGTTTTAAATATTACATTAACAAATGTTTACAGTTTTCCAGTTAAGAAATTAGAAGCCTGCCAATAAAAACAAGCAAAGGAAAGCAAAAGACAAGATTATGAGAAATAGTTTCCATAGCTCCTGAAGATCTTTTAGAAGAGAATAAAGGCTATTATTGAACAGTCAATCTGTCTAACTCAGAGCAACAAAAAAAGGATGCCTATCTTTTTTTCTTCTGTTTTGATACTCTCAGTGTATTTTGGAGCTTCTTTTCTTTTTTGACAAACTATTTAACCTTGGCAGAACACACCAAGGCTGAGAGATAGCATTATTTTACTGCACATAAATTTAGGAAGGAATGATGATTGTTTCCAGTTTTCATCAGTTCAATTTTTTAAGAGCCATCTGATGCGTATTATTATTACTCCTTAGGAAGAATATATTCACCCCAGTACAACGTAACCCTAAAATGAACAATCACCATCCTCCTCATACACAGAGAGATCTAAAATGTAAAATTCTATGGATGAGGATGCTTAATGCTGGAACCTGATCATTGAATCACCAAGGGAAGCAGAGGGGAAACTTCCCTCCCGTTGAAGCAGGAAGACATTGCTTAACCAGTCAAATACAGGAGACAACACTGCAATCTAACAAAACGTCACGCGCCCCCCAGATAAATGAGAAAATGTTTCTCTTATGCAAGGGAGTGGCAAGTTATCTGTTGAATATATTGGAGGGAGGGGGGATTAAATCTGATTGAACCCACAATAGTGTTCCAAAAAGAGACAGTGAAAAAGCTCTGTTCAGAAAGGCTTTGCTCTGATGAATGAACCCAACACATATGGGGATGCGGGGAGACAGAATATCTTATGGGGTGCATGTCGGCAGCTGGATACAGGAAGAGACACCTTTCAGATTTAATCTAGGTATTAGCAGATAAAGAATGGTTTTCTCATCCTTTCCTCACCTGTGTCTTTAGTTGTATGGTCTTTTAAGAATGTTGCATGTACTTTATTTGCATTTTATGCAGAGTTAAGAGTATTTTCAAATGCACTTACTTATTACCAGGCTTTCTTCATCTGTGAATAATGAAAACTTGTAAGGAAGAGTGCTGGAGCTCCTAAACTCATGCTTCTGCTCCTTGACGTGTTGGGCTTGGGTTTATTTTTTAGATATCCACAGGATAAAAGAGTGAGCACTTCATTCAGGTGCTGGTACCACAGAGATCAGGAAAAGAAGAAATGTCTTTCTGTGACCAGTAACAAGTTGGAAGTTCTCATGCACCAAGATTCTGGGAAATACAACGGAATCAAGTATTTAGGTAGCCACACATTAATCTAATCCTTTTATTTCATACATTTCTCATAGCATTTCTTATTTAAACAGAAATTCATGGACGTACAAGAAACTTAAGGATACTGGGAAGTTTACTTCTTTTTAATACACACTTTGCCTATTGAAAATGTGGAGATGCAGAAAGGCTAAGTGATCTGCTAAAGACAGCAAAGAAATACTATTGCAAGAAGTGAACCCAAACTATTGTATGAGGTGCTGTACTTCATCCACAAATCTTGTATTTTCTGTCTGTGATGTCAAACATTTTAAAGCATGACAGGTCTTATAAGATCTTCTGCTTGGTGTGAGTGAACATAGTAGGAAAAAAGGTATTATTTATGTTCATAAGATTCTAAATGCATCTTTCTTCATGCCTGAAGAGGTCTGGCACTTGATTAGGCTGAATCAGGCAAAGCTGTCAGACAGACTTCACTCATACAGAGCTAACAGTCATGTACTATGATCGTGCACAGCTTAAAAGTTTTATGATCTCAAGGGTGTTGCATTTCTGAGGTGAGTTGTGATGTTAATGAAAGGATCACAGTAGATACTACAGTTCAAAGCTTGTGTTCTCCGTGGAGTACTGGCTATTTTTACCACTAAAGACAAAGACACATAGTAGCTAAATGCAAAGAGACATTATCATATTCCATTTATCAGAACTGATATTATTTCAAAGTTCTGAACTGAACATATTTTGGAAAATATGTACTAGTTATATCTCAGATATTTTGCAATAGTTAATGTATAGGTTGACTCATGACAGGAAAGTGTTCATTCTTGGTTTTATCTTTTATCTGAACAAGTACATTAAGATACAGTAGACTGAAATCTTAATAAGGTAAATTCCTATATTTCCTCTTACTTAGAAGAAAATATACAGATTTACACTGATAACTGACAGCTATAAAGTTAAAAGAGTAGTAAACCTTTGTTAAATGAACTACAGCACTAATGAAAATAATACTACCCACAAAATTCACCAGTCACACAGAGTAGGCATAGCTCTGACACGCCAAGGTAAGCTTTCTTCTACCAAACTGCTGATGCAGCTCTCTGTTGACCTTAGAGAACTCTGCCGTAGACTGACAGCTTACTTCATTGCTCTGAATTGACTACTGAAAACATCTTTTTGTCTATCAATTGGCTCTTGGTTTCTCAGCTCAGGATACCAGCTCAGTGGGCAAATATTCTGAATTATACCACTGTGATTTTCTGGTGCATGCACTTATTTCTTCCCCAACCACTAGCAACTCATTTCATTGCAGCCCATCAAAAGCCATGAAGCTGATGCAGTAGAAAGAAAGTAGATCTTTTTTAATCTGATCCATATCACCCAGTCCAAGCATTAAATGTTTCTACAAATACAGTTAAAATGATATAAAGCACAAGATGAAGATATTCCTATGTGGTACTTCACATGCTTGACCCGAATCTCATTAAACGTGAGTAGATACAGCCATGTAATAGCCCAGAGAACTAGCTATTGAGGTAGCACTCATACTACCAAATGTTGTAGGTGAAGGTATCAAATTAGCCTGAATACCACCACCACTAGATCCCTGCTGCCGTCCTGATAATCAACAACTTATTCTTGGTGATTTTGGCAGCCTCACCTGGTTGCATCAACGAATCTCACTGAATAGCTGCTTGATTTGTTATTGATTTCCCAGAGGATATATTTGAAGCACCAATTTTAGTGATAGATCTACAGAGTGGAAATGCAGGGCGAAGAAAAAGCTTTGCTTATAAAGAAGGAGTCAAGTGGTCACACTCTAATAAGCTGAATTCAGGGGATTTTTCCAAATGAGTCAAGAAAATCTTTGCAGAAAATCTGCAGTTTTGGGGAAAATGCAAATAGTTTCAAACACATTATCTGCTTTACTAGAAATCTGAACTACTTCAAATTCCAACACCTGACTGTTAGCAGATCTGAAAATAGGTATCTTATCTTAAACCTAGCATATTTGTGACAGCTGTCATATTTGCTGACATAACAGAGATTGAACTGTGGAGCTGTTGAAGCAAAAAAAACCAAAGGCTGATAGAGCCTGGGCTAATAATCCCTAGACTGGGCTGCAAGCAGATGCTTTCTAGGTAAGCCATAAAACAAGGTATACGTTCAGTTGCTAATACCAGGTAGATTATTATGACATCTTCTACACGAGAGTAAAACTGTTAACATTCATGTCACTTGAAGGGAAAAATTCAATGTACGCACACTTGTGGAGTGTCATAAGTTATTAGTAACAGAGATGGTTGCTGCATAAACTGTGTTTTAAGATTGAGCACAGTCTTTTAATCTGACTTCAGAAAAACATGGAGCATGGAGAGTAATCAAAACTTCACATACAAGAAAAACACACGGTTACAGCAGAAACTGCCGATGGATGGGAGAAACAGAAAGATATAAGAAAAAGGATCTCTTACCACACAAATCTGTCCTTTTAAAGGCTTCACCTATAAAGTCTTTTATATGTGTAAAACCCTAATACATATTATGGCTGCAAGCAAACTGTATTTTAAATATTAATGTATTAACGGAAAATGCATTGTTTCTGTAATGACCTGTAGTACAGGCTTCTACTACAGACCACTATAAAATTTACTGAAATCAAGGACTTTCGCTAAGAAAGCCCTTACACCCAGATTTTTATACCACAGTTTAACTCTTTGTTGTTAGATTGCTTATACACCTCTATTTTTTGTAGAGCAACACCAAAATTTTGACAATTAAATCTAAAGTAAAAGTGTAGCAGTATTAAATATGATGATACCACATATGAGAGTATGTCTATAGACAAAGGTGGGGTTTTTGATTTTTGCTTATTTTTAAAAAAAAGAAATTTACATCTGCTCTATGAGGATCTAAATTCCTACTATCATGAGAATTATAGATGGTAGTTATTCTAAGCTTCCTTGCTTTTGTAATCATTCAACCGAACATGTTTGATGTATCGTATTGTCTATTTTGGAATAATCTGAAATTAAAGAGAGTGATCCTAGAACAACTGTGTAAACCAGTAAACAAGTCATCTTTGCACAATTTTCCTTTTCCTCCCTTCTCTCAATTGCTCGTGGCAGCTCCAGCAGTCAGTGTCAGGAGAACACAGAGGAGACATGATGCATTTGTCCTTGTAAGCTTGTGTCAGACCATTTCTAATGTGATAACCTGTTTTGTTTGATTAAAATGCATGAAAGAAGCTTTCAAAGCACATCCTACTATAGTGTATTCCTTCCCGAGCAGAAGGGGGAACAGCGAAGATTGTTGCTGTTTACATATGACAACACTCAAAATAATCACAATTCTTACATCTGGCTGGTATTAAAATTACTTGCCTCCCATTACTTGGCAATGATTTGTTACTTTTTCAGGTTTCAAAGCTTTATAGAAGTTTCTCTCTCCCACACAAACAGATTAGGCAAAACTAAGCACTGCAGATCACATACATGGATATACTGAGCTCTGGAGGAAAGCTGCCATGACCAAGAGGAAACACATTTGTTTCTACATACAATACATATTAGAGAACAGAAAAAAAATTGTAAAATAAATATTTTCTTGAATTTATTTATTCAATTATCTGATATGCCATAATTTCAGGGGCAACTTTTCTTTGGTGATATCAGTATGAAAAAGAACAAACTAGAAAGCCAAAGCCATACATCCTTTTCAAACACTAACCAAAAATATAACTTACTACGCACTGGTACAGAGCTTTCTCTATTTCTTGTTACTTTAATGGAAACCCTGTTATCCTACAATGCCCTGCTTATGACCTAGTTCTTTAGATAATTGAAAAGGTCTCACTTTTTTAATCCCAGAAACTCCAACATATACTATTCCAGCATTTTCTGTTGGTGCGTCTTCTCATTTCTGGACAAACATGTAAGTACTAAGTTGATGCAACAGTTGTAAATAAAAAACTCTGCGATAATTACACAAATTCTATTATTGTAATTGTTCTATGAACTAAGATTTTAAGTAATACTCATGATAAATTTTTAGAATGGAGGACAACTTAATTTGACAAGTAATTTAATTTTACTACAGTATTTAAGAGTTGAGAAACATGGCCATCTGCTTTTTCTGATATTCGTGTTAGATTTTTATTTTAAAGCACAGAGAAAAATAGTATGTACCTACTTTCTCAGTATTTTGTGAAAAACTTTAGTTTCCATTATGCTTTAAGTTTTCTGCAAGATGGAACTGCAGTAAGTCTTAGTTGTAAAATGTGGATTTTACTGCTTCCTTCTGAGGACTTGCACTTAATATCAGTTGTTCTGCTTTAACAGAGCATAAGGCATTAGTTTCAGTGTATTTACTCTTGGTTTGCAAACTAAGATGAAGTTGAGTTTCTCAAAAGGACGTTTCAGACTAAGAAAATTAGTGGAAAAACCAGCTTTGTTTTCTCTCTTAGTTACAGTGACATTTAGTGAGCAATTCATTCAAAGCTGCTCCCCTCTTCACAGAAAACCTGAGTTTTAGGAATTTACAGCTTTGAGAAAAACAGATTAGCTCAGAATTTTAGCTGAAAAATCACATTGTGGCATGTGATGTCAGTCTTGCTTTATTCTATGATTTTCTATGACCAGGAGTGACACAATCCAAAGTGTCTTTGCACAATACAACGTGTCAGCTAAAAAACCTGAAACAAATTACTTTAATCAATATTCTAACGTGGACAAATGCACTTTTAAGAATGAGAATTCACTACCTTCAAAAGCAAAAAAAAAAAGAAAATATAAGAGTGCATGGCTAAAATGTTTATAAACCATACAATAATAATGTATACACTAGAGACTGCTAGGGAGTTTATTACTTCTCCATGTTGTCTACACATTCTAGGGCAAAACTCACACATATCTGCCAACTGCCTTTGTACACATGAAGCCAATGAAAAGCTAATTCAGTAGAAACACAAGCGATTATTGCCAACACACACATGCACCCCTACTTTATTAAACTAATCAGAAGTCATTTCTCCAGTTAGGACTGGGATCAAATATCACCTCGAATCATTCTGCTATTAACAGAGTTCCTACATACCTCATACACAAAAGCTCTTTGCAATTTCCACAATGTAGCTTGCTCTGGTTTCTCCTGCTATACTAGGCTTCTTGCTCACTGATTTTTGAAACAGAAAGCTTACTTTCCTCTTATCTCTTTGTGATACCGACCGTACGTTTATAAAGGTAGCAAGCATAATGCAGAGACAAGAATAAGGTTCACAGGAGGACTATTCGGTCAAAACAGCAAGTCATGCATATCTAGTTAAAAAGTTAATTGATGTATTATAACACTACCCAAATATTTCTGTTCTTTTATTTCTGCTCATGCAAAGAGTTCCTTTGTGTCCTCCCTCCACCTAAACCCACAATTTCTCCAATTATAAAACTCAACTGAAGCAAAATTCAAAGTTTGTATATTAGCACAGACCGTGGTTCCATGGCGGGTAAGTGTAATGGGCATCAGGTCAAATGTTGAGATGAATTGTGCTTGACATCTTTCAGGGACATTCTTGCACATCTGAATTGCAGAATGTGCTCTGTGCCAACTTAATTCAATTGATAATAGAGGCTTTGTACTGACCATGACACATTTCACATGTACAATCATTTAAGCACAATGGGATTTTCTTCATACAACATTTTTGGAAACATAATGACTTCGAGATTATATTAAGAATATGATACAATACAAGCTTAAAATCTAAAAGTTATATTTAGCTTTCTTGGGAAAAGAGCAATTTTTATGAATTTTAGCAGGTCTTTTAGAATCATTAAAACAATAAAGTTACCTCCACACTGCTGACACACTAAACGCATTCAGTAAGAGGCAGGATTTGCCAGATATGTACTCTATATGTGGAAGTACTGGAAACAATTGTGTTTTCTGTAATCTATCTGGACTCAGTAGAAAATGTCCTACATAGCATCTAGAAATCCTACTTCCTATTAGCACCTCATATGCCAGCCATAATCTACGCATCTGTAATTAGCCAATCAATACTTACTTTTCACAAGAAAATAAGAGACCATTTTCCATATATCATCTCAAAAAGAAAGCATTTAATTCTACAGAATCTTATGCATTTTAAATTGCTATCCCTAACTTTACTCCCACCTATGAATCAAAAACTAGAAAATGTACCAATATTTTATGCATTGCACCGTAAAAATTTGAAATCAGATTAGAAAACATGGTTGCCATGGCACCGGAGAACTACACTTTCATGCAAAGCAATTTAACAGATGCAAAAGAATTGAACCTTACAGCAGGCATGGTATAATTTTTAGATAAACTTCAGAATCTGGAAGGATATTTCCAGCTCAGTCTGATGGCTGGATAGCTTCTGTATTTGAGGAAGCTGCATCTCTATGTCTGTAACTGCTTCAAACTCTCTCTAAGGGCTGAAATGTTCCTAGGGTGAAATCTTGATGTTATTTGAGTCAATGGGGGTTTTGCCACTGACTTCAAACAAGACAAGGTTTCCCCTTGGCTCTTTGAAGATGGATGGCAAAAAAAAACATTTAGGGAGAACAGCAGTCTCAAGCCAGGAAGGTCAGGCTAACCCACAGTATGGCACTGCATCCGCACTCACAGAAAATGTGCATGCAGCCTGTTTTTACTAAAGCTGTCCCCTGAATTAAATTTAAGGGGAAAAGTTTCACAGATACATGAGGTTAATTTCTGTTTCGCAGTATGATTGTAGGTGTTGTACACCTTATTTTCTTTGCCCAGGGGCATCATTCAGGAGAGAGAACAAAGAAATGAACATCGGGAGTACTCTGGCAAATAAAAGACAGAAATAATAGGAAATAAAAATATGTAAATACATATATACAGTTTTCCATGCAATTTTGTGCCAAAAAATGGGATCTTTTTTTGTATTGTTCTTACAGGAACATTGCAGTGGAGAGCTCCTTCTTCTGACATCACTGAAATTTGATTCACAGAGACATCTGAGTTTCCCAGGAAAAATCTACTCCTTTGACAACTAAGAACCACCTCAACAGACTATTAAATTACTCTTCAGAAGTGTGGGCTAGGCTTTCAAATTGTTTAACACCTACTATTTTCTGTTCTGGCAGCTGAATTAGTGGCCAGGAGAGGAAGCTGGTCATTTTTCCAGATTTTTTTTAACCTGGTCAAAAGACCGTAAGTTCAATGCTTTTTAAGACTTAGTCATTTCAGCATGACTAAATATTAGAAAGGTTGTTTAAAATATCTGTTCCCAGCAGTTTGCTCTGTGCAATTTATCTATCTTGGCCTGTGAGCACATTAATAGCAAGAGCTGAATCTGAACATGAAAAGCAGGCTCCTATTTTGCCGTGCCACCAAGAGGCAGTGCCCTGCCTCCCACTGCACTGCTTCATTACCTGATTTCTTGCTCATCCGGGAGGAGCAGATGTGGCCAACTCGCAGGTAGAAAAGGGGAAAATGGCAATAGCTTCTTTCCATGGTTCAGTGAGATTATTTACTCTAAAAGACACACTCCTAAAACAGACCTCTGATCACATCAAGCACCAGGGAGGGTTTTGTACACTAGAAGATATTCAGAAAAAAGCAAGCCAACAAACAGGGAATCTGGCCTGGACAGGTGACTTGATTGCTGTTATTCTGCGGCCCAACGGGATTGCTGAGCAAGAGAAAAGATAAAGGAGCCCTTTGTAGATACTTGCAATGACACAGCACATGTGTATGCACATCGTGTAACACTTTTCCCTTCTTTATCCTTTGCTGCTGGGGTTTAGTTTTGAAGGAATTATCTCACTTTAGAACACAGAGGATTGCCAGTGGTTTAAGTAAGGCTTTTTAGGTAGTTATAACTGCTTTTAAAAACAGCATTTTAACAGACAAAAAAAGAGAAATACTCACGAGAGTGCCACTCCCTCAATGAGATATTTCATTTTGCCAAGAAAAATTAGGTATTGTGTTGGGACAGCAGTGTAACATGCTGCATCAAATTGTGAACTGCTGAGACAATATCCTGATACCAAACTTGAAGGGCTGCCTTCTTCACTGCTCAGATGTTTCACTGCTTCTCCATAGAGCCAGATCCCACAGAGCCACCTTCTGCTCACCGCTTCCTGCTCCGTCAGGGAGAGGGAAGGTGAGGAACAGGGACAACCACCCACAGCAACCAGCCACTGCAGTACGGTGGGGTTCATCAGAGCACACCTGCACAGAAAATCACCCTCCTTTCAGATACTGCTTGCTGTGACAAGAACATGTCTTCTTCAAGAAAACTGAACACATAAAGATGACAATGCCTTGCACGCTGTGTCTACTGCTAATTAAACTTTGGATTTTTAATTTGTTTCCAGGTTGCAAGGAAAGAAGAGTAGCCATTGCCACCTGGTGTCTATCCCTGCAAATTCAGGGAGGTGATGTGGGAGGGGAATCCAGCGAGTGGCTGCTCGGAGGGGCCTTCCCTTTCTGGCTATTTTCTAGCACTTTTTTCCCTGCTATCCTCCAGCCTGTTTGCTGTGTCTGCACTTAAAAGGCCTCAGAGCTTCTGCCAGCCAGGAACTGAGGTCCTGGGCCAGTTTTTTCCTGGCAATGCAATGTTTAGGGGCTGCCCCAGTTTCTGTGCAGAACCAGCATGACAGGACATGGACAGGAGATGAGGTTGTGACATGTATCTGCTGCAGAGTCTCATTTGCAGCAGGACAGATTATCTGAGGCTTTTAATGCACTATAAGAGTATTCTGTCTCCTATGGGAAGAAAACAAAGGGTTATTAAAGGTTAACTTATGTAGGAATTCACCTGGAGATGAAACAAAGAGTTTCTTGAATTCACCAAAAGAGCTGAGATGCCATTGAGACTAGTTTTGAAGGGATCACCTATTTTGATACCTTATCTGTTATTTTTACAGTTCTTCAGAACTGCTTTTTCTGCAAAATGAAGTAGTTTGGGACAATGGAACTGCAATAATTTCAAAGAATTTTCTTTACTAACCTTCGGTCTGCTGATTTTGGCAATACACATCTTCTACTTGTAGGAGACCAGGAGAGTGATAAGTTACCAACAATGAAATGATGCGTGTCTCCAGTGCATGCATTCTCTTTGTACTAAAGCATCTATCTGTGTATTTCATTCAAGCCTCTGCTGTTTGTATAGGTAAGAACAAGACTCAGCCTTACATTTCTGGTTCTAATTAATAAAGCTATAATAGTGAGATACTTGATTTTTAGGGGGAGACAACAAACATTTCAATTTCTACTCTTCTTTTCTTTCTGTTGTCACCACTTAGACTACCCAGAAAAGTTATATAAGGTTCAAGCTGTTTAATTCCATTTTGAAGAATACATTCAACAGCACTTAAACAGTGATATCATTAGCTATTCATTTTACCCAATACATTTCTTATTAACAATAATCTATCATACTGCATAATGATTATTAAAATCTAAGCAATAGCAGCTTTAGAATAGATGAACTGGCACACTTGACTAACCTTGAAACCTGCTTTATAGATTGAAAATGCTTTTTTTCCATGAACACTTCAGTCACTTCACTTTCCTTATATTCATACCTGAATTGTATCTGCTACTTTCCCCTCATCCACTTCATTCTATTCAAACAAGCCAAATAATTTTGAAACCATTGAATGTACATCTGATCGCTGACTTGTCCTACTTTTAGGTAATCAACAATGGGCTTGTACTTGCACTGAGGTTCTCAAAGCTTCACCACTGAACAGATAAAGTCTTCGCTCATGGACACATTGAGAACTTTGTAATATATTTACCTAGGTGGTACATTTTACATTTTTGTCTAAAGAAATTTACTACTCATTTACTTAACCCCAATTTTAATGCTGACCTCTAAGTTTAAAACGGAATAATTTAGAATATTTAAATTAAGGTATAGAATATTGTGCTTAGTAACCACAGTATAGTGTGAATTGTGACAACAGTCTAGAATGAAAAACTTCTAACAATATTTTTTTTTTCTATTAGAAAAAAGAGAAGAAGGGGGAAAAAAACTCCATGAAACAGGGAACAACTCACAACAAGATATTACCATAACCTTATAATTTACAGGGCACAGGAGAGAGATATTAAAATTAAGATAAAACGGATAGGACACAACAACATACAACACAGTGATAAAAGAAAAGAAAGGGGGGGGAAGAAATGTCACAGAACTTAAAATAATCACATGCCTGTGTGATTTGCATACACACACAACTGAAAGGTAAGCAACCAAAATTACATGACATTTCAACATAAAAAAGGGTACTTGAAACAAGATACCAAGCAAAATCAATGTAAAGCCACTTTAAGTCCAAACAGAAATGAAAAGGAATAAAATTAAAATCAATAATATTAAAAGGCTTAAAAATAATAGGCCATGTATAGAACACATCTCCCTTTTTTTCTTTTTAATTAACTTTAACATCTAGAGGAAACAACACAGGTCACAGTGCTGCAGGTAGCTGCACAGAATTTTTTTCCAATAAGGAAGGACTTCAAATTTTTTAATTTATCTCATTAGAAAAACAAACAGTTTTATCAGAGATGAGCACAAAAGCCTTTGACATTCTGAACCTGCACAAAACACACTGGTGTTTGGTAGCCAGTACACAGATTTGCAGTTCACAAGCAGGGTTTGTGTGCTCGTTAGGAGATAATTGTTATACTACATACAGACAGACAAAGGACCAAAATTCCTTCCTGCAAGAAGTTGAAACAATCATGTTTGCAGGGGAAAGAGGCCTTGGCAATCTTCTCCTAATACACTACTCATATCCATAAATGAGTGTATTCTTGCAAATGCAATTGGCTTTCCTTGCAAAGCAGGGGAACAGCTAGCAGCAATAGAGTCAGGCAGCCACAGATCTGTCATTTTTTCCTCATTGTTTCTCTTCCAGCTTCTCTGGCTACTACTTCCAAGGTGAACCCACATGTAATAGAAATGCATAAAGCATGAAGCATACAAGACAACAACCCCATTCTGTCCCCTCTTTTCCACATAGCAGCAGCATGCTTGGGTCTAGTAGAAGTCAGGGCCTTTGGCCATTACAAGAGAGTACAGGATGAGAATGGCTATCTTGACAGGAAAGAAGGAAAAGAAATTATAGGAAGAAGGGTCAGGACTCATACTCAAAAGCTACAGTTCTTCACATAGTCTTATCTTAGAGGATAAAATTATTCCCTCATGTTCAGAGATCTACATTCTGCCCCAGAAATAAATTCCCCTTTTATTTTATGCTAAGCCCCGGCTTATTTGCAAGTCCATGTAGGCAGTTGATTCCTGGCACTATCTGGCCAAACAATGACTAATTGTTACTGACTTCCCAGATGGTCATTCTAATAACCGGAGAAGGGCAACCAACCTCGCAATCAGGTTTCATTTAGTTGAAGACAGCACAACAGCTGTCTTTTTCATTCCTACACACTCAAGCAGAGCTTTCTGTTGTTCCAGTACTCTCTTGAGCATGCAGCAAATAGAGCTCTAGTGAGCTGGAAAGTCCTGCTTTAGATGACGCTTTACCGAGTTCTCACTCCCTTCTCTTCCTGCCACATTACTTTGCATTTCTGTCCACTAGAGTTGCACAGTAACTTTCGGTAGAGCAAGTGGCTTAAATGCATGTGCTATCTCTAGCCTGTTCAAAGCATCTGAGTTCAAAGGCAAGCATCTTACAGGACAGTATCCAAAAATCACACAGAAAGCAGTAACAGAATCTGTGCAAGCTGACAATTCAGTTCAGTTAGTTCTCACCCAACTTGGGATGAGCTGGTTAGTTCCCAAAACTGACAGCACGAGGCCTTGGTAACATAGCCAAGTAGTATCTCAAGTGTGTAATGAGCAACAAAGTTAAGATTCAGATTTCATCAGCCTCACAGAAGTTGGGATACCAAGCATGGACATAAGAGTAATTTTAACTAAGCATGAATTGCAGTGGATTCTGATAAGCTACATAAATCGGAGCCAGCAAAACTCAAAACCTAGTCCTTTTAGCTGGCCTCTATCACTATACATTTACAGGGACCAGAAGGGCATTGAGTTTGTCTGTTCCTGCAGCTCCTGATAGCATTCTGCAAGAAAGACTCAAATAGACAGGCTTTTCCTGAAGAATATTACAGCAATGGAAAACAAGAGAGATCAAACCTTTGCCTGGTACAAACTGTTCTGGCTTAAAGGCCAAATAAGTCAGAGGAGCCTTTGAGGCAGAGACAGTCTGGCACATGCTCTGGTATAAACACTGAAAACTGGGATGATGTTCCCCTGAACCGCTTTGGCCACAGCAGAATTAAAACTCTTTCAACTGTGTGCTTGCACTTTAGCAGAAAATCATTTATAGCCTAAATATATCTTCTGAATGTGTTATGGTCCCTGACTTCCAGGCTGAATACACTTCAACAAAGTACTAATCTCACAAAGTTATCAGCTACAAGTCTAACATTATCTCAGGTGAGAAATCTGATCTCCACCATGGAGTTTGAATTTGTCACATTTCTTTCTTTGGCTTTCCAGTCTAGCCTTTTAGACAGCGTATTTTGATCCCATATTAGCCCAGGAGCAGCAGGCTCAATAGACCACATGCATGGCAGAAGACACAAGATCCACACCTCAGAGAACTGAGGAAGAGGGACTTGTTCAGAGGTACAGCTTAACGAAGGCTTGCCAGCGACCCCAGTCATCACCGCATGGCACTGCTTTAACTGAAGAGCCGGTTCCTAATGGTGCTAGCAGCAAAAACCCATGCCGGCTGGCTTCGTCCCATGGCTAGGGTCTGGATTACCCTGCAAGTCCTGTAACAGCAGAGCTCTTCTACTAATCACATAATGCAGCTCTACCACTGGAAACCTCATGTTTCCTACAAGCCTCATGTGACCTACCCTACATTAGCCATTTGCAGAATAATTACAATGGTAAATGCTACAAATAGCTATTCCCAGTACAGTTTCCTCTTTGTTTCTTTTCCTCCCTAAAAAATGTCAGACCAGTGAAGTCAAGATGCATAACACAATTCCATAGTACTCCCTTCCTGGTAGTTTTTAACTGCAATCATGTTGGAAATATTAAAATGGCATTATGAATTGTTTTTGAAATCCTTTAACAGTGAAATACTATTCTCTAAATACCAAGAGGTGAATTTACAAATAATAGAAAAAGTTGCTTGTATATCTGAAGGGGAATTGATTACTCTAAATTTTTGAAGTTGTAGCCATTTTTTGTTTAGTAAATCACATCCCAGATAGACAAAAATTCTGCAAATTTGCCATATCAGGCAATTGGTTTCAACTGCTTTCTATAAGCTGCATAGCTCTTATATATATAATTTTTTATGTATAGCATTTGCTATGAAACCACATAGGTGCATAATGCTTGCTTACCAGAACTGTGATATCCTAAAGTATCTGAAATTTTGGAATTCCGAAATCATGCCACACTTTTCCAGCAATTATCCAGGATTATGAATAACCTTAGTATTACCCAATAAGTCTCAGTTCAGCCAAAAAACATTCACTGATCAGTGCTTTCCTTTCCATTTGGCATCTTTACACAAATATCATTGGTGCTAAAATTTCTGAATTTGGGTCTGGAGAGTGTTTCAGTCATGTGGACCCCAAAGAGGGAGAAGAACACAACCCAAAGGCGTATGGACTTTCACAATTACTGGAACTGAATGTGAAATCTTCAACTTAGGATATGAACCTTTACCAGCTGGGCTAGGAATTTAAACTATTTGCACAGGAATGCAAAGATTCAGCACCTCTATAGACCAGGCATAGAAAGGGCACTTAACACACTCTAGTAAATAGCTGTGCTCAGGGAGACTGTTAATGCCCAATAAATATTTATTTCTTTAAAAACATCTCCAAGTAGGAGCCTAACTCAAGCCAAACATATCTGGATCTGAATATGAACATAACCTAATAAAGTGGTTTTATTTTTAAATTATACATTGCATTCGGGATTTTAGAATACATCAAAAATTCTCTTTGTTAGCTTGGATTAATATTTTAAAGCTGGAAGTATGACAAGGAGACAAAAGGAGTATTGTCGCAGATTAAACTAAAAACACCCTCGCCACATTAAAATAGCTTTTAGAAATAAAGGGACAGCTGTTCACAGGATGAAAAGAAGTTAGAATAAATGAAACAACTACATGATGTCTTGATAGCCTGATGCATACACTCCAATGCCACAGATCTCTCTTTGTACAATATTTATATTTGTTTCTCAGTAAGATTAACTGTGTTCTTATTATTCATTTGCATTTATGACTCAGTTTCAGAACTGCTCTCAGACCCCCTCCACATCTGAGTTTTGCCTCTAAGCGTGATAGGAGAAGAAAAACAACACCTGTGCCCTGCAAAAGAACAGTGTTCTTGCAGAATATACACTAATGAGAGGTCAGGCCACTTATTTTTTCTCCCCCTCCCCCCCTTTTCTTTTTTTGATAAATAGTCTGAGTACTGGTATATTTTCTAGTTTTCCTTCCACAACAAAAGCTAAGATTTTCTGCAGGGTCCTCTGGATAAGTAAAATACTAAATATTCTACCCTGTGACTGTATCTGATTGCCCAAGGGAAACCTGTAAACGCTGGCACTCAAACTACGAATAGCTCATGGCACAGAGGCCACAGCTCTATTAAAAGCTAGCACACAGACAAGGGTGACTGCAAGCCATAGAGGAAAATTAACATATTTTCTGAAATGAAGTTAGGTCAAATATGAACCACGTTTTTTACCAGCTGGCCAGATAACTGGTTTGATTTTAGGGCTAGCAGTTCACCCATGCAGGTTCCTCAAAATAGGTATATCTTTGTTTGCTCTAGATCCTATGCGTGTCGTATGTGGGTGAGGTAAAGAAAAGTCTATTTTCACAGGAAGGAAACCTGAGACAACCTTGGCTGCTTCCCCCAGCTCAGTGCAAACAGCAAGCACAGGGAAGATGCCTTCTTAAAGGTGTCCAGTGACTCACCAGAACCTGCAAATGGCTCTGGCATCCAGCATGCAAAACATCCAAACAACAGCCATTGGAGATTCACATGAGGTATATGCTTCTGTAATTGCTGCATCTCTGTCATCCAGTATTTCTCCATAGCGGAGTCCTAACGCCACACTGCTGACAGCACTACTGCTAAACCTCCTCAGCACAAGGAACTACTGTTCCTATAGTGCAGTTCTTGGGGGATTTTCCCATTGGAAGAAGGGAATTGCTGATTCTCTGTCAGTCTTGGGGACTGCTCCTGTCCCAGCAGCTGCCTGACAGTGGGGAGGTTAAGATGGTCTCCCCATCTCTCCCCTCCATCTCCAGAAGAGAGAAATGGGCACAGCTTGTTGGTGCGAGCAGGTCTTTAGCACAGCACTGGGGTGAATACTCACTGGCTGTGAAATATTAAAGGCACCTTCCTGCGCTGAGCTGCTGGATTATCGCAGGTGGTTTTACCTTCATAGCAATAAGACAGACTGGTCTGGAGAGCTCCACAAATAAAATCACAAACTGAGAAGGTGAGGCTGTGCACTCGCCACTGGATCTCAACCACTGTCCCTTGTGCACCTACACTGTAAACTGGTCGCATCCTCTCCCAGTGCTGGGGTGCCTGCGAGGGTGTCTACACTGCCTCTGTGCATGCTCTGCTCTACAGCTGAGACAGAACAGTCTGCAGAGAAGAAAAGTATGACAAGACATGAAGAATTCTAACATTTGAAAATAATTAAGAGCCTCAATTCTGTGTCTAGCTGTACAATAAGACAAGACATTGTTTAAAATACTTCAGGCTTTTATCTGTTCCCAGTGATTCATATTTTATTCAAGCAGTACAGGTGTATTGGTCTACATCCTCTAATTCGCAGTAAAAGGGATTCTGTTCTGTTGCTGCTAACATTTCATCAGTTTACCCTTCAGAAACGTACCATTTTGTCTGCTTGCAAAATTGCTACTTAGAATATTGATCCATGCAGGCAGTGTTTTGCTCTGAACTTATTCATTAGAAAGGGATTAAGGTGAGCAACAGAAAAAACCCACCACGCTTTGGAGTATATAAGCAGTGTGTTAGAAATTAAGCATCAGAAAAGTGAGTCATAGGGTAGAACAGATCGATGGTAAAATTCAAATGAATGCACTTGCAGCTAACAAGTTATCCAGAGATGCTGATTCTCACTGCAGGGCAAGTGCTATGTTATAAAGAAAACAAAACAAAAATGAATTTATCATACTGTTCTTCACTTGAAGCAAAGTGTGAATACTTGATAAGAAAAATGTATAAAGTTGAAAAATAAGATTGATGTAAAACAATTTTGCTTTGCTTGTTGTCCTGCTCACAGTGAAGCAATGCTCTACAAATTATTAGCCCAATATAAAACAAGAAAACTTTCAAGAGGAATCTCTAGAGAAGTCTTGGAGGCAGAATGGAAAGAAAAAAAAAAAACAAACTTGATTTCCTGCCTTGTACTTTGCTGGCCCAGCACGGTATGAATATATCCTGCCTCAGACAATAGCTGGCAGGAGCTACACTTCATTATTGCCTCGCAGTACATTCGCATACAGGCAGGGGCTGCTCCCGGAAGCCCAATCTCAAGACAGCCCTGACACAAAAGAAAACCTGCAGAAGAATCTTTTCATACTATGTTCTACATCCAAATAGGCAGAATCCCAAACGGTGATCTTTCATTTAACAGCAAGAAACAAATGAACCAATGCTGGTTTATTACTAGCAGGCAGAAGAACGGGTGAGTATGACACAGAATCAGGGCACAATGGCTGAGGCTGCAAGGCACCTCTGGAGATCATCTAGTCCCACTCCCCACTCAAGCAGGGGCAGCTACGGCAGGTTGTCCAGGACTGCATCCCGTCAGGGTTTGAGTACCTCCAAGCATGGAGAAGCTGCAGCCCCTCTGGGCAACCTGTCCTAGGGTTTGATCAGGAAATCTGAGCAGTTGGGAGTCAGCCACATCAGGTCTGTGCCAAACGCCTCTTGGTGTACAGCTCAGAAGGGCCTTTCAGGGAACCCTCTGGCATACTGCTAAGCTGGGACTATCCCCAGTTTAGCTGGTGCAAATAAGAGCAGCCAGAAGGATGTTTTACGTTACACCATGAGATAAACAGACTACCAGCTGTCCCAAGGCTTGGGAGTCATAAAGGTGGTTTAGAGTTACTGGGTTTTTAAAATATATATTATTATTATTATTAAGCATGTATTTATACTCCCTCCAGTACAGGTGAGGACTGACTCTGTTATTGGATGTGCTATAGGACAATCTGGATGCAGCTTTTTGAACATTGATATTAATGTTTGGAACTATTTTTGCTCAAGATCTCTCAGCAAGTGTGTGCCAAAACAAGAACTATAAAGCAACGCCTCCTGTTTACCTGAGAAATTACTTCATGGCAGACACAAACTCTAAAATCTCAGCATTTTTCTGAAAATGCATGCAGAAGTTACAGTATGTTTTAAGGCAAAAATTTATACACTAGCATAGTATGATGCATGAATAGTCTTTTTCTGCCCATTTCAGTGTCACAGTCCTGCCACATAGGTTGGGGAGTAATGCGTTACTGGTTGATCACCTAACGCACGTGTGAGACGCACATTATACCACGCCTGGTGTATGAATCTCACTGATTCAGTGCCTGCATGAGTAAGGAATACATGATAAACATGTCAGGGTTTTGGACATATTTTCTAAATAGGATTGACAGAGTTGTTCTTTGTTATTTTCAGATTAAGCTCTTTTTCTTCAACTATGTTAGAAACAAACACCGGAGACAAAACAAATCCCAGACTTTTCTGACTGTGTCTGCTTTCTTCCATTGAATGACAATAATGCATTGCTTCCTTTAAGGTCTTATTCTGCCTTGATGATTTCCAGCAATATGTTTCATGTCACTTCTAGAGCTGTCTGAAAACTGTTCAAAATTATTTTCATGAAACTCAAAACAAGCTGAGCTATTTAAGTGTAATTTGGTAAAAAAACAAACAAAAAAATTGACTTGATTATCTTGTGGGCAATTACACAAAGCAGCTCTAATATGGAAAAACAGCTACATAAATTATTTGCAAATTCTGTACTATAGTATGAAGTAAAAATCAATACTGTTACAAAATACTAGTAGTGTTACAGCTAAGAGAGGGACCATTTTGAGTGTCCATACCTCTTGATCTAATTTGCACATGCTTCATTGCAGCATAATGAAGAATCTGTAGCACATCTATATACTTTGGAAGCTGCATCATCAAGTCATTAACTAATTCTGGGTCATCATATCTAATCTCGATCAGTAACCATATCATATTATCCCTTTCAGAAGAGTATTCCATTGCTTAAAAAAATGCTTTACTTCTAACCAGAATTTTTCTAGAGCCAGTTGTTGTTTGTTATATCATGTTCTTTTCTACCACAACTGAAGAAAATTTTTATCTTCAAAATTACTTCCCTGGGGTTTTTTTCCAGAGGCAGATATTTTCACATTTAATAGTCAGTGTATGGTGTAGATTATAGATCATTCATACAACCATACATAATATAATAAACAGCTTAAATATGAACATTAGTATGAAACAAAATGCTAGGTGCTAGTATCTCCAAAATTTATATGGTTAAAAAGTCTGGGGACACATTATAAATGCTCTGTTGGTTATTATTCAACTCTATTCATTTCCTTTCAGGCAGAATACCTTAATTATAGTCATTGAGCAAGAGACACTTATGAGAGAAGGAGGATAAGAAACTAAATGAGCAGGTTTGATTAGTACATGCACTATGACATATAAGAAACAGTGATTTAGATAAAGCTGAAGGGAAATGATAACAATGCTGTTACACAATATTTGTGTCCCCTGAAGTTCTGCGTAACTGGGATTATCCTGCAATACTACACCCTGATTATCCCCAATTTTTAATGGTTAATTTGCTTATGAAGTGGCACAGACAAACCCAGTGTAAATCAGCAGTTTTTAAATAAGACCACAGTTTGTCCATGTAAACAATCTATGCCCATATGTATTTTTAAAGCCAAAAATAACATAATAAATACATTAAAGAACATCTAACTGAAGTTCAGATTTCCTGTGGGCATCATGATGTAAACACAGTTGCTCTGCATCACAAATAATACATTCGATCAATGTTCAGCCTTTGAAAAATCTTGAACAAAGTTTCTTTCAGAATGATCAGAGGCAATCACACTGTGGGTTGCTGCTTAAAAGCTTTTACAAGTGTGTTCACACTAGGTTTCATGTGGCTTGAATACCTCCTATGGTTACCTTCGAAATTTAATGATGTTGCTGCGTATGTCCCACAGATATTTTGGTAACTCTGAAGCTGGTTATCCACAGAGAACAGGTCAGCTTCACTGACTGATGCCAGAATGCCACTTAGCAAGAAAATTTTTGTAGGAATTAAACATAAATACTAAGCTAAGCAATTATAAAAGAAAAGCCAACATCCAGTAAAAGAAATCCAGAGATCTAGATTGCCAGATTCCAAAAATACAGATCCAAATATTAAGCTGACAGTACGGTAAAATCTGCAAATGATCAACCCCCTAATTACAGCAATATCATATGAACTACATACACATTATAGACACAGTTACTGAGCCGCTAGACAAGATCAGAGTTTTCTGACATATGTGTTTGGTTTCTTTTGACAGACACTGAATCTGATGCCCTGGCTCTTTTTACACTCCGTAGGGGGATATAAATGCAAATACTAACACCAATGTATCGCTTCTACAGCTAGCCTTGAATCTAACCCTGAAGTATCTTCTGGTTCAAGATAGTAATAAAATACTCCTTCAGAGACCAAATGTGCTGTCTTTTGAAGAATGCATAGTCTAAGCCTGCATTTCTTAGAAACTCTAGCCACTCGTCCTGCAGCCTGCTACTAAGATTTGCCAAACTAAGTTGACTTCAAATAAGCATGATCAGCACTCACTTACTTTATGCTGATATAAAAGCAGAATTTAGCTCTGTGATATTGCTGCAGTTGGCTCCTACTGTAGCACATAAAAATTATTGATCAGTTTGCAGAACACTTGGAGAGATATACTGAAGAACTGAGCATGAAATACCCACAGAAAACATGACAATTCCACAGATATTTTAAAAGTGCACAGAAAGATAAATGACTTTTGTCTACTATTAGGCAATGATTTAAATAATAATTACATTTAAATAATAAAGTTAGAACTCTATGGTATGGAGAAACTTCTTTATAAAAGGGAGGTTGTGTGTTCCTGGAAGAGACCTGTCCTCAAAATCGCTATTAATTCAGCTATCAAAATCTTTTTGCTTTTAAGGATAATAGCTGTAACAAAGCTGGGCACTTTTGTACATACACTATTAAAAAAGGAGGAAGAATACTCATAAACTTAAAATGTCAAACCAAAAAGCTTAACTATAAATGGCAGCAACACTAAATACTCCCCAGAAGTTAGTTTGGGCTTGCTGTTTGTTCATGACAACCATATGCTGTAGGGACAATTACAGAGTCCATAATCCAAAGACAGTTATACAGAAAGATGATATATTTCATCCATTCTGTCTAAAACCGACTTTATACAGCATCAGTTATCCCAAGCATTCACCCATCACAGAAATGGCAGTCACCTCTGCAACAGAGCAAATGCTCCACATTATAAAACAATGAATAACTTTTCTACCCAAAGAAACTTTTACTGGATGTCACTGACCCAACTGGAAGTTTGCCAGCGCACTGGGTCAATAACTGCTTCTCTAACAAAAAAGCTTCTGTGAGAATTTTAATGATCGGAGGTGGCCAGGGCTTTAATTTTATACTTTGAATCTTAAAGGTGGCACTGCCAACCACTCTGTGTCTTCTGTAATGACACTGTGGCTCTCAGAAGCACTGGCAGGAGACTGAACTCAATGTCCTACTCACAGACATATAACAAAGGTTATAGTTATAGCTCCCTTGTCAAACATGGAGCCACAATGTCCCGGGGGTATTTTTGCAGCCCTTAGCGCCATATTTTGGCATTCATTTCAGATGTTACTTAGAAGGCATCTTCCTGAAATATCAGAACTATATTCAGATATCACAAAGCCAAATGATAACAACGACAAGTTAAAATCAGTTTCTTTGACAAGATCACAATCACCAATTCAATGGTCAGCAGTTCTGGTGACCCTTCTTTCCGTTACCGCATTGCCCAACACATAAAAAACTGCTCCAGTTACCCATAAGTTTCTCTTTCTAATATGACTATATATAGTTATTGAAGTAATTCATAAGAAGACAATAAATGCTGCAACTGTGTGGCACTCTATGCTTGTAATGTCTCTGTTACACTGTGAACTGCAACACAGAACTTGCATATATATCAGATTCTGGAGTAACAACAAAAAATATTCAGTGCTTGTTTGAATAAACCACCTTAGGTATTTTATTCCACAAGTCTTAGAAACCTTAAATTCACAAAGTTACACTTATTGGTGAAATCATCAATAATCCAGCACTAAACCCAGCAATTGTTTTCAATCAATACCATACTTGTCTAAAATATCTTCTTCTTTTACTTCTGTCTATAAGGTCCTTATTGATTTTTGGACACTGACTCTTCTGAATGAGAAGTAGACTGTGGAATGTTTTCAGTGTTATGATGATTTAATTGTTAATTATCATGTAATTTTTCCATGGCTGGAAAATTAAAAATGCCACAAACTTATTAGTTTTCCAGTTACTCTAAACCAACTGTCAAATGCACTAGTCATTTGCTTATAATTTTCAGGGATATGTTTCAAAAATTAAGACAGACATCAAAGATGACAGAACCTTCCCCTTCCCAAAAATCTGGAAATTTATTCCCCCAACTCCACTGGACTGCGTCTGGCTCTGCCTGAGAGTCTTAAGAGCCTTCTCTAAAACATCAGGCTTCTTGACTCCCCTCCTCACTAGCCCTCTCCTACAGCTTCCTTCTACCAAGCGGTATGAGGTAGGGTGAAGTGCCTCTGTCTCCCATTCCCTGTTGGCAGTTCAGTGGGGAACACTACACGAAGGACAATGACGGCAAACTATGTGAAAGTACTCGATTCTCTCCTTTTATGTACAAGCTATGCTCAGAGTAATGGAGAAGAGCAAGGAAAGACTCCTTTCCCATTTTAATAGAATATAAAATGAGGCAGTAATAAAATAACAGTTCGAAGTGAGGGTTTACAGAAGAAGTCGTAGCCCATGTATCATCCCTTTGTGGTTGCTCTCAGCGTGCCCATGATGCACTCTGTGCTGTAAGTGATAAATGGCCTAAAACTGACCCCTCCCAGGAGTCGCTGCAATAGCACCTCCAAATGCCACTGTAAGAAAATGCTGTCTGCTTAATTTCTCCTCCCAACTGCTGCATGTCATTTTTGAGTAAGATAATTATTCTTCTTTACAGGAGCCACATCGAGTGCTAAGCAATTTTGCTATAAACCAGGTAACAGAAGAGAATGAACTTCACGGTCAACTGTTTCAAGCTACAGCTCCCCAAAGGAGGTAAATACTTTACTACGTAACTTTAGAAAACACCAAAGCTATATATAAAGTTTCATTAGTAGGACCTAGAGGTTCCCAATTCAATGGTCCTCAACTTTTTTTGGAGGTATGTCTCGCACCCTCCCCCTTTTTGTGACTGCTGTCTAGATCACAGCTTCCTCTGTACTGCATCGCTTCAGTGGTTTGACTCCGGCTACTTTCGTCTCTGGTCTACTGTGCCCTAGTCTGAGGCTGTCACAGCTCTCCGACCGTTCCTCAGCATCCCTGCCACCGTCTCCTTAAACTGTTGCAACTCTTGCCTCTTGTTTCTTTGCCTCCAGAAAGCTTATTGTCAGGGATATTATTTCAAATGTGGGCTCACATCATGATAGTCAGATATCCCAAAATCAATGGCACTCTCGTTTGAACCTCTTTCTCACAAAGGTTTCCTTACTCGGGAAGTTTGGCAACACTTTCACAGTTCTAGTACAAGTTGGGCAAGATCAGGATTTTTGGACTGCTTTGTTTAACAGAGTTCCAGCCAGACCTTGTTGTACAAAGAAAACAAGTTTGTCACATTTTGCAGGTAATGGTGAGTTATGAACGAGTAAGATATTTTTAAAGTTTTGTTAAAAAAATAGTTAGATATTGTTAGCCCAGGTTTTCTGAAGTATTTAGCCCTTTGCTATCTCCACACCACATCACGTCCTAGATCATTCTGTGAGTTACTGTCCTTACTTTAAGGTGAGAAGCTGGTTCTCTCTACCCCACTATATGGCTTTTGTTCAATGGAGAAGGCTGCGAAACTTCATGATCCTGAATACTAATTCCATTTGGATGTCAGGCAGAAATACTGCAGAAGAAAGGCACAAGGCCTTGATACTACGAGCAGGTCACGTTCCTGGGGTAGACTTTACCTATGAATGTCTGAAGATCAGAGTAGAAGTTTATAGATACTCCTTTTCTTAGACCAGAGTTTATCAGAATAGTCAGTATACAATAATTAGCATCTCCCCCCTTTCAAATTTACACTTAGGTTGAAGAAGTGCTTTAAAGAAAACATTTGTATGCGTAATGTCAGAACCACCTGCTCAGTGGAAGGGAATAGAAAATAAAAAATATTGAGATGTTGAGCCTTAAACACATCATTATTTCTTGTCGTGTGCTTTCATGTCTCAAGTTTTGTTTTCTAAGATACCCATAGGCTTTAACCTCTTTGTGTAATACACTACTGCTTTCTTCTGCTTTCAGTTTTTTTCTATCGATTTGGGAGAGAAGCAAGTTTTAATGATATTTTTTTTTGCCCTAAAGACAATCTTTTTTTTCCCTATCTTCAATTCAACATTCTCAAGATCCAGACTCTGTCTTTAATATGATTTCCTTTATATTTACTTCTTTGCTCATATCATGTGGAAATTAAGATTTCTTAATTAATTCCTAATTTCCTCTTCATTCATCAACCCACAGGAATTAAAAAAAAAAAAAGAATCTTTTTCTCACCCTTTATAAAATAGCCTTTAGAAACAGATTCCTTCATGTCTTTGAAAAAAAGTATTTGCCAGTACCCATCTAATGAACTCTTGCCATTTACGGTTACAGTGTAAACATTAGAAAAGCCTCACTGATCACATACATTATGAAATAAATATCAACAGTCTCCATGTATGCTGAAAAATACCAAAGGCAGACTTGACTTGCGGATGCGATTAAACCCACCATACATTACTTTCAGCAGATCTGATTCTTTCTGATGAACAGGAGAAAAAAAATTGAGGGAGACTGAGAAGGTAGAACACCGCCCAACAGAAAAAACCACTCTCATTTGGGCACAGCCCTAGTAATTGTAACAGCATTATCAAACCAGATAATGCTTCTTTAATGCTTATTTTTCCTTCTTTGGTTTTCTTCTTTTCCCCTCCTTTGTTTGAGGGGAGGGCTCCCTATGTTTCTCAACCTTCCCCTTTGCTTTCCTACTCACACTTTCAACAGTGAGCATGTCTTTCAGCTGTGTCACAAAAGCACAGGTATATCAGAAAGTCATTTCATTCACATCATGGAGGGCAAAGTTCAGAGAAAAAGAGAAATTGCTGGTAATATTACACAGATCACAGCTACCTCATCAAATTTTTAAATGCCTAAGTGAATTAGGTAAACACGTTTAACTTTCAAATGAAAGCTGGCTGTTATAAAACACTAAAGTTTTCAAACTAAGGCAAAGTAACCTCTCTAGCTGCAAATGCGTAATACTAAACACAGACCTGCAGAAGTATTAGCAAGACGAGGATCAACGCTCTCAGTTGATTGTGGAAGCAGAAAACAGAACACAGTGACACCAGAATTACTGTCACTGATTAGGGATGAACTTCTATAACCTACTGAACCTATGTTCTTGCTTTGTCATTTATGCATGCTAAGATTATTGCTATTCTGCTTTAAAAGAAATGCTAACAAAGAACTTAAAATTCTTGAATACCTGTAATTTTCTAGATATAACCTATAACATTACAAAAGAACTAATGTGCGGGCTGAATAGGTAGAAGAGAAAAAATAAAATAAATTGGTCTAGCAACATTTAAATGATGGCAAATGTAAGTTTAATATAAAACCATATTAGAACAATTGAGAATCATGAGAGGCTGATTTATTATTTATATAGCACACTAAAAGTTATCTGTAAAGGAAATTGTGTAATATGCAGTAAATTAGACAAAGCTGCACTATAAATTGGGATTAAATCTTAAACTGGTTTTAATATTTAATATGCTATCATGACTCACATTTTCAATAACGGTTGTTCAAAGTTCAAGAAGAAGCTTGAAAGCAGACAGAGGAGGATGAGTTGAAAAAGCTCACCTCCTGATGATACAAATTAAATAAGATGATCTCTTAATTGCCAAAACCAGACAAAACTAGCACTAGTCCTCTGTTGAGGACCTGGTCCAAAACTCACCAAAGAGACTGGAAAAACTCCCACTAAACTCAGTAGAGTTGAGATCACAATAACTGCAAGTTGCATAACTATTAGGGCTAGATAAATTATATTACACAGGAATAAAAAAATTACAAATTCATTCAGTTTATTTTTAATGATAGTCCCAGTGGAACACTGGCAAAATTCATCCTTTGGTGGAAGGAAAAATGGCACATTAAAAAGAAATACTTATCCCAGAGGAGCATTCTGAACTATGTTGCTTGACTTGGACAAAGTCGGACCTGAAGTTCAAGTGCCTATTTGGACTTCAAACTTTGCATGTAAGTAGGCAATATCTGGGCATGAAATGACATGATTATATTTTTTTTGTATGTGTGCAGGGTGCAAGAAGATGGACTCTTGTATATACTAGAATGCATTTCACAAGTTAAAACTAGTTTATTTGTGGAGTTACACGTATGGAACACTGACATGGCTTAGTCCTGCCTCAGACATTTATTGTTTGCACTACTGTGAAAAAACAATTGTCGAACTTCTGGTCTATGGCCTTAACACACTGTGCAAAGAAAATAAATCAAAGTCCTTGACCAAAAAGGTTTATAATTGAAGATGTCGAACAACAGACAAACAAAATCAGGGACAGTTCAAGGAAATCATGACACAGCTTTGGTCAGCAATTTAGTCAGTGGTCTCAGCACACTGGCAGCCTAACTCCCATCAGGAGAGCTTTAAAGAAGAAAATGTTTTTGTTTCCTTGAGGGCTACAGAGACTGTCAAGAGCAACATGGAAAAGGCACCACAATACCGCAGGTAGTCTATGGGGGTGGTTGTCAGGCTGGGGAGAGGTCAAGCTGCTACTGCTTCCTAGAAAATGACAGGGAAGGTGGGATATGGCTTTACAGAGAGAAAATGATTAATATTTGATTCAGTGGAGTAGGAGGAGGCAATCACATAATCTAGGGCATGATTTCAGCAGCAGTAGTCTGAATGCAAATGAGTGGGTGACATAAATATTTGTCAATATCAGTGAAAAGGATGTTGCACTAATAATCAAGAAGTGAAATGATATCTTATCTGCACAACTAAGAAAAGTCATATTGTAGGGATGCTTTATTTAAAGAACTTGCAAAATATAAATATACTTATATTGCATGTAAGAATAAAGGAAAGGCAGGGTAAAAATACCACGTACTCCAACTCTTCTCTAACATATTAAAATGTCAGATGTCTAAATGTATCTGCAGACCAATATGCTGAATCACAATTTGACCAGCCTGGCTGTCAGTAGTATAGTCGGATGGTTCCACTTTAAACCAGTTCTGTACTCCTTTTTGTCCAGACAAGCCCTTGGAAGTTTTGTTTGAGTGATTGGGCCACAGTTCAACTCCTCTGCACTGCTCTGCTTGATGCACTGTCCCTCCCCTAAAAACCATAAGAACTGTGAGCGGAGTAGGTTTAAATACAGAAGTTGTTATTTGCAGCTTAGAGTCCACTAATCTTTTTAAGGTTAAGGTGTTCTGCACAGGAAATCGTATTTACTAGTCTGGAATGGTTTGAGCTGCTTAAAATCCCTAATTGTCATTTTGATGAATGTAAAATAGGCATACAGCAGATAAATTTGGTCCACAGTGAATTGGCATTACAAATGATAGTACTTTCTAGCATTGCCACTGTAAGAAATGTTGATTTTAGTTAACACTTTACTTTAAAAGACCTTGTTTTGCACATGACACATTAGAAAAGGTCTCCTTATCTGCATGAACTTTAGACTGCTGTGCTAAGCACTGTGGCTAGAGTTTTCTTTTAAGCGCAAAGGAGAGCCTCTGTTAACAACTCTCATGGGACAGTGTCGTTTTTTCCACAGTCACCTGGTTCTAGGACACAGTTGCTGTATTAAAAGGTATTTCTATCACACAAGACAGCTGCCTCTTTGAGTCAATTCAGCTCCTATTTCTGCATTGCCTCTAAAACTAAGGTGTGTCCATGGCTAGTTATGATTCTAGGCAAAGGAGAAACAAAGCAGAAATGATAATATATTAATGGAACATGCAGTTACTTATCTGTCTTCTGTCAAGATCAGTTAATTTAGCATACTGAGTGTATGCTATTAGTGCAATATCTGGGCCTAAATAAACAATGAGAAATAATATGTTATCAAGAAAGACACACATATACATATATATATATAAAACCTGAATTCATATATTTTGGAAACCAGCAGGATTTTTTTTTTTCCTCTGACTTCAGGAAGAGGTTTAGACATTCTGCTAAATAAATTTTTCTCACTTATGACAGCCACTCTCATTAAAACTCCACAACAATATAGCAGCTAGATTGTATCTTTGAATAAGTCACATCCCAGCTTTTGTTTACTTCCATCCTTGTTACAAATATCTGAAATTTAGCAACAGTGTTTGGGAGTCGGTCTCCTGTAAATGCATGGCCTGAGTGGACTTCTTTTTATTACCTAGCAAAACTGGTAAAATATATGAGGATGTCTTTAATTCCCAAAGCCGTCTAGTGACTTTATCTGTTATTGAAAGAAAAGAAACAAATTCTTGGTTCTTAAGGGAAAAGCAGATTAGGAAGTAAAAGTTTCCATGAAAAGTACACCTTTTTCTTTTTACCTTATTAGAATCTATGTTTATCAGATACTATTTATGTATATATTCCCAAACAATATTGTAACTAAAGGTTTATTGATTTCAGGAAATCAGAACAGGCTATACTGCAGACTATGAAAAAACCTGCTGTATTTCTTTTACCTAAAGACATCTGATCTTCAAAAGGTAAAGGCCTATAAATTAAAATTCCAGACATTTTCTGCACCTGCTGACTCTAGACTCAGTCCCAGGATATCAACTAATTTGAACCATACCTAACAGCATGAACTTGACAGTAATGGGCATGAGACCCACTCGTCACTTACACAGCTCCCTCCATAATTAACCATTTTAAAGGCTGTTCCTGCACACTACGATTCCTATGGAGCATGTCTGCAGGTACACAGGGCAACTGGACCAGGCTTGTCAAGCTCCACTGACTTCAACATTTGGCTAGATGCACCACACAGGGTGGAAATCGAGATGTAGCTCCACCTCTACCAGCCTATGTTTGATGCACAAAAGTAATCACATAGCCTCTCCTATGGGAGAAGAAACTCTGGGAGTGCTTCTGTGTGTGTTTGTTCCTCAGGCCAACATCCATAAATACTCTCACTACAGATCAAAGATGATAGGATAGACATATAGTCCATTAAATTATTTTCAGGTGTGTATCTCTATGTATTATTATTATTGCTCTATTTACAAAATATAGCTCAGATAAAGGGAAGCCAGCTTCCTTATGGGAGAACACACTCTGAAACATTTTTCTGGTGCTGATTATAAATACTGAAGTCAATTTATTTTAAAAGAATTCTTAGCAAGAACAGATCCAATCTTTATCATGATATGAAAACACATTATGATTTCCAGCCTGGTATTACTTTTATGAGTTCCATTCTTTCTTCATAGGAACTTGAATAAAAACTGTTCTGGCCAGACCTTGCTATTTTATTTCTTTTATTGTAACCATTAAATCAGCTTTCATTTCATTACTCTAATTGTGCCTGGGAGCAGCAACTGCCACCTTAAGGCACATAACCTAATTTAAAATGCTCACAGCTCATTCCACCTTAAAATATATTGCAGTACTTAAGATCAGCACAGCAGGTCAAGCTATACAACAGCACTGTTGTGATCAGAGGACTTTTTGGCAGTTAAATCAGGAGAAAGACTGAGGCAATGTAAAAAAAGTAACATTTCTCTTGCTTAAAAGATACATAGCAGTTGACATAACCATTTTTTATTTGTACCTTAGGTGTCTCCAGAGCATTCTTATTTAGGTAGAGATTTCTCACATAAGGAACATTTCTCGGCACAGTGCACAAATATCTAATTCACTAGGATGATTTTTACCATGGGGATTATACATGTAAAGAGCCACCTTGCTGGGCTGTGAGGGAAAAATCCATAATGATGATATATATGTCTGTTTGTGCTACTTCTGTGGGCCCCTTCTCCCATTGTTTTCAACTATCTCTCAATCTTTATCTATTCTAAGCCTCCCTTTAAATCGCATATTACCTCCATTTTACTGATGGGGAATTGAGAGACACAAAAATTAAGCAACTACCTAACATAACATAGGGGAGCAAAGAAAGAGCTGGGAATTAAATTTAGGTCTCCTGATTCCCAGGTGAGTGTTCCATATGAAAGGTGCTGTTGTACCTACTCCTTTTTTCCTGTCTCATTGTATAGTTAACAGACTTGCCTGCATTTCTACATCCCCTACAGCACTGTTTCTAAAAGCTTTTCTTCTGGCTAAATGATTCCAGCTACTGTAAACAAGACCATAAGCTAAAAACTCTGCTTGAAAAGACTAGGGGCAGATCTTCATTAGCAAAACATGCAATTACAAACCTAAGCCTTGTTGTAACATTGAATAAAGGGGCAAACCAACAATTACAGTCTTTATCATCTATGAAGAGACTGGAAGCACATCCTACCTACCTCACATTTGCTAACTGAAATCCTTGCCTACAAGGCTTTGTAACCCAGTGTACAGTCCCTATCAGACCAAAGATAAGGAAGCCAGGGATGCCAAAAAAGAGACAAATCCAGAAGGAAAACCAGGATTTCTATGATACGCAAGGTCTAAGGGAATTCAGTACAAACAACTGATAAATATTGGCTACCTGATTGTATGCCTTGGAAGTAAGAGTGGGATATTTTCCTTTGTCTTGCAGTAAATCGGCTCTGTAGGAAATAACTCACCACCATTCCTTGAAAGGCACCAGCTGAGAAGCTGCTCATTTCACTAGCTAAACAGATACCAGTTGCGTCTCTAAGCCAGAGACAGTGGCAAAGGACCAAGCAGTCATTGGACTGGACCTATGCAATGATTGGATCCATTCCACTTCTGCTGCTGTTTTGGATATGAGCGAGCAAGAGATGCATTGGTGTATCTGGACCAAAAAATACAATAATCCTACTCTGGACATGTGCTACAGTGTGACATCTGTGTAAGTACTTGCATAAATGTATACACATACATGTTTTTAGATACGCATACAACCCACCCATCTATAAGGAAAAGTACTCAAATTTCTGTTCAGATATGTGTTCAAAAAAGGCAAAATATCAATTTCAAAATTTCTTCAAACTTTCTATTCACAGACATTTTTAAACAACTTTTTCTCGTCAAATAAATCAGCATATTTTAAAAATTCTTCAGTTGAAGTGTCATTGATTAAATACTCCAGGCTCGGGAACTTCACTATGTGATAAGAACAACTTAGCTCTTAGCTTAGGCATTCAAAAATGACAGTTTTCAGCAAACCCTGATGCTGTTTTCATAATGTAAATCAGATGATTGAGTGGCATATGGTTATCCTGTTGTTATGACATAGTGTGTGTGTGTATCTTTTCTCTGCATCAATAAAATTAGAACTTGAAAAAGGCACTCACTTAAATTGGAACTTGAAAAAAGCACTAATTTAAACACATCATACATATAATATGCAGGCTTATATGCATATGCATAAGCTTGATACATATTACATCTGACATAACTTTAACCTGCTTCAGAGGTAAAGAGGAAATAGGTCACTGGAGACCCAGGGTTATTCCATCAGACAAGCTGTTAAATGCTTCCAGCACGAGGTCATGGGCTTGACATTATATTCAGTGCAGAAGTAGGCTACCTTTCAGAATATGGCATACATTTATTTGAATTCCTGATTGTTAGGGGGCTGATTCTCAAGTGTTTTTAGACTTTGAATTGTTATACACAATAGTGCCAAACATTGTGAAAATACTTTCTCTAAAGTTTCGGTGGTTTCCCTCAAATATTATTGATCCCAACTTCACATCCCTTGATGAATATTTAATTATCTTTACAAAGTACAACAGCCCAGGCAATGGAGACACTAACCTGTTGCCACCATGGCTACTTCAAGGGCAGAGGTTCAAAAAGCTGCCATATCCACATGACTGCTGTAATCTTCCTATCCAGCAGTGAGACATGGGCATCTTCTCCCTCCTATTTGACTGTCTCTTCTCTGTGCTCAATATGTGCAATGAAAGGAATCTTCAGCAATAAAACCAGTGGATCATTCATTTTTAGTATCTTCCCTAGATCTTTTCTCTGAGCAGCTCTGGAGCAGAACACAAGCATCTAATCCATGAGGATTACTTTTTACCATAGAGATTATATATAGTAAAATGTGTCACGTCAAACCTTTGTGATGCCCTGGTGGGATCAGAGTGTGGGGGAGAATGAGTATTTTGAGAGTGCTGTTGGATGTAAGTGAAAAATACGTTTACTTGAAAACGCAAACGAACCTGTAAGCATCAAGGTTTTTCGCCTATATTCAGGCAGAACCTGCAATCATCTCAGGACCTGGCTGATGGTTTCTGTGATGAAGTAACTTTTTTGTGCATATTGGCAGCTTGCTTCTAAACTAAACTTTGTAACCCAAGTCTCTAGCACGTTTAGAATTGCAGATGTGTGTTCCGAGAATTTGCAGTGTTTGCCAGAAAGACACTATATGATATTAGCACTGTTGGTTCTGAATTTTAAACCCAAATCTGATGTTCTATGACTCACAGCCTCAGGAAAGAATTAGATGAATAGCTCATAAGGGGAGAGACACTGCCTGAATATCTCTATAGAGGAGATATGCTGAATAATAACCATTATCTCCATACTGCAAGCTACCATTCTATTTAGGATATGGTATGCTGCTATACAAGCAGAGAGTGCCACACAGACGGTCGCATCTGAATTACCTTTAATATACCTAGAGTACCAGAAATCATTGAAACTGCGGGAGCACAGACCTCACTGATGGCTTGTTCTTTCAGTTCATGCCCAGGATGCCTCACTGACACCCTCAGACAGTCCATTCTGAAATCCATGCTGTCACAGCAACTCCCTAGCTGCCAGATAAAAGCTAGCCCAGGTATCTCTGCTTGTGATGTAATCACTCCTCGCATTGCAGCATGGGCATAATACGAAAACAGGTACGATACAATGAACCAGTATTTGTAATATAGAGGATATTTGCAACACTGTCTGAAGCCAGTCAGCCTTTAATTTAGATACAGGATGTTCAATTTACATGTACTTCTTTCTTGTAGCAAAAGTCCCTCACATTATCTAAAATCAATAGATACAATGTGAATCTGGCACCAGGTAGAACTGGGAGGAATTTCTGTAAATAAAAATATTTAACACATACGGTTTTTAAAAGTCTAGATCATCTCATAGACTATGGTTGTTACTAAACTTAGAGTGACCTTATTTTCAGGGTTTCCAGATTCCATCATGGGGTAGGATTTGCATTCAGTATTCCTCTCGCTTCTAGGGATCAGAAGCATGATAGCTGGCTTCAAGAACTTTAAGTAAACTGTCTCCAAAGAATTATAACACAGAAGCGAACAACAGCTTGTGGCGTTGTAAGCCTTGTGGTCCCATGCAAGTCAATCTGCTCTAAGCATCACCATTATAATTCTTTGTGAAAGATTCAATAAATATTTGTATAAGCTGATTATAAATCACAAACCTTTTAATGACTTACAAGAGGACACTGCTTTGCATGGAGAGGAGATGCACTTTCATTTGGCTGTCTTTACTACCTAACTAGCCTCACATCTGGAACACCACAATTTATGACACTTTCTTAGCCATAATCATGTGAAAAAAACACGGAAACAGTTCAATTCATTCTGCATTTCTAGAAGATGCCCACACAAAACAGTTAAATAGTAGCTGGGTTCCTCCTCTCTGACTTATCATGTATTTTCTGTTTCTTTTTTGCAGTGAGAGACCTCATGACTTTATTCTCAAGTGTCCTGAAATTTGGCAGTAGGACCTAATGGAGAATATCAATAGGCAAAAACACATTGTTTGCTATATTTAACACAATAGCACCTAAAATTCCTACCAGAAATCGAAGCCCCACTGTACCCCAGTGCTGTAAAAATACTCAGTGTAAGTTAGTCACTCTTGTTCTGGAGAACTGTATGTTCAATAGTCTGAAAGAACAGACAGAGCTTGGAGGGGAAACAATAGGTTAATCTGTGGTTTGTAGCCTTTTTGGGATGGAGGGGTGTTTCAGTGTCTGCTTACCTCTTTCTTCCTCCCTCACATTGCTTTATCCCATAGTCTTATTGCATTCACAGTAAGCCTCTGACTCAATCTTTGTGCATAAGAGAAGGTCATAGGGGTCTGTTATAGACGTCCCAACCAGGATGAAGAGGTAGATGAAGTTTTCTACAAGAGTCTGGCAGAAGTCTCACAATCACTAGCCCTTGTTCTCATGGAGGACTTTAACTTACCAGACATCTGCTGGAAATACAACACAGCAGAGAGGAAACAGTCTAGGAGGTTCCCGAAGTGTGTGGAAGATAACTTCCTGATGCCGCTGGTAAGGGAGCCTACCAGGGGAGGTGCCTTGCTAGACCTGCTGTTTACTAACAGAGAAGGACTGGTGGGAGATGTGGTGGTTGGAGACTGTCTTGGGTTTAGTGATCATGAAATAATAGAGTTCTTGGTTCAAGGTGAAATTAAGAGGGGGGCCAGCAATATCACAACCATGGACTTTCAGAGGGCAGACTTTGGCCTGTTCAGGACGCTGGTTGAGAGGGTCCCCTGGGACAGAGTCCTGAAGGGAAAAGGGGTCCAGGAAGGCTGGACATTCTTCAAGGAGGAAGTCTTAAAGACACAGGAGCAGGCTGTCCCCATGTGTCGCAAGACGAACCGGTGGGGAAGAGGACCGACCTGGCTGAACAGGGAGCTCTTGCTGAGACTCAGGGAAAAAAAAGAGGGTCTACCACATATGGAAGAAAGGGCAGGTAACCCAAGAGGACTACAAGGGTCTTGTTAGGTCATGCAGAGAAGAAATTACAAAGGCAAAAAATAGCCCAGCTAGAACTCAGGCTGGCCATTATTGCAAGGAATAACCAAAAATGTTTTTACAAATAACTCAACAACAAAACAAGGGTCAGGGAGAGTCTTCATCCCTTATTGGATGTGAGGGGGAATATTGTCAACAAGGATGAGGAAAAGGCTGAGGCACTTAATACCTTCTTCACCTCAGTCTTTAATAGTCAGATTGGTTATCCTCAGGGTAGTCAGCCCGCAGTGCTGGAAGATAGCGAAGGAGAGTGGAACAAACCTCCCATAATCCAGGAGGAAGCAGTTAACCTGCTATGCCACCTGGACGCTTACAAGTCTACGGAGTCGGATGGGATCCACCCAAGAGTGCTGAGGGAACTGGCGGAGGAACTGGCCAAACCACTCTCCATCATCTATCAGCAGTCCCAGCTTACAGGGGAGGTCCCAGAGGAGTGGAGGATCGCCAGTGTGATACCCATCTACAAGAAGAGCCAGAAGGAGAATCTTGGGAACCACAGGCCTGTCAGCTTGACGTCCATGCAGGGCATGATTATGGAGCGATTCATCCAGAGTGCGCTCACCCGGCATGTGAAGGACAACCAGGGGATCAGGCCCAGCCAGCATAGGTTGGTGAAAGGCAGGTCCTGCTTCACTAACCTGATCTCCTTCTATGACCGTGTGACCTGCCTAGTGGATGAGAGAAAGGCTGTGGATGTTGTCTACCTGGACTTTAGTAAGGCCTTTGACACTGTTCCCCACAGCATCCTCCTGGAGGAACTAGCTGCCCATGGTTTGGATGGGTGTACTCTCTGCCATATAAAGAACTGGCTGAATGGCCGAGCACAAAGTGTGGTGGTGAATGGAGTTAAATCCAGCTGGCAGCAGTTCACAAGTGGTGTTCCCCAGGGCTTCGTTTTGTGGCCAGTCTTGTTGAACATCTTTATCAATAATCTGGATGAGGGGGTTGAGTGCTCCCTCAGTAAGTTTGCAGATGACACCAAGTTGGGTGGGAGGGTTGATCTGCTTGAGGGTAGGAAGGCTCTGCAGAGGCAGAGGCTGGATTGATGGGCCAAGGCCAACTGTATGAGGTTCAATAAGACTAAGTGTTGGGTCCTGCACCTGGGTCATAACAACCCCCTGCAACGCTACAGACTTGGGAAGGAGTGGCTGGAGAGCTGCCTGGCAGAAAAGGATCTTGGGGTGTTGATTGACAGCCGGTTGAACATGAGCCAGCAGTGTGCCCAGGTGGTCAAGAAGGCCAGCAGCATCCTGGCTTGTATCAGGAATGGTGTGGCCAGCAGGGGTAGGCAGGTGATTGTGCCCCTGTACTCGGCACTGGTAAGGTCACACCTAGAGTACACTGTTCAGTTTTGGGCCCCTCACCACAAGAAGGAGATGGAGGGGCTGGAGCGTGTCCAGAGAAGGGCAGCGAGGCTGGGGAGGGGTCTAGAGAACAAGTCTTACGAGGAGCAACTGAGGGAACTGGGGCTGTTTAGTGTGAAGAGGAGGCTGAGGGGGTACCTTATCACTCTTTACAACTGCCCGAGAGGAGGTTGTAGTGAGGCGGGTGTTGGTGTCTTCTCCCAGGTAACTAGTGATAGGACGAGAGGCAATAGCCTCAAGTTGCGTCATAGGAGGTTTAGATTGGATATTTGGAAAAATTTCTTTACTGAAAGAATGGTCAGACATTGGAATAGGCTGCCTAGCAAGGTGGTGGAGTCACCATCCCTGGAGGTGTTCAAAAAACGTGTAGATGTGGCACTTCAGGACATGGTTTAGTAGGCATGGTGGTGTTGGGTGGATGGTTGGACTTGATGATCTTAGAGGTCTTTTCCAACCTATGATTCTATGATTCTATGA